>Ga0247608_10000461_pt1 | contig 65912 bp, 61 predicted proteins | sample 176DNAGHGlowgp2_FD_193490 | JGI IMG/M metagenome (GOLD analysis project Ga0247608, IMG submission 193490) | Sheep rumen microbial communities from Palmerston North, Manawatu-Wanganui, New Zealand - 1766 DNA GHGlow gp2 | ecosystem: Host-associated > Mammals > Digestive system > Stomach > Rumen ... | reverse complement strand
GTCGGTCTTGCTGATCCTGACAGAGCTGTATCTTTCCCTGCTCGGCAAAACAAGGTCACTCCACTCTTCAACGCTCTTAGGCCATTTTGACCCCTCGTTCGTTTTCCTACAACAACTTGACACCGACAATTTGCGTTCCGGCTCTTGTGCAAACGCCGGACTTGTGCTAAAACAGGGATATCACCGACTGCGCACAAGAGGAAACCATCATGCCGAAGGAAAAAGCGCCGCGCAACAGGACGATCGACACACCGCTGGCGGAGGGCGGGGAGTACCTTGCCCGCTGCATCCGCGTTGACACAGCCCCGGACAGTATTACGGACGTTTTGGATAAGACGATCCTGGGCGATACCTTCTCCGTGCTGCCGATGCTGCCCAAAGAGAGCGCGGATCTCATCATAGCCGATCCGCCCTACAACCTCCGAAAAAGCTATAACGGCAGCACCTTTACGAAAAAATCGGCGGAGGAGTACGAAGCGTACACGCGCCGCTGGCTCGCCCTCGCAGCCCCGCTTCTGAAGCCCGCGGGCAGCATCTATGTCTGCTGCGACTGGGAGTCGAGCCTGATTATCGGGCGCGTGCTGGGGGAGTTCTTTACGGTCAGAAACCGGATCACCTGGCAGCGCGAGAAGGGGAGAGGGGCAAGGGCCAATTGGAAAAACAGCCTGGAGGATATCTGGTTTGCCACCGGGGGCGAAGAGTATACCTTCAACCTCGACGCGGTGAAGCAGCGCAGAAGGGTCATCGCGCCCTATCGCGCGGACGGAAAGCCGAAGGACTGGACTGAGACGCAGGAGGGAAAATACCGCGACACCTGCCCCTCCAACTTCTGGGACGATATCAGCGTGCCCTTCTGGTCGATGCCGGAGAACACGGCGCACCCCACGCAGAAGCCGGAAAAGCTGGCCGCCAAGCTGATCCTGGCAAGCTCAAACCCCGGCGACCTGGTGCTTGATCCCTTCCTGGGCTCCGGCACCACCAGCGTCACGGCAAAAAAGCTGGGCCGGCACTATCTTGGTATTGAAAAGCAGGCGCAATACTGCCTCTGGGCCGAGCAGCGCCTTGCGGCGGCGGAAGCGGATCAGAAAATTCAAGGATATTCCGGCGGCGTGTTTTGGGAAAGAAACACAGCCGGCGAACAGAAATAACGTATGAACGCAAAACACCCCCTGCATTGCCTTTGATCGGCGGCAGGGGGTGTTTGCTGTCTTTATCTCAAAAATCCGTTGATGATCTGCTCTTCGGCTTCCTCTTCGGTGAGCCCCAGGGTCATGAGCTTGATGATCTGATCCCCGGCGATCTTGCCGATGGCGGCCTCATGCACCAGGGCGGAGTCCAGATTGTTGGCCTCCAGCTCCGGGATGGCGAGCACCTTGGCCTTGTCCATGATGATGGCGTCGCACTCGGTGTGGCCGTTGGAGAGGGCGTTGCCCACGATGCGGGAGCGGTAGAGCTGCCGGCTCTGCTCCTTGGCGACGGAGCGGGAGACCACGTCGGCGCTGGAGTTTTCGCCGTTGAGCTCGACGGTGTAGCCGCTCTCGGCGCGCTGGTCGCCGTGGGTCAGCAGGCGCTCGTGCACCACAAGGCGCGCGTCTTTCTCAAGCTTTGCGATCGTGTCGCGCCTGGTGTCGTCCACACCCTTGATCTGCACCATCTCCATCTCCACGCTGCTGCCCTCGCCGATATAGACCTCGGTGCGGGGGTTCATGATGCGCTTGCCGCGGCCGGTGCCCTCGCCGTAGTGCTTCTCGACATACTTGACCTTGGCGTTTTTGCCCACATAGAAGCAGTGTACGCCGTCATGGGCGGAGTCCTGGTCGCCGCAGTTGGAGATGCCGCAGCCTGCGACGATGACCACGTCGCAGTCGTCGCCGATGAAAAAGTCGTTGTACACGATCTCCTTCAGCCCGCTCTCGGAGAGGACGACGGGGATGTGCACACTCTCGTTTTTCGTGCCGGGTTTGATGCGGATGTCGATGCCGGGCTTGTCCGTCTTGGAGCTGATCTCAATATTCGCGGTGGAGTTGCGGCCTGCGGCCTCGCCGTTGGCGCGGATGTTGTAGGCGCCCTCGGGGACTTTATGCAGGTCGGCGATCTCGGCGAGAAGCTGTTTCTGGATCTCAGTCAGCATTGTTCACGCCTCCTTCCAGGATGCGGCTGCAGGTGACGGGGACGGTGCTCTTCATCAGCTCCGGCAGCATCTCTTCCTTGCTGCCCTGGCCGCGCACCCTGCCCTCGGCAATGAGGATGATGGAATCGGCGATTTGCAGGATACGCTCCTGATGAGAGATGATGAGGATGGACGCGTGGGAGCGCTTCTGCATGTTCTCAAAGACCTGGATGAGACTCTGGAAGCTCCAGAGGTCGATGCCGGCCTCCGGCTCGTCAAAGACGGAGAGGGTGGTGCCGCGGGCGAGAACGGTGGCGATCTCGATGCGCTTCATCTCACCGCCGGAGAGACTGGCGTTGACCTCGCGGTTGATATAATCGCGTGCGCACAGACCCACTGCCGAGAGATACTCGCAGGCGTCGCCGACGCTGAGCTTGGGATTGCCGGAGGCGAGGCGCAGCAGGTCGACCACGTGAATGCCCTTAAAGCGCACGGGCTGCTGCAGGGCGAAGCTGATGCCGAGCTTTGCGCGCTCCGTGATGCCGAGCTCGGTGATATCCTGACCGTCCAGGAAAATGCGCCCGTCATTGGGCTTCTCGATGCCCATGATGAGGCGGGCCAGGGTGGATTTGCCGCCGCCGTTGGGGCCGGTGATGACGACAAACTTTTCATCCGGGACGACAAAGCTCACGTCCTTGATGATCTCCTTGGTGTTGTCCGCATTCTCAACACCAAAGCTGATGTTTTTTAATTCAAGCATATGGATTCAAAACCCTTTCTGGCGAATATTACATGACAAGAAGGTATTATATCAGATTTTGCGGAAAGTACAAGTGTGATTGCTTATCCCTTTGCCGTGGTGAGATACAGCGTGTACTCCACGCCGTCGCCGGGATAGGCATAGGGTCGGGTGTAGCCCTCATTCATGTAGATGGTGTAGTCGTCCCAGCGGGCCTCCCAGGGCAGGTATTCCCAGTCGAGCGGGACAGACACGGTCTCGTGGCGGACATGGGGCTCGCCATTGTACCAGTCCTCCCACACCAGCTTGATCTTGCGCAGGGGCCCGTCCCAGCTTTTCAGGTATTCGGCGGCGGGCGGCGTCTCGTCATAGGTGAAGCTCGTCACGATCTCCTCGCCCGATTCGGCGCTCTGACTGCGCGACTCCCGCAGGAGCAGAAGCCCCCGGTCGATCGCCACGTCCTCGTTCCAGTCGCCGGTGAAGTCGATGTGCGTGCGGATGAGATCGCCGTCCACGCGGTCAAGATTCACGATGGCCGCGCCGTAGACATAGTTGGAGAGGTAGGCGTCCCGCGCCTCCATGTCGCCGCAGGCCTCGTCAAAGCCGGAGATGCGGGGGCGCAGCTTCCCGTCCTCCCCAGGCTCATAGCGAAACCAGCACCCGCGGTATTCGCCCTCGGCATAGTCCTCGCCGGTGCGCAGGATGCAGAGATCGCCGTTTCGCCGGAAAATCCAGGTGGGCATCACGCCGTCCACATTGTTCTGGATTTTCACGCTGTCGTACATGGAAAAGACGTTTTTCAGCGAGTTTGCCGCAAGCAGCCCGTCCCAGTCAAAGTCCAGCTTCGGATCCATCTGGGGCCCGGGCATGGGCGCGGAGAGGCCTTCAAGCGTGTAGGCAAAATCACTCTCCTCGTCGGGATTGGGGGCAAAGCGGAGCAGGTACGGCCTGTCGCTCACAGCGTTGACGGCAAAGTGCTGCCGCAGGGTGGCCGCGGCCTCCGGCGGCTCGGGCGCGTCGAGCAGGTATTCCAGGGTCTGACCCAGCAGCTCGCCCATCCGCGCCTTCTTCTGGGCAAAATCGTAAAATACCTCGTCGGCTGTGCGCAGGACGCGGACACCGGCAGATTCCATCCAGTCGGGGAACGCCGCGTCTGCCGGGCTTCCCAACGCGCGCTGGAAGTCCCGCACCTGCGTCTCGCTCACAAGGTCGATCCCTTCCGTCTGCTTGAGCCAGGCGGCGTACCAGCCCGCAGCCTCCCAGAGAAAGAACGCGTCGCTGACAGGCAGGTCCGAATAGCCGTCCTCATAGCAGGTCATGGCGACGGCAAAGGCCTGGGCCTCGATGCTGCGCACGAAGCCGTCCTCCTCCGCGAAGACGGGACAGGGGAGGCAGAGCAGCATTGCTGCCGCCAGAAGAAGAGAAAGCATTCTTTTCATGGAAAGGTCTCCTTTCGATGATTGAAGTCGTTTCGCAACTATGATAGAATAAAGCAAAAAACGATAGGAGTGGACAGCTATGAACAACACCGTTACAAAAGTCGCGATCTGCCTTGCGCTGGTCGTGATTGCCGTCGTCTCGTTTTTCCCGATCGCGGACAGATATACGTCTCCCGACAGGTATACGGACTACGCCGCATCCATCAATGAGAAGACCGAGACCGTGCTGAAGCTGATGGCGGCCTCCACCGTAACCTCTGCGGGCATCACGGCCATTCCGGGGGACACCGCCACGCCCATAGCCGAAAAGCTTGCCGACTTTTCGGAATATTTTCTGCTGATCCTCTGCGTCCTCTACGCGGAGAAGTACCTGCTCACCATCATCCCCTACGGGGTGTTCAAGGGTCTCATCCCGCTGACGTGCGCGGTGTTTATCGCGGGGCGCATCTGGAATCCGCGCCTTCTGGACAAGCAGGGCTTCAAGCTCCTGCTGATCGGGCTTTCCCTGCTGCTCATCATCCCGCTGAGCGTGCGCACCTCCGACATGATCTATACCACCTATAAGGAGTCCATCGACAGCACCCTCGCCTCGGCCGAGGCGCTGACCGACGAGACGACGGAGCTTTCCGAGGCGCAGCAGGACACCAACATGCTCAACCGTATCCTGAGCCGCCTTTCCGAGACGACGGACGGCATGATCGAAAAAGCCTCCAACATCCTCAACCGCTTTGTGGAGACGCTGGCGGTCATGATCGTGACCTCCTGCCTGATCCCGATTCTGGTGCTGATGTTTTTCCTCTGGGTCATCAAGCAGCTCACGGGCGTCGACCTGCGGGACTATTCGCCCCGGAGAGGACGCGGCCAGTCCGACAAAGGGGACGGGCACAGACACGAGGATCAGGAGCAGTATACCAACATCTGAGCGATGACTTCCGCCGCGGCCTCCAGCCCGACTTGATCCTCCTGCGTGAAGCGGCCGGGCCAGGGGCTGTCGACGTCCAACACACCGACGATTTCGCCCTTTACGCGCAGGGGGACGACGATCTCGGAATTGGACGCGCTGTCGCAGGCAATATGGCCGGGGAAGAGATGCACGTCCGGCACAAGTTGGGTTTTGCCCTCCTGCACCGCCGTGCCGCACACGCCCTTTCCGACTTCTATTTCAATGCAGGCCGGCTTTCCCTGAAAGGGGCCGAGCACCAGCTTCCCGTCCTCCAGAAAATAGAAGCCCGCCCAGTTGAGATCCTCCAGCTCCGCATACAGCAGGGCTGAGGCGTTGGCAAGGTTTGCGATCCTGTGCGGCACACCGTCCGTCAGCGCACGCAGCTTTTCACAGAGAATGTCATAGTCCGTCATACGACCGCCTTCTTTCACAATGATACTACCAGTATAACCCTTTCAAGCGGCTTTTTCTACATCTATCTGTAAATAAGGGGGCATCCCGTGGAAACGATACAGGGGCTAACAAACTGGCGGCTCACCGTGCGCCGTGAGGCCGCGTCCGTCACGATCCTGCGGGCGCTCACCTGCGATCGGAACGCCGTGCTGCCGGATGAACTCTTCGGCCTGCCGGTGACGGCGCTCTCCGACCGCGCACTTGCCGCCGGGGCGGCGGGCGCCCAGGGGGAGGAGCTGCTGGTTCTCGGCGGCGCGGAGTCGGCGGACTGGGATAACCGCAATATAACCGTGCTCACCCTGCCCCGCAGTCTTGAGACCATCGGGGACTACGCCTTTATGAATCTGCGCAGTATGGAGACGCTGCGCCTTTGGGACGCGCTGCAATCCACCGGCAGCGCGGCGTTTATGAACTGCCGCGCCTTTGCAGGGATCGAACTGACCCGCACAGCGCCGACCCAGGGGCCGGCGCTGTCGGGCATCGTGCGCAATCTTCAGCAGGCGCTGGATGTCACGATCCGCCAAACGGACGGCAGCACCCTGCGCCTGATCTTCCCGGAGTATATCGAAAACTACACCGAGAATACCCCGGCCCACCACTTTGAACTCAAAATCAGCGGCGGGGGCTATGCCTACCACAGCGTGTTCCGGGACAGGATCCTGCATGTCCCACAGTATGACGCGCTCTGGCCGGACTACATCGCCGCCGAGCATGACGAGGATTCCGCCCTGCGTCTTGCCTATTACCGGATGCGCTATCCCGCCGAACTCAGCGACACGGCGCGGCAGCGCTATCGCGCGTATCTGTGCCGAAACCTTGGGACTGCGCTTTCCTTTGCCATGGCGGAGAAGGACATGCAGGGCCTGCGCCTGCTGCTCGCGCTCGGCGATCTGCCCCCGGAGACGCTGGAAGCGGCCCTGACGGAGTCTCGCAACCGCCGCTTGACCGAGGCGACGGCTCTGCTGCTGGAGCACAGAAGAGGACAGCCGGGAACCGGGAGAGCGAAGAGGTGGGAACTGTAACCCCCTCCGCCCTTCGGGCACCTCTCCCGGAGGGAGAGGCAAGGCGATTTTGCGCAATGAGGGCGGAAGAAATACCTGGCTCCCCCTCTGGGGGAGCTGTCGCCGCCGTATGCGGCGGTGACTGAGAGGGCTCAAACCATGACCGACAACAATCAAAACCTGAGCGCCGTGGGCGGGGAGATCCTGGCCGCGGGGCGAAACCAGCTCTGCCTTGCCCTGCCGTATATGAGCGGGCCGCTCTGCGCGCTGATCCCGGAGGCGGGGGACAATGTCACCACCAGCGCCGCGACGGACGGGGAGACGCTGTATTATAACGCCGCCTTCCTTGCGAGCGGCTTTCTCAAGAGCGAGCGCTTTTCGCCCCGCCTGAATCTGCATATGGTGCTGCACTGTCTGTTCCGCCACCTCGCCAAGCGCCGGGGCCGGGACGCGGGGCTTTGGGATCTGGCCTGCGACGCGGCGGTCGAGAGCGTCATTGACTCTCTGCCCTATGCCTGCCTTCAAGAGCGCAGCGTACCCGCGCGGGACATGTTTCTCGCCGAGTGCCGCCGCGAGATGAAGGTTCTGAGCGCCGAGGGCATTTACCGCATGCTCCTGCGTGCGCGCCTGCCGGAGTACCGCATCGCGAGTCTCCAGCGCCTTTTCGCCATGGACGACCACGGCCTCTGGGATCCGGAGGAAAAGCGGGACAGAGAGCGCAGCGAGCGCCAGGATCAGCGCTGGCAGGAGGAAGCCTCCAAGGCCCAGACCGCGCTGGACAGCATGCTGTCCGAAAAGGGCGCGGGCGGTGAGAACGTGATGGAGCAGCTCTCCATCGCCGCGCGGGACGATGTGGACTACCGCAAGTTCCTGCGCCGCTTCGCCGCGCCGCGGGAGATCATGCGCGCAGACCCGGACGCCTTTGATTATATTTTCTACACCTACGGCTTGCGGCACTACGGGAACATGCCGCTCATCGAGCCGCCGGAGACGAGAGAGGAGCGGCGCATCGAGGACTTTGTCATCGCCATCGACACCTCCATGTCCACCTCCGGAACCCTGGTGCGGGAGTTTCTTGCCAGCACCTATGCCATTTTGCGCTCGACGGACAGCTTTACCAGAAGGCTGAACATCCACATCCTGCAGTGCGACGATCAGCTTCGCTCGGACAGGAAGATCACAAGCCTGGAGGAGCTGCGGCGCTATATGGAGGATCTGCCCCTCTCCGGCGGCAGCGCCACGGATTTTCGCCCGGTGTTCGAGCATGTGGACAAGCTCGTCGCGGCGGGCAGCTTCTCCAATCTCCGGGGGCTTTTGTACTTTACCGACGGCATGGGCGTCTACCCCACAAAGCGCCCGGATTACGAGGTGGCCTTCGTTCTGCTGGAGGAGCCGCCGCTGTCCGTCAAAATGCCGCCCTGGGCCATCCGCGTCATGCCCTCGCTCCCGTGGAAAAAGCAGCGGAAGAACTTTGACGAATTCTGGCAGGAAGAGGTTTTGCAGGAGATGCCGGAATTGTAATTTTGACCTCCCTTTGGAAAAAGGGAGGTGGCCGAAGGCCGGAGGGATCGATCCCTCAGTCAGCTTCGCTGACAGCTCCCTTTCGCAAAGGGAGCCAATAGAGCTTTTAGCGAGGTATCACTATGAACATCAAACAAGCCAAGGAACAGATCCGCAACACCCTGCGCGCCTATCTCACACGGGACGAGCTGGGCAATTACCGCATCCCCGCCGTGCGCCAGCGCCCGGTGCTGCTGATGGGGCCGCCGGGCATCGGCAAGACCCAGATCATGGAGCAGATCGCCGCGGAGGAGAACGTGGGCCTTGTGTCCTATACCATCACCCACCACACCCGCCAGAGCGCCATCGGCCTGCCCTTCATCGAAAAGCGCGTCTACGGCGGCGTGGAGCACACCGTCACCGAGTACACCATGAGCGAGATCCTGGGCTCGGTCTACGCCTTGACCGAGAAGACCGGCATCAAGGAGGGCATCCTCTTTCTCGACGAGATCAACTGCGTGTCCGAGACCCTGGCGCCCATGATGCTGCAGTTTCTGCAGTGCAAGACCTTCGGCAACCAGAAGCTGCCGGAGGGCTGGCTCATCGTGGCGGCGGGCAATCCCCCGGAGTATAACCGCTCCGTCCGGGATTTTGACGTGGTCACGCTTGACCGCGTCAAGCGCATCACCGTGGAGGAGGATTTCCCCGTCTGGAAGGAGTACGCCCTGCGCAAGGGCCTGCACGGGGCGGTGATCTCCTACCTCGACCTCAAGAAGGAAAACTTCTACCGCATCGAAAACAGCCCCGAGGGGATGCAGTTTGCCACCGCCCGCGGCTGGGAGGATCTGAGCGAGATCCTGTACGCCTATGAAGCCCTGGGCATCGTGCCGGACATGGAGCTTGCCGTACAGTATGTCCAGATGCCCTCCGTCGCCCGGGACTTTCAGAACTACTACGCCCTTTATAATAAGTACCGCCAGGTCTATCACATCGACGATATCCTGCACGGGCGCGTGCCGAAGGTGACGCTCACGGAGTTTGCCGCAGCGCCCTTTGATGAGAAGCTCGCGGTCATGGGCCTGCTGCTGTCCCGCCTCTCCGAAGCTTCCAGGGACACCCGGCGGCAGGACGCGCTGTGCACGGCGCTGCATGACACGCTGCAGGGCGTAAAGGCCGCGCTGCCGAAAGCCCCGCGTGAGACCCTGCAGGACATCCTCGCCGTTCGCCGCGCAGCGCTCAAACGCTCCGCCGACGCGGGGCAGGACGACCGGGAACAGAAAAATCTCCGCCAGGCGGAGATCAATAAGATCGAGGAAATGATCAAGACCCTGGACGCAGAGCAGGACAGTGACGAGCAGATGGACACGCTGCGCGGCCTTTTTGCCGGGGAGACGGAGAGACACAGCCGCCTTGCCGAAGAGACGGGCGGCATGTTCGACAGCGCCTTTCGCTTTCTGGAGGAAGCCGTAGGCCCCGGACAGGAACTGGTGCTGTTTGTCACGGAGATCACGGCGGGCTATGATACCTCCTGGTATGTGGGCGAATTCGGCTGCGACGCCTATTTCCGCCATAACCGCGACCTGCTCTTTGACGAGACGCGGCAGAGCATCCTGGATAAGCTGTCCGGGCGGAAATAACGGATCAAAAAAACGCATTCCTTTTTTCTGAAAAAATGTATATAATATTTTCAGATATTCAGATAGAAAAGGACAGGACATGAGACAGACAGAGGAGAGAAAAGAAAGAAAACACAGGGGGCGCGGGCCGGTGATCATCCTGGCCCTGCTGGTCTGGCTGCTGCTGACGGCAGTCGTGATCCTGCTGATCGACGCCCGCACGGTGCGCTTCTACGTATATGGGGATGAAAACCTCAAGATCGAATACGGCGCGGACTTTACAGACCCCGGCGTCTACGCGGTGACGACAGGCAATCTCTTCGGCGAGGGGAAGACACCGCTGGAAGTGCAGACCCTCGGCGCGGTGGATACCCACAGACTCGGCAGCTATGTCCTGCGCTATACGACCCGCTTTGCGTTCACCGATTACAGCACCGAGCGCCGCGTCACGGTCGTGGATACGACCCCGCCCGTCATTGAGCTCAAGCGGGTGGAGGGCTATACGCCCACCTGGATGACCGGCTACGCGGAGGAGGGCTATACCGCCTGGGACGCGGTGGACGGCGATCTCACCGACAGGGTGCAGAGCGAGAGACTGGGCGACCGCATCCGCTACAGCGTCACGGACAGCGAGGGCAACACCGCCGCGGTGGAGCGCCTGCTTGCAAAGCAGAACTTCGCGCCGCCCGTGATCACGCTGCTCGGGGATGCGCACATCGACATGGAGGCCGGCCTCTGGTTCACGGATCCCGGCGCAACGGTTACCGACAGCCTCGGCACGGATCTGAGCGAATATCTTGTGACGGAGGGCTTCGTGATCCCCTGGTTTGCCGGGGACTACGAGATCGATTACTCCATCACCAATGAGCTGGGCGAAACCGTCAGCGCCGAGCGCACGATCTCCGTCTCGCCGGTCGTTCTCCCGGCGGAGGTCAAGCCCGCGGAAAAGACCATCTACCTCACTTTTGACGACGGGCCGGGGCCCTATACCGAAAGGCTCCTGAACGTGCTGGACCGCTACGGGGCGAAGGCCACCTTCTTTGTCACGTCCCAGGATCCCCGCTATTATGACCAGATCGGCCGGGCTTTCCGCGCCGGGCATACCATCGGCGTGCACACCAGCAGCCACGACTATAAAAAGATCTACGCCAGCGAACAGGCTTTCTTTGAAGACTTCTTCGCCATGGAAGAGGTGATCCGGGAGCAGACGGGCAGCTATACCCGTCTCTTCCGCTTCCCCGGCGGCAGCTCCAACACCGTCAGCAATTTTAACCCCGGCATCATGTCCCGCCTCACGCGCGCCATGAACGACATGGGCTATCAGTATTACGACTGGAACGTCAGCTCCGGCGACGCGGGCGAGACTAAGAAGACCGACCAGATCATCAAAAACATCAAGGACGGCTGCGCGCAGCACAAGTATTCCGTGGTGCTGCAGCACGACATTAAGGATTACAGCGTGGCGGCGGTGGAGGAGATCCTGAAGTGGGGCCAGAATAACGGCTACAGCTTCAAGGCCCTGCAGCTTGACAGCCCGACTGCCCACCACGGCATAAACAATTGAGGAGGAGCGCCATGATCTTTGCCATTGACGTGGGCAACAGCCATATTGTGATCGGCATGGTCGAAAACGGAGAGATCCGCAACATCGTCCGCATCCATACCGATCCGCGCGAGACCGCCACCGAGCATATCATCAAGCTGCGCCAGATCACGGACTTTTACGGCCTGGATCCTACCGCGTTTGAGGGCAGCATCCTCTCCTCTGTCGTCCCGCGGGTCACGGAGCCGCTGAAAACCGCCCTCGAAAAGCTCACCGGCAGGCGGGTCATGGTGGTCGGCCCCGGCATCAAAACGGGGCTTAACCTGCGGGTGGACGAGCCCGGCAGCGTCGCGGCGGATCTGATCGTCGGCAGCGTCGCGGCCTCCGCCTGTTACGGCGCCCCCGCCATCGTGATCGACATGGGCACCGCCACGACCCTCACCGTGGTGGATAAAAACAACTGCTTTCGCGGCGGCGTCATCACCCCGGGGGTGAAGCTCGCCTACGGCGCGCTCTCGGCGGGGGCAAGCCTTCTGCCGGATGTGGCCATCCTGCCGCCCAAAAAGGTGGTGGGCAGCAACACGGTGGACTGCATGCGCTCCGGCGCGGTCTACGGCACGGCGGCCATGATCGACGGCATGGTGGAGCGCATGGAGGCGGAGCTGGGCTACGCCTGCACCGTGATTGCCACAGGCAGTCTCGCCAAGGACGTCATTCCCTGCTGCAAGCGCCCCGGCGTCATCGTGGACGGTGAGCTGCTGCTGCGCGGCCTCTGGGTGCTGTATCAGAAGAATAGATAATGCGGATCAACGCAAAAAAGGAACGCCTCAATCGAGACGTTCCTTTTTTGCGTGTTATGTTTTCTTATGCCGCGGCTTTCTTTGCGTTGAGCACCTGAAAGGCGATGACGCTGCCCACCAGGATAAGGCCGACGATATCGGTGACAGTGCCGGGGTAGATGAGCATCAGACCGCCGACAGCGACCACGATGCGCAGTACCGCCGAGAGCGAGCCGCGATAGTAGCCCTCCAGCGCCATGGACAGGGCGAACATGCCGACGAGCGAGGTGATGACGATGGCAATGACCTCCAACACGGTGGTGTCAACAAAGACCATGGCGGGGTTCAGCGCGAGGATGTAGGGAACGATGAAGGCGGCGATAGCCAGCTTCGTGGCGTTGACGCCGGTCTTCATGGGGCTGCCGTGGGCGATGGCGGCGCCTGCGTAGGCGGCCAGGGCGACGGGCGGGGTGATATCGGCGACGATGCCGAAGTAGAAGACGAACATGTGGGCGGCGATGCTGGGGATGCCCATGCGGATCAGCACGGGGGCGCAGGTGGTGGCCATGATGACATAGTTTGCGGTGGTGGGCACGCCCATGCCGAGGATGATGCAGGTGAGCATCGTGAGAAACAGCGCCACGATCTTGTAGCCGCCGGAGGCCCCGATGATGATGGAGATGAGGGAGGAGCCGATGCCGGTGGTGGTGATGACGCAGGCAATGATGCCCGCGACCGCGCAGGCGACGCCGACGGTCAGGGTGCTCTTGGCGCCGGACTCCAGCGCGTCAAAGAAGCGGGAGAAGTCGATGCGGTAGCCGTTTTCGTCGGTGTAGTTGATGCGGATGATGCGCGTTTCTTTGTACACCATGCTGACGGCCATGGCAAGGCAGGTGGCGGCGATGGCGGCGAAGGCCATCGTGCGGCTCATGAGGAAGTAGACCAGCGCGACCAGCGGCAGGAGCAGGAAGCCCTTGCGCAGGAAGAGGGGCCAGAACTTCGGCAGCTTTTCACGGGAGATACCGGTGAGGCCGTTCTTCTTCGCTTCCAGGTGGACCATCATGAAGATGCCGGCAAAGTACAGCACGGCGGGCAGGATCGCGCGCACGGCGATGTAGCCGTAGGAGACGACGGTGTTCGGCATGGTGACGTATTCCACCATCAGGAAGGCCGCCGCGCCCATGATGGGGGGCATGATCTGACCGCCCGTGGAGGCCGCAGCCTCGACAGCGCCGGCAAACTCGGGCTTGTAGCCGGTCTTCTTCATCATCGGGATGGTGACGGAGCCGGTGGTCACGGTGTTGCCGACGGAGGAGCCGGAAACCATGCCGCACAGGGCGGAGGAGATGACCGCGACCTTCGCCGGGCCGCCAGAGGAGGCGCCGGCTATGGAGTTTGCAAGCTCGATAAAGAACTGGGTGATGCCCGTTTTATCCAGAAATGCGCCGAAAATGACGAACAGCACGATGAAGTTCAGGCAGGCGCGGATCGGGGTGCCGATGATGCCGTCGGCAGTGTAGAAGAGGTTATAGACGTTCATGCGCAGGGACTTCTGCGTCATGGCATATACAATGAATATCGAGGCGACGATCACGATCGGCAGGCCGACGGCGCGGCGGCAGGCCTCCAGCGTGACCAGAATGCCGATCACGCCCAGCCACACCTCCAGCGGGGTGAGCATGATGCCGCGGTTGATGATCGCCCGGTAGTTGATGACAAAGTAAAGATAGGACACAAACCCGAGGCCCATCAGAATGATGTCGTACCAGGGGATGAAGTTGACCTTCTTGGGCAGGTTGCGCGATGCGGGGAAGTTGATGAACACCAGCAGCACGATCAGGCCCACGAAGGAGGCGCGCTCCATGCGGATTTCGCCCGGATAGAACAGCAGGAATACGGAATACAGGGAAAAGAGGACGAACAGGACGCGCACGATGCGGCGCGAGACGCCCTTGTATACGCGGACATTGGCCTCGCGGTCGTACTTTTCCAGGACGGCGGTGGCGTTCTTTTCGATTTCCTCGGCGGTTTCGCCGAAGTCATCCTTGGCAATCAGTTCCTCGTCATGCAGCTCATGCGAGGTCTTCTTATATTTCTTCTCAAATTCTGGCATAGGGACACGCTCCTTATTTCACGGAAAAGTGGACCTTTGCGTTTTTTCCGCAAAGCTCGTTTAAGATGATCTTTTCCCCGTTGATGTCGAGGATATGGTCATAGACCGTCCCGACGATGTAGGTCAGATCGTTCATCTTCATTTCAATGTTGCCGATGATCATTTCGCCGTTGTCGCCCTTATCCAGCGTCCAGCCGGGCTCCAGTACCTCGGCCACGCCTGCGCCGAAGCCGTAGTAGACGCAGCCGGTCAGCCAGATCTCGCGCCCGCGGCGCTGGTAGATCTCGGTGACGTCGCTCTTGTTGACGCTGTGGCGGAAGGTGACGGAGAAGCTGTCTCCGTCCTTCAGCGGGAGCCTGGCAAAGACCTTTCCGCTCTCCTCATCGGAGAGGGTCAGTCCCGGCTCCCGCAGAAGAAGCATCCCCAATATGGTAACCGCAGCGACCACAAGGATCGCCGCGGCTGCCATCATGGTTTTTTTACGGTTTGTTTTCAAGGCTTTTGAATCAGCCGATGTTCAGACCCTGCTCGGTGTAGAACTTCGCAGCGCCGGCATGCCAGGGGATGGAAACGCCGGAGATCGCGGTGTTCAGGTCGAGCTCGTTGCCCTTGACGTGGCCGGCAGTGATGTCGTCCTTGTAGTCAAAGAGACCCTTCACGAAAGCGTAGATGGTGTCCTCGGAGACCTTGTTGGAGGCGACGATCGTAGCCATAACGGCGACAGCGGGAACGTCTTCCTTCACGGGGCCGTAGGTGTCGGCGGGGATCACACCGTAGTAGTAGAAGCCGTAGTCGGCCTGCAGCTTTGCAGCGTGGTCAGCGTCGATGGGCAGGAGGTTGAAGTCAAAGTTGGTGGCGAGCTCGGTCACAGCGGTGGTGGGGTAGCCTGCCACGACGAAGGCGGCGTCGATGGTGCCGTTCTTCAGGGAGTCGGCGGAGTCGGCAAAGCTCTGGTTGGAGACCTTGATGTCGTCAAAGCTCAGACCGTAGGCGCCCAGGATCTGCTTGGCGTTGAACTCGGTGCCGCTGCCGGCGTCGCCGACGGAGACACGCTTGCCGGCCAGCTGGTCGATGGAGGTGATGTCCTTGGTGGCCAGGATCTGCACGTACTCGGGGTAGCAGGAGGCGACCGCGGAGAAATCGGTGATGGGATCGCCGCCGGCGAAGAGATCGGTGCCGGTGTAGGCGTAGTACATAACGTCGTTCTGGACGATGGCGATGTCGGCGTCGCCGGACTGCAGCATCTGGATGTTGGCCTTGGAAGCGCCGGTGGACTCGACCTTGAGGTTCAGGGTGCCCTTGAGCTTCTCGTTCAGCACGTTTGCAATGACGCCGCTGAAGCCGTAGTAGGTACCGGAGGTACCGCCGGTGGCGTAGTTGAGCTTGTCGCCGGCAGCGAATGCGGCGGGAGCGCACAGCGCGAACACCATCGTGAGTGCAAGCAGCGTTACGATCAGTTTTTTCATGTTTTGAATCCTCCTATGATATTTTTCCGTCTCCCAATCGGGTGAACGATGGTTTGGCGAAATGGTTTACGCCGTTTCTGGTGTTATACTACAACCAAAAGTTGATTTTGACAAGACCCTTTTTCCTTTTCTGCCGATTTTACAATTTTGTTTACCACGCTAAATCATATTTTATGAAATTCCGATAAATTCACGGGAGAATACGGTCAAACAGCTTCCAAGGCCTGGAAAGGCGGATAACAAAAAACCGCGGCGATCGTGGATGATCGCCGCGGACAGTTTATGCATTTTTGCGCGGATCGGTTACAGAACGCCCTTTTCCTTGTAGAACTTCTCGGCGCCCTCGTGCCAGGGGATGGAAACGCCGGAGACAGCGGTGTTCAGGTCAAGCTCGTTGCCCTTGACGTGACCGGCGGTGATGTCGGCCTTGTAGTCAAAGAGACCCTTGACAAAGGCGTAGATCGCGTCTGCGGAGACCTTGTTGGAGGCAACGATCGTCGCCATAACGGCGACCGCGGGGACGTCTTCCTTCACGGGGCTGTAGGTGTTGGCGGGGATCACGCCGTAGTAGTAGAAGCCGTAGTCAGCCTGGAGCTTTTCGGCGTGGGCGGCGTCGATGGACAGGAGGTTGAAGTCAAAGTTGGTGGCGAGTTCGGTCACGGCAGTGGTGGGGTAGCCTGCCACGACGAAGGCGGCGTCGATGGTGCCGTTCTTAAGCGCGTCGGCCGAGTCGGCAAAGCTCTGGTTGGAGACCTTGATGTCATCAAAGGTCAGGTTGTAGGCGCCCAGGATCTGCTTGGCGTTGAACTCGGTGCCGCTGCCCGCGTCGCCGACGGAGACGTTCTTGCCGGACAACTGCTCAATGGAGGTGATGTCCTTCTTGGCCAGGATCTGCACATACTCGGGGTAGCAGGATGCGACGGCGGAGAAGCTGGTGATGGGGTTGCCGCCGGCGAAGAGGTCGGTGCCGGTGTAGGCGTAGTACATGACGTCGTTCTGGACGATGGCGATGTCGGCGTCGCCGGAAGCGAGCATCTGAATGTTGGCCTTGGAAGCGCCGGTGGACTCAACCTTGAGGCTCAGGCTGTTCTTGAGCTTCTCGTTGAGGACGTTGGCGATCACGCCGCTGAAGCCATAGTAGGTGCCGGAAGTGCCGCCGGTGGCATACTTGAGCTCGGTCGCGGAAGTTTTTCCGCAGGCGCACAGCGCAAGAACCATCACTGCCGCAAGCAGGAAAGCGATCATTCTTTTCATGGTTGGATACCTCCGTATAATGATTTGTTGTTTTCTGGGAAAAAATTTTCAGGCGGGTCTTGTTTTACGCCTGATTCGATGATATACTACAACCCAAAGTTGATTTTTGCAAGCCCCAATCTCTTTTTTTGCCGTTTTGACCATACGGAGCGCCCGTGTATTGGGCGTTTTATGAAAAAGAGATAAAGAAATTTGTCAGAACCGACAATCGAATGAAAAGCCTGCGCATTCCATAAGGGCCCGCCCCGGGCTCGGACGGCAGGCGGCGAATCCGCGGAGGCGGTCACTATGGATTTTACACTCTTAAAAAGCTTTATCGCAGTGGCAGAGGAGAAGAGCTTTTCCTCCGCCGCAAAGAATCTCTTCATCTCCCAGCAGACCCTGTCCAAGCAGGTGGCGAAGCTGGAGGAGGATCTGGGGACGACGCTCTTCATCCGCAGCCGTCCGCTCGGCCTCACCCCGGACGGGGGCAGGCTCCTGCCCATCGCCAAGGAGATCCTGCAGCTCAAGCAGCAGTTTGAAGAGAGCTCCAGCAAAAGCTTCAGCGGCTCCCACTATATCCACCTGGGCATCGAGCATACCATCGCCCGCGCGATCCTGCCGCAGATCCTGCCGGATTTTCTCAAGGAGCATCCGGACACCTTCGTCAGACTCAGCGAGGAGACCCCGGACGTCATGCAGAAGTCCATCTCCTACGAGGGCGTGGATCTTGTGATCGGCTCTCTCGGCAGCGTTCCGGACAAGTTCGAGGCGATCCCCCTCTGCCGGAAGGAGCATTTGCTGGTGGTGCCGAAGGAGACCATGTCCGCCCTCGCCGGGGACAGGCTGGATGAGCTGGTGGAAAAATTCTCCCAGAGCGCCGACCTGAGCTTTTTTGAATCCGCGCCCTTCATCAAGATCCCACGCCAGTCCTCTGGCGGGCGCGCCCTGGGAAGCTATCTTAAATACTACGATATCAGCCCCCGCTTTGTGTGTGAGCTGACCAATGTGGAAAACGCCTTCCAGCTTGCAAACGCCGGCGTCGGCGTATTCATCTATGCCAGGGTCTTCTGGGATATGCTCTCGCCCGATCTGCAGGCGGATTATCTCAGAAATATCTATATCTTCCCCCTGCCCTATCTGCCGGATATCGAGGATGTGTGCGCCTACTACAATCGGGACGCGGGCATCAGCGGCATGACGCAGGAACTCTTTGAGGCGGTAAAGACCTTCTTCGAAAAATACAAGGCGGACATCGGGGCGCAAGAGTAAAAGCCGTCGAGAACCTCTGCTTGACAAACCGGAGAAAAATACTATAATTGCTTCATCTAAAACAGACTCCCCACGGAGGTTGGGCGGGAGTCTGTTAGCGCCGGGACCGTGATTGGTTGACGAGGTTGGCGGTGATCGAAAGATTCGGCGGATGCCGCCACGGCTTACAGTGGGTCGAAAGGGCAAAGGGAAAAAGCAGAATCAAAACTGTAACAGAGCTTTGTTCACCATTGAATAACAATATTTTTGAGGAGAATCAACATGAGAGTTGTTATTCAGGATAATTACGAGAAGATGTGCAAATGGGCCGCAAACTACATTGCGGAGAAGATCCGCGCCCATAAGGAGGATCGCCCCTTTGTGCTGGGCCTGCCCACCGGCTCCTCGCCCATCGGCGTGTATCGGGAGCTTGTCCACATGAACCGGGCGGGGGAGCTGTCCTTTGCAAACGTCGTCACCTTCAACATGGACGAGTATGTCGGCCTGCCCCATGAGCATGACCAGAGCTACTGGTACTTCATGCACGACAATCTCTTTGACCACCTGCTGGACATGAAGCCGGAGAACATCAACATTCTCAACGGCATGGCGCCGGATCCCGAGGCGGAGTGCGCCCGCTACGAGGCGAAGATCGCCTCCTACGGCGGCATTGACCTCTTCATGGGCGGCATCGGGGTGGACGGCCACCTGGCCTTTAACGAGCCGTTTACCTCCCTCTCCTCCCGCACCGGGCTTCGCAACCTCACCACCGACACAATCCTCGTAAACTCCCGCTTCTTTGACAACGATCCTTCCAAAGTGCCGACCCAGGCCCTGTCCGTCGGCATCGGCACCGTGACCGATTCCAAGGAGGTTCTGGTGCTCATCAGCGGCCACAACAAGGCCCGCGCGCTTGCCGCCACTGTCGAGGGCGGCGTGAGCCAGAAGTGGACCTGCAGTGCCCTGCAGATGCACCCCGCCGCCATCATCGCCTGCGACGAGGCCGCCTGCGGCGAACTCACCGTCGATACCTACAAGTATTTCCTGGACATCGAAAAGGGCGAGAGACTGTAAGAAACCGAAGAAAACCAAAGACCCTGAGCCGAAAAAGCTCAGGGTCTTTTGCGTCTGTATGGGCTTACTTCTCCATCTTGACTGCCGTGTCGAGGGCGATCGTGATCATTTCGTTCATGCCGGTCTGGCGCTGCTCGGGGCTCAGCTCTTCCGCTTTGTACAGGTGATCGGAGATCGTGCAGATGCACAGCGCGCGCTTGCCGTGGTAGGCGGCGTTGGCGTAGAGCGCGGCGGCCTCCATCTCCACCGCCATGACGCCCATGCGGCGCAGGACGGGGCTGCCTGTATAGGATTCGGCGTAGTAGAAGTTATCGGAGGACATGATGTTGCCCACGTGGTAGTTCGCGCCATGCTCGGCGGCGGACTCGACCGCGTGCTGCATGAGCGTGTAGTCGGCAATGGGCGCAAAGGAGCCGGGGAAGCCGAACTGCTCGGCGTAGTGGGAGTTGGTGCAGGCGCCCTGGGCGATCACGATGTCCATAACGTTGATATCGTCCTGAATGGCGCCGGCGGAGCCGATGCGGATGATGTTTTCCACGCCGAATTTCTCAAAGAGCTCCCAGCTGTAGATGCCGATGGCGGGCATGCCCATGCCGGAGGCCATCACGCTCACCGGGACGCCCTTCCACTTGCCGGTGTAGCCCTGCACACCGCGCACGTTGTTGACGAGCACCGGATCGGTCAGAAAATTCTCTGCGATGTACTTGGAGCGCAGCGGGTCGCCGGGCATGAGAACGGTCTTGGCAAAATCGCCGGGCCTGGCATTGTTATGGGGGGTCATGTTCATTCCTCCTTGTTGTGTGATAATCGTGGTGATTGTACAATTATTATATAACAGAAATCAGAAAAGTCAAACGGATTGCAACCGGGCGCGGGATATGGTAAGATAACAGGGAGAAAAACAAATAGGAAACGCTGATTTCGGCGCTTCCATAAAACAGGGGGTTGCTACCATGGATAAGGTTATGGTCATCGGCATCGCCGGCGGCACAGGCAGCGGCAAAACCACCATCACGCGCAAGCTCATGCAGCGCTTCGGTTCGGATGTGTCCGTCATCTATCACGATAACTACTACAAAGCCCACCACAACATGCCCTATGAGGAACGCGCCAAGCTCAACTACGACCAGCCCGACGCCTTCGACACCGACCAGCTCATCGAGGCGGTGCGGGCGCTCAGAAAGGGCCGCAGCGTCGTCTGCCCGGTCTACGACTATTCCATCCACGACCGCTCGGAGAAAACGGTCACGGTCAAGCCTGCGAAGGTCGTGATCGTGGAGGGCATTCTGATCTTTGAGAACAAGGAACTGTGCAGCCTGATGGACATCAAGGTCTTCGTCGACGCCGACGCGGATGTGCGCATCCTCCGCCGCATCGTGCGCGACGTGCGCGACCGCGGCAGGAGCCTCGAGAGTGTTGTGAACCAGTATCTCAGCACCGTCAAGCCCATGCACGAGCGCTATGTCGAGCCCAGCAAGCGCAACGCCGACATCATCGTCCCAGAGGGCGGACACAACCGCGTCGCGCTCGAGCTTCTGATGGAGCGCGTGCGGGCGCATCTGGAGGGAAAAACACTCAATGGCTAAGCTCTACTTTAAATACGGGGCCATGGGCTCGTCCAAGTCCGCCCAGGCCCTGATCACCAAATTCAACTATGAGGAGCTGGGCATGTCCGTCTGGCTCATCAAGCCCGGCACCGACACCCGCGACGGCGCGGACGTGATCAAAAGCCGCATTGGCCTCATGGAGACGGCGCAGGTCATCGAGCCGGAGGACGATATCATCGCCGCCTACCGCGCGGCAGGGAAGCACGACGTCATCATCGCCGACGAAGCGCAGTTTTTCACCCCGGAGCAGATCGACGGCCTGCGCACCCTGGTGGACGATGACGACCTGCCGGTTCTCTGCTTCGGCCTGCGCACGGATTTTCTCACCCACTTTTTCCCCGGTGCGCAGCGGCTCATGGAGCTGGCCGATTCCCTGACGGAGATCAAGACCGTCTGCGCCTGCGGGCGCAAGGCCACCGTCAACGCCCGCATCGACGAGCAGGGCCATATCGTCACCGAGGGCAGCCAGGTGCTGCTCGGCGGCAACGACCGCTATATCGCCATGTGCCACAAGTGCTGGAAAGATTCCATTGCGAGACAGGAAAAGGGAGGACTGTGAAATGCTCGACAACATCACCATCAACGAACACAGCAGCATCCGCATCGACGACAAGGTCATCGCCTACATCGACCCCTTCCGTCTGAAGGAGGAGCGGCACGACGCAGACCTCATCCTCTTCACGCACCCGCACTTCGACCACTTCTCGCCGGAGGATTTCCGCAAGGCGGCAAAGCCGGACACCATCTATGTCTGCCCCTATTCCATGCGGCAGGAGGCGCTGGACGCTGGCATCGCGCCGACACAGCTTCGCACCCTGGAGGCGGAGGAAAACCTCGGCATCCTGGATGTTGAGATCGAGGGCGTGCCCGCCTACAACACCAACAAGCCCAACCACCCGAAGGAGAAGGGCTGGCTCGGCTACGTTCTGGAGATCGGCCCGCACATGATCTATGTCGCGGGCGACACCGACCGCATCCCGGAGGGGGAGGCGGTGGAGTGCGACATCGCCCTGGTTCCCATCGGCGGCACCTACACCATGAACGCGCGGGAGGCGGCGGAATTTGTCAACGCCATGCGCCCGCATACCGTGATCCCCACGCACTATGCCAGCATCGTCGGCTCCCTCGACGACGCGCGGGAATTCGTCAAGCACCTGGACCGCGATATCGAGGTGTGCCTCAAGATCGACTGATCCTGTATAAAAGAAATTGGAGCGCCGGGCGGCGCTCCAATCTTTATATGGTTTTACGAACCGAAAATCAGCTTCGGCAGCAGCATGGAGATGCCGGGGATAAAGGTGACGAACAACAGGCCGATAATCTCCGCGATGATGAACGGGAAGCATTCTCTGACAAAGTCGTTCAGCTTGCAGCCTGTGATCGACATGCAGGTAAACATCATGGAACCGAAAGGCGGGGTCAAACCGCCGATCATGATATTGACGATGCACATGGCACCGAAGTGGATCGGATCAACACCCAGCTTGGTGACGACCGGGATCAGCAGCGGCGCGACGATAATGAGCGCGGCTCCGCCCTCGAGGAACATGCCCATGATCAGCAGCAGAATGTTGACCAGCAGGAGCATCAGCCACTTGTTGGAGGTGACATTCAGCAGCAGCGTGGTCAGGCGCATGGGGATCATTTCCCACGTCATGTAGTAGCCGAAAACGTTGGCGGCAACAATGACCAGAATGACCGTGGCGGTGCCGTTGATGGTCTCAACAAAAATCTTCGGGATATGCTCCCAGCGAAGGCCCTTGTAAATGAACGCGCCGACGAACAGGCAGTAGGCCACGGCAAAAGCACCGGCTTCAGACGGCGTAAAGAGGCCGATACGGATGCCTAGGACGATGCCGAGCGGGAAGAGAAGCGCCCAAAGAGAGTCGGCGCACTGCCTAATGATTTCTTTCACGCTTGCCCGCTTGTCTCTTGTGGGCAGATATCCGCGCTTGACTGCGATGAAATGCACGGAGATCATGAGACAGGCTGCGATAGCAAAGCCGGGGAGGTAGGCTGCCGCAAACATCTTGGCGACGGAAACCTTAGCCAGCAGGGCGTAAATAATCAGGTCGATGCCGGGAGGAATGATCGGCGTAACGGCGGAGGAAGCCGCGGTAATGGCGGCGGAGAAGCCCTTGGAATAGCCACGCTTTTCCATTTCGGGCACAAGCATTTTGCACTCCATGGCCGCGTCTGCGTTGGCTGAGCCGGAAACACCGCCCATCAGACAACTGAGCAGGACATTACTCTGCGCGAGACCGCCCTTCATGTGCCCGGTCAGTACGTCGGCCATTTTCATCAGCTTGCTGCTGATGCCGGCATAGTTCATGATAGAACCGGCCATGACGAAAAAGGGAATGGCCAGCAGCGGGAAGGACTGGGCGCTCGTTACAAATTTCTGGAAAATCAGGTCAACAGGAGAGTTGTGGTCAATCACACCGAAATAGAAAAGAGCTGACCCGATCAGCGCAAAGGCGACAGGAACGCCAGAAAAGTACAGAACGAATGCAATCAGAATAGGAAGATATCCGATCATGTGCTTACACCTCCTCACCGGGGCCGAGAACCCTGCCGTATTTCTTGATGGACTTCAAATCCCGGAAGATAAACACGATCGACCAGATTGTCATATCCAGAAAGCTGATCACCAGCGAGGAAGAAATCCAGGCGGAAGATACGCCGAGAATCGGAGTGGGCTTCCGGTAGGAGCGCATCACGTAGACGCAGCTGAGATAGAACAGATAGCCGCAGAGAAAAGCCATCAGGATATCTACCACAATTTTGATCACATTCTGGATTTTCAGCGGGAATTTGTTGACGAGTATATCTACGCCGACATGAGCGCGCATTTTATAGCATGCCGCAGAACCGATAAAAGCCGTCCAGACAAAGCAGCTTGTGGCCATCTCTTCCGCCCAGGGGATGCCGGTGCGGAAGACATAGCGTGTCAGAACATTGATAATGACTAGCACCAGCGTCACGACAAACAGCAGCGAGGCCACGATTTCCTCAATGTTCTCAAATATGAATTTCGGCGTGATCTTTTTCAAAAGCTCTTTCATGGTCTACCTCAAATAAGACAAAGGGGAGTGAAGTATACCTCCACTCCCCGGAGTTGTGTTCTCTTTTACTTGGCTGCGTGGAAATCGGCCAGGGCGGAACGGAACTGGTCGTAGAGGCCCGGGGTAACGCCCTTCATGTTCTCATACACAGGCGCGACGGCGGCAGCGAAGGCATCAGTGTCAACCTCGTTGAAGGTGTGGCCGGTCTCCTCGAGCTTTGCCTTGGTCTCTTCGTAGCTGCTGTTGATCTTCTCGATCATGCGCTGGGCAGAGGCGGTGAACTCGTCCTGGATGATGGTCTGGTACTCGGCGGGGATCTGCTCCCACACGTTCAGCGGGAAGTAGACGCCGCAGGTGCCGATGAAGTGGTTGGTCAGAGAACCGACGGAGGCAACTTCGCCGGAGCCGTCATTGAGGAAGTCGTCCATGGTGCCTTCCAGGCCGTCCACAACACCCTGGGTCACGGCGGAGAGGGTCTCGTCCCAGCCGAGAGGAATGGCGTTTGCGCCCATGGCGTTGAGGGTATCGACAAAGAGCTGGGATTTGGGAACACGGATCTTCATGCCCTTGAGATCATCGGGCGTGCGGATCTCCTTATTGGTCTTCATGAAGCGGTAGCCAGAGAAGAAGTCAAGCGCCAGGACCTTGATGTTGTCGGCTTCGAGCTTCTTGACCATTTCCTTCACGGTGTCGGTGTTGATGAGGTATTCATACTCGTCGGAGCTGCTGGTCATCATCGGGCCGACCAGGACGTTGAAATCGGGAACATAGTCGGCAATGTAGGAGGGGTCTTCGACGGAAATGAAGTTTGCGCCGCTGGCAACCTGCTCAAGGCCGTCCTTGTAGGTGGGCAGCTGGCTGCTGTGGAAGACCTGGATGTCGATGGCACCGTTGGTCTTTTCACGGATGTTGTCGGCGGCTTCCTGAATGGAGATGGCCAACTGCTCGGTCGGGCCGAAAACATGGCTCAGACGCATGGTCAGGTGATAATCGTCCGCAAAAGCGACAGGGGAGAAAGCGCACAGAGCCAGCAGCATGCTCAGCGTCAGAACCAGTGCGAGTACCTTTTTCATGCGGACTCGCCCCCTTTCAGCAGGAAGGCGCACAGCGCCACGATCGCGGCCAGTCCCAGGATCAACGGGATGATTTTCTTCATGTTGTCGTTCTCCTTTCGGTATTTTTTGTACGTGTAAGGCTGTCGTAAGTCCTGATGCCGGTAAAAAGGAAAGCTCCTTTGCCGCACGCGATACAAGACTTGTGAACAAACCTTTAAGATAATTATAACTTACACCACTTTGCACATATCTGTCAACTCCAACGATTTCTGCACGCACTTTTTTGGCATCATTCACAAAAATACGGCGTACTTTTTGTGAACGATATTTTCTTGACACGTTGCGTTTCCAAGCGGGACAGGCAGGCGTCCGCAAAAAAACGTACCGGCTCTTCCCAATGGGAGAAGCCGATACGTCCTTTTGCGATTCGTATTATTTCGCGGCCAGCCAGGCCTTCGGAATTGCGGGGAAGTTGCCGATCACGCCCTCCACGCCCCACTCGCACATGGTCTCAAGGATACCGAGATCGTTGACTGTCCAGGTGTTGATGCCGACGCCGTATCCCTTGCAGTTGTCTACGTTTTCTTTCGTCAGCAGGTGGCAGTCCGGGTGATAAAAATCAAAGCCGTGCTTGCGGCAGTAGTAGCCCGCATACTGGAGATCGTTATTCTCCACCAGCGCGCCGACCGGGCACTCGGGCAGAAGCTGCTTCATGCGCACGATTGACAGATGGTTGAAGGAGGAGAAGATGATCCGGTCCTCCAGGTGAAACGCTTTGATCATTTCGGCTGTCTTTTCTTCGATCTCCGGGTAATAGATAATGCTGGTTTTCAGCTCGATGTTGGTGATGAGCTTCGTGTCCTTCACCCAGCGGCAGTATTCCTCCAGCGTGGGAATGCGCTCCGGGGAATACGCGGTGCCCTTGATGACGGAGGCGTCCAGCTCCTTGAGCTCTGCCAGCGTGTGGTCCTTGACCCAGCCCGTGCCGGTGGTGGTGCGGTCCAGCGTCTCGTCATGGATAATGACGATCTGCCCGTCTTTGGAAAGCTGAACGTCCAGCTCAATGCCGTCAGTCCCGGCCTTCTCCGCCTCCCGGAAGGCGAGCATGGTGTTTTCCGGGTACTTTCCGCTGTAACCGCGGTGTGCAAATACTCTCATAGTTTTTCCTCTTGTCCTTTTATTTCAGTAGATCAGATTCGGCAGCAGCAGGGAGATGCCCGGGATGTAGGTGAGCAGCAGCAGCGCGATGATGAGTGCAAGGATGAACGGCTGCACCTCCCGGATGAACTCGGACATTTTGCTGCCCGTGATCGACACGCAGGTGAACATCATGGAGCCGAAGGGCGGGGTCAGGCCGCCGATCATGATGTTGACGTTCACAACGATGCCGAAGTGCACAAGGTCGATGCCCGCGGCCTTGACCAGCGGAACCATCAGCGGGGCGAGGATAATGAGTGCCGCGCCGCCCTCGAGGAACATGCCCATGATCAGCAGCGCGAAGTTCAGGATCAGCAGCACCAGATATTTGTTGGTGGCAATGCCGCTGACAGCCTTGAGGAGGTTATTCGGGATGTTCTCCCAGGTCAGATAGTAGCCGAAGAGGTTCGCCGCCACGATGATCAGCATGACCGTGCAGGTGCCGGCGATGGTCTCCTTGAAGATGGGGATAAAGTGCTCCTTGCGCAGGCCCTTGTATACGAACTTGCCGATCAGGAAGCAGTAGAGGATGCCGACACCGCCGGCCTCGGTCGGGGTGAAGAGACCCATGCGCATGCCCATGATGATGCCGAGCGGGAAGAACAGCGCCCAGAAGGAGTCGAACGCCTGCCTGGCGATCTGTCCGGCGGTGGCGCGCTTGGTGCGGCTGGGGGCGTAGCCGCGCTTCTTGGAAATCAGGTGCACCGCGACCATCAGCGATGCCGCCATCAGAAAGCCCGGCAGGTAGCCCGCGGCAAAGAGCTTGCCCACGGACGCGCCCGCAATCAGACCGTAGACGATCAGGTTGATGCCGGGCGGGATGATGGGCGTGATGCAGGAGGAAGCCGCGGTAATGGCTGCAGAGAAGCCCTTTCCGTAGCCGCGCTTTTCCATCTCGGGCACCAGCATCTTGCACTCCATGGCGGCGTCCGCGTTGGCGGAGCCGGAGCAGCCGCCCATGAGCATACTCAAAAGCACGTTCATCTGCGCAAGGCCGCCGGCTGTGTGGCCGGTCAGCGCGTCGGCAAAGGCCATGAGCTTATCGCTCATGCCGGAGTAATTCATGATGGAGCCGGCCATGATGAAGAAGGGAATGGCCAGAAAGGGGAAGGACTGGGTGGAGGTGATGAACTTCTGCAGCAGCAGATAGGTCTTGGATGTGGTATCCACAAAGCCGAAATAGTACAGCGTACCGGCCATCAGCGCATAGGCGATGGGGATGCCGGTGAAGTACAGCACCAGGGCAATGATGATCGGAAGATACATTACCATATCAGCTCTGGACCTCCTTCCGCTCCGGGTTTGCCATCTGCTTGATATCCTCAATGCAGTGGATCAGGGAATAGATCGCCATCAGGCCGAAGCCGATCAGCAGCGCCGCGTACAGGTAATTGACAGAGATTTTCAGGATGGGCATGGTCTTGGCCTTGGAGGAGCGCATGAACAGCACCGAAAGATAGGTGATGTAGCTGTTCAGGGCAAAGATGACGATATCGGTCAGCAGATGGACGACCTCGCGCACCTTGCCGGGCAGCCGCTCAACCAGCAGGTCAACGCCGACATGCTGCCGTGTGCGCAGGCACCAGGCCGCACCGATGAACACGGTGTACACAAAGCAGCTTGTGGCGACCTCTTCACTCCAGGCGATTACAAAATTAAAGACATAACGGGTAAAGACATTCATGATGACCAGCACCATGGTGACGGCAAATAAGGTTCCCGCAATGTACGCATCGAGGTTTTTCAGGATATGTTTGCCTCTTTCTTTCAAGCTGGGGGCACCTTCTTTCTCATAGAAAATCGGCAGACGCCTGCCGCAGCATTGCCGCGGCAGGCGGTCTTTTCAGGAAATCGTGTTCAGGTTCGGTTCAGACTTTGCCGAAATCAGGCGGCGGGGTGGGCGGCGTCGTACTCGGCAACCAGCTCCTGGAGCTGAGGGATAAAGTCGGCGGAAACGCCGTCTTCCTTGACCATGCGGTCATACTCGACCTGCATCACAGCGCGGAAGGCATCCATGTCAACATCGTTGAAGTGGCAGCCCTGATCCTTCTCGAGCATCTCCATGGTGGACTGGAAGTTGTCGTCGGTGAACTTGGTGAGCTCGGCAGCGCCGGCGGTGAACTCCTCCTGGATGATGTCGCGGTACTCCTCAGGCAGGGAGTTCCACACGTCGATATTGATGTAAGCGCCGCAGGTGCCGATGAGGTGGTTGGTGAAGGACATCTGCTTTGCAACCTCGGCGGAGCCGTTGGTGGAGTAGGCGTTCATGTTGCCCTCAAGGCCGTCGACAACGCCCTGCTGCACGGCGGAGATGGTCTCGGAGAAGGCCATGGGGACGGGGGTGGCGCCCATCGCGTTGACGAGGTTGATGTACATGGAGCTGTTGGGAACGCGGATCTTCATGCCCTTGAGATCATCGGGAGTGGTGATGACCTTGTTGGTCTGCATGCAGCGCAGGCCGACGTTGAAGTCGAGCGCGAGGACGTGGATGCCGTAATTGTCCTCAATGTCCTTGCAAAGGGACTTGACCAGATCGGACTGGCAGACGTAGGAATACTCCTGGAGGTTGGCATACAGCATCGGGGCGATCAGCGCCTCAAAGTTGATGTTGTAGTCGGCGAGGTAGGAGGGGTCTTCACAGGCGATCCAGTTGGAGCCGTCAACGACCTGCTGGAGGTTGTCCTTGTAGACAGCCAGCTGACCGGAGCCGTAGGTCTGGATCTCAACGGCACCGTTGGTGCGCTCCTTGATGCGCTCGGCAACCTTTTCCATCTCAACGGTGAGCTGCTCGGTGGGGGCAAAGACGTGGCTGAGTTTGAAGACGTAGTGATCTTCCTTCGCCGCGAAGGCGGCAGGGGCGAACGTGCAGAGCGCCAGGACCATGGTCAGCGTCAGGACCAGTGCGAGTAGTTTCTTCATGTTCGTTCTCCTTTTCATAATGTATTGTGTCCGATCAAGGCTGTTAATCATATTAACAAACCTTTAAGATGAATATAAGGTACACCAAATTGCACAGAATTGTCAATAAGAATGAACGTTTTGTCAACACTTTTTGTCATGTTTAACAAAAAGAGCAGTGCGTTTTTGGGGAAGTTATTTTGTTGACGGGATAGTATGGAATGAAACTATATCGCCGCCCTGCCTTGCGCTTTCAGGCCGGACGTGGTACAATTCCATTTATAATAATGGGTCAGTGTTGGCCGGGGACAGGAGGCGGTATGCAATGGAGGGCTTTGCGGTGGAAATGCGGCACGACCGGAAAACGCTGGTCGACCTGTCCCACATGCAGTATGATCTCTTCTGCGGCCGAAACCGCGCCGCGCGCAGCTTTTTGAGCCTGGTTCTGATCGTGCTTGCGATCCTCTATGGCGGCGGCAGCGTCTGGAGCCTGCTGATCATCGGCTACGGCTGCTATTTGATGACCTCGACCTACGCCGCCTCCAACCGCACGGCGCATAAAATCGCCGACCAGCTCGAGGCGGAGGGAAAGCCCCTGCCCGCGTCCCGCTATGTCTTCGAGAAAAACAAAATGCGCATCTTTAACCTTGCCGACGGGGAAGAGCTGGAGGCCCTGCCCTATCACGAGGTGCTGCGCATCGGCGAGGATATGGGCGCCTATTACCTCTTCCGAAACGAGTACGGCGGCTACCGCATCCCCAAGGAGCAATTGGGGGAGCGGGAGGACGCATTCCGCCGCTTTATTCAGGACAAAACGGGAAAGCTCATCATGCGCCGCGTGACGCCGCTCAACCGCCTGCGCCAGTGGCTCCGTTCCCGCGAGCGGGAGCCGGAGCATCTGTAAAGACAGAACCAATCCGGCCCTTTGGCATAGACTGTTGGAGAGCCGCTGAAACAAGGTGATACCATGAAGGAACCCGAAAAAAGATGCTGGGCTGAGATCAGCCCGGAGAATATCCTGCACAACGTGCGCGCGATCCGGGCGGCGCTGCCGGCGGGCTGTCGCTTTCTCGGCGTGGTGAAGGCCGACGCCTACGGCCACGGCGCAGTGGAGACGGCGAAGCTGCTGGAGGGCGCGGGCGCGGACTATCTGGCCGTGGCCTGCCTGGACGAAGCGCTGGAGCTTCGCGCGGCGGGGATCAAAATGCCGATCCTGATCCTCGGCCACACCTCGGCAAAGTATACCGGCATGCTCATGGAGCATGACATCACCCAGGCCGTGACGGGACTGGAAGAAGCGCAGGCTTTTTCCGAGGGCGCGCTGGCCTCGGGCGGCGTTTTGCGGGTACATATGGCAGTGGACACCGGCATGTCCCGTCTCGGCTTTCTCTGCACAGGGGACGATTTTAAGCGCGGCACGGCCGAGCTTGTGCAGGCATGCGGGCTCCCGGGTCTCGACCCGGAGGGGGTGTTCACCCACTTCGCCGTCTCCGACGAAGAGGGTGCGGAGAACGAGCGCTATACGCGTGAGCAGTTTCGCGTCTTCCTCGCGGCGATCGAAGCCGCCGGGGAAGCGGGCGTCCGCTTCAGACTGCGCCACTGCGCGAACTCGGGCGCGGTGCTGCACTACCTGCCGGAGTTTGCGCTGGACATGGTGCGCCCTGGCCTGCTGCTCTACGGCTACGGCGACGAGGCGGGAAAGCTCGGCCTCAAGCCCTGCATGCGCCTGATGACAAGGGTGCTCACCGTCAAGCGCTACGCCCCCGGCACCACCGTCAGCTATGGGCGGCGCTTTACCACCGAGCGGGAGACGCGCATGGGCGTACTCGGCATTGGCTATGCCGACGGCTTGCCGCGCCTGAGCTCGAACCGCTGTGCCTATGCCGTCGGCGGCGCTCTTGCGCCCCAGCGCGGGAGCATCTGCATGGACATGTGCATGGTCGACCTCACTGACCTTCCGCAGGTGCAGCCGGGGGACGAGGCGGAAATCTTCGGCGCGCATGCCGATCTCAATCTGCTCTCCCGGGCGGCGCTGACCATCCCCTACGAACTGCTGTGCGCGGTTTCCAAGCGCGTGCCGCGGGTCATGAAAAACTTTTGATTGGAAAGGAATCCCTGTATGAAAATCGTTGTATTGGGCGGCGGCGTCAGCACGGAGCGGCAGGTGTCGCTCGTCACGGCGGCATGCGTGTGCAAGGCGCTGAGAAGTCTCGGCCATCAGGCGGTTTTTGTGGATCTGTACATGGGTCTCGAAAACTACAGCGGCAGGCTGGAGGACGCCTTTGACGCGCCCGACGGGCTTGTCGGCCAGGCGGCCATCGGGAAGACCGCGCCGAATCTGAAGGAGGCGAAGGCCGCCCGCAGGCTCAAGAGTCCAAGCCGCATCGGCAAGGACGTGCTGGCGCTGTGTCAGATGGCGGACTGCGTCTTCCTCGGCCTGCACGGGGCCGACGGCGAGGACGGCAAGATCCAGGCGGCACTCGATTTGCTCGGTGTGCCCTATACCGGCTCCGACCCGCTCTCGAGCGCGATGGCCATGGATAAGGCGGTGGCGAAGAAGATCATGGAGTACGCCGGCGTGCGTACGCCCGCATGGCGGGAGCTGCGCTATACCGAGGACGACATCCCGCGTCTGGTGGAGGAGCTGCCCATCCCCTGCGCGGTGAAGGTGGTCAACGGCGGCTCGTCGATCGGCGTCGCCCTGCCGGAGACAAAGGGCGAGCTGGACGAAGCCCTGCGGGATCTGCTCTGCTTCAACAGCCGCGTGATCGTGGAGGAGAAGATCCACGGGCGCGAGATCACCCAGCCCATTTTTGACGATCATTATATGCCCGCCATCGAGATCGTCCCGCCCGAGGGGACGTATTTCGATTACGTCGCCAAGTACCAGGGCGGCAGCGAGGGCGCGCAGGAGATCTGCCCCGCAAGCCTCACCGAGGAGGAACGCCGCGCCGTGGGCGAGGCGGCGCTGAAGTTTCACAAGGCGCTGGGCCTCTCGGTCTATTCCCGCATCGACTTCATCCTGGACGACGAGGGGCGGCCCTGGTGCCTTGAGGCCAACACCCTGCCGGGCATGACGCCCATTTCCCTGCTCCCGCGCGCGGCGGCGGCGGAGGGGATGAGCTATGCACAGCTCTGCGAAAAGATCGTGCTCTTGTCCCTGGAAGAGAGAAAGAAGGAGACCTGAGCGCCTGTGAAAAAGATCGTTGTTTTCGGAGGCGGCACCGGGCTTTCCTGCCTGCTGTCCGGTCTGAAACTTTTTCCGGTGGATGTGACCACGGTCATCGCGGTCAGCGATAACGGCAGCAGCACCGGCGTTTTGAAAAAAGAGCTGGATATCCCCGCCGTGGGCGACGTGGGCAAGGTGCTCATCTCCATGGCAAATGTGGACGAGGATTTCACCCGCCTGCTCCGCTATCGCTTTTCGCGGGACGGGAGCCTGCACAATCATCCCGTGCGCAACATCATGCTTGCCGCGCTCATCGACCTCAAAGGCAGTCTCACCGAGGCTACGCGCTACATGTGCTCCCTTCTCAACGTGAAGGGGACTGTGCTGCCGCTCACCGAGGAAAAAGTGGAGCTGGTGGGGGAAAATGCCGAGCATAAGCGCGAATTTTACGGGCAGGTGGAGGTCAGCCGCAATATCCGCAGCATCGCGCGCCTCAACTACGACCACGACGTGCACGTCGGGCAGGAGGTTGTGTCCCACATCCTGGACAGCGACCTCATCGTCTTCAGCCCCGGCAGCCTCTATACCAGCATTCTCCCGCACCTGATCGCGGGGGAGGTGGTGCAGGCCATCGGACAGAGCAGTGCGCCGATCCTCTACGTCTGCAACCTGGTCACCCAGCCGGGGGAGACGGATCACTACCGGGTCAGCGACCACCTGAAGGTACTCAACCAATACCTGGGTGCGCGCAAGGTGGACATCGTCCTGGCGAACAATGCCGAAATCGACCCTGATATCGCGGACGTCTACCTGACCAAAGAGAACAAAACCCCGGTCACGCTTGACCGGGAAGAAATCGAAGTCCTCGGCACGAAGATCGTGGAAGACGACCTGCTCTGCCTGGAGGGCGGCAGCGTCCGCCACGACGCCATGAAGACGGCGTTTCTGGTTTTCTCGTACCTGATGGGAAAATGACTGTGTAACTATTCAATCCCTGTCATTCTGAGGAACAAAGTGACGAAGAATCTTTTTTCTCGCAGATTTCAAGAAAGATCCTTCGCTTGCGCTCAGGATGACACGCTGTATAGAACAGTTACTATTATATAAAAAGACGGAGGAACACGTTCCAGGCAGGACGTATTCCTCCGTCTTTATATTTTTACGGTCTCGGCCCGCCGCCGGGCTGATGGCCGGAACCGCCGCCGGGATTCCCGCCGGGGGCATGCTCCATGCCGCTTTGCGCCGCCCCCTGATCCCGGGGGTCGGCGTTTTCCGGCGGGGCGAGCGTCTGCTGTGCAGGTTCCCCAACGGCGTCGTCATTGCGGGGCTGGCGCGCTTCCTCCGCCGCGGGAGAGTCCTCGCGTCCGTGATCCGTCGGGAGGCTCGGCGCCTCCTGGCGGATTTGTTCAGGCACCGTATCCCGGCGCTCGCCGCTCTGCTCTTCGTGAGGTGCGAAAGCGCTCTGCTCCTGATGCTGCGAGTTGTCGGCTTCGCTGACCGGTTCGCGCATGTCGGGCCGGAAGGACTCCTGGGCGCGCCCGTGATCGAGCTGCTGCAAAATGTCCCGGATGGGGCGGTCTGCCCATTCTGCGGGGACAAAGCCTTCGCCCTCGCTCTCGCTGAGCTCGTGCAGCATGCGCCGCCGTCCGGCGCTCATGCCCTCCCTGCGGGCGGCGTCCAGCTCTTCCCGGCTCACGGCGAGGCCGCGTACCTCCAGGCCCTCGCGGTTTTGACACAGATCCGTTTCCAGCTCGCGGATGAGCCGCTCGGAATGCGCATCCGCTCCAGTGCCGGCGGCAAGCAGGATCTCGTCCGACTCCCCCCTGAGCCAGTTGCCGGCCTCCAATTGCGCGACCGAGGCCTCGATCGCGTCCCCGATGCGGCGGTGGACGAGCTGCTTTTTATCCATCCCTGCGAGCATCTCCTGCCCGTCCTCATTCACGCCCTCCACCGAGAGCACATAGTCAAAGCGGTTGATGGTATATTCCAGCGAGGGGTTCACGTCGAGGCTCACCACCCCGTAGGGCGTGGCGTAGGCCACCCCACCGCCGATGGCGGTCACGAGTACCGCAGCGGCCGCCACGGAGGAGATGTACCGCAGCCATTTGGGTCGGCGCGGCTTCTGCGCGTGTACTTCCACGACCTGCCCGAGGGTGTAGCCCGCGTCCGCAAGCCGGATGACGCGCCCGTCGTCGCACAGCGCTGCGGCCTGACCGCCGACCAGGTCAACGATGACTGCCTTCACGAAGCTGCCCCCTCCTTTACAAATTTCAGATACTCCGCAAGCTGCGGATAATCGTCGCTGAGAATCAATGCTGCCATAATGATATATTTCCGATAGCGGTCGAGCGTCTTGCGGGACACGCCGCTGAGATTGTGCAGCTGCACCATGGGCAGCTTCCTGTTCTGCCGCAGAAGCTCCACCAGCAGCGGCGGATCCTTCAAGTGCCCCCGGATGGCGGCGGCGCACTCACGGCGCGTCTTCTCCTGCTGCGGCGAGCATTCCGTGAGATCGAAGAAGCGGAAGCCGTATTCGTTCAGCATCGCGTTTGCCGCCACGATCTCATCGTGCAGGCTGCGGTCGGAGGCTTCCATGCTGTCGCGCACCACGGCGAGGTAGACGCTCTCGTCGTCCTCCTCTGGCTCGGCGGAGCCGTCGAGCACATGCGGCGCGACGCTCAGCTCCCCGGCATACCGTGCCTCGCTGCGATAGGCGTCCACCATCTCCCGGCGGATCAGCATCTGCGCGAAGGGCAGAAAGTCCCCCTTCGTCTCATCGTACAGGTCAATGGCGTGGGAAAAGGCGCACAGAGCCACAGACCATTCGTCGTCGCTCTTGCCGACGTAGTGCCGGCTGACGGTTGCGGCGGTTCTGAGAATGGTCTGCTCCTGCTCGTGTATCAATTGTTCCCGCGCGCGCTCATCCTTCGATGCGCGCAGCGCCAACGCATTGACTGACTGCTGCATAGACACTCCGTATGATGAAAGGGTCAATTCATTCAAAAAGGAATTGCCGGGGCAAAATACGCGGGCCGGAACGGAAAGCCCGGCCCGTGATCTTTCTGTCAGGGTAACAATCCGGCCCCCGTGTCATCCTGAGCATAGCGAAGGATCTTTTGAGAAAACTGCGAAAACAATAAGGGCAATACCGCACAATGCGGCAAGAGCAGATTCCGAGAAAATTTGGGTTCTGATGATGGCACTTTTTTGCAGATGTACTTTGTGTACCTCAAGAAAAAGTGACGAAATCAGGGCGCAAATTTACCGGAAGATGCCGCAGGCGTATTATGCGGTGTTGCCTAAGATTCTTCGTCGCTTCGCTTCTCAGAATGACAGGGCTGAACAGTCACTTATCAGGTATTGCTGCTGTTGGTATTGCTGCTGTTGGTATTGCTGTTGCTGCCGATTGCGGTTCTCTCGGGCGGCGTCATGTCCTGAGCGCCCTGCATGCCCTCAGGCGGCATCATGCCGCTGTCATCCGCGGGCTGTTCAGGCGGGGTCATGCCGTTTTCACCCTCGGGGCGCTCGGGGGGATTGCCCAGGTCGATCTCGATCCCGGCCTTGCTCAGCGCCTCGTTCAGCGCGTCGCGGGCCTCCTTGACGGCGCTCTCCGCGCTCTCGCGGGAAGTCTCGTCGGCCTTCATCAGCGCCTCCATGGCGGACTGGACTTTTGCAAGCAGCTCCTGGAGCTCAGCCTTGGTGTCGGCGTCTTCGACGGCGTCAATTGCCGCGCTGAGTTCCCTGTCCATCGGGCCGAAACCGCCGTGACCGCCAAAGCCGCCATGACCGCCGAAGCCACCGCGCCCGCCAGACTGACGCTCATCGCCAGGAGCAGACTGCCCGTTCCGGGGATCCTGACCATCGAAGCCGGACTGTCCGCTCGGGGGAGTCTGACCATCGAAGCAGGACTGCCCGTTCCGGGGAGCCTGACCGTCAAAGCCGGACTGCCCGTTGGGAGCGCCCTGCCCGCCGGGGCCGAACTGCCCGCCCATGCCGGGGCCGAAGCCATGCTGTTCCCCATTGGGGCCGCCCATGAAATCCGCCCGCGCGGCGCCGGTGCCGACAACGCAAAACCCAAGCGTCAGGATCACCAGCATGATGCCGACGACTACACGTTTCATTCTGTATGTTTTCATTCTTCTGTCTCCTTTCGTGAGGGAAGTTCTTTTCCCTTTCACCTAAGAATACGAAACGGGAGACGGAAAAAATGGGGTCGCGCGAAAAAATTTTTGAAAAAATCAATCCGAGGGCTGGTCGGGGTTGGCCGCGTCGATGCGCTCCTTGGCCTCGCGCCCGGCGCGCAGAAGCTTTTCAAGCGTGTCGTAATCCTCGGCCTCGATGGCGGAGCGCAGCTGGGTGATGTTTCGCACAAGGTCATCGATCTCGGGCAGCAGCGCGTCCTTGTTCCAGATGAAAAGCTCCTTCCATACCCGCTCGTCGAGACAGGCGATACGGGTCATGTCCTTGTAGCTGCCGCCGGAGAAGCCGACATAGTTGGTGGACACGGGACTTTTGACATAGGAGTTGGAGACGATGTGCGCAAGCTGCGAGGTGTGGGCGATCATGTGATCCTGCACCTCGGCCCCGGCGACGGTGATGCGCCCGAAGCCGACCGAGCGGAAGAAGCTGCCCAGCTCGTCGGTATCGCCGGGCAGGGTGGCGGCGCTCGGAACCAGGATCATGCTGGCCCCCTTGTAGAGATCGGCGAAGGAGCGCTCATACCCCGCGTGGGCCAGACCCTGCATCGGGTGCCCGCCGGTAAAGCGCACGCCGTATTCTTTTGCAAGCGGCCCGATGGAGTCCACGATCCGGGTCTTCACGCCGACAAGATCCACCGCCAGCGCCCCGCGCTTCATGAGCGGGATCTTCTCGCGCAGATACGCCTCCGTCGCCGCGGGGTACATGCCGACGATCAGCAGGTCGCAGTTTGCAAAATCCGCGTCCTCGGCAATGCCGTCGATGGCGCCGTCCTCCACGGCCTTTTCCGCGACGGCGCGGGTGCGGTTCCAGCCCAGCACACGGCAGTCGGTATTCTTCTTGATGGCCTTCGCCATGGAGCCGCCGATCAGGCCGAGACCCGCCACAATGACGGTCTTGCTGATGAGGTGCATGGCCTTGATTAGGACAAACTCCGTCATGTTGCGCGAGTCGTCCTCCATGTTCTCCGCCACCAGATGCAGCCCGAACATCTCGCCTGCGTTGCGGCGGCAGAGTACCGCCGTGGTCTCCGGCAGGCTCCCGTCCGCCAGCATCCGCGCGGCGAGGGCGGTGTCCTCCATCTCCATGAGCCTGCACTCGCCGTAGTGGTTGCGCAGATTGTTGCGGCACTGGCCCAGGGCCTGGATATGGGAAGCGATGGTATCGAATTTGCTGTCGGCGGATTTGGAAAACAGGCAGTGGTGCACACTGAGCCACTGGGCGTCGATGACCCGGTGATTGAGCGTGCTGAGGGCGTTGTCGGATTCGCCCACGGCGCCTGCCATGAGGTTTCTGGTCGCCATGACGCCGTAGTCGGCCTGCCCGGTTTTGAGCATGTCGATGACGCCCTGGGAGTGGACGGCGGGGATATATTCCGGCGCGATAAAGCCCTGATTCTGGGCAAAGAGGACGCTGACAGCCTCGGAGTTGCTGCCGGGGATGCCCTGATACGCGATCTTCATGAGGAACACTCCATTCAAAAGGAAATAGATAACGACGAAACTTTACCATTTTGCCGCGCTAAAATCAAGCGCGAACAATATAATTATTATAAAGCGGAGCGCCCACGGCCATCCGGCCGTGGGCGCAGTATAAAATATGTATTCAGAATACCACCTGCACGAGGATCATGTAGATCGCCGTGCCGCCGAGGATGCTGATGAGGGAGCTGCGCTTCCAGACCTGCAGCCCCACGATGCACAGCGCCGAAATCAGCTCCGGCAGGCCGTAGGGCGCGGCGGCAAAGTTCACATCCTTAAAGCAGTAGATGACGAGCATGCCGATGAGCGCCGGGGGCAGCACGCGCCCGAGATAGGCGATATAGGGCGGCGTGCGTTTGCGGAACACCAGAAACGGCAGAAAGCGCAGCAGCGCCGTCACGGCGGCCATGGTGAGGATGATCTTGACTTCCTTCATGCCTGCGCCTCCTCTCTCTTACGCAGCACCGTGAGGATCAGCGTCATGAGCACCAGCGCCGGGATCAGGAAATTCTCCGGCCCGAAGACGACGAGGCACAGAAGCGTGCTGACAAAGCCCGTCACCGCGGGGACATGGTCGTGCATGGTGATCCACTGTTCGGTGAAGGACGCGACAAAGAGCGCCGTCATGGAAAACTCCAGACCCTTCGTGGAGAAGGGCAGCACCTCGCCCAGGAGATTGCCCAGCACGCAGCCGATGATCCAGTAGCAGTGGTTAAAGAGCGTGACGAGAAAACGGTACTGCGGCTCGTCCTCCTTCTCGACGGGGAGGTATTTGTCGCTCATGATCGAATAGGTCTCATCCGTGAGGCCGAAGATCATATAGGGCTTGTATTTTCCCATGCCCTTGTACTTATCTACCAGCGAGATGCTGTAGAAAAGGTGGCGCGCCTGTACCATCAGGGTGGTGAGCGCCGTGGTCAAGAGCGACGCCCCGCCCGCCAGCAGGCTCACGCCCACATACTGCATGGTGCCCGCGTAGATGATGACGGACATGAACAGCGCCCAGCCCGGGCCGTAGCCCGCGTTGTGCAGCAGCAGGCCGAAGCCCATGCCCAGCACGATATAGCCCGCCATCACGGGAATAGAGGTTTTGAATGCCAGTCGGATTACTTTCTTTTTCATTGTGCTGCGGTGTTCTCCTTGCTGTGGGTTGTTTATTCCGCGGGAACGATCTCAGCACCGAAGGGCGTGAGAGACAGCTTCGCAATTTTGAAAAACTGCTTTCCGAAGGGGACCCCCACGATGGTGATGCACCAGAGAATGCCGAGACCCAGGTTCCCGAGCGCCATCCAGAAGCCGAAGAAGACCAGCCAGATCACATTGGCCAGCGTGGAGACTGCCCCGCCGCCGTATCTGACATCCTTCCCGAACGGGCAGAAGGACAGGGACGCGAACTTGAAGCACTGTTTTCCGTAGGGGATCCCGATGATGCTGAGGCACCAGAGGACCCCGGAGAACACCCAGCCAAGGCCGCTGACAAAGCCGCCGAAAACGAACCATAAAATATTTCCGATTGTTCTCATCGTTTTTCTCCTTTTGCCGCAAGGGCGCCGCTTGCGCATTCATGCGCGGGCGCTTTTCATTTGCGGGAAGCTGTGATTGCGCGTTATTGTATCATGGAAGCTTTCCCTTTTCAATAGCCGAGCGACGCTGCCGAACGCTTATCGGCCTATCTTATGCGTCTGCTTAGGCGGAGCAGAGCCATCCCCAGTTTCCGTTTGATATGGTCGGCTCGATCTCCTGGTACGCATCCACGCCGAGAAACTCCTTCTCGCGTTCCTCATAATACCCGGTCTCATATACCGGCACGTCGTCCGCGTCCAGCAGATACATGTTGTATTTGCGGAAATATCAAAAAGTCCCGCCCATCAATCCAGAAGCGCCTTTATTGTTTGTTCATAATTAGAATCGATCAACACAACCTGTTCCCCGACACACCGAAAGCCATCAATGATACTTTTGTTGTCTGCCTTCAGACTCTCCATCGTACAATCTGCATATAGTCATTGAACGGAGGATGGATTTCAATCACACTCGGAGCATTCCCGCTTCCGACAAGTGCAAATATAAAATCCGCAAACTGAAGTGCCCAGGTTTCGCTCTTCCATAACTGAGGAACACCATCCTTCTGTGCCGAACAGATTTCAGGATAATTGGCAATCAGAGCAGAATTGAACTTCCGCTTCCCATAGCTATATTCCGTATGAAGCGAACGACTCAATGTGCCTCCGACATTCGTGATATCGAAATGAGCCGCTATCTCTTCTATGCGGAGAGGAACATCCACCGGATACTCCTGTCCGTGATACTTAATCATCTCAAACGAGGTCATAGATTATCTCCTCCAATTCATTTATCATAATGTATCACCCCAACATCGTCCACTCTATTCAAGCAAGGTGTTACTCATAATCCGTTGTCTTAAAAGCATAAACGCAGATAATAAGAAAGGTGAGGTGCAAAAAATGAAAATACAAAAATCGTTCGGAAACGCGCTTAAGGAAATACGATCAAAAAGCGGACTAAGTCAGGAAAAATTTGCGTTATCCATTGAAATGGACCGCACTTATTATGCTTCAGTTGAGGCAGGAAACAGAAATGTTTCACTCTCAAATATCAAAAAGATTGCTGACGGATTTTCAGTTTCATTAAGCGACCTTTTTGCTTTAGTAGAAAAACATCAAGCTGCAGAGGAGGATGATTAAGCATGCGTAAATTTGAAGAAAAATACTTAATCAATCGAAATTTCAACTACGATTCAAATGAACTACAAGTAACTCCCGAAATAATCAAAGGGAGCATTGTTCATATGTACGACACTTTGGATATGATTGATACAAATCTCACCGCCAGAGGCGTTCAGAAGATGTCATCTCTTGTTGAATTGGCAAATCTATCTTCTATAGTTGGCAACCTTTTAGGTGCCGGTTTCGCAGAGTACAGTTCTGGCTTCTATGAAAGGAACAAGCCACATACTTATCCGGACTTAATTGCAACAGATGGTATTCATCGTGGTATCGAGATAAAAACTGCTCTTGTAAAGAACTCTCCAAAGGGTCACCTTCCTAAAGAGGGTTACTATCTCACATATCGTTATTGCCTTACTGATCCGGATGGGAAGAGAGATTTCGGCACCGAAGACACTTGGGATACTGTAACAATCTGGGAAGTAAAGCTTGGTTACTTAGAAGAAGACGACTTCAGTTGTAGTAATACCCGAGGTGATTCAGGCAAAACCGCTGTTATCAAAACCAGTTCCTTAAACGACATGCCTTTGCTCTACCTCGATACATCTATCATTCCTTACAAGCATTCTGCGTCAAAGCCATACAACGGATATAACTAACTATTAAAAAAGGGATTCCACTATCGGAATCCCTTTCATTACTTTACTATAGAGTCAATCTGCTCACATATCAAATCGATCAGTTTCGGCGGAACACTTTCACCTATAATCTCCGCACACAAATTCTTTGATATTAGCTCCCCATCTATAACCATTCTATAATCGTAATCCGCTATAGTTTGTATGATCATAGCTTCATAGACCGACAGCACCCTAGTCTGACTCGGATGAACCTTTTTATCTGATGCTTCAAAAATAAAATTCTGAGTTAAAGTAGCCGCTGGTCTATCCCATTCCATTCTTCTGTATGCGGTATCATAGCCTTTTAACAAACGCCTTTCTCCAGTCTTTTTATCGATCAAAGTCGGCCTTGGCAAAAGTTCCCCACATTTTTCACAATAAATCGGAGTGCCTTTGTTTGCACTGTGGAGCCCCCCCTTTGTATTGCTACCATGTAATATGTTATCTTGATACATACATTTGGGATTTACACATTGATTATTATATGCTGTACACCCTTCGGGAGTATTCTCCATCCACCAATATTTTTCCGGATTCATGATAGGGACAAAATGCCAAGGATTAAAATCAGTTCTTGCATTTTCTCCTTCTTTTGCATCAAGCGGTGGTAATGAAAAAATCGCATCTCTAAGTGTTACCCAAGGCTTCGTAAATAATGTAGGCTCTTCAGAATGTGTTGCCGGTGGAATAAATGTTCCACATTTTTCAAAAAATTTGATTCCTTTTTTGTTTCGAGTAAATATAGTAATAAGTCTTCTTCTAGTCTGAGGTATTCCATAATCAGCACTGTTAACTACCTCTGCTCGACCAACATACTCGTCACCCAGTTCCCTCTTAATATACTCAATTATGTTTATGTATTCTCCACTCTCATCGCTAATGATTGTATCTTTCATATTCGGAACGTTTTCTAATACTAGCCATTCCGGTTTTAATTCTTTAACAATACTTATGGTAGGGATTATCAATCGATTTCTTGGATCTTCAGGTTTTCGCTTTCCATCTCTGATTTCCCTTAACAATTTTCCTGCACCATTCGATGACATTCCTTGACAAGGCGGTGTAGCATAAATCAAAAATGGCGATTCTTTTGTCTTTTTTCGCCAAGAATCTATGATTTCTTCCTTCTTTTCCCAAATATCACCGCATATATTATCAACTTCCGGGTAGTTTTCCCTATATAATTGACAACGGTTTTCTATTAACTCATTACTTACTAAAATTGGCCAACCATGTGCCTTTATCCCTAACTCTCCAATCCCAGCGGATGAGAATAAACTTAATACATTGTGATTCATAACTTAATTCTATATCTCCTATATCCTGTTCCACGACTTGATTTGTTTATACCACAAACTATTCTGTCGTAAAATCAGGAATTTGTATACCTCCATTTTCAAAACTCTTCTTTCAGTTTGACTCCTTCTCCGCATCCTTAATCTTGTAGTAATCCTCTACATCCAAGCCAAGATCCACATGAGATTTCGACCTTGTAACGGTTTTACCCATGAGAACCACCGTCTCAACATGAGAATCACAGTCCAAACTCATTTCAAGATCTTCCTCGATGATAGGAAGCTTGAATTTTATGGACTGTAGCCACTGACCACTGGACTGCCGTTCCTCATAGATATGGATTTCCGAAATCAGAGATTCCATAAGCTGACGTTTTTCCAGCTCATTCAGAACGTCATAAAGCTTATCAAAGTATATCAGCACTTTGTAGATGTTATCAGCGGTCAGCTTTTCAGCTTCAATGGCGGCCTTTTTTGCTCTGGCGGCGACAATCAGATTCTCCGTATCTTCAATCTTATCATACATCTTATAAAGGCGATCATCAAGATCTGCTTTTCGCTTGATATAGTGTCTGTCATCCGGGTCGAGAGCGTCGATCTCCTCCATCAATTTGGCCTTAGTGGAATAGCCTTGCCGCAGTATTTTCTCGTAATTGCTGATTTCTTGTTCAACCGCAGCCGTATCAACCTTCATATTTATTTTTTGCTGCATCATTGCGGCAAAATCCGGGTTGCTGACTAATTTGGTGATAACTTCTGCCACTGCCTGATCCAATAGTTCTTCGTTGATCTGCCTTTTGTAATCGCACTTGTGGCCGCGGATCATTTGTCTGTGCTTGCACCCATAATAGAAAAAATCCTTGTATTTCGTCCCGTCTGACTTATACTTGACACTCTTGTTTCCGTACATGCCTGCACCACAAATAGGGCATTTAAGCATACCCGTCAATAAGTGAATTTTGTTGTCCTTTCCCTTATTGACCCTTTCATACTTCTTTGCCTGGGCAAGAAGTTTCACCTGAGCATCATGCCAGAGTTCCTCAGAAACGATAGCCTCATGCAAGCCATCAACCAGTAGATAATTGTCCTGCTCCACGAGACGATATTCGTTTCGTGTACCCAGCACTTTTTCTGTCTTACGCCTGCCGTAGGCGATTTTACCGCAATAAACCGGATTCTTCAAGATTCTTCGTATAAGCGCAGCGTCAAACAGGGGGTTGCTGCCGTTTTGACGCTGCACCTTTTCGATACCGTGGTTGGCCAGATATCTGGCAATCCCAGTCGCGCCCATATTGGTATTTACGTATTTATCAAAGATCATACGAATTGCCGCGGCTTCTTCCTCGTTTATGATGAGTTCACCCTTTTCCAACGAATAACCATATGGAGCAAACCCACCGTTCCACTTGCCTTCACGTGCTTTCTGAATACGGCCTTCCATGGTTTGGACACGTATATTCTCGCGCTCAATCTCTGCAACAGCTGACAGCACAGAAATCATCAACTTGCCGGCATCCTTTGAAGAATCAATACCATCCTCTACGCAGATCAAGTTGACGCCAAAATCCTGCATGATCTGCAAGGTTGATAACACATCCGCTGCATTTCTGCCAAAACGGGAAAGCTTAAATACCAGCACATATGAGATGCCATCCTTACCAGCTCTGATATCCTCCATCATGCGGTTAAACTCTAGTCTTCCTTCGATAGATTTTCCTGACTTACCCGCATCCTCATATTCGCCAACAATTTGAAAGCCATTATAATCGGCATAAGCTTTCATCCTCGATTTTTGAGCTTCCAGAGAAAAACCGTCCACTTGCATCATGGTAGATACTCTTGTGTAAATGTATACTTTCGTTTTTGCTGAGTTCATCTTGCCCTCTTTTCTGTATTGAGCTGCATTTTATACCTTTTTTGTGTAGAGTTCAGATCGCATCTCAAATTGGTTTGGACTATTTTTGCACGAATTATATCATATGTGCTTTCGCTTTTCAATGGCTAATTCATAATGATCAACGTCAGTACAATTAATAGCGTCCTTTTCTATCCGCATATCTGAGAGACTGTCAATATCCAGAACGGAAGCATATTTTTCTATTAGTGACGCGAGCAAATCGGCAAAGCCGCTCCATTCATCCTTTTCCTGATTCTCTAAAATAATCAACCTCCTCGATTTTAACATTCATGTAACATGGCGTATACAGCAACTCTCATAAAGTCAATTCTAACTGGAGATTTCCTTCAATCTCCTGATTCATTGTCTTTCCGGAGTAACGGAAGACGATCTCCGGCGGGATCTTCTGGAGCGTGCGCTCCAACTCTATATAATCGGATTTGAGCTTGGCCTCTGCCAGGCGGCGCTTCATATCGCCGTCAGTAGCGTCTTTCAGCTCCTGCTTCAAATCCGCGTTTTCTGCTTTCAGGCTGCGGATCGCCTGATCGTACTGCTTCGTTTTCGTGAGAAATTTGCCCATCTCCGGGAAAAACTTACGAAGCAGCCGATCCAGCTCCGCAGCGTTCCTGCGGGCGTTCAGAGGATTTGTATCAGAGAGAAGATCGAAGATCACTTTTGCCTGCTTGTTCAGATTACTAGCCTGCTTGAATACTCGAGGCGGGATATGCTCACGTCCGGTCTTGCTGGCACTCTCCCCGCGCTCCAGCTCCGGGTACTTCGAAACCATATGTTGCCAGTACCGATCCTGCCAAGCGGTCAGGCTTTTCCTGTTCCCGATGATGTCCTTTGCCGAGAGCCGCCCGTCCTTCGTGATTGGGACGAAAGAGAGGTGCATGTGCGGCGTCTTTTCGTCCATATGGACCACAGCGGAAACAATGCGGTCTTCTCCCAACTCGTCTTTCAGAAAGTCTACTGCATGTTGGAAGAAGGCCCGAACTTCTCGTATGTTCATCCCGGCAAAGAAATCATGACTTGCGGTGATCAGCGTCTCCACGATTCGCACGCTGTCGCTGCGGACCCTGGGACAATCGTACTGTTTTATCAGGGCCTCAGACAGCTTGCGGTAGCGGTCAGTCGGCTCGACAATATGAAAGTTATGCTTGCTGCGGCTCAGATCCACGTCAGGATTGCTGGCATATTTCTCTTTCATGCGCTCGTTGTGGGCTTCGATGTTGCTGATCTCCGGCCCCTTGTATTTGGCAAAACGCAGAATGGCGTATTGGGCTTTATCCGTCAGCTATCCCTCCGTTTCTGCCATACAATGTCATAGCCCAGCACGTCGGCCAGCTCCACGACCTCGCGGTAGCGGATGGATTCACGCTGGAGCTTGTTGGAAAGGTTGGACACCGAATCGCTCCAACCGTAATCGTCATGCAGGCGGTCACACACCTCCTGCATGGTAAACCCGGCGCGGATGATCTGCGCCTTGATCTCATTTCTTGTGTTGTTCATTTGTACTCCTTTCAGTCAAATAGAATGAAAAAGCCCGATGGTCTGCTCATAGAGCGTCCATCGGACTTCGCGATTTTGTGGGCGTCTTCACCGGATGCGATAAATGCCCACAGTTTGGTATAATTGGTTTATTGTTCCGGACAGCACCGGATGATGAACAAACGGCACGCTCCGAAAAAGAATGATACGGAAACGAAAACAGCCTTATTTTCCGGCCCATGGAAAAGCCTTTGCATAGCCATAAAAGTGTACTGACTTCAAATTATCCGTACCGACCGTACTTCTGTACTCACGATACCAGGTCATAGATCCCGACATAGCCGCGAACCTTGCGCCCGTTTCGATGGACCTTGTTGGTTGGCTCCAGCTTGTATTCTCCGGCCAGCGCCGCCATTTGCAGACAGAAGCTGCGGGTACTCAGCGCATTATAGGCGTTATCCTCGCACCACAGTTTGTACAGCTCATACAGGCGCTGGGAGCTGATGTCGTAGTCCGCCTTAAAGCCGATATAACCTTCGGATTTGAGAAATTCCGTCACGTTGTTTCCCTCGCTCACGCTTTCCTCTATATTCTGCCTGGCGCGGTCACTGATGGTGAATTTGTAGTCATTGGCGATCAAGCGTTTCAGCCCTTCCAGCGCCCAAAGAAATATCCCCTCTATCTCGGCGCAAAGCTTCTCCGACAGGAATGGATCATCCACGCGGTCTGCGGGGCGGTCCTTCACCGTCAGGATGATCTGGCGGCGGAAGAACCCGACACTGCGATCGTACAGAGATTTCAGCGTCCCATTACCGAAACCGATCAGCCTTGCGTACATCGTTCCCTGATAGCTTTGCTTGCCCTTCTTCTCCAAATCCATCGGCATTTCCGCTGTGACCAGTGATTTGATCACATTGGTTTGCGGCAGCGCCTCCATCTTCATATCATCGTCCACCAGCAGAAGATCATATTCCAGATCAGCGCGGGCAAAAGGGCTTGTCTCCACCTTTGCAATACTGCCGGAATACATGTTGGTTCCCAGCAGGGCGGACAGGACGATACCGACACGGGATTTGCCCTCGCCGCCTTTCCCAACCAGCATGAGCATCTTCTGAGCTTTCGTACAGGGAATCAGACAATAGCCCATATACTCCTGAAGTGTCAGAATGTCCTCCGGGATCAGCAGCTCAGCCAGAAAGCGCAGCCAGTGTTCCGGCTTATTCGCATTGGGGTTATATGCCACCGGCAAGCGGTTCAGGCAAAACTCTTTGGCGGGATCAAAATGCCCATCCAGAAATACCCGCCCATTGGCTACATGGATACGGTCATGATAGACAGGCAGCGGCGGTGAATAACATTCCGCGCGAAGCACATCCAGCAGGCCCGTGACCTTCCGGGAGATGCCGCGGCGGATATACGGCTTGAGCTTTTCGTAGATCAGATTCTTGATCCAGCTCTCATCCGTCACCTTGCCGTCTGCCGTGAAGAAACATTCATGAATGCAGATCATAGGATGCTCGTACACAAATTCCTCACAGAACAGCACCTCGTCGATCTTGTCTCCATCCAGCCAGGCCGGCGCATCACGTTTAGAATACATCGTCATCCGTGATCTCTCCCTTCTGTAAGGCCCTTTTGAATCGCGCGAGCATTCCGCCCATCAGATATGTGACGCAGTCTTGCCGTTCCTGCTCCGTACCCCCGGAAAGCAAATCTGCCAGACATACGATATAATCGTACATCTGGCAGTTCTTCGCGTATTCAATTGTGATGGGATCGTCTGTGCTCTGCGGCGCGGTCAGGCGCTTTTGCTTGTGCAGCATCGTTTCCATCTCCAGCAGCACCTCACGACACTCTTCGGCAGGACTTTTCTTTCTTGGCGGAGGAGGCAGGCCCGGAATCCCCGGCGCGATTCCGAAATCTGCCGCCAGCCGTTCCGCTGCCTCTTTCACCGGCAGACGGAACAGTCTGGCTGCGAAGTCGATCACATCTCCATCGGCTCCGCAGCCGAAGCAGTGGAAGCGCTCGTCCAGTTTCATGCTGGGGTGGTGATCCTCGTGGAACGGACAGCAGGCCATGCCGTACCGATTCACAGTCAGTCCATAGTGTTCTGCTGCCTCGCGGGCTGTGACGAGGCTCTTGATTCTTTTGAAGTCTACAAATATGGTGCTTCACTCCTTTTCAGATTTCCGGCAACAGGAAAAGCCCTGAAACCATCCGCCGAGGTACGGTGGTACGCACGGTACGGAAGATTTCAGGTCGCTGCGTTTTTTCTTGTCCTGTTTCCGCTTCTGTAAGAGTATACGCCCCGGCTCGAAAACTTTGCAGGAAATCGACAAAATTGCAATTTTTCAATTGACCCCGGAGGAAAAATTGCAGATTTGCAATTTGACATCATGTCAGTCAAAAAGTGATACCGTTTTTCCTGGCGTTGATGTCAATTACTGAGGAAAGTGATACCAGCGCACATTGAAGTGTTATGGAGTGGTATCAAAAGCGGCCGGAAATGCTGTCACTGTAGCATCATTCCCGGCAGTTTTTGATACCAGATCTGTTCAAAAATTTTAAGCAAAAATTTTTCTGGCTGTACGGATTATCGTACAGCCACTTCTTTATAATGGGTTTTGTTCAGCGGAGAAGCCGATCTCTCTGAAAAAACACTGAAATTGGCAGGCTGATCGAGGGAAACCTTTTGGACAGCGTTTATGTTATCATCAGACATGTCCAAGGAAGTGTTTCTTCGACTGCAATCGCGCGCGAATACTTGTAGAATTCATAGAGGAGGCGAAGATTATGAGTGAAAATGAATTTCTGCCGGGGAATATCCGGGATCGCATCGTAGATTTGAAGCGCATGACGAACGTCAACAACAAAACCATCGCGGAAAAAACCGGCATCTCGGAATCGCTGCTCAGCCGTATCGAAAGCGGCAAACAGCAGAGCGTCAGCGACGATGTGGTGCTGAAGCTGGCAAAGTTCTTCGGTGTGTCCACGGACTTTCTGCTCGGCAGGACGAATGTGCCGGACAAGAAAAACTATACGATTGAGGAACTTGGCCTTTCGGCTCAAGCGGCACGCAGTCTTTATACCGGCAGCGTCGATGTGAGCGTCGTGAACCGGCTCCTGTCCGAGCCGGAGTTTGCCACGCTCACCCTTATGATCGCGGATTACTTTGACGACAGCTACGCCGCGGCCATTGCTACGCAGAATCAGATCCATCAATGCACCGCAGAGCTGTTCAGCCGCATTGCAAGGGAAGACAGCCATCGGCGGCAGAAAGCGACGTCGCTCTCAAAACAGGCGCGTGCGCAATGCACACCGCTTTACAAAACCGAGCTTGCGCAGATGGCAACACAATTTGAAAAAACCTTGAAGGCAATCAAGAAGGATTTGCCGGATAAGGCGAGCGATGCAAAGGCCATGACGAAGCAAGCCTTCGACCACATGCTGGAGGAACTGACGAAAAACGGCAGCGCCGTGGATATCCTCTCCGTGAAGCCGGAGCAAATTGCGGAGAGCCTTTGCGCATACGCCGGTATTATGGATGGGGTAACCGATGAGATGAAAGAGAATTTCTATAAGGCGGTGCTGCCGCTCTTTCATGCGGGAGGGTCAACAGTTGGATGAGCTCACAAATGAAGAATTGGTTTTGTACGCGGCCGGCGGGTGTGACCGCGCGCGTAATCTGATGATGGAAAAGAATGAGGGGCTTGTCGTTTCAAAGGCGAATATCTATTGGGAAGGAATCTATTCTTCCGGCATAGACAAGTCTCTGACGCAGGACGATTTTATTCAGCTTGCCCGCATCGAACTATGGAAAGCAATCGACAAATTCAAGCCGGAGCTGGGAAACAAGTTTTCAACCTATGCCGGTGTCTGCATCGAGAACAAATTGAAAAGTCTTGCCACCTCCGTCAAGAAAAAATATGACCGCGCGGGCGGCGAACTGGTCAGTCTGGAGAAATATGCCGGCACTGAGGAACAGCTTACCTACGATGAAAAATACTTTGATCCATACCAGCACGAGCCGGAGGAAATCGCAATACGGCACGACCACTCGCAGTGGATCTTTTATGCGCTGCTCGATCTGCCGCAGAGGGAGCGAACCTTTACGATCTATCGTTATAACTATCCGAACGGAAAGAAGCGAAGTCAGGGAAGAACAGCGAAGCACTTTTATCTTTCCAGAGTGCGCGAGAAAAATCTGGAGCGCACAACACGCGAGCTGTTTATGAAAAACTATTTTCGCAAACAGAGGATGAGAGGCGCGTGATCGCTGCGGCGGGACGTGGGCTTTATATACCTCCCGGCGCACCGTCCGGGGAACAATCTGACTGCGGTCAGATCGTCCCCCGGACTTCATCGGGCGAAGCATTCCACTCGCTGCGGCTCGCAGAATCCTCCGCCCTGGCTGACGTGAAAGCTGGATGCCCATAAGCCACATCCACCTTTCGTGCCAGCCGTGCGCCGGAAGGTATAACTCACTAGACCTTGCGAGCAAGGTCGTTCGCCAAAGGCGGGCATGGCCCTCCCTTGTAACCCTCCCGAATACCGGCAAAGTGTGGCCACACTTCATGACACTTTGCATTTTTGCCGGTATTCCTTTTCGCCCGTTTTTTCAAAAACTCAAAAAATGAGTTTCGCAAAAACGAGCGAAAAGCAAAAAACGGACCGGAGCCGCACATGAAAAATGTGATGGCTTCGATCCGTTTTTACGCGAGAATGAAAGCTGCCGCATAAGGCAATCTGCATTATGCTTTCGCATCCTACTGCTCTTTTCTAAAAGTGGAAGCCCATTGGATAAATCCGCAGGGCTTCCGAAGGAAGAAAAAGGGGATACTAGTTCAGGACGGCTTACTTATTGTTTCTGTAGTAATTGATGAGGCAGCCGTCGGTGATGATCTGGCGCTCGGGATCGGTCAGCGCGCCGACAGAGCAATGGAATTCGGTGACCGTTCCGTCAGGCTTCACAGCGTAAGCGGTGATGTCGTCGTTCTTTTCCAGGATTGCCTTGCGGAGACCGGGGACGAAGATGTAGTCGCCCAGAGCAAAAACCTCGGGGTTCTGCACGAGGAACGGGGTCATGCCCCAGTTGATGCAGTTGGAGCGGTAGCGCTTGGTCGCGTACTGCTTGGCAAAGTTCGCAGACGCGCCCATGACGCGCTGGCAGGAAGCCGCCTGCTCACGCGCAGAGCCGTCGCCCGGCATGTTGGCAAAGATCGTGGAGCCGATGTCGGTTCCCTCGGGGTTGATCTTCAAGCCCGCCTTTTCGAGGGCGGCGTACACGGCCTTGATCTCGTCCGAGAGGCCCTTCCCTGCCCTGCGGTCACGATCCGCCTGACGCAGAACCTTGGAACGGGAGACGTACTGGGGATCACGTCTCGACAGTGCAAACTCGCTCAGGCGCTCGGGGTTGGAACGATAAGAGGAAGTCTCACCGGAGGGGATCAGCTCATCCGTCGTAGTGACAGGGTCGGTGATGTATGAGCAGACTTTGACCAGCAGATCGTCCGTCAGGGCCGGCATCTCGGGCCAGTCCTTGATGTTCGGGCCGAACTTGAGCTCATGCTCGGGCTCGGGCTTGCCCCAGCCGTTGTACACGCGCTTGGCGTAGACGCCTGCGTCGTACTCGTAAACCGGGGTGCTGTACTCCACATCCAAGTCGGTCGCAGCGGTCAGCTTGCCGCCGTTTGCCGCGGTCGCAGCAATGGAGCGCGCGTCCATGAGCGCAACCGCGCTGATTTGCCCTTCGCCGGGCTTGGAGCCCTCGCGGTTCGGGAAGTTGCGGGTCGTGTGGCGGATGGAGAACTCGCCGTTTGCCGGCGTGTCGCCCGCGCCGAAGCAGGGACCGCAGAAGCACTCGCGGATGATCGCGCCCGCGGAGACCAGATCGAAGATGCGCCCGGTCTTGACGAGGCAGGCAAAGGCGGGCATGGAGCCGGGATAGATGTTCAGCGAGAAGGCGCCGTTGCCGCAGCTCTTGCCGCGCAGGATATCGGCTGCCACGCAGATGTTGTCGAAGGTGCCGCCGGAGCAGCCCGCGATCTCGCCCTGCTCGACCCAGATGCCGCCGTCGTGGTACTTGGAGACCAGATCCATGGTCACGCCCTTGAGCTGCTTGTTGGCCTGCTCCTGGACGGCGTGGAGGATGTCCTTGGCATTCTCCTGGAGCTCATGGATGGTGTAGGTGTTGGACGGGTGCATCGGCATGGCAATGGTGCACTCCACCGTGGAGAGATCGACATAGACGCAGCCGTCATAGTACGCGATCTCGGCGGGCTGAATCTTTTTGTACGCCTCAGGTCTGCCGTGGGTGACAAAGTAGCCCTGGGTCTTCTCGTCCGTGACCCAGATCGAGGACCAGCAGGTGGTCTCGGTGGTCATGACGTCGATGGCGTTACGGTACTCGATGGGCAAGTTCGCAATGCCGGGGCCGACAAACTCCATGGCCTTGTTCTTCACGTAGCCGTTCTTGTAGACAGCGCCGATGATCGACAGTGCCACGTCCTGCGGGCCGACGCCGGGGCGCGGGGAGCCGGTCAGATAGATGGCAATGACACCGGGGTAAGCGAAGTCATAGGTGCGCTTTAAAAGTTGCTTTGCAAGCTCACCGCCGCCCTCGCCGATGGCCATGGTGCCGAGTGCGCCGTAGCGGGTGTGGGAGTCGGAGCCGAGGATCATGCGCCCGCAGCCGGACATGGTCTCGCGGTTGTAGGAGTGGATGTTTGCCATGTTGGTGGGCACGTAGATGCCGCCGTACTTGTGGGCGGCGGAAAGGGCAAACTTGTGATCGTCCTCGTTGATGGTGCCGCCGACGGCGCACAGGGAGTTGTGGCAGTTGGTGAGCACGTAGGGAAGCGGGAACTCCGTCATGCCGGAAGCGCGCGCCGTCTGAATGATGCCGACATAGGTGATATCGTGGCTCGTCATGGAGTCGAACTTCAGGCGAAGCTGCTCCATGTCGTCAGACTGGTTATGGGCCTTAATGATGCTGTAGGCCATGGTGCCTTTCCTGGCTTCCGCCTTGTTTGCTTCTTTGCCGGTCAGGGCTTTGACCTTTTCGGATTCGCTTTCGGGGACGATCTCGGCGCCGTTCACAAGATACACGCCGCCGTCATAGAGCTTGACCATTTCTTTTTCCTTCCTGTTATTTATAATCTTTTATCCAAGATATTCCGGGAAAATGCATTTTTCATCACACAGGATGTGATACAATTCGCGCGACGGGCGCGGGAGGCTTTCCACGCTGTCGCCGCAGAGGACACGCGCAAGCTCAACATCATTTGCGTCAGCGTAAACGCGAACTCTCGTCCACTCCGCTGCTCCTCCTCTCCCAAGGAAACGATTTGTTTCCTTGGGTACCTATTCGATGTCATAGCCCAGCACGTCGGCCAGCTCCACGACCTCGTGGTAGCGAATGGATTCACGCTGGAGCTTATTGGAAAGGTTGGGCACCGAATCGCTCCAAACTGTATTAAGAATTGCTTATCGGTTCCTGGTTCTCAATGCTCAGCTTTTCAGCAACTTTTGCAAGAATCGTGAAAACGCCTTGTACCTTTGATTTTTCGTAGTCGTTTTCTCTGTAATACACATAAGTAGACCAGTAGAATTGACATTCTGCTGGAAGCGCATAGCAGCTCAGATTAGGCTTATTCTGAATATTACGCCGCACATACAGCGCAGGAAGCACCGCAAAACCGACACCGCGCTCAGCAAGCTCCATCGCGCCGGGGAAACTTTGGGTCATTACAACTTTTTTCGTACTGAACCCTGCTCTTTCAAATGCTTCGTCCGTAATCTTGCGAATGCGCTGCGTATCATTAAAAGAAATAAAGGGTACATGCTTCAGATTAGAGATCTCTACTGTTTGACTGTCTGCAGCCAAAGATAATTCGAATCTTTTATGACCCACAAGGACGAAGCTCTCATCCAGCAGCTTTTGGCGTACGACATCTTTTGCCAATACTTTCGTACCCTTTTCAAAGCCCCGTGGATATTCGTGGGAGAGGATAAGGTCCAGTTTGTGCTCTGCAAACATGTTTAGTAGATCATTAGTTCCTTTTTCTACAAGACTCAGTGTCATGGATGGAAAACGCTCGTTGATTTCGGGTATCGCGTCAGAAAGAAAGAGAAGCGTGTTATACCATGAAGCACCCAAATGCAGGTGCATGGACATGGGATTTTGAATCAGCCTGAGCTTTTCTTCATACGCCTGTTTGACTGCAAGAATCTCTTTTGCCATGTTGAGGTAGAGCTTTCCAGCCTCGGTGGGATCAAGACCGTACTTTCTTCGGACAAATAGGGGACATCCAAGTTCAGCTTCGATACGTCTTATACACTGGGTAAGAGATGGCTGGGCAAGATGCAGCCGCTCTGCTGCATGCGTTATATTCCGTTCCTCGGCGATTGTGATAACGTAAAGCAGTTCTTTGTCCGTCATTTTGCTCACCACCTTTTACGTGTATTATAACAGTGTTTTTTTCAAAAAACCAGACAGAACTATATACCCCATGATTTGTCAGGATCATGGGGTATATTGATATCAGTAACCCATCTGAGAGGCGACAATCAGCAGAACAGAGCCTACAGCACACCAGATGCCAAAGAGCTTGATGGCATACTTGAACCATTTGGTGAAAGGAACATTTGCGCATCCGACAAAGCCCATGGTTGCTGCGGCATGCGGAAGAATGAAATTGCAGAAACCGTCACCAAAGTTAAATGCAAGCACCGCGGTCTGGCGGGACATACCGACAAGATCGGCCACAGGAATGAAGATAGGCATCGTAACGGCGGCCTGTCCGGAACCGGAAGTCACGAAGAAATTGATAATCACATGCATGAAGAACATGACCGGTGCCTGGATAATCGCGGGGAAAATATTCAGCGCATTTGCCATGGCATTTACGACAGTGTCCATAACACCGCCGGCAGACAAAATGCCGGAGATGGCGTAAGCAAAGCCAAGCAGAATACCGGTTGTTGCCATGCCCTTTGCGCCGTCACAGAACTTTTTGCACATTTCATCGATCGGCATGCGATAAACGATTCCGGAAAGGATGCCCATGTAAAGGAAGATTGCCGCAGAGGAAGCAAAGCTCAGGGAAGAGAAAATTGCCACATAGACCATGTAAAGAATGCCGGCCAGCACCACAATCGCCACAGGGATATGTCTTTTTTCAAAAGTAGGCATATCATCGGGATCAAACGTACCAAAGTCCAGCTTCGTTCCGTAGACAAGACTCTTGGTCGGGTCTTTTCTGACCTTCTCGCCATAACGGACGACGAAAATGATGGTCACAATGATAAAGGGAACCATGCAGAAGAGACGGTATCCCATTCCGGAGAATACAGGCAGTTCTGCAATAGCCTGTGCGGTGCCGGTGTTGGGGAGATTCATGGCACCGCAGGAGAAGCCAACGGCGCCGCCGAGCATGATGATGGAAATACCGACAATCGCATCATAGCCCATCGCCATGGCGACGATAATTCCGAGGGGCGCAAAAGGAATAAAATAGTTCAGGTTGATAGGAATGCACAGCAGGGCAAATACGATCATCAATGCCGCTACGACAATCCATTCTTTGCCTTTGGCTTTTTTACTGAGTGTGCAGGCTGCGCCCTGAAACATGCCGGTTGCCAAAACGATCCCGAGCCCGCCGCCTGCGCAAAGCAGTGCAAAGATGATCTGTCCGGCGCTCTGGAGGCCGGGGAAAACATACTCAAGAATGCGCAGCGGATTGACCGGCGTTTTGTCCACGGCGTGATAGCTTCCCGCTACAACAACGGTTCTGCCGCCCTCGTCTTTGACACGATCAAAGGCGCCGCTGGGGATCACGTAGGTGAGGATTGCTGCTACCAGCATGACGATAACAATGATTGCGAGAGAATGGGGAACTTTGAATTTCTGCTTTTTCTCTTTCATTTTCTTTTCCTCCTATATTACAGGCCTTTGCCTGCAAGCTTCCTCAAAATAAGATCTGCAATTTCTAAATTGTTTTTCTCCAGCATCATCATATGTCCGTTTCCGAAGATACCCTGTTCCTCAAGACGAACAAATTCAGGCTTAACACCGCACTGCTCAAGTGTTTTGCAGGTCAGATGATCGTATTCTGCGTGATAAGATGACTCGCTGACGAGAACCCATATCGGCATCTTTGTCAAGTTAGGCAGCTTTGGCGCCGGTTCCGCAAAAATCCAGCCGGCCTTTCTCGCGGGCGAATCAGCGGGCATCAATTCCAAATGGATATCTTCCACGCTGTTGATCGGGGGATCGTAGTGCAGCGGTAGATCGGCGATTCCAAAATTGACCGCATTTGGGCAGGACAAGTCGTTTGAGAACGGGGGCCCGGAGGGCTCCAGTGCTACAATTCCCTTTACAAGCTCCGGTGCTTCATCTGCTAAAAGCCATCCAAACGGCCCGGCCTGTGAGTGCGTCAGCAAGATGGCGGGACCTATTTCTTTCAAAAGTGTGAGTCCGCATTTCTTTACCAGCCGCTGGGAATCTGCATTTTTTACAAGATACTCTACCTGAGAGGCGATAAACTGACGATCTGTTTCGTCTTTGAATTCCAGACTTCCTTCACCTGGCCACTGCGTGTGCTTGATGGACTGAGACCAGGATCCGTTATTAGACATAAAGCGCTGGAGAGATTCCAAAGAGTGGTACATCTGTGGGCCGTTGTCTTCCGGGTGATATGCGGAACGTCCTCTTGAAGGCTGCTCACAAAGATATACTGCGTATCCTTTGGATACGAAATAATCCGCCCAGCCCATGCGCCCGTCGGGTGTCATGAGCCAGTTCACATTGGTCTGCCCGGCTCCGTGAAACATCACAACAGGCCATGGATGAGTCTGCTCAATGGGGAAAAAAGCTTCCACATACATTTGGTCCTTCATGTGATGTTTTCCGTTCTCACCGACGATCTCGCCTTCAACATAAAAAATACTTTTCGATTTTATAAAGCTCTGGTCGATCTTTCTGATTGTCATGATTTCATCGCCCTTTCGTTGCTCGTCTAGCTGATATAAGAATATCATGTTATTGTTCTATAGGGAAATATTAAAAGAGAATAGTAAAAATAGGCTTTACCTATTTTTACTATTCTCTGGCGCGCCCGACAAGCGCACCAGCAATACGAGAGGCTTCCCGATCAGGACGCTTCTCGCCTTTGTCTGTACCAAATAAAAAGCCCGGAATCAATGCTTGCACGTGGTAAAGCAATGATTCCGGGCCTTATTCTCTACATTATTACACGTCCATCATGCTAAATCATCCCGAAGTGCTTCAATGCCTCCCTGATCGCCTTTTCCTTATCCGGCGGGCATTTGGGTTGTTTAACATTCTCATTCTTTGGTTTATTGTAGCACTCGCGCTCAATGATGCCGCATTTTTGCTTTATTTGGGCGATATACAAAAAGCTCACATGCAGTCCGGTGTTTTCCAGCACATAATCCTTGATTTCCTGGTAGGTGGCCTTTTTCTCTGCATTGGTCACATTCAGCTCATCCATGTGCAGGTCGATTTCGATATGCTGCCTTGCGTCAAGTTTGGACAATAAGCATACCGTCTCCACATGCTCCGTAAAGGGAAACATGTCCACCGGCTGGATTTTCTCCACCCGATAGCCGTCGGCGGTCAAAACCTCCAGATCCCGGGCCAGGGTCTCGGGATCGCAGGAGACATAGACCACGCGGGCGGGCGCGGTCTTGAGCAGGGCGCGCAGGAACTTCTCGTCGCTGCCGGCGCGCGGCGGATCCAGGAACACCACATCGGGGCGTATCCCCTCGCGCACGCACCCCAGCATGTATTCGCCCGCGTCCCCCGCGGTGAACCAGCAGTTTTTAAGGCCGTTGAGCTTCGCGTTTGCAATGGCGTCCTTTACCGCGTCGCGGTTAAGCTCCACGCCGATCACCTGTCTGGCCGTGCCGCTTGCGGTGATGCCGATGGTGCCGATGCCGCAGTAGGCGTCCAGCACGGTTTCTTCTCCGGTGAGCGCGGCAAACTCGACCGCCTTGCCGTACAGCACCTCGGTCTGCACGGGGTTCACCTGGTAAAACGAGCGGGGAGATATGCGGAAGAGATGATCGCAGAGCGTGTCTTCGATCGTACCCGACCCGTACAGCACCTTTTCCCGTTCGCCCAGCACCACGGGGGTGAAGCGGTCGTTGACGTTCAGAACAACGGTGGTGATCTCCGGGTGCAGTTCCAGCAGTTTTTTCACAAAGGGCTTTTGCGTCGGGAAAATGGGCGAGGCCGCGACCAGCACCACCATCACCTCACCGCTCGAAAAGCCGCGCCGCACCAGCACATGGCGCAGAAAGCCGCGGCCCGAGCGCTCGTCAAATACCTGAATCTTGAAGTCCCGCAGCATATGGCGGATGTCCACGATGATCCGGTCGGCGGTCTCGTCCTCGATGAGGCAGTCGTCCACCGGGACAATGCGGTGGCTCCCCGGCTGATACACACCGGAGACGATGTGCTTTTTCTGATCCAGCCCGAAGGCGGCGCAGACCTTGTTGCGGTAATGGGTGGGATCGCGCATCCCGAGGATGGGCTCCACATGTCCGAATTTTCCCAGCAGCGAAATTTCCCGCGCCATCTTGCGGCGAAGCTGCTCGGGGTAGGGGAACTGCTGAAGCTGACAGCCGCCGCATTTTTTGTACAGCGGGCAGGGTGCCGTGTAGCCTTGATCCATATTGCCGCCTCCTTTTGTCGCAATTTATTCTCATATAATACCATAAGTTCCCGAGATTGCAAAGAAAAACCGACACGAACCGGCGCCGTTCGCAGTGCTTGCAAAGCGGGCGGGAATCCAGTATAATACTGTATAGGAAAAAAGCATTGCAAAGGAGAATCGGCATGGCAAAGCTGTTTGTAATCTCCGGCCCCTCGGGCGCCGGAATGCGCGAAATCGTCGGCGCGGTGCTGGACAGTCGGCACGATATCGGAAACGTGATCCCCGTCACGGCGCGAAAGAAGAAGGCGGGGGAGAAAAACGGCGTCGGCTTCTGGTTTTATGATCTGGACGAATGGAAAGCCCTGAAGGAATCCGGGGCGCTGCTGGAGGCCACGGAGTTTGCCGGCAACGATTACGGCACCTCCCGCGCGCTCGTGCAGGAGCAGCTTGACGCCGGGAAAAATGTGCTGCTGAGTCTCGAGATCGACCGCGCCGCGCAGGTCAAGGCCAACATGCCCGAGGCGGTGTGCGTGTACATGGCTCCCTCCACGGACGAGATCCTTCGCGCCCGCTATGAGGCCGCAGCCCGCAGCCGCTATGAGGTCACAGCCCGCATGGACAGGGCCGCCGGGGAAAAGGCCAAGGCAGGCTTCTGCGACTGCGTGATCCATACCGACGACGCGGATAAAGCCGCACGGGAGCTGAATGCCCTGCTTGACCGCGCCTAAGAAACTCACTACCCAAAAGGAGAACCCGCCCATGGATTGGCATGAGAGATACAAGGACAAGATCGTAAGCCCGGAGCAGGCCGCGCGCCTGATCCGCTCCGGCGACGTGATCACATCCAATTTCGGCGGGAGCATCCCCTATGCGTTTCTGGACGCGCTGGCGGACTATTCGCTCACGCACCTGGAAAACGTGACGCTGTACCTCGCGGGCTTTTACAAGCAGACCCGCATTGCCGAGGCGAGGTATAACGGACATGTCACGATCAAAAGCTGCTTTCTCGGCCCCTGGGAGCGCAGGGCCATGGCGGCGGGCTCCGACGTCAGCTACCAGGCGATGCACCTGTCGAACATCACGCAGGACAGAACGGACAAGCACCTGCCGCGCGTCATCCTCGCCGCGGGCAGCGAACCGGACGAAAACGGCATGATCAGCCTCGGCGTCGCGCCCTTTGACCTGCGGCTTCTGGACGTGTGCGAGACGGTGATCATCCAGATTAACCGCAAAATGCCCTTTATTTACGGCGCCGGCTGTCTGATCCCGGCGGAGCGGGCGACCTGCCTTGTCCCCTTTGACGAGGAGCTGCCGGAGATGGACATGCCCGCCCCCACGCCGCAGCAGCGCGCCATCGCCGGCTATATCGCCGAGCGCGTCCCGGACGGGGCCTGTGTGCAGTTCGGCATCGGGGGCGTCTCCGTCGCCATCGGGGAGGCGCTTGCGGTGCGGCATGATCTGGGCTGCCACTCCGAAATGTTCACCGATCCCCTGATGAAGCTCATGCAGGCGGGGGTCATCAACAACAGCCGCAAAAACTTCTGCCCGGGGAAGACGGTGTTCACAAACGCCCTCGGCAGCGCCTCGCTCTATGCCTTCATGGATCACAACCCGGCGCTTGAGGCCCAGCCCTGCGCCTGGCTCAACGATCCCAGGAACATTGCGAAAAACGACAGCATGATCTCCGTCAACGGCGCCATCTGCACCGACCTCACGGGCCAGGTCTGCGCCGAATCCATCGGCTTTCGCCAGTTTTCCGGCACGGGCGGCCAGCTCGACTATGTGCGCGGGGCAAGGTGGAGCCGGGGCGGCAAGAGCTTTCTGACCATCCCCTCCGTCCACACGGATAAGGCGGGTGTGCGCAGCTCCAATATCGCGCTGACCCTGCCGCTCGGCAGCATTGTCACCACGCCCCGGGCGGATGTGCACTATATCGTCACCGAGTACGGCGCGGCGGATCTGCTGGACGAGCCGGTGGATGTGCGCGCAAAGCGCCTCATCGCAATCGCCCACCCGGATTTCCGGGATCAGCTTCTGTTCGAGGCGAAAAAGGCGGGGTATATCATATAACAAAAAGGCGCGCTGCAAAATGCGCTGTCATTGCGAGACCAGTTCTCAAACTGGTCGTGGCAATCCGTTTTTCCTTTTTAAAAGAAACGGATTCCCACAACAGTGACATCGGTCACTGGTTCGGAATGACGGGTTTTCGCATTTTTGAAACGCGCCTTTTCATACGTTCAGAACTTTTTCTCAAACGTGGCGATGACCGCGTCCATGACCGCCGCGCGAAAGCCGCGCTGCTCCAGCGTGCGCACACCCTGGATGGTGCTGCCGCCGGGGGAGCAGACCCGGTCCTTGAGCATGGCGGGGTGCCAGCCCTCCTGCAGCAGCAGCTCTGCCGAGCCCTTGAGCATCATGGCGGCGTATTCCAGCGCCTTCTGACGGGGGAGCCCGCAGGCCACCGCGCCGTCGGCCAGCGCCTCGGCAAACATCGCTGCGAAGGCCGGGCCGCAGCCGGTCACACCGTTTGCCGCGTCAAGCTGCTTTTCGTCCAGCTCGGACACCAGCCCCGTCCCCGCAAGCAGGGATTTGACCAGCGCCGTTTCCTCCGCCGCAATGTCCTCTCCCGGGCATACCAGCGTGATGCCTGCGCCGACGGCGGCGGGAATATCCGGCATGATGCGCACAAAGGGGAAGTCGCCAAGCTCCCGCTTCAGCCGCTCCAGCGGCCAGCCCGCCACCATGGAGACGATCAGAAAGCGCTCAGAGCGCCGCGCCAGCACGTCCCGGATCCCGGCGAACATGTCGGGCAGAAACTGCGGCTTGACCGCGAGAAACAGCACGTCCGCCCTTTCCGCGACCGCCCGGTTATCCATTGCCTCGCCGCCCAGCTCCTGTGCCAGACGCTGCGCCTTTTCCGGACTCCGGTTTGCCAGCAGCAGCCGCTCGAGCCGCTCGCTCCTGACCGCCGCCCGCGCCAGAGCCGAGCCCATGCTGCCCGTCCCGATAAATCCCACAATTGCCATAAACGTTACCTCCCTGTCCGATTTCTGTGCCCTGATTATACGGCAAGACGGGCGGAGGATCAAGAGCGGCAGCGGAAGATAAAACTATATCTGGCGAAAGCTTTCATTGACAGACCGTGTTATACTGGCTTTGAAGTGCGCGGATAGAGCGCGCGCGGAACAAGGAGGAGACAACATGAAGAAAACGATGATAAAGCTGCTGTCCGTCCTGCTGCTCGTGACCGTGCTTGCAGGCGGCAGCATGCTGTCGGCCCGTGCGGCGGAGCCCTTTCAGCCGGACGGCAGCGTCATTTTTGAAAAGGACGGCCTCAAGGTCACCACGGCCGGGCTGGATCTTGACCCGACCTCCGGCGACGGGGATCCTATCATCTGGGTGGACATCGAAAACAGCGGCGAGAAGGACGCCTGGCTCGGAGTCGAGGACGGCTCCGTCAACGGCTTCATGTGCTCGGCCTGGCTCATTCGTTTCCTGAAGGAAAACGACGCCTATATCGGCGCGGATTGCGAGTTCCGGCTGAACATTCCCGCTGAGAGCACGGATCGCTATGCCCTCGGTTATGCCGCGCAGGACGTCCCCGGCCTGGATATGAAAAAGCTTGCCGTGATGGACTTCTGCTTTACGCTGGCAAAGGACGAATTTGCCGTGGCCGATTACCGATCCGCGCCCGTTTCGATCACGACCGGCGAGACGGCGGAGCCGCTTGACTTCGACGCCCTCGGCACCGTTGTACTGGACGACGAAAGGGTAAAGCTTGTGATCGGCGAACAGGATTACGACGATTGGTTCGGCCCGTACATCCATCTCTACGCCGAGAACAAGACCGATCATTATCTCGGCATTGCGGGCAATTCCGCCGAGCTTGACGGCAGTGTGTGCGAAAACCTCCTGGGCGGCATGGCCATGGCGCCCGGAAAACGCATCGCGTCGAGCTTCATGTTTGAAGACCTTGACAGCAAGACGAAGAGCTTTGAAAAGCTGACGCTCAATCTCTCCTGCTACGAATCGGAGGATCCCGACAAAATGAACGAGGCGGAGAGCGTCCCCCTTGACCCTGTGAGCGTGAGCTTCCCGCCGCAGGTCTGGGGAGAATACGAAAACGGCGGCCTCCGCATGGAGATCCAGCCGAAGTACAACGCGCTTGTCACCGTGGAGACCCCGGCCGACAGTGACCGGAATATCCTCTTCTCCGTGTATGAGACCGCCTCCCGCGAGGCGGAGGACTATGACGGCGCCGGCTGGCTCTTCGCCATCGGCACGGTCAGCGCGGAAAAGCTGCACGACATGCTCTGCCAGGACATGATCGGCGCGCAGGTCTTCGCAAAGGACAATGAGGGCAGATACTACATGTATTACCACCCCACGGATGTGCGCTATGCGCGCGCAACGGTCGAAGAGATGAAACGCGACCAGGCCCAGTGGACCATGCTCTGCGAGTGGGCAAACGGCATGAAGGATCGCCTGATCCAGTCAAACGGCCTGGAGGGCGTCTCCTTCGGCAACAGCGAGGTGGATATGTGTCTTGCGCGCGCGGCCTGGAGGTCGGGGGAGAAGCACACCCTCAGCACCACGGAGTTCGGCCCGGTGGAGATCGGGGCGGTGGACGGCGCGCCCTACGCCGAAAAGCTGATGCAGTGCTGGTATGAGATGCTGCCCGACGCCGAGGCTCCCGATGGAGAGTATGTCGTGCTGGACTTCCCGGAGGAAGGGACCCGCGTGGATTTCTTCCGCGCGCCCGGAAACTACGTGCGCGTGGTGAACGGTGAGCGGGAGATGCTCTATCAGGCCTGCGCCGCCGAAAGCGAGACCGACGTCACGGATACCATGCAGCGCTGGTACGACGCCGCCGCGGAGAAGGCCGGACTGAAGCAGGCAGAGGGCTGAACCGCAGGAGCGGCACAGAAGAATACGATAAACACAAGCGGGCACGGGAATTTGCTTCCCATGCCCGCTTTTCTATAAATCCGACAAAAACCGAAGGTTTGGATTCCCACGTATTGACAGATTGCAAATAAAATGACATAATACAATAGCTGTAATATCGACTTAATACGATCAATATGTTTACATAATATCAGTCGACGATTAGAAAAGCATTGGGGGAAAACGCTGCAATGCCCTGGTTAAAGAAACTGAAAGAGAACGGCCTGTCGCTGAGACTCACATTCCTGTTTATGCTGCTGGTTTCTCTGGCCGTTACCGTGTCGCTTCTCTATACGAACTACCGCACGATCAAGTCCTTTCGCGGCCTGTCCGATGCGATGGACACCTATATCGACCTGCAGGAAGCCGCGGACAGTCTTCTAAAGGCGTCGGATTACCTGACCGAGCAGGCCCAGTGCTACACCGTCATCGGCGAGAGACAGCATCTTGACGGCTACATCAACGAGACGGAGAACGTCCGCCGCCGGGAACAGGCGATCGAGCGCATGGAAAAGACCCTGCCGGAGAGCGACGCGCTGAACGCCCTGAAGGGCGCGATGGCGGAATCGGTCTCCCTGATGGAGCGGGAATACTACGCCATGCGCCTTGTCCTGAGCGCCCAGGGGGATCAGGACATCCCGGCGCCCCTGGCGGACGTCAGGCTGGGAGAAGGCGATCTGGCCATGACGCCCGAGAAGAAGATGGAGCGGGCGCGTGTGATGATGCACGACAGCGGCTATTATGACCGCAAGGAATTGATCCGCAGCAAGCTGGATGAGTGCGTCAATGATCTGAAAAACGGAACGCACGATACGCAGAACAAAATGGAGAAGCGCATGCGCACCGACCTTGTGTGGATGACGATCCTGATCGCCCTGCAGACCTTCAGCCTGATCCTGCTGTCCGGGGTGACCACCAGCCTCGGCATCAATCCGCTGCTGCAAGCGGTGGAGCATATCAAGCTTGACCAGGAGCTTCCCATCACGGGCGCAAATGAGTTCCGCTACCTGGCGGGAACCTACAACACCATGTACAACGCCTATAAGCGCAGCATCGACAATCTCTCCTTCAAGGCGTCCCATGACGAACTGACCGGCGTCTATAACCGCGCGGGCTACGACCTCATCAAAAAGAGCGTCGATCCCGCAACAACGGCCTTCCTGCTCATCGACGCGGACAATTTCAAGAAGATCAACGATGAACACGGACATGAGGTCGGCGACAGGGTGCTGCAGAAGATCGCGGACACGCTCAAGCAGAATTTCCGTTCGGACGATTACATCTGCCGTATCGGGGGCGATGAGTTCGTGGTGATGATGGTGCACGTCAACAAGGACGTCAAGCGCCTCATCGAGACCAAGGTCAAGCAGATCAACGAGGATCTGGCGGAAACAGTGGACGGCTTGCCGGCGGTCTCCGTCAGCGTCGGCGTCTCCATGTGCAGGGGCAGCGAGAATTCCCAGGAGATGTTCCATGAGGCCGATATCGCGCTTTATTACGTGAAGGATCACGGCCGCAGCAACTGCAGTTTCTATGAACCGACCATGCGGGCGCAGGTCAAAATATGATGAAAATACAAAACGCGGGGGCGTCGGTGACGCTCCCGCGTTTCGCGTTATGTATGCTTCGGATCAGTAGTCGAAGCTGCCGAAGGGCATCATGTTGCCGCAGCCATCGTAGTAGAAGCCGCCCTGGTCAACCCAGAAGCTGGCTCCGCAGACATTGCAGGTGTAGCCGTTCTGAGCGCCGGCATCCTCCAGCCAGTAGCTGAAGTTGGGCTCATACTGGTTGCCGCAGTAGGGGCAGGCGATGGTGTGACCGGCGGCGTAGCCAACAGTCTCCACAAAGCCGCCGCTTACCTTCTGGATCTGATCGTCGCTCAGCTTTACGGGAGCCGCAGCGGGCGTCTTCTCAACCTTCGTACCTTGCTTTTTCAGTTCTGCCATTTTCATATCCTTTCCGTCTGCATAAAACAGACTCTTTTTTGTATGTCAGGCTTGATGCAAGCCGGACGTCGACTGGATGCGTGTGCCGCCGCTGTAAAATCTTTCCTCGGCGACATGTTCAATATACTATCAAAAGGTGAATTGTGTCAACTTCATGTTGTACTTAAAATTCCTTAATATTGTATTTTGGCTGGCGGAAAGAGTGCCCCGGATCGGACTTTTCGCCCGGCGCAACTTAGTGTAAAATAGATGTAGGAAAAATAAAGACAGAGGGCACCTCGAAGTGGTTAAATGTAAGCACCACCAAACATCAGCCACAAGAAAGAGGTGTCCCCTGTGGAAAAGATCATAAACGAAGTA
>Ga0247608_10000459_pt1 | contig 66237 bp, 56 predicted proteins | sample 176DNAGHGlowgp2_FD_193490 | JGI IMG/M metagenome (GOLD analysis project Ga0247608, IMG submission 193490) | Sheep rumen microbial communities from Palmerston North, Manawatu-Wanganui, New Zealand - 1766 DNA GHGlow gp2 | ecosystem: Host-associated > Mammals > Digestive system > Stomach > Rumen ... | reverse complement strand
TCTTATTGGTTCATTGCTGCTATTGGCAGGTACTTTAATAATGGTAATATGAACATAGAAGACTATCGTGAGTATTGCCTTTCTTTGGGCGAAGACATGGAAGAGAAACTGCCGTTTACGGCGTTCAGGTATGCAGCGGATGTGTTAGTGTTCTATGTCTGCGGACATATGTTCGCGTTTCTGGACATCGACCATTACGGCATCGTGACGCTCAAATGCCAGCCCGAACGGATAGACGAACTCAGGGCACAATATGACTGCATCGGAAAACCGTTTAACCTGCCGTCCAAATACTGGATAGGCGTGGATGCCAACGCCGCCGAAGAGGACTTGCTCCGCGACCTTACCCGCAACTCCTACGAGATCGTCAAAGCCAAATATACGAAGAAGAAATGACCGAATACGAAAAAATGCTTCATAACATGCCGTATGATTATACGGACAAGGAGGTTCAGGCGAATATCCTGCGGGCGTATTATGCCATGCGGGACCTCAACCAGTGCGGTGCATGGGACATGGACGAACTGCACCGCTGTATCAAAGCCCTCATCCCTGATGCGCACCCGTCGGTGATCATCTGTCCGCCATTCCATTGCGACCACGGCAACCGTATCACCATCGGCGAAGGTTCGATGGTCAATTTCAACGGTGTCTTTCTGGACGGAGGCGGTATCACCATCGGTGCCCACACGCTCATCGGACCGAACTGCCAACTGCTGACGCCAGATCATCCGCATGCTTATCTTGCTCGCCGCCAGACCATAGAAACAGGTCTACCGATACGGATAGGCGATGACTGCTGGCTGGGCGGCGGAGTAATCGTTTGTCCGGGTGTCACCATAGGAAACCGTGTGATCGTTGGCGCCGGTTCGGTCGTTACGCATGACATCCCTGATGATATGGTCGTTGCCGGCAATCCCGCCAAACCAATCAAGACGATTGAATAACAAAAAAAAATCATCCCAATAAGCAAAATCGCATATATATATATGATTCTTTATTTTTCAGCAACAGGAAACAGTCTCGCCGTAGCACGCCAACTGGCAGAACGGCTGAACGAACGACTGATGCCGCTGATTGAAGCGGTGGAGCAGGACTTGACGAACGAGAAACGTATCGGTCTGGTCTTTCCGACCTACGATTTCAATCTGCCACCCGCTATGCCCGAAATGATATCACGATTGAAGATTTCTCCCACATCTTATGTCTTTACGGTCGTCACATGCGGAAGCGCAGCGGGCAACTGCGTCTGGGTGTTACGCCGCATACTGCGCGAGAAAGGTATCGAACTGGCATACAGCCATAAAGTGAGTGTGCCCGATAACAGTGCGCTGGCTTTCGGGCGTAACCCCAACAAACAGTTGGGTAAGTTCGAACGCGTGCCGGCTCGCATGGAGCAAATTATCAGCGAACTGGAGGCTGAAAGCCACATTCTTCATTACAGTTGGTTTGGTCTCCTTTCATGGCTCCTTGGTCGCCCGGCAATAGAGAGAGGAATGATTCATTGCCTGGGTCCGAAAGTGATTGCGGACAAGTGTACCGGTTGTGGCACTTGCGTGCGTGTTTGCCCGATGGAGAACATCCGCCTGACGGACAATAAAGCCATTACCGGAGACCATTGTACCGTGTGCCTCGCTTGCGTACATGCCTGTGCACAGCAGGCATTCCGTACGAACGGTCAAGATGTTCGCAAAGAGCGTCAATACCGCAATCCGCAGATCAAACTGAAAGACCTGCTGCTGAGATAAACCGTTGCCAACGAAATCGTCAAAGCCAAATATAATAAGAAGAGATAATTGAAGCAAGTAAGAAATGGTGGAGAAAATGTTAATAATCATATCGGGTACTATTCTTCTATTTGCTGTAGCGGGACTGGTTATATTGTCGCACCCGGCATTCGGACTTTGGCGGCATCATTCGTTAGAGCGCATACAAGCGTCGCCGAACTACTACGACGGGATGTTTCAAAACCAAGAACCAACGCTTCAGTTCACGGGTGACAGCAATGGTCCGGACGCTAAGCATAGGAGATGGAAGATGATTAAGCGCTTCATGGCAGACAAAGACAGCGTGCGCATCCCGACAGAACCAATAGAGGCGGTCAAAACGGACCTGAAGATGCTTCCGACAGATAGTGATTGGATTGTGTGGTTCGGTCATTCGTCCTATCTGTTCTGTTTGAACGGTTTGCACTTTCTTGTGGATCCCATCCTTCAACCGGAATGGCCATCCTCCATGATGCTGAAAGCCTTCCCGGGGACCGACATCTATCGTCCGAACGATTTGCCGGAAATAGATGTGCTCATCGTCACTCATGAACACTGGGACCACATGGATTATGCAACATTGCGAGATATCCGTACGAAAGTCAAGTATGTAGTTTGTCCGCTCGGCATCGCTGATTACCTGCGTTACTGGGGTTATTCAAACGAGCAGATTGCAGAGATGGACTGGGCGGAGAGTCTCTGCAGACAGACAGCCATTCGGGACACGATAACAATTACCTGCTTACCAAGTCGGCATTTTAGCAACCGGTTGTTAGGCAAGCGGAATCAGACGCTTTGGGCTTCGTTTATGATTGAAGCCGGCGGGCGCAAGGTTTATATCGGAGGCGATGGAGGTTATGACAAACGCTTTAGGGAGATACACGAGCGTTTTGGTTCTATTGATCTTGCTTTTCTGGAAAACGGGCAGTACAACGCTAACTGGAAATATATCCATACTACTCCGGAGGACCTCGAAAAAGTCATTCTGGATTTGCAGGCCAAGCAGGTTTTTACCGTTCACCATGACAAGTATTCCTTAGCTATGCACCCGTGGTACGAGCCGGATAGCGTAGCGCACAACCTTGCCGCTCGACATAACATCCACCTATTGGATGCTCCGATAGGGACTGTTGTGAGCTATTAGAAGCACCTGCAAGAACCCAATCAAAGATAAAATCGCAGAATTAACAAAATAAGGAGCATAAAAATGGAAGCACAGAAAGAACTAAATCAATATACCCACCGTTATTCGCTCACGGCGGCGGATATGGACACGCGTTACCGGATGACGCCGAACGCGGTTCTGCTTTATTATCAGGATTGCTGGGCACGCTATATGTCGTGCCTGCATTTGGCAGCTTTTGATGTAGTGAAACAGAACCGCATCTGGGTTATTACGGAGTTTAACGCGTGGTTTGAAGAACAGACAGCACTTTGGTCGGATGACATTGATGTGACTGTTTGGAACAGCGAAGTGGGCGCGCTGCGGCTCTATGCCGAGTTCCGTGTACGTCGGTCGGATGGCGTTGAAATGGCGCATGGTTATGGCTGCTGGACGTTGCTGGATACCGAAGCCCATCGTCTTGCGCCGATGACACCTTTCCAGCCGCAGATACCCGTCCTGCCGGAGATGACCTCCGAGACCCATAAGAAACGCCGTTTCCCGACGGACGGCACGCCGCTACAGCAGATCGAACACCGCGTCAACCCGATCAATTTGGATTTCAACGGACATGTCAACAATCGCACGTACCTATCTATCGCCATGCAATCGGCGGACGAGGTGTTCATGGACGCGCACGCTATCCGTTGTCTGACCATTCATTGGCTCAAAGAGACGTTCTTGGGAGATACGCTCATCTGCCGTTTGACTTTACTGCCTAATGAGACCGATGAAGCCGTCTATCACTACCTCCACACGATTGCTCGCAACGATTGCGAGACCGCCGCACAAGTCTATTCCGAATGGATTCCTCGCACCGAGCAGATTGATGTCTCGGTTCATGCACCGAGGAAATAATTAAGATGCGTGACCGCGCATGTACTCACCGGGAGTGATACCGGTTTTGTTCTTGAACATGCGCGTGAAATGATGCGGGTAATCAAAACCCAACATGTACGCCGTTTCGCTGATGCTGCGACCGCTCATGAGAATGTTCTTCGCCAGCCGGATGATGTACAATTGGATATATTCCTTAGCGGAAGCACCTGTCGCTTGCTTCACCAAGTCGCCGAAATAACCCGCTGAATACGCCATCTCTGATGCGCAATAAGCTACTGTCGGCAAGCCCATTTCGGCTTGCCGGCCTTCGTAATAATACTTGTCCAGCAAAGCGTGAAAACGTTTCAGTACATCTGGCTCCGAGGCGGTGGTTTTTGCATTCTGCCGCCAATAAGCCCGCTGGCAATAATCCAAGATGAGCCGCAGATACCCGACCACTATATTCCGCAACGCCGAACTATCCTTATGGGCTTTCAGTTCCTCGCGCAGAGCACTTAACAGCATCTCTATCGCGTCCCACTCTTTCGGCTCCAAAGGCAGCGAATCCGTAAAGAAATACGAGAAGAAATTATACTCCGAGATATGCGTCTCGAGATCCGTTTTGCTCATCAACTCCGGCGACCATAACACAGCCCATCCGTTCAGAAAAAGCGGATGACCGTCATCTTCCTTTCCACCTATTTGCCCGGGAGCAACGGCAATAACCGACCATTCGCTCACCTGCACAGGCCGCACGCCGTACGACAGGTCCTGCGGAAACTCTCGCTGGATAAACAACCCATACACGCCGTAGCTGTTCATACTCGTTCGCACTCCTTTCGCTAATTCATCAAAATGAACCACGCTGATCAGCGGATGTAGAACTTCCGCCTCCAAATGCCGCGCATACACATTCGGTTCACGTATGTTCAGGATCTTTTTCATAAGGGATATAATTTGGCGCAAAGGTACAACAAATCTTCGAAATATGCAAAAATGGAAGCCGACAAATGATGTTTTTCTGCGTTTTTGGTAGTTATTCGGCAAATATATGTTATTCTATATCCGCAAAATGCTATACCTTTGCACTCGAATTTGAAAAAGGAGATATTATGAAAATGAAACGATTGTTTATACTTGTTTTTGCGCTGAGCACAATGACCCTTATGGCACAAACACCGATTAATATCATCATCGGCTCAAAGACCTTTACCGCCACGCTCGCAGACTCCGAAACCGGCGAAGCTTTTGCTGCCCTTTTGCCCCTTTCCGTCACGATGAACGAACTGAACGGCAATGAGAAATACCATTACTTGAATTCGTCTCTCCCCACCGCCACATACCAGCCCGGCACAATCCACGCCGGCGATCTGATGCTCTACGGCAACAACTGCGTAGTCCTTTTCTACGAGACTTTCAACACCTCGTATTCCTATACCCGCCTCGGCGCAATAGACAACCCTTCCGGCCTTGCCGCCGCTCTCGGTTCCGGTAATGTGTCCGTCCGTTTTGAATCATCCTCCACCGCCACCGAAAACCTCACTGTAAATGTACAAAGTGACAAAATACAAAGTACAAAGGTTCTCTGCAACGGACAACTCTATATAAGGTACAAAGGAACAACGTATAATGTACAAGGGGTAAATGTAAAATAGTTCTTTTTCAGCCCGACTTTTTTGTATATTTGAGAAAAAAGTAGTACCTTTGCACCGAAATTCAAATGACCAAATTTGAAAATGTGTAAATGTGAAAATGCGGAAATAATTAAAACAATAATAGCTATGCAAAACTTTGATTATCAGACACCGACACGCCTTATTTTTGGTGAAGGCGTAGTAGAGAAACTGCAGAAAGTGATGAGCGCTTTCGGCAAGAAAATACTCCTGACTTACGGCGGAGGCAGTATAAAGAAAATTCCGGCTTTCAGAGGTAAAGCAGGCAGTTTATATGAGTATGTGCGCGAGGCACTCAAGGACTTTGAGATAGTGGAACTGCCTGGTATTCAGCCGAATCCGAAATATAATCCTTCGGTATTGGAAGGTGTTCGGTTGTGCAAGGAGCACAAGGTGGATGTCATCCTTTCGGTTGGAGGCGGAAGTGTGTTGGATTGCTCGAAGGCGATCGCAGCAGGCGCTTGTTATGACGGCGAGCCGTGGGACTTGATTTCGTACAAAGTGAAAGCGCAGGCAGCTCTGCCGATTGTGGATATTATCACGTTAGCGGCTACGGGAAGTGAGTACGACTGCGGTGGTGTGATCTCGCGCACGGAGACAAATGACAAAATCGGTTATTTGGATCGGCACTTGTTCCCTGCCGTATCGTTCCTGGACCCGACATACACGTTCTCGGTCAGCCGGAAACATACTGCGGCGGGTATTGCGGACGCGATGAACCACACCATGGAGCAGTATTTTGTGGAGGACGCGACGCTGCTGAATGACGGTTTCTGCGAGTCGATGTTGCGATCGCTTATGACGAACGGACGCAAGTGTATTGAGAACCCCGAGGATTACAAGGCGCGTGCAGAGATGATGCTCGCTTGTACGTACGGTTGCAACGGTATTTTGGCGCTCGGTAACAGCGAGAGCGGTTGGCCATGTCACGGAATTGAGCACGCTTTGAGTGCGTACTACGATATTACGCACGGCGAAGGTTTGGCGATTATCACTCCGCGGTGGATGAAGCATATCCTGAACGAGCGCACTTTGCCGCGGTTCGTCAAATACGGCATCAACGTCTTCGGTATTGACGCTTCGCTGGACAAGTGGACGATTGCCAACAAAGCTATCAAAGCAACGTACGCGTTCTTTGAGTCGATCGGCATTCCGATGCACCTGCGCGAAGTGGGAATCGACGACAGCCGCCTTGACGAGATGGCACATCATATCGCTGTAAATGAAGGACTTGAGAACGCTTACGCGGCTCTGACCGAGAAAGACATCAAAGAGATTTTGGTGGCAAGTTTGTAAGAACAAAACATCACACATCAAACATTATGAACGTATTGATTCTTCAGGCTTCGCCGAGAGCGAAGGGTAACACCGCTTGGATGGCGGAGGAGTACAAGAACGCAGCCGAGGCTGCAGGTCATAACGTGACGCTCGTGAACGTGGCGCACAAACATATCGCAGGCTGTCTGGCGTGCGAGTACTGCCACGGCAAGGGCAACGGTGCGTGCATCCAGAAAGACGACATGCAGGAACTCTATCCGCTGATGGCAGAGGCGGAAGTGCTGGTTTTGGCTGCGCCGATTTATTATTTCACGCTCTGCGCGCAGATCCAGGCGCCTATTCAGCGAATGTACTGCGTTAACGCGCCGGCAAAAGTGAAGAAGATGGCGTTGCTCTGTTCGTCTTATTCGCCGGGTGTGTATGATGGCGCGAAGGCTGAGTTCCGCGACATCTGCAACTACTGGCACGCCGAGAATATGGGCGTTGTAACCGCCAAAATCGATGAGCAGAAGACAGAGGCTACAAAACAGAAAATCGTTGAGTTGGTAGCAAAGTTATGAGGAAAATTATGACCCTTGCTTTGGCTGTATTGCTGATTGCATGCAGCTCAAAGCAACAGACAGAAACAAAAGATATGAACCAACTTTCATTTACAACGGAACAGGCGGCGTGGATGAGTGTCATCGCTTGCGATGAGGCAAAGGGAGACTTAGTGGCGTTGGAGTCAGCTATTCATAATGGGTTGGAGGCTGAGTTGACGGTTAGTCAGATCAAGGAAGCACTCTCGCAGCTGTATGCTTATACGGGTTTTCCGAGAAGCCTTAATGCGTTGGGAGTTCTTCAGCGCGTCATCGGCGACCGTCAGGCGAAAGGAGTCAAGGTTATTATGGGCGAGGACGCAAGTCCGCTTTCCGATGATTACGATGCGCTCAAACAAGGCACGGAAGTACAGACCCGACTGACGGGCAAGCCGTTCGACTACGAGTTTGCGCCGGCTACGGATTATTACCTGAAGGCGCATTTGTTCGGAGATATTTTTGCCCGCGATAACTTGACATATGCCGACCGTGAGTTGGTGACCGTTTCTGCGTTAAGCGGTTTGGAAGGCGTAGAACCGCAACTGAAAGCGCACATCGCCGGCGCACGCAATATGGGTGTGAGTGAAGAGCAGTTGCAAAGTATTGTGGTGGCTCTTGCAGCAAATGGTCTTTTGAACGAGGCGGGACGGTTGGCAGGATTGCTTGGAGCAGAATGGCCGCAAGGCAAACCTAATGATGCTTATGCGCAGTATTTCGTGGGGCAGAGTTTTCTGCAACCGTATTTGGGCGGCGTAGCAAATGTGACATTCGAACCGCGTTGCCGCAACAACTGGCATGTTCACCACGGAGCGGTTCAAGTGCTCATCTGCGTGAGTGGTAAGGGGTGGTATCAGGAGTGGAACAAACCCGCTGTGACGCTTACTCCGGGAACCGTGATCGCTATTCCTGAAGGCGTCAAACACTGGCATGGAGCCGCTGAGGACTCGTGGATGCAGCATTTGGCGATTCATACCCAAGAACAACCGGGTGCCACAAACGAATGGCTCGAACCCGTCTCCGACACGCAATACAATAATTTAATAACTCTATCAAATAAGGTGCACAATGTATAAACAACCATCTGAAAGAGAAGATGGGTAAATAATAGTACTTATTTTATTATTGAGTGTACGTTTTTTAAGAAAATGTACACTTTTTATATATATCGCTTGCGACATTAAAATATTTGTATTAATTTTGCATCGCAAACGACATAAACAACGTTTGAGAGAATTATGAAAAGTTTATTAATTATATTATTTACTATTATGAATATCTATGATTTTACGGTGCTGGACACCAAAAAGAATGAAGTCAAATTGGATGAGTACAAAGGCAAAGTCCTTTTAGTTGTTAATACCGCTACGGGTTGTGGTTTCACTCCGCAGTACGAGGCGCTGGAGAACCTCTACAAGAAATACCAGGACAAGGGTCTGGTGATCCTTGACTTCCCTTGCAACCAGTTCGGTCAGCAGGCTCCGGGCACGGACGAAGAAATCGTTTCTTTCTGCCAACTCAAATACAAAGTATCTTTCCCGCAGTTCTCGAAAATCGAGGTCAACGGAGAGAACGAGAGTCCGCTCTTCACATACCTCAAGGAGAATGGTCCGGAGGAGAAATACGAAGGCCTGAAAGCCAAAGCTACCGCTACGATGCTCAAAGGCATCAGCAAGACCTTTAAGAAAGAGAATGACATCCGTTGGAACTTCACCAAGTTCCTTGTTGATCGCGAGGGTAACGTAGTGGGACGCTATGCGCCGACCACCAAACCCGAGGATATCGAGAAAGATGTACTCAAATACTTATAATTCCTGATTAGATTATATGTACGAGCAATTAAAATTAGATAACCAGCTTTGCTTCCGTCTCTACACGGCAGCCAGACTCGTTACGAACATCTATCAGCCCTATTTTGCACCGTTAGGAATCACTTATCCGCAATACCTGGTTCTGCTCGTGCTGTGGGAAAAAGACAAGCAACCGGTGTGTGATATCGGAAAGCGTCTGATGCTCGATACCAATACCATCACGCCGCTTCTTCAGCGGATGGAGAAAGCCGGACTGATCGTCCGCACACGCGGTACCGAAGATACACGCCAGCGAATCGTTTCGCTCACTCCCAAAGGAATGGAACTGCAAGAGCAAATGGTGAATATACCGGACTGCCTGAGCGCGAGAATCACAGACAAAATAGGATCCGTAGATGAGATCGTTGCGATGATTCCCACACTCGATAAACTGATAGAAGGACTATCTAAAATACAAAAATAACTTAAATTTATACAATTATGACAAAAGAAGAAGCACTGAAGGGCCTGGCATATCTGGGCGCAGTATGGTTTGGAAACAGTAAACAACATTTCGCTTTCTCGGCATACGACCGTCTGAACGGTTGGAACAAGCTGGCTGACAAATGGAAAGAGGAAGCAGAGGAACCATGAAGGAGCAAGTATTAGCTGCCATGCGTGCAGCAGGCAAGCCGGTTTCGGCTGGCGAGGTAACCACCGCTCCAAGCTATCCGCTGGACAAGCTGCGCCGTAAGATGGGCATGGTCTTCCAGTCCTTCAACCTCTTCGAGCACATGACCGAGACACAAAATACCTGAAAAAATGATGTATGCCCTTGCGTATGTCATTTTTTTATTGTAATTTTGCAGCGCAAAAGTTTTTATAACCGATGCAAACAGCGCAAAGCGTTGCGCAATAACATATTAAAATAATAAGCATTGCTATTATTTCGCGTCTAAGAAAAAAGCCTGAGAAACTAATTTCTTTTAAGCAGAAATAAAGCGCGTTGCCAAAGACTGTGGCAACTCTACCAAATCGATAGTATACTTACACGTCAGGTGTAGGTTTATCTGCGATTTGGTCGGGTTTGTTTCTCAGGCTTCCCGTAGACGCGAAAGGTAAATCTACACCCTTTTATTTTCTGTTTTACGGATTGATAGTAAGCACATCAAATTACTATCAATGGATCAAAACAAACTATATTTACCGGGACTAAACGGTATTCGCGCAGTTGCAGCTATTACGGTATTATTTGGGCACATGTGGGCTCCGTTCGGAAACTGGGGAGCAACTCCTCCGTGGAATATTCCGTGGCCGGATGGCCCTGTTACTACCTTTTTTGTTATCAGCGGTTTCCTAATTACTTATCTGTTAATGAACGAAATAGGTAAGACGAACGATGTCAGCATACCTAAATTTTACATGCGTCGTATTTTGCGTATTTGGCCTCTGTATTACACCTATTTGGCACTCGCGCTATTAGCCACATGGCTATTTCATGACGAAATCAATAATGCTGCATGGTTCTATACGTTCTTTTCCGGCAACATATCTCATGCAATCGGATTAGGCATTATTCCTCTCTTTCATTTTTGGAGTTTGGGCGTAGAAGAGCAGTATTATCTTTGGTATCCATGGATGGTGAAATATAGTAAGAAACGCGTTCTTACGTTTGTAACTATTCTGTTTGTCTGTTGGTTTATGGCAAAATTGGCGGCATATATTTTCCTCGGTAAGGGTTTGACTTATCGCATATTAGGCGTGACGCAGTTTGATTGTATGATGTTGGGTGCGATGGGAGCAATCATGTATTATCGCAAAACGGAATGGTTCAATAAATTGTGCTCAAATCGTTTTGTAGCCATAGTATCATGGGGATTATTTTTCACTTCGGGCTTGTATGCGGATTTTATACCATCTCCTGTGCGTAATGAATTTATTGCGTTCATTTCGTTACTTGTCATTATGGCAGGATTGTTACATAAACCTATCTTGGAAAATCGTGTTATGAACTATTTAGGGCAAATTTCGTACGGCATTTATGTTATTCATCCCTTGCTGTTATATGTGTTAACGCGTCTTATCAGACCGACAGATTATCTATCGAACGATGTTGCATCCGTTGTTATTTTTATCACTATGACCATTTTGACAATCGTTCTTGCGGGTCTATCGTATAAATTCTTTGAAATGCCTTTCTTACGTTTGAAAAGTAAGTTCAGCGTAGTCCAAAGTACCAATTCCAAAGAATAGCCCTTTCCAACTACCTTCCATTTAGGCGACCATTTCGCGATCATCCTGAACGTGACCGTAAGATGGCAGTAAGGTGTGTATTACCTTCCGTTTACCTGTCATTCTCGTTCGCACTACGTTCGCATCCTGTACGTCACCGTACGATGCCTTTACAACAAGTATCGAAAAAAGGTAAAAAGTCAAAAGTATGCGATTCCCTACAAATATAGATACTCTTCCTGAAAAAGTTGACGCCGATAATTCACTTGTTCACACTTTCACACATCTTTTTATCTTCAGTAAATAGCCTTAATAATATAATATTATATTATTATAATTATATTATAGTATTATTTTGATATTAGTACCAATACAATCAAGACACATTTATGTGTGAAAGTGTGAAGTAGTGAATGGAAATTCAAATTCGATACTTTTAACTTTTTACCTCTTTCTTAATAATCGGAAATAATATATCTACATATATTGCTATTTGGCAGAATAGCGGGGGATTTGATAGTATGTAATTGAAGAATCATGGGGGATTCGCGATTTTAATACTTAAAAATTGCAGGGGATTTTGTATTTTATAGCAAATACATTTGCATAATTCATTTATTTTTAGTACCTTTGCGCTCGCTTTACGTTCGTCTCTCTGCCGATGTTCCAAGACCTACTTCCGCAGACCGACGACCAAGTGCGCGATTACATTGCCCACCGCAAATCTGAAATCATCCGCATGGTCAAAAAGATCCTCAAACCATAGAAACAATCTCTCAAATATGCAAAAGTGGTATATATTCGAGCGATTTGTGTTTGCGTATCTGCAAAAAATGTTGTAACTTTGCAGCAAATTTTCAAATGGTCAAATGAAAAAATGAGAAAATGTAAAATTCTATTCACCTTGCTTGCAGCCCTCGCGTTAGCTGCTTGCACAAATACAAATGATAAAATGGTAAATGATCAAATGAATAAATGGGACAAAGTTTTCCCGCTTAGTGAGAAAGTAAACCACAAAAAGGTGAGTTTCCAAACCCAATACGGCTTCACCTTGGTGGGCGATTTATATTGGCCCAATGACAAAATAAATGACCAAATGGTAAATGGTCAAATGGTAAATGGCAAGCGTCCTGCGCTTGCCGTCAGTGGTCCTTTTGGCGCAACGAAAGAGCAGAGTTCGGGTCTGTATGCCATGAAAATGGCAGAGCGCGGATTTGTGGCTTTGGCTTTTGACCCTTCTTTTACCGGCGAGAGTTCGGGTGAACCGCGTCGTACGGCGTCGCCGGACATCAATACGGAGGACTTCATGGCGGCGGTAGATTTTCTGAGCAAACTGCCCGAAGTGGATGCAGATAGAATTGGTATCATCGGCATTTGTGGCTGGGGTGGTATTGCGCTTAATGCGGCGGCAGCGGATACGCGAATCAAAGCGACGGTGGCTTCGACGATGTACGACATGACGCGTGTTGCCGGCAACGACTACAACGATGCTTTCGATGATGAGCAGTGGCGTCATCGGAATCGTGAGAACCTGTCCCAACAGCGTCTCACTGACCCGCAAGCCATGGCCGGCGGTGTGCTGGACACCGTTCCTCCGCAGGCTCCTCGTTTTGTGCACGACTACTACGATTACTACAAGACCCCGCGCGGCTACCATGTGCGTAGCGGTAACTCGAATGACGGTTGGCGTGTCATCGGCACGCAGGCATATGCCAACAGCCGTTTCCTGTATTACATCAACGAGATCCGTTCGGCTGTTCTGATCATGCACGGCGAGAACGCGCACAGCCGTTATTTCGGCGAAGCGGCGTACCATTACATGGTGGACGGCAAGGCGGACGGTTACAAGACCGTGGTAGCTCCGAATCCCTGTCCCGAGAACAAAGAGTTGCTCATCATCCCCGATGCCTCGCATTGCGACCTCTATGACGGCGGCTATACCGAACCGACAGGAAAAGGCGAACCCAAGAACCTCATCCCGTGGGATAAGTTGGCTGAGTTCTTTGAGAAAAATCTAAAATAAGTAAATAAGAAAATGAATAAATGTGAAAATAAAAAAGTAGTTGTTATTTCTACGAGTCTTCGTGCGGGATCGAACAGCCACGCGCTGGCTGAGCAGTTTGCAGAAGGTGCCAAGAGTGCCGGACATGAGGTGGAGTTGATCTCGCTGAGAGGCAAGGAGATTAAGTTCTGTATCGGTTGTCTCAAGTGTCAGGAAACAGGTGTGTGCGTGTTCAAGGACGATGTGCCGGCGATTATGGAGAGTGTGCTGAATGCGGATGTCGTTTGCTGGGCGACGCCGATTTATTACTATGAGATGTCGGGTCAGATGAAGACGCTTATCGACCGGATGAACGCCATGTATCCGAAGGATTACAAGTTCCGCGACATCTACCTGCTGACCACCGCTGCCGAGGACGAGGACTTCACGCCCCAACGCGCCGAGAGCGGTCTGCAAGGATGGATTGATTGCTACGAGAAGTGTGCTCTCAAAGCCCATTTGTTCTGCGGCGGCGTGAATGACCCGAAAGAGATTTCCGGAAACACCAAACTCCAAGAAGCGTACGTATTAGGCAAAAATATATAAAATAGGTCAGTTTCTGGGGTACGTTATGGCGATTGACGATAGCAAGAAAAGTGATTAAGATGATTGAGAGCGGATGTATTCGCTCGGAGTGAAGCCTGTGTGGCGTTTAAAGAAACGGCAGAAGGAAGGTGAGTCGGCATAGCCGAGAAGGTCACTTATCTGCTGCACAGACAGGTCCGGACGGGAAGAAAGCAGATTCTTAGCCTGTGTGACAAGGTATTGCTCGATGTAATCGCTGGCAGAAATCCCCACCACATTTTTGACAATAACGGAGAAATGGCGCGTCGTAAGATGCGCTTTTTCTGCATAGAAAGCCACTTCATGCTGCTCGCGGTAGTGCATGGCTAAGAGGTTGCAGAACTCATTGAAGACGATATAACTGCGGTTGTGCATTCTGGCATCATCGTCCATCTCGCGGCGGCACGCGTCTAACATCTCCGTCATGATATCGGTCTGCGACAGGAGCATCTCATGGCGATGCGGGAAACGGGAAGCAGATGTGTTGCTGATGATTTCCAATAGTTCGACCGCTTTCATGTATTGCGCCATTTCTTCATCTGTCAGTCGGCAAGCAGGCGTTTTATGGAACTTGTTGCGGTCATGCGTCATCCGCCTTTGTGTCATGTCTTGCTCAAAAGCGAAAGAGTGCATAATGATGGTAATAGAGTAATCCGGGCTGTTATCAATAGGGCGTATGATATGGTTTGGCAGAATCATCGCCACTTCATTCGGCCGGAAGACGACTTCCTGCATGTCATACAATGCGCGCGACGAGCCGGAATGACAGATGAACAGCATCAGATAGGGCGAGATAATATCTCTGTCATAAACAGGGAAACCATGCACATTGCGAATCACCGCCACTTCTTTCTTTTCTATCGTGTGGTACGCCTCCTCAAAAATACGTCTTGTTTCCATAAATCATCATTTTGGGTACAAAAGTACTGCAATTTTTTGATATATGCAAGACTTTTTTGATATAAATCTTACTTTTGGCTAATAATTACCCATAAATAGGTAATGCGTATATGCGCGAAAAGCAGTACTTTTGTCGTCGGATTTGGAGATCAATGACTGCGTTACTCCGTAACTTGTATAATTGTCTCAAATCCTCCTCTCCCCATAGCAAACAGCCTGCGGCTTGGTTTACTCCGGGGGCCCCGTGTAAAAGAAAACCCTTTAAAAGGAGGTACAAATGAGAAAGATTATTCTAATGTTCCTGCTGGTATGCGCCGGGATGGTGCAGGCAGGCGAGTATGCCTATCTGGTATTTGTGAATCAGAGTAATGACACGACGGCGCTATCGGTGACCGGCATGACGCTGAAAATCAATGAGAACAGCCTGACGGTGACGAACGCCGAAGGTACAGTGAACTTCACGTTGACGGACTTGCAGTTTATGCAGTTCATGACAGAAGATGGACAGATGGCACAACGAATAGACAATGTGTTGGATGCCAATGCACCGATTGACGTCTATACGATCTTGGGCGTGAAGGTCGGGCACTATAACAGTCTGCCAGAGGCAGCAGGAGTGCTTGGCAAGGGTAGTTACGTGATTACCAATGGGAAAAACTCACAAACTGTCGTTGTGAGATAGTTGAGAGTTTAGAGTTTAAAGAAGTTTAAAGTTATGAAAAGAATAATCGGATTAGTGGTTAGCGGATTAGCGGTTAGCGGTCTGTTAACAGCCCAGACGCTGAATGTGCAGGTGGGCCATGTGCTGTATCAATTCCCTGCGGCACAAACCGCTCAAATGCCGTACGAGAACGGTTCGGCTTTGACCGTTATGGGTAAAATATTCGATGTGAACGAGATAGATAGTATGTACGTCGATGAGACGGCAGTGACGGATAATACCGTGCGTGTGGTATACAGCGATGCGAGCGCGGACATTACGGTGGCTGGTAACATCGCGCGTCTTCTCACTATCGCACAATCGGGCGCTCATTTGAGTATCATCCAGAGTGCGGATGTGGCGGAAGAGATTACTTATACGCTCTCGGGTTCTTCGTCCGACGGCGGGTTCTATAACGAAGGTGCTTACAAGGCGACTGTGGAGTTGAACAACCTGAATCTAACGAACGTGTCAGCTACTTATTCCGGTGCGGCGGTGCATATCCAAAACAGCAAGCGTATCAAAGTGAAACCGCTCAACGGTACAACGAACACGCTTGTGGATGCTGCGGGCGGCAAGCAGAAAGGATGTCTGTATATCAAGGGTCACGCAGAGTTCGCGCAGAAAGGTACGCTGAACGTGACGGGTAACGTGAAACACGGTATTAAGACCGGCGAGTATTTCAGTATTAAAAACTCCACCATCCATGTTCTCTCGGCGGTGGGTGACGGTATCAACTGCGAGCAATTCTTCCTCATGGAGAGCGGCACGATAGTGATTAACAACGTAGCCGATGATGGTCTGCAATGCGACATTGAGGACACAACCGTCGGTTCGACAGGCGAGACTGCGGAGCATGAAGACGAAGACTCCGGTAACATCTATATCAACGGCGGAACGCTGACGATGAACATCACCGGTGTGGCTTGTAAGGGTATTAAATCCGAAGGCAACATCGCCATCAGCGGCGGCGACATCACCGTCACCACTTCCGGCATCGGAATGTGGGACACGGAGGACTTGGAGACCAAGGCAGCGGCTTGTATCAGCAGCGATGCGAACATCACTATCGCCGGCGGTACGCTCAATCTGACTTCTACCGGTTCGGGCGGCAAAGGACTCAAGTGTGACAGCCTGCTGACCGTTACCGGCGGCACGATGGTTATCAAGACCACCGGTGAGCTTTATTACAACAACGGTTCGACAGAGAACCTCAGCTATACCGGTAATACCGATGAAGTAGACAGCAAGTATTACTCTTCGCCGAAGGGTATCAAAGCCGGAACGAAGACCGAGTCGGGTAGCGGATGGTATGTGACGTACACCTACGCAGGCGGCATCGTCATCAACGGCGGTAAAATCTCCGTCAGCACGACGGGACGCAATGCCGAGGGTATCGAGAGTAAGAGCACGCTCATCATCAACGACGGCGAGGTGGTGATCAACGCGTACGATGATGCTATCAATGCGGCATCGGACCTCACCATCAACGGCGGTTTGGTTTATGCACGCTCGACCAATAACGACGGTATAGATGCCAACGGTAACGTCTATCTCAAAGGCGGTTTGGTTTATGCCATCGGTGCTTCGAGTCCGGAAGTGGCGATAGATGCCAACAGCGAGGAGCAGAAGAAACTGTATGTGCAAGGCGGAACCATCGTGGCTATCGGCGGTTTGGAGAGCGGCGCGCAGATCTCCGGAGGTAGTTGCCAACAGACCAGTTCATGGACGGCGAACAGTTGGTATGCGCTTTATAGCGGTGAACTGGTTTTTGCCTTCCAGACTCCGACCAAGTCTTCAAGCAGCGGAGGAGGTCCTGGCGGTGGTCCCGGTGGAGGAGGCAGCAGTCAGAAACTGGTAGTTTATACCTCTTCGACGCCTACTCTAAAAGCGGGTGTTACGGCCGGTGGAACGGAGATATTCAATGGTGTCGGTTATTACCCGGCAACTGTTACAGGCGGATCTTCCGTCACCTTGTCCAATTATACCTCTAGCGGTGGACACGGAGGATGGTAATTGATAGAAAGCACTCCCGCAAGCTGTTTCCAAGCTTTGTGAGGACGGTGTTAACAAGCAAAAAGAGCCCGAATTAACCGGACTCTTTTTGCGTAATATACCAGAGAAACAAGAAAAAAGAGTTAAAACACTTGCATATATGCAATTTTTGTAGTACCTTTGCAGGCAGAAAGCATAGGATATGAAAAAGGCTTACTCTAAATATTGCAGTGTGGCGGTTATAAGCGCCATATATGTATTGGCGGGGATAGCGGGTTGGTTGTTGTTTATCCGTTTAGGTTATTCACCATTCAGTCTTCATCCTCTGGTTCGATTGTTGTGTGCGGATGTGTTAGCGACGACAGTAGTATGGGCATTCGGATTGCTGTATGAGAACGTATCGGTGTATGATCCATACTGGAGTGTATTTCCTCCGGTAGCCTATCTGTTATGGGCATTTTATACAGGTGTATGGTCTTATCCGGTGTTGTTATTGCTTATAGCGACGTGGTACTGGGGTTGTCGTTTGACGGGAAACTGGTTGATTACCTTCAAAGGAATGGCCCACGAAGACTGGCGCTACACCAAATACCGTAGTCAGCGGCCGTTAGTCTTTCACCTGATTAATTTCTTCGGTTTGAATATGATGCCGACGTTAGTAGTTTTTGCTGCGATGCTTCCGGGCCTCCAACTATTCTACGCCGAGCCATTGGATCATGGTCCGTGGTCAATGGTTATTGGTATCTTCGGTTTTATCGTTTGTCTCTCCTCAGCGACTATCCAGTTGATAGCCGATTCGCAGAGCCGCTCATTCCGCGCCTCTCATCCGGGTCAAGTATGCAATGTGGGTTTATGGAAAGCCGGTCGTCATCCGAACTATTTCGGTGAGATTCAGTTCTGGTGGGGCATATGGATAATATACGCATCTCAGCAGGGTATTGACCAATATATCGGTGGTGCGATAGCGATGAGTGCATTATTCCTGTGTATCAGTATTCCTCTGATGGAGCAACGCCAGCTGTCTAACAAGCCGGGATACGCTGCCTATCGGCGTCAAACACGCCTATTGATATGAACAAGCGAGCTCTTCCGATAGTGTGTGCCTGTTTTCTGCTTGTCGGAATGGGAGTGCAATCTTACGTGTCCTATAGTAGGGCGCTTTTCCGTTTGCAGGAGAAGATGGATCTTGAGATGCAGATTGCGCAAGAGAAACTGCGGTTTGAACTATTCGATGCGCTGGATGGCAGTTCTCAGATAGCAGAAAAAGTGAAAAAGAGCCTGGAGGACCCGGATGAATTGTACGACAAGACAAGCGAACTTCTCAACCGCTATCCGAATTTTTATTCCTGTTATGTAGTTTTTCCGCCGTATTATTATCCTAAAGAAGGGAAGTGGTTCGGTTTGACATCCTATCGTACGAAGGATTCGATTATTTCGCGTCCTTTTGGTAATGCAGAGCATGATTATTTTGAGCGTGAGTGGTACAAAGGAGCCGTCCAAAGCACTGAGGGTTATTGGAGTACGCCTTATAGGGATGAAGATTTTGATGAACCGATCTACACCTATTCAAAGGTCATGCGGGATGAAGAAGGAAAACTGATTTGCGTCATTGGCATCGATTTCAGTTTGAACTGGATACATAATCTATTAGAGCAATTCAAGCCATTTGAAGAGGCGGTGTTTATGCTCTATGGTTCCAACGGGACTCTTTTGGCAATGAGTGACGGAGCACCTGCAGACGGGTTTGGCAATAGTTGGATCATCACGAGCAAGACCCTTCAACCAATCAACATCAAAATGGTGACTGCCGTTCCGAAACGTCATATTATTCAATCTCTCCGTTTAGGCACTTTGTTGCCGTTCGGCGTGTTTGTGTCAGGCATCTTTGTGGTGGGTTTGTTGATTCGTAGAATGACGCGTGACGAGCGTGAGAACGCCCGCTTGGAAACGGAGAAAGAGGTGTTGTCGCATGAACTGCAGATTGCCCATGACATCCAAATGGGTATTTTGAAAGGTGAAAGGGGAAAAGTGAAAGGTGAAAGGAGCGAGGGGAAAGAAGATGTTGAATTGCATGCGGTACTGCTACCGATGCGAGAAGTGGGAGGAGACTTATATGATTTTCACCGCGAAGGAGATGAACTATGGTTCATCATCGGCGATGTGAGCGGCAAAGGCGTGCCTGCCGCTATCTTCATGAGTGCCGCAGTTAACCTCTTCCGCGCAGCAGGAGTGCGTGCTACTTCTCCAAAAGAAATTATGGAAGAGATGAATGCCATTCTTAGCGAGAATAATCCCTCCCTGACGTTCGTGACGGCTTTTATCGGATGTTTACACATTCCTACCGGGGAACTGCTTTTCTGCAATGCCGGTCATTGTGCGCCGTTGAAAGTGAAAGGTGAAAGGGGAGAGAGGAAAGTGGAAAGTTTGCAGATAGAGCCGAATATCCCGCTTGGTTATGACGGCCGATATTGTTTTGTGGAGCAGGGGTGCATGCTCGGCGAAGGGGATACCCTCGTTCTGTATACGGATGGTGTGACCGAGGCTCGCAACGAGCGACGAGAGATGTTGGGTATGGAGCAGTGGAAAGAGATTATAAAAAGCGGGAAGTGTGAAGCGGAGGATCTCTTGGGCGAGGTTAAATCGTTTATCGGCACGGGAGAGCAGGCGGATGATATCACGCTGATGACGATTCGTAAGACGAGTGCCGTAGAGCCTCTTGTTGTGCGTGTAGAAAATAAGCTGGATCACTGGCCGCTCCTTCGAGGTGCGCTACACGACTATGGCGTATGCGCGGGCATGAAGGCTCGAGGGCTTAAGATGATTGAGTTGGCAGTGGAAGAAGCGGTGGTGAATATCATCAATTATTCCCGGGCGGAATGGGTTGAATTAGAAGTAAAAGTGACAAAAGGAATTAACGTGACGCTGCGGGATAACGGTGCGGCTTTTGACCCGCTGCAGCAGGCCGAAGTGGATACGGACCGGGCCACCGACGAGCGCCAGGTGGGGGGGATGGGAATCCATCTTATTCGCCAAATAGTTGATGAACTCCACTACGAACGGAAGGAAAATAAAAACATCCTGACGATGGTTAAATCGTTAAATGGTTAAATCGTTAAACAGCTACAGATATGAAAATCAACATTATTCCGAATGACCAGGAGACGCGTGTTTGCCTTATCGGTGAACTCGACACGACGGTTACCACAACCCAAGTAGAAGACTTGAACCGGGTGTTGGCTGTCGCAGACAATGCGCTGGAAATCGATTGTGAGCAACTCGAATACATCTCTTCTGCCGGCTTGCGGTTCTTCATGCAACTCAAACGTGAGTCGGAGGCGAAAGGCGGCTCTATCCGTATCACACACCTCAATGAGGACGTGAATGATATCTTCCGCATGAGCGGTTTTCATAACCTTTTCACGATAGAATAAATATGGAACACTTAATCGAATACTTCAAAAAACACGTAGCCGAACGGCCGAAGGATATCTTCTGCATCGCAGGGGACAAACGAATCACGTTCGCAGAGGCAGACCGTCTCTCGGATACGCTCGATCCACAATATGTCACCCGGTGCGGTGACAAAGTGGCAGCGTTTATCGTGCCTCGTAACGAACAGATGGTTCTCGTACCTCTCGCTATCGCCAAAGCCGGTCTGACCGCCATGCCGCTGGATGGATCCTATCCCGAAGAGCGATTGAACTACATGCGGGAAGATGCCGCCAAGTACGACGGTGACGAGGCTTTTGTGCTCCTCTATACCTCCGGGACCACCGGTGTCCCCAAGGGCGTTATGCTCAGCGAAGAGAACATTCTGGCCTTCGAGGATTTTCACGTGCAGGCCATCGGCTTGACTCCGCAAAGCAAGTACGCTACCTACGCCGGATACGGTTTTGATGCGTTCCAGATGGACCTGTGGGGTTGCGTCAAAGCAGGTGCGACCATCTGCATCGTAGGCGACGATATCCGTTTTGACTTGGAGGGGCTCAATCAATATATTCAGGACGAGCACATCACCCACTGCTTCATGACCACCCAGATGGCGACGCAGCTTGTGCTCAATTATCCCGACATCCCGGGCTTGCAGTGGCTCGGAACGGGCGGCGAAAAACTCATCAGCCTCGATCCGCCTTCGTACAAGTTGATGAACTGCTATGGTCCGACGGAGTGCACGGTCTATGTCAGCAGTTTCTTTGTGACTCAGAACGAGCCCAATATACCTATCGGCAAAGCGAACGACAATGGTACGCGACTCATCGTCGTGGGACAGGACGGTCAAGAAGTACCGACAGGCACGGACGGTGAATTATACGTAGCCGGACCGCAGGTGTCGCTCGGCTATCTCAACCAGCCTGAGAAGACGGCAGAGGTCTTCGTGGAATGGAACGGCTTGCGGTGCTATAAGACCGGCGATATCGTTCACTACCGCGAGGACGGTAACATCGAGTTCGTCGGCAGACGGGACGGACAGGTGAAGATCCGCGGTTTCCGTATCGAGCTCAAAGAGGTGGAAGCTATCATCCGAGAGTTCCCCGGTATCAAGGATGCGACCGTGCAGGCCTTTGACTATCCCGACGGAGGTAAGTTCATCGCTGCGTATGTAGTGAGCGACGAGAATATCAACATCGACGAACTCAATGCCTTCATCGCCGATAGCAAACCGCCGTACATGGTGCCGGCTGTGACGATGCAGATAGACGCTATACCCCTCAACCCGAATCAGAAAGTCGATAAACGTGCTCTGCCTAAGCCCGAAGCACCCAAGCCCGAAGTAGAAGAGGCTGTGTCTGCAGCTCCGCTGAATGTCCTCGAGCAGGAGTTGCACGATATCATTGCGAAGATCGTCAACATGAATGAGTTCGGCATCACGACCGACCTGCGTTACATGGGTCTCTCTTCTATCGCTGCCATCAAGTTGGCGACCCAGATCTTCAAGCGTTTCGGCGTGCAACTCGATGCCAAGCAGATGACTAAAGGCATCACGTTGCAGGCCATCGAGAATGAGATATTAAAAGAACTAGTAGCCTCTCCCCACCCCTCCCCTAGAGGGAAGGGAGAAAGCGACGCACAAACCACCCCTCCTTTTAGGGAGGGGACGGGGGTAGGCCTCTCCTTCGCCCAACTCGGCGTCTATTTCGAGTGCATGAAGAACCCGACCTCGACGCTCTATAACGTGCCGATCTGTACTCAGATGCCTTTGGAGGTAGAGACCGACGCGTTGCAGCAAGCGGTGCGCAAGGCAGTGCTCAACCACTCCGAACTCTTCGTGCATTTCGCCACCCAAGAAGCCGACGTCATCCAAACGATTGACGAGAAGATGATGAACGAAGCAGCCATCGACGTACCCGAGAAAGCACTCGAAGAAGCACAGATGGATGCTTTCAAGCATGAGTTCGTACAGCCGTTCAACCTGCAGAAAGACCTGCTCTTCCGTTTCGTCATCGTGCGCACGGAGAAGAACCTCTATCTCTTGAGCGACATTCACCACCTCGTTTGCGACGGTGCGTCGTACGACCTCTTCATCCATGAGATTTGCGACCTGCTGGAAGGCAAAGAGATCGAACCCGAGATGTGCTCTTATCCGCAGTTTGTAGCGGAGCAGAAAGCTGCTCAAGAAGGCGAGTCCTTCAAAGCCGCTAAGGATTTCTTCGCGGAGCGTCTCACCGGTATAGAAAGTGTCACCGAGATTCAGCCTGACCTCACGAACGCCCTGCCGCAAGGCGAGAACGGACGTGTGTGCGTACCTTTCGATATGCCTACGGCGGAGAAATACGCTACGCAATTAGGTGTGACGCCGGCGGCGGTGCTCCTCAGCGCCGTCTATTATTCCTTGGCTCGTTTCGCCGGAACGGATGAAGTATGCATCACCACCATCTCCAACGGACGAAGCAACCTCCGCGTCAACAACACCATGGGAATGTTCGTCAACACCCTCGCCCTGACTACGAAGATAGCGAACCAGACAGTTGAGGAGTTCGTCCGCGAGAACGCGCAGTCCTTCGAACAAACGCTCGCACACGAGGATTATCCGTTTGCGCGCGTGGCAGCGGATTATGACCTCAAAGCAGAGATCATGTTCGCGTACCAGATGGGTGTATTGAGCAACTACAGCGTGTTCGGCAAACCTGTTTTTGCGGACGAGACCATGGAGCAGAACGTGCCGAAATTCAAGATTGCGTTCTATATCATGCCGATGGACGGTGTGCCGAGTATAGCGGTTGAGTTCGACAACGGATGGTACAGCGAAGCGCTGATCACCAACCTTGCGCAGTCGGTGGCAAATGCCGTGCAGGCTTTTGCTGCCAACACTAACGCACCTCTGCGTGCTATCTCGCTCCTCAATGAAGCGCAGACTGCCGTGCTCGACTCGTTCAACCGGACGGAGGTGCCTTACGATGACACCCAGACCATCGTCTCGCTCTTCCGTAAGCAAGCGGTTGAGACACCCGATAACCTCGCCGTCGTTTATCACGACGTCCACCTCACCTACAAAGAGGTCGATGAGCGGACGGACGCCATCGCTGCACGGATCATAGAGGTCATCGGCAACGATACGAAAGAGAAAGTTGTTTCCATCCTCATCAACCGTTCCGAATGGATGGTGATTGCTTCGTTAGCTGCCCTCAAAGCCGGTTGTGCGTACCAGCCGCTCGACCCGTCTTATCCGGCAGAGCGTCTGAACTTTATGATGAAGGATGCCAATGCTGCGCTTCTTATCGCAGATGAAGATTTGCGTCCGATCGTGAACGAATACGATGGCCCGGTTCTGTTGACCAAGGATCTTTCGAATCCCGTAATTACGGAATTACGTAATCACGAATCTCCTTCTCCTTCGGACTTATTCATTCTTCTTTATACTTCGGGCTCGACGGGTGTACCGAAAGGCTGTCAGTTGGAGCACCGCAACCTCGTGGCGTTCTGTCATTGGTATCACCATTACTACGATCTCCATGCCGGAGACAAAGTGGCGGCATATGCTTCCTACGGATTCGATGCGAACATGATGGATATGTATCCGGCACTCACATGCGGAGCCGCCGTCTATATCATCGGCGAAGACATCCGTCTGAACCTGCCGGACCTCAATCATTACTTCGAGGCCGAGGGCATCACCCATTCGTTCATGACGACCCAGGTGGGTTATCAGTTCGCGCAGAACTGCGACAACCACTCCCTCAAACACTTGTCTGTAGGAGGAGAAAAACTCGCGACCCTCGCGCCGCCGGCTAACTACTTGCTCCATAACGCGTACGGTCCGACCGAGTGTACGATCTTCACGACGACCTATCCGATGCACGAGCAAGAGAAGAATATCCCTATCGGCAAACCGCTGGATAACTTCCGGCTCTTCATCGTCGATAAGGACCTGCATCGTGTGCCCGTAGGTGCTACAGGTGAACTGCTCGTCTCCGGTCCGCAAGTAAGTCGCGGCTATCTCAACCGTCCCGACAAGACCGCAGAGACCTATATCGACTGGAATGGTCTTCGCTGCTATCGTACCGGTGACGTCGTGCGTTACCTGGAGGACGGCAACATTCAGTTTGTCGGACGTCAGGACGGCCAAGTCAAAATCCGCGGTTTCCGTATCGAGCTTAAAGAGGTCGAGGCGGTCATCCGTGAGTTCCCGGGCATCCAAGACGCTACCGTACAGGCCTTTGACTCCCCGAACGGAGGTAAGTTTATCGCGGCATATATCGTCAGTGATAGCAAGGTCGATATTCAGGCGCTCAATGCCTTCATTCGTGATCGCAAACCGCCGTACATGGTACCGGCTTCGACCATGCAGATTGACGTCATTCCGCTGAACCAGAACCAGAAAGTGAACAAACGTGCCCTTCCGGCTCCGCAACTCACCGACACCGACCGCGACTACGTAGCGCCGGCAAATGACAACGAGAAACTCTTCTGCGACATCTTCGCGTCCATCCTCAATCAGGACAAGATAGGTGCTACGGATAACTTCTTTGAACTCGGCGGTACGTCCCTCATGGTCACGCGCGTCATCATCGAGGCGGACAAAGCCGGCAAGCATGTTGCCTACGGTGATATCTTCACCCATCCTACGCCTCGTCTCTTGGCGCAGTTCCTGTCCGGTGACACCGATGAACAAACGGCCGATGACCAAGAAGAAGCAGCCTTCGATTATACGGGCATTGATGCGATTCTGCAGCGCAATAACCTCAATACCTTCCTTCGCGGAGAGCGTCAAGAGTTAGGCAATGTCCTCTTAACGGGTGCTACCGGTTATTTAGGTATTCATGTGCTGCGCGAACTCATTGACTCCGATGCCAAGACCATCACCTGTCTTGTTCGCGGAAAAGACCAGCATGACGCGCAACGACGTCTGCGTAACCTGCTCTTCTACTATTTCGACCGACGTTTTGATGAACTCTTCGGTTCCCGCCTCTTCGTCGTCAATGGCGATGTCACAAGCGACATAAATGAGCAAATAGAAAAATGTGCAAATGAGAAAATAACAACAGTCTTCAACTGCGCGGCGAACGTGAAACACTTCTCCAAGACCGATGACATCGAGCAGGTAAACATCGGTGGCGCTGAGCGTTGTGTGGAATTCTGTCTCAAGACCGGTGCACGGCTCGTACATATATCCACCACTTCGGTCGGAGAGATATGGGTAGATCGCGGTGACGGCAAAGCGGTTCCTGAACTCTCGGAACGCGTGTTGTACTTCGGTCAGTTCCTCGATAATCGTTACATGCGGTCGAAGTTCCTTGCCGAACGCGTCATCCTCGAAGCCGTAGCGCGCCATGGACTGAACGCTAAGATCATGCGTGTGGGTAATCTCGCTGCGCGTAGCTATGACGGTGAGTTCCAGGCGAACTTCCAGACGAACAGTTATATGGGACGACTCAAAGTGTTCTCCACCCTCGGCTGCTGTCCGATCGACGAATACGACTCTCCGGCAGAGTTCTCGCCGGTGAACGAGACGGCAAAGGCTGTCGTGCTGCTTGCCTCTACGCCGAAGGAGTGTAATGTCTTCCAGCCCTTCAACAACCATACCGACCTCTTGGGCGATATCCTTGCGGGCTTTGAGAAGATAGGCAAGTCTATCCGCTATGTGGAGGAAGACGAGTTCCAACAAGCAATTCTTGCGTCCAGTAAAGACCCTAAGAAAGCAAGCCTCATGTCTGCTCTCTTGGCGTACCAGGATATGACCCATGGGCAGAAAGCAGTGACAATTGAGCGAAACAACCGCTACACTAGTGCTGTTCTGCTTCGCCTAGGCTTCCACTGGTCCACACCCGACAGCGCTTATATTAATCGGATGTTAACAGCTATCTCGCAGTTAGGTTTCTTTGATATATAATGCATCTGTGCATCATGACCCATTAAGCGAATGTACAGAGAACAGAGAATACTACTATGACACTCAAGCATATATATTTGGCCGGAGGATGTTTCTGGGGAACAGAGCATTTCTTTAAACAAATAGCCGGCGTTGTTGAGACGGAAGTTGGTTTTGCCAACGGGCATACATCCAATCCTACCTACGAACAGGTCTACACGGACACTACCGGCTATGCAGAGACCGTGCATGTAGTGTATGATTCGGAAAAGGTTAATCTGGAGTTTCTACTGCAGATGTTCTTCGTAGCGATAGATCCAACCACTCTCAACAAACAAGGCCACGACGAAGGTACTCGTTATCGCACGGGAATCTATTATACAGACTCGTCAGACCTACCAACCATAGAGAAAGTCTATCAAGATGAACAATCCAAGTATTCACAACCGTTGGTTGTGGAGAAAGTACCATTGCAGAATTTTTATTCTGCTGACGAATACCATCAAGACTATTTAGACAAGCATCCGGATGGTTACTGCCACTTACCGAAATCCTTGTTTAATTTTGCTCGAAACCCAAACAGTAAATGAACACAATAAACGCAATGAAACGAATCTTAATGGCCATCTTTTGTGCCGTATGCATGACTAGTATGGAAGCAAAAACATTAGTGGCATTTTTCTCTGCCACAGGTACTACGAAATCCGCTGCTACTCGATTAGCCAAAGAGCATAACGCCCGTTTGTGGGAAATCGAACCTGCAGAACCTTACTCTGCCGCAGATTTGGACTGGAGGAACGACAGGTCCCGTTCGTCGCTGGAGATGAACGATCCCGAAGAACGTCCTACCATCAAACGTTGTACCGATGTCACGCCTTATGACACGGTCTTTGTTGGTTTCCCCATCTGGTGGGGAATATGTCCGCGCATCATTAACTCGTGGCTGGACAACAACGTTTATCAATTGGAAGGTAAAACGCTTATTCCTTTTGCAACAAGCGGCTCAAGCGGCATCGAAGAAGCAGAGGTATATCTTAAAAAAAATTATCCCACCCTTAACTGGAAAAAGGGATTACTACTTAACCGTTTTCATTAAAAAAATACACATTATGTGTAAAAAATGACGCCACCTCTTGCATATGTGGATTTTTTGTTGTACCTTTGCTGCCGCAAAGGTGCGAAACACTATTGTTTAACTATAAAAAACACACTATTATGAAGAACAAATCTTTGATGATGCTCCTGGCGATGGCCCTGATGATAGCCATGCCGGCAGAAGGACAATTGCTGCGTGCAATTAGCGGTGCTGTCAACAATGCTACTACTCAAAAAAATGCTCCCCAGAACCCAAGTAAACCGCAAGAATCCAAAGCACAAAACCAGCAGGCCGGCAGAGTAGCGGAAAACAACGGTAAGATTTACTATGTGAGTGTTAATGGCAAATCCCGTGGCGCAGATGCATTGACACCTGAAACGGCAAAGAAAGATATTCAGGCTGTGCTGGATATGATTAAAGAGAATAACGAATCGGGAGCTGTGATTCGTATAGGTGAGGGTAATTTCTTGGGCAGAGCCAATGCAGGTTATATTGAGATAAGCAGTTGGGTTACCTTGGAAGGAGGTTGGAATGCTGATTTTACCGAGCGAGACCCGCATAAGTATATCACTCGTATTGAGCCTACGCAAGACCAATTGGGTACGAATGGAGCTAAAGGTTTGATTCATATCAGCGGTCTGGACGATGTAATGGCTAAAAAGCCCAAAGGCACACTCATCATTGATGGTATCATGTTGAACCAAGGTCTAGAGGCCTTCTATATGCCCAATGACCCGACGGATGAGCGTAACGGCTGCCCATCGAAGGCATTCGAAACCGGACGTATGATTGATGCCATTCCGCCTCAAGTAGAGCACCCGGGTATCCGTTCGATGGGTTGGATAGCAGGAAACGTAATCATTCGTAACTGCCTGATTGCCAACTGTACTTATTTTGGTATCCAGTTTAACACCCGCTGCGGCGAAGTAGAAATATACAATAATGTGATTATCTCCAATCGTTATAGCGGTGTTCGTATCGCAGGCGGAGATAAGAACGGCGAAGCATCCCATATCAATTTCCACCATAACACCGTGGCATTTAGTTGGTGTCGTGATAAATACATGGAAGACATGGGTTATGGCTATGAGTTCATGACGTTAGTAAGCGCAGATGTTCATCATAATCTTTTCGTAGGCAATAACTACGCAGCTGTTGCCCGCACTCACGTACTATCAGGTCCTGACGCAGTGATTGAGGCAAAACGTATCACCAACTTGTACGAGAACTATTATATTCTCAACCAAGCCGATTTGCAATTGCCCTCAGCGGGAGGAGGCAAATGGACGAATATAAAAGCCACGGACATCGAAGATATGGTGGATGAAAAGACACTTCCAAAAGCAGAGAACAATCGTCTCTTAGATGCTAAAGATCCGGCTCTCAAAGCTTTTGACCAAGATTACCTGAACGGCGTAGCAAATATGAAGATTTTGTCACAGAGCCAGAGTTTCGACCGTTACTCAGCATCTAACCAGTTCTTGCAGGCTACCGGTCAGAACATGCAAGGTTCAGAAACCCGCCGCGTATCCATGTACGGCAACCGTTATAATTTTGACAAAGCGATGAAACTCTTCGGTGCAAAAGCCGGATACGGGGCACAGAAATAAGTTCGTAAATTAGGAAATTATGAAAGGTATTATATTAGCCGGGGGAAGCGCGACGCGCTTGTATCCATTGAGCAAAGCTATTAGCAAACAGATTATGCCGGTTTACGATAAGCCGATGATCTATTATCCATTATCAACGTTGATGTTGGCCGGCATTCGGGAGGTGCTAATCATTAGCACCCCGCGTGATCTTCCGATGTTCGAAGAGTTATTAGGTGATGGTAGCCGAATTGGTATGAAACTGAACTATAAAGTGCAATTGGTTCCGAATGGTCTAGCTCAGGCTTTTGTGCTGGGGAAAGAGTTTCTCAATGGCGAACCAGGTTGTCTGATTTTGGGTGATAACTTATTTTATGGTCAGCACTTCAAGACCATGCTACGCGATGCCGTGGCCAGTGTAGAGAATGGAAAAGGCGCATGTATATTCGGTTATGAAGTAGCTGATCCGCGCGCATATGGTGTGGTGGAGTTTGATCAAGAAGGCAAAGTGCTTAGTTTGGAGGAGAAACCAGCAGAGCCGAAGAGTAATTATGCGGTGCCCGGTCTTTATTTCTACGATGACTCCGTATGTACTAAAGCGGCAGCATTGAGACCAAGTGCGCGTGGAGAATACGAGATTACAGATTTAAACAAAGTGTATCTGTCGGAAGGCTCACTGCATGTAAAACTATTCAGTCGCGGTTTTGCATGGCTGGATACGGGCAACTGCGACAGTCTGCTTGATGCCGGGAATTTCATTGCCACTATCCAAAATCGTCAGGGGTTTTATGTCAGTTGCATTGAGGAAATAGCATGGCGTAACGGCTGGATTACAACGGAGCAGTTAGCTTCACTTGGAAAAGAGATGAAAACCGCTTACGGTCGATACTTGGAACGCTTAGCTAACAAAGGATATTAACAAATCTACACTATGAAAAAAATCTTACTCGCCATTGGCTTAATGATGTGTATGCTTGGTGCCCAGGCACATGAGCATTACATCATCCAGCATTATTCCATCGTAGATGGGATGAGCCAAAACACTGTGATGGCCATTCTGCAAGACAAACAGGGTTTTATGTGGTTCGGCACGTGGGATGGTTTGAATCGGTTTGACGGTTATTCGTTCGAAGTCTTCAAAGCTATGAACGATGGCGTCGAAGCACGTGTCAACAACCGTGTCGTTACAATTTTTGAGGATGAGTTTGAACGTATATGGTGGGAAACTTATGATGGTCATTTCTATCGTTTGGACGCCGCTCGCAAAACAACCGTAGAGCAACCCTATGATAGTCTACCGGAAAGAATGGTGCAGAAGATGACTGAATCGGAAACAAAAACCAAAGTGGACTCGAGAGGTGTAATTTGGCAAGCTGATGAAACGCCTGGTATCATGCGTTATCGTTTCGGACAATGGAAACGCTTTACGCCACCTGTCGATCCGCGTTATGCCGGGCGCTTGCGAGAGCATTTCTTTTTACTTGAAGACAATCAAGGTCGTACATGGGTTAACCCGACCGGCGGTGGATGGAGTTATTACGACTATGACAAGGATGAATTGGTCTATCCTATTCAAGACCTTACGAACATGATTCACACCGCCTATATTGACCATGAAGGACAGATGTGGATAGCCACATATGATGGAGGCGTGGACTGTGTGAACATGGATCCGACGCCATATAAACTGGTTGATATGCGCAAGTCGGAATGGGATAACGGCGAGGTACGCGCCTTTGTTATTCGAAAGAACGGCGAGATACTCCCCCTTGTCAAATCTGAGACAAACGTTTATTGTGCCATCGAAAGTCGTCACGGCCTATTATATGGAACGAAAGGCGGAGGACTGAAAAACATGAGCACGGGTCACATTATCCCCACCTCTCATCCCGATGTGTATGACGTAGAAGAAGGACGCGAAGGAACGTTGTATGTTGCCACGTACGGCGGAGGCGTAAACATTCTTTCATGGAATGAAGCGACAAAGAATTGGGATAAACCTATCATAGTAGGTCAGGGAATGAAAGTGCGCGACATAGAGATTGTGGACCAAACGTTATGGTGTGGAACAACGACTGGGGTATTGCGCATCAACCCCGTCACGAAAGAGACAATGGTGCTACCCAGTTATGATATCCGAGCGCTTTATTATAGTCATGACCGTCTATGGATGGGTTCCTTTGGAGGAGGCCTGATGGTTTTGGATCCCAAAGCCACGAACCCAGAAATAACACGTGTGGAGACTTTCCATGACATCATTCTGAGTATGACCGGAGACGGAAAGAACCTGTGGTTTACCTCGGAAAGTGATATTACCCAACTTAATTTAGAAACGAACGATTTATTTTTCTATGATGCATTAGAGGGCGAGAACAACTCTTTCTTTACCGAAGCAGAAGCACTTCGCACACCAAAAGGGACGATTCTCTTTGGTTACTCAAACGGTTATTGTGCATTCGACTTATCCCGTATCCATCGATCGACAACCGTTCCCCCGATGCGTATCTCGCGCATTGAAGTTGCAGACGAAGAGTTAACAGGAGATACAATCTATATTCCCGATGGTAGCAATATTACAATCGAATATGCTGCGATGGATTATATAGGGGCCCATAAACTAGTCTATACCTATAAAATGGATGGCATCAATGAAGAATGGACACATGCCAAAGAAGTACGCCGTGTAACATACAATAAGTTGGAGCACGGCACATATATTTTCCATGTGCGTTCAACCAACCGCGAAGGTGTTGATGTAGATAATGAGAAACAGCTTGTGATTATAGTAGAGCGCCCGTGGTGGTTGACCTGGTGGGCATTCCTTCTTTATGTTATTTTTATTCTTCTTGCTATCATTTTAACTGCTTATAGCGTAGCTACTTATAACGGACTGCGACAGAAAGTAAAAGTAGAGCAACAAGTGACGGATATTAAGCTACGTTTCTTTACGAACATCAGTCATGAACTCCGCACTCCGTTGACGCTTATCGTGGGTCCTGTAGAAAACATTTTGCAGACTGAACGCATCAGCCAAAGCGTTCGTAGCCAATTGGAGATCGTACAGAGTAACAGCCAACGTATGCTCCGCATGGTAAACCAACTGCTGGAGTTCCGTAAAGTTCAAAACCAAAAGATGAAACTTAAAGTACGCCAAACACTATTGAGCGAATTGGTTGAAGAGACAGGAACGAATTTCCGCAAAGAGGCGTACGATAAGCATATCAATTTTGAAATCGAGAACCGCGCCAGCGATTCAACAGTATGGGTAGATCGCGGACGTATGGATACTGTGCTATGGAATCTGCTGAGTAATGCTTTTAAATTCACACCGGCCGGCAAGAGTATTCGCGTCATTGTAGATTCAAAACCAGGCTTTGTAACGCTGCAGGTACAAGATGAGGGTGTGGGAATTTCACCGGAGAAGCGGAATGTGCTCTTTGAGCGTTTCTCTAGCAATAACGAGATGAGCAACAATACCAATACGACCGGAACAGGCATTGGTCTGAACTTGACAAAAGAGTTAGTGGATTTGCATCATGGGCACATCGAAGTGGAGAGCGAAGTAGGAAAGGGGACCACCGTTACCGTCATGCTACGTACCGGCAAAGAGCATTTCGGAAATGAAGTGGACTTTATAGACGAAGAGCCTACACCTATAGTCGTTCCTACCGAGACCACATTTGAAGATAAAATAGACCGATTGGTTCAAGAGCAAGACAACCGTCGCACGATACTGGTAGTCGATGATAGCCAGGATATGCTTCAATTCCTAACAGGAATATTCAACCGCGAATATAAAGTAATATCCGCATCAGATGGTGAAGAGGCAGAACAAATCGTTAAATCGAAACAAATTGATTTGGTAGTTACCGACCTTATGATGCCGAAAGTAGATGGTCTGGAATTGACGCAATTCATCAAACAGAACCCCGATACGGATTATATTCCGGTTATTTTGTTAACTGCAAAAACAGCTATCGAAAGCCGCTTGCAGGCCCTGCAATTCGGCGCAGATGATTATGTTACCAAACCATTTGAGCCGGAATATCTTCGTGCTCGAGTACATAACATTCTCACGCAGCGCACTCAATTGGAACAGAGTTATCGCCAACGTCTGATGCGTTTGGAACCGCAGCAAAGTGATGAGCCGATAGCAGGAGACACTTTCTTGGCAAAGTTGTTGGACATTATGAATAAAGAGATGGACAACAATACCTTGACTGTCGATGAATTGGTAGAAGAGATGAATATGGGCCGCACGGTATTCTTCAATAAATTGAAGAGCATAACGGGTTTGAGTCCTGTGGAATTCATCCGCGAAATTCGTATCAAACGAGCAGCGCAATTACTAGAAGACCGCAAATATAACATTACGGAAGTAACTTATATGGTGGGTATGAACGATAGCCGCTACTTCGCTAAATGCTTTAAGAATACCTATGGTGTTACTCCGAGCGAATACCGTCGAGCACACTTGGGAGACGAGAAAAAATAATGCGGGGAATATACGTTGCATGTATAGGACTGATTGGGGCGTTAGTCGTTAGTTGTGGTCAGCCGAATCCACAGCGACCGAGTCGTAGAATGGGTCTGCCACAAGTGGATTCAACTGCGGTGAATCTGATTAAGTTCAACCAACATATGCGCCAGGAAGCAGATCGTGCACTACAGGCCAAAGCCCAGAGCAATCCCGACGAGACATACGCCTTGTATCAGTGGGGAACATGGGTGCATATAATTGACCCGGGCGACGAGGATGCTGGCAAGCCACAGCGTAACGAAGAATGCGAGATACACATGCGAATTTACAGTCTGGACGGGCATTTCTATTGCGATGATGAACAAAGCGTCACACTCGCCAAATATGAGATACCGGTCGCGGTGGACTGGAATATATTGGAATGGAACCACGGAGCTAAAGTACGAATGCTTGTGCCTTGGTATTCCGCATACGGCATTCAAGGGACAGATGCCATTCCTCCGTATGAAAACATAATGATTGATTTATATATCAAATAAATGAAACAAAGCATTTTTATAATATGGATAGGGCTGATGCTACTAATGAGCAGTTGCAGTTCCAACACCTATTCCAACCTGCGTAATCAGGAGGACAAACTCATTGCCAACTATATCAGTCGGAATAATCTAAATATTCTCAAAACAGAGCCTGAGGACAATTATGTATGGGGAGAAAAAGATTATTACAAAGTGATTGGCTATGATAATCTGTATTTTCATCTAATCAGCCGTGGAGACTCAGTGCACATAGATTCAATTGCCCCGGGGAAATGGGATACAATAGACATGAGTATTGATCTCGGCGCTAATATTGTTACGCGTTATAAAAAATTCCAGTTGATTGAGGATGCAGATACAATGAGTTTTTGGACCACACAAGATCAAGCATACCCATATGTATTCCGATATGGTGACTTAAGCAGTTGTGATGCTGAGGGATGGCACGTGGCCGTACGGTTAATGAAATATCCGGAATCGATGTGTGAGATTCTCGTGCCTAGTAAACAAGGGTTTTCTGAGGAACAGACTACTGTTACTCCATACGTGTATATTCTGAAGATTAAAGTAAAGCAATAATATGAGTTTAGTCAAGAGTATTTCCGGTATCCGCGGAACTATCGGCGGCCGTGTTGGCGATGGATTGAATCCTGTGGATATCGTTCGTTTTACTGCGGCATACGCTACGCAACGACGTGCCGTACTGCCGGAGAATAATGTGATTGTTGTCGGTCGTGACGCCCGCTTGAGTGGACCTATGGTTGAGCATATCGTATGCGGAACTCTTATGGGCATGGGATATGATGTAGTCAATATCGGTTTAGCCTCCACGCCAACTACAGAATTAGCCGTGACAGGAGAAAAAGCGGCAGGCGGCATCATCTTAACAGCCAGCCATAATCCCAAACAATGGAATGCACTCAAATTGCTCAACGAACAGGGAGAGTTTCTTAACGATGTCGAAGGAAAAGGTGTTCTAAAGATAGCCGAAACTGAAGACTTCACGTTCGCGGAAGTAGATGCATTGGGACACATGACGCATAAAGATTATCTACCGTATCATATAGAGCAAGTGCTGAAGTTACCTTTGGTAGATGTTGAAGCCATTCGTAAACGTGATTTCACTGTTGCCATCGACTGCGTCAATTCTGTGGGAGGATTGGCTATTCCTGCTCTTTTGCGAGCACTAGGCGTGGAGAAAATTATTGAGTTGAACTGCACACCAGACGGACGCTTTCCGCATAATCCTGAACCGCTGCCTCAGCATTTGACAGAGATAAGCGATTTATTAAAGTCAGGAAAAGCCAATGTGGGTTTTGTTGTGGATCCCGATGTGGATCGTTTGGCTATTATTTGCGAGAACGGAGAGATGTTCGGTGAAGAATATACGCTCGTCAGCGTAGCAGACTACGTACTACGTCATACACCGGGGAATACTGTCAGTAACATGTCCAGCACGCGCGCTCTGAGCGACATAACACGCAAATACGGCGGGCATTATAGTGCCAGTGCTGTGGGGGAAGTGAATGTAGTGGATGAAATGAAACGTACTGGAGCCGTTATTGGAGGTGAAGGAAACGGAGGAGTTATTTATCCAGAATGCCATTACGGTCGAGACGCATTAGTAGGTATTGCTCTGTTCCTCAGCCATCTGGCCCATATGAATAAAAAGGTAAGTGAATTCCGGAGCACCCTACCCGATTACTATATCAGTAAGAATCGTATTGATTTGATGCCTGATACCGATGTTGATAGTATCCTCGCCCACGTCAAAGAATTGTATAAGAATGAACGCGTGAATGATCGGGATGGCGTAAAAATAGATTTTGCTAACGGATGGGTGCATCTTCGCAAGAGTAATACCGAACCTATTATTCGCGTCTATTCGGAAGCCGCAACAATGGAAGAGGCAAATAAACTGGCACAAAAAGTAATAGACGTTATTCGATGAATATAGTAGTTGTAAATGACGATGGTTGGGGTACTGCAGGTATCCGTATGTTGGCCAAAGAAATGACCAAATTGGGAAATGTCTATGTCATTGCTCCGGATGGCCCTCGTAGCGGCTCTGGGGCTTGTATCAGTGTGACTACGCCCATCACGCTCAAACGATTGGAAGAGCATGATCTAAATGGCGCTGAGGTGTACGTTACCAATGGTACTCCTGCCGATTGTATTAAGTTGGCAAAAGAAGTAGTGCTTAAAGACAAGCCGATTGATTTAGTTGTATCGGGCATCAACCATGGAAGTAACGCCAGTATCAATGTGGTTTATTCCGGAACGATGGGAGCTTGTCTGGTTGCTGCTGAAAAAGGAATCCCGGCTATCGGTTGGTCTATTAATACGCACGAGTTGGATGCTGATTTACATTGGCTACAACCTTTCTTATGCGAAATTACGCAACATCTGTTGGAAGAAGGAATTGCGCCGCACACATGCTATAATATCAATGCTCCGATTGGCGAGATAGAAGGCATTAGATGGACACGACAATGCATGGGGCATTGGGCGAATGAGTTAGTTCCGGACATGGAAATTCCTATGCACGATGGAGTGGTGAGTCAATGGCGGTTAGCAGGAGAATTTGTGAATGATGAACCGGATGCACAGGATACGGATATATGGGCTATGGAGCATCAATTGCTGGCCATCACACCTATATCGATTGATTTGACAGATTATGGATCGCTTTGATCGTTATTGGATAGGTCTCCTAATCGGTTTGATTCTGCCGGCCGCGTTTGGATTGACGTATATAGAAGTGATGAATCTGTGGTATGCTTTGCATACGTTTCAGTTTGAAGCGGGAGGAGTACTCAGCAAGCTGCTGTTGGTTAGTGTGTTTCCTGACTTGGCCTTGATTTTTGTTTTTTACACAACGGATACATGGCGCCTGAGTAAAGGCGTTTTGGCCGGTGCAATGCCGTACGTATTGGCTGCGCTTATCGTTTCAATGTGATAATAATATCTGCCGCTGTCGCAGATGCCGACTGATGGCCTAAGAGAGAAGAGAGATGTTCGTACGATGAGAGCATCTTTTTTGTATATGCCTCGTCATTCAACAGCCGCCCCAGTTCTGCCGTCACCTTGGCTTCTGTGAAATCATTCGCTACACACTCACGAATAACTTCCTCACCGGCAATGATATTCACCGGGGTGAAATAAGGGATGGAAAAAACGAGCGGTTGTGCCCATCGAATCAAACCGATGAACCAAGAGCAGGCCAGATGATATACCGCTACTTGCGGGCAACCCAACAATGCTGTCTCCAGTGTTGCCGTACCGGAATTGACGATGGCCACTTGAGCTTGACGAACCGCCGAATACGTATCACGTGTCATCGTTTCTCCATCACGCAGATAGGGCGTATATACCTCATCGGGTACTGATGGAGCAGCACAAACCACAATGGAGCACTCCGGGAAATGTCTTGCCGCAGAGAGCATTGTCGGTAGACAATGTGTAATCTCACCCTGTCTGGAACCTGGTAATATCGAGATAATCCTAGACTTTACTCGAGGGTTGATGCTAGTCTGAAGCATCTCTTTCGTAGGGTGACCAACATACGTACAACGATAACCATAACGCGCATAGAATGCCGGTTCAAAAGGGAAAATACCCAGCATTTCATCGCATAAACGGGCTATCGTATGGATTCTTCTACGTTTCCATGCCCATACTTTGGGTAGGATATAATAGACAATCTTTGTGCGCGGCAGATGACGGCGGCAAAAAGCAGCCATTCGCAGATTAAAAGAAGGATAGTCTACAAGAATCAGTACATCTGGTTGCTCTTGGAGCAAAGCCTCTTTCGCCACTCGGAAATTACGGTGTACCTGCGGCAGGTGGCGCAGAACGGCAGCTATACCCATAAAAGCCATCTGACGAATATGTGTATAAAGGTGGCACTCGGCTGCAGCCATTTGGTCGCCACCGAGTCCCATAAACTGCGCCCGAGTATCCCGCTGCTTAAGCTGCGCTACCAGCGCTGCTGCATGCATATCTCCGGACGCTTCACCTGCTATAATGAAGTATTTGGCCACTAACCCTTATTCCGGGAACATAACCACCTCAAATACATTGCCTGAAGCAACAAGTTGCTTGAGCGTCTCTTGTACGGTTTCTGCTGTGATTGCTTCTACCGCCGCCTTATAATCGCGGATATTATTCCACCCGTACATATAGTACATATACAGCGACTGACGCCAATAGGGGTTCTTCTCCAGATCCTCTTGGAAATCCTTTAGCATGGACTCTTTTTCTTTCTGCAGATCGCTGGCAAGCGGACCATTATCAATGATGGCCTGTATCTCCTCATGAATAATCTCCATCAGGCGTTCCTGCTTGTTGGGATCGGTATCGAATTGCATCAGCAATGCGGCGCGTTGAGAAGGTAATCCGGTTGTATAGCCATACGTTCCCACTCCGTATGAACCGCCTTCACGCTCACGGATGGATTCCAAATAACGGGTGGAAAGAATACGGCCAATCATCTCCATATTCAAGTCATTAGCCATCGTGAATGGCATATCATACGAGGTATACTGAATGCGGTTGGAGGCTGTCGTAGTCTCCATCTTACGACTGAAATAATTTTTCTGACGACCGGGTGCAACCGTCACATGATGGTCTATCACATCTTCGCGACATTTCTTGGTCTTCAAGCCACCCAACCATTGACATACCAGCGCTTGCACTTTGGGGTCATTGGGATTGATATTTCCAACGAAAACGAACGTGAAGTCCGCAGGATTAGCAAAGCGTGCCTTATAGACAGCCAACGCTTTATCCAGCGATACACGCTCCAGAGTCTCCATATTCATTAACACCACGCGCTCCGAATGGTTCGAACTCATCATCTGTACCGAATCTTGGAAGACCGCCTTGGGATTTTTATCGCGATTGGCTAATTGAGTTCGCATCATAGCTATCAGCGTCTGATAGGCCTCCTCATCACGACGAGGAGCGGTGAAATAGAGATACGTCAATTGCAACATCGTCTCCAAATCCTTTACGGACGAAGATGCATGCAAGCGTTCTACGCTCTCCGAAATCTCCGTTTCAACAGAGACGGTCTTTCCAGATAGTGCTTTCTCCAATTGGGTAGCAGTGAAGCGACCTATACCGGATACTCCTACCACATATGATGCCAACTGAGCAGATGGCAAATCTTCTACCTCTACTTGACTCAATCCTCCTTTTGAGAAGGCCTGCATTAATATCTCATCCGCTTTGAAATCCGTTTGCTTTAGCACCACTTTAATCCCATTGGAAAGCGTCCATTCGGTGATACCCAGTTCTTCATTACGTAGTGTTTTTTTGATTTTACCTTTGCGGGGAGCTTTCTTTACTAGTTCGGTATCAATTACTTCCTCGGCAGGAGCTTCGATAGCCAGCTCGGATTGATTTGCTAAGGTCGCCAAAATAGCCTCCTCAGAAGGTATATGCACGCCTTCTTTCTCAGGACCGGAGATTGCTACGGTTGGGTTCGGATGAATCAGAGCCTTCGCTACATTATTCACCGTTTCTAGACTAATTAATGGCAACGTGGCTTGAACAGCGTCGTACTCCCATTGAGCACCTGGCATCACCTCGCCATCTTCGAAATGACGAATGCACTCACGGGCTAAGGTGATGTTCTTACGGGTGTTGCGCTCATTGTAGTATTTCTCCATTTCGTTCATCTTGTCACTCTTCGCGCGCTCCAACTCTGCGTTGGTAAAACCGTAACGATGCATCTTCTCCAATTGGAAGATAAGGTCGTTATAAGCCTCCGTCTCACGACCTTCTTTCGGAATGAAAACAACGGTGAAAGCATCCATTTTTTTGGCTGTTTGACCATAGAAACAACCTGCGCCTGTAAACGACGCGTTAGGATCATAGGCCAATTCGCTGAACCGGTTATTCAGCATCTCGCAAGCTAAGTTACGCACCAAATTGAGAATGTACTCCTGCGCTGTCCCTTGCATCGCTTCTGGTAGTTGATCGAACTTATACTCCATCGTTATACGGCTGTTCTGCGCCTCAGGATCAGTTACGATAGCTACCAGTGGCTTCTCATTATGATTAACCGTATAGATAGGGCGCTCACCAAAATTGGCACGACGCGGTACGTCTGCCCAAAGAGCTTTGATCTTCGCCTCTATAGTATCTACATCGATATCACCAACTACAATGATCGCCTGGTTATCAGGACCATACCACTTGTGATAATAATCTCGTAGTGCCTGATAGGCGAAGTTATTGATAACCGCCGTATCGCCAATTACGTCGCGTTTGGCGTACTGCGTACCGGGATACATCTTCGCGTTCAGTTCTTTCCATATACGACGTTGTGCCGTACGACCGGTTCGCCATTCCTCAAGGATAACACCGCGCTCTGCATCTATCTCCTCGTCCAAAAGCAACAGACCACAACTCCAGTCATGCATCACAAGCAACGCACTATCTACTATACCTTCACGGTAGGTAGGCACATCTGACAAACGGTAAACAGTCTCGTCGATAGATGTATAGGCATTGATATTGCCTCCGAAATTAACACCGACGGATTCAAAATAATTGATAATTCCTTTACCTGGGAAATGTTGCGTTCCATTGAAAGCCATGTGCTCCAAGAAGTGCGCCAGACCATTTTGATGGTCCTCTTCCAGAATAGCTCCTACAGCTTGGGCGATATGAAACTCGCAACGCTGCTTAGGCTGTTCATTATGACGTATATAATACGTCAATCCATTATCTAACTTACCATAACGGACATCCGGGTCCATCGGTAGTTTCTCAGGCGCTTGGGCCATCATCATCCCTGCTATCGTGAGCAGAAGAATCGAAAAAGTGATTTTTTTCATATATTGTTTATGCGTTATTGTTTTCATCTGTTGTTTTCTTGCTTCGCGGTTTACGCGGTGCACGTTTCTTGGCTTTCTCGGCTTTCGTAGCTTCGGCTAACTGCGCATTTGCTTCCAATAGTTCATCGCCACGACTCTTCCACGGACGAGGACCAAGGATACGCTCTACGTCTTCCGATGTGATTACCTCGCGCTCTATCAGCAATTGAGCTAACTGATGATGCCCTTCTGCATTGGCGGTAAGAATCTCTTTCGCACGAGCCATCTGCTCCGCAATAATCCGTTGCGTCTCTTTGTCAATCAGCGTCGCCGTTTCATCCGAATAAGGTTTGGTGAATCCATAATCATACCTTCCGGTTGAATCGTAGAAACTGACATCCTTCAGTTGGTCACTCATTCCATAATAAGCCACCATCGCATAAGCCTGCTTGGTCGCACGTTCCAGATCATTAAGGGCACCGGTGGAAGTCTGATTAAGGAACAACTGTTCTGCTGCACGACCACCTAACAGCGAACAAAGTTCATCCAAAATATGTTCCTCATTGGTCAACTGACGCTCTTCTGGCAGATACCATGCTGCGCCCAGAGCCATACCGCGAGGTACGATCGTCACTTTGACAAGTGGATTTGCCCAACGGAGCATCCAACTGATGGTCGCGTGACCGGCTTCATGGAAAGCAATCGACTTCTTCTCCTCGTCCGTCATAATCTTGTTTTTGCGCTCCAAACCGCCGACAATGCGATCTACGGCATCCATAAAATCTTGCTTGCCTACTTTCTTACGCCCGCCACGAGCTGCTATCAAAGCGGCTTCGTTGCATACATTCGCTATATCTGCACCGGAGAATCCCGGAGTCTGCTTGCTCAGAAAATCAATATCTATCGTCTCGTCCAGTTTCAACGGACGCAGATGAACTTCGAAAATCTCTTTACGTTCCTGCAAGTCCGGCAACTCTACGTGAATCTGTCGGTCGAAACGACCTGCTCTCAGTAATGCAGCATCCAGCACATCTGCACGGTTGGTAGCCGCCATGATAATCACACCGGAGTTGGTTCCGAAACCATCCATCTCTGTCAACAACTGATTCAGCGTACTCTCGCGCTCGTCATTACCGCCGGTAAACGCATTCTTCCCGCGGGCGCGACCTATGGCATCTATCTCGTCTATGAATATAATGGCAGGCGCTTTCTCTTTTGCCTGACGGAAAAGGTCGCGTACACGACTGGCACCTACGCCAACGAACATCTCCACAAAATCCGAACCGCTCATAGAGAAGAATGGCACATCCGCCTCTCCGGCTACCGCTTTGGCCAGCAAGGTCTTTCCTGTTCCAGGAGGACCCACCAACAATGCGCCTTTGGGTATCTTAGCGCCTATCTCGGTGTATTTCTTGGGGTTCTTGAGAAACTCCACAATCTCCTGAACTTCTTGTTTGGCACCATACAAACCGGCCACATCTTTGAAAGTCACTTTATCCTTTTTATCACGGTCAAAAAGCTGAGCCTTCGCTTTTCCCACTCCGAAGATACCTCCTGCGCCACCTGCTCCGCTCATTCCTCTGCTCAAATAGAAGAAAAACAGTACTATCAGCACAAAGGGTAGCACGTTTACCAAAATAAGATACCAATAATCTCTCGATTTACGGAATGTCACATCTACTGCCGCTTGACCTTGCGCCTTGCGCTCTGAGTTGACGCCATCCATAAACTTAGAGAACTCTTCTACGGAGGGCACTTGCACACTCAGTATGCCCTTTGCATGTTCGCCATCTCCCTGAGAGCCAAAGACTAACGTATAGGACTGAGGTTTAATAGTCGCCTTGGCCTGCAAGTCGTCTGCTACCTCTACTTTCTCTACGGCGCCTGCCTCAATATAAGCCGTCAGTTTGGTATAACTGATGGACTTGCTCGCACCTCCTCCGTCTGTATTACCAAAGAAATAATAGCCTAAAATACAAAAAGCGAGCGTATAAAATAATATACTCACCCATCTGCGCGGTCCTGAAGGCTGACCGGGCTGACCTTGCGGTACTGGCCGCTTGATTTTTTTATTCTCTTTATCTGCCATATAATCTCTAAACTCTAAACACTCACCTCTAAACTACAGAACTTCTGGCAGTTCTGTTATCTTTCCGTCAGCCCACAGGTGTTCTATGTCATAGAATGCACGGGGCTCACGCTGCATAATATGCACAAAAATAGTGCCATAATCCATCGCTATCCATTCCGCGTTCTCCTGACCCGATACAGATAGCGGGTGCACATGGGTCTGCGTGCGCACATAATCATTCACCTCATCTGCTATCGCAGATACCTGAGTGTTACTCTGACCCTCACAAATAAGCATCATCTCCACCGGCGCCTCTTTGATTTTGCGCAGGTCAATCGTCACGATGCGCTGACCTTTGCGGTTACGGACACCCTCGATAATAGTGTCCAATAGTTTCTTCGTTGATATTTCTTTCATAAAATCGATTTTTGTCCAATTTATAAATCGGCTGCAAAGATAGTAAAAATAATTCAATTGTGCAAAAATTTTTACAGATTATTTGCACATGTGCAAAAAATATTGTACCTTTGCAGCCCGAACAACAAACATTCTTCTCTATGTTTATCATCGGCATTGCGGGCGGTACCGGCTCGGGTAAAACAACGGTAGTGAAAAAGCTCATTGAGCGGTTGCCTAAAGGCGAAGTAGTCGTTATCCCTCAAGATTCGTATTACAAAGACAGTAGTGATGTCCCTGTTGAGGAACGGCAGAACATCAACTTTGACCACCCGGATGCGTTCGATTGGACTTTGCTGAGCAAGCACATCGGGATGCTCAAAGAAGGAAAAGCCATTGAGCAGCCCATCTACTCCTATATTACATGCACGCGCTCTAATGAAACTATCCACATAGAGCCGCGCGAAGTAATCGTAGTGGAAGGCATCATGGCTCTTCGTGAACCTAAAATGAGACAACAAATGGACCTCAAGATTTTCGTGGACGCCGATGCCGATGACCGATTGATTCGAGTCATGAAACGCGATGTATTGGAACGCGGGCGTACAGCGGAGCAAGTAATCGAGAGATACCAACGCGTTCTCAAACCGATGCATGAGCAGTTTATTGAACCATGTAAACGATTTGCGGATGTTATTGTGCCGCAAGGAGGACACAATAACGCTGCCATCAACATGCTCGCTAAGTTTGTTAAGCAGCAATTGCGCGAAAACAAAGAGTAACAAAAGTTTACTGTTTTTAAGATTTGGCTTTTATTGAACTGAACGGACTCTTATCGAGGGTATTACGCACTTTCAAGCTAGTTAGAAGCCACTTAAATATACACGATTATTAAGATTTTGTTCTGGCAACTCTTCTATACCTACCTCAAAATTGGCACCTTCACCCTTGGTGGAGGCTATGCTATGTTGCCTCTTATCCAACGCGAAGTAGTGGACAGAAAAGGATGGATTGACGAAGAGGAATTTCTCAATATGATTGCACTCGCGCAAGCGGCACCGGGACTGATTGCCGTCAACTCTGCTATTTTCATCGGATGGCGCATTGACAGATGGAGAGGTGTTTGCGGAGCTGTGTTGGGTGCTGTGTTGCCTTCTTTTCTTATCATTCTTGCTATCGCCGCGGTTTTCTCTGAATGGAAAGAAATGCCGGCTGTCGAAGCAGTCTTCAAGGGTATTCGTCCCGCTGTGGTAGCACTCATTGCTGCGCCTTTGGTAAAACTCACACGTGCGGCTCTCAAGAGCTCAGGAAGTCCTTCCATTCAAGGAGGGATTTGGAATAGGCTTGCCCTCCTGCTTATTCCTATCGCCGCTGCGCTGACGATTTGGCTCGGACACATCAATCCGGTATGGGTTATTCTTGCTACGATTGTTCTGACGCTCATCGCCGTGGATATAAAGGAAAGGAGGCGAAAATGATTTATTTACAACTCTTCCTTTCATTCTTCAAAATAGGTCTCTTTGGTTTTGGCGGAGGTTTGGCCATTCTGTCGCTTATCCAAATGGAAGTGGAGCAATATGGTTGGATGAGTCAGCAGGAATTTGTGGATATCGTTGCTGTTAGCCAAGTCACTCCCGGACCGATTGGCATCAACTGCGCTACGTATGTGGGTTATACCACTGCCGGAGTATGGGGAAGTGTTCTCGCTACTACAGCCATCATTCTGCCGAGCCTCATCATCATGCTCAGTATTTGCAGAGCCTATGCGTGGCTCAGCAAGCGCTTTCAGGGAAATCCGTATTTCGAACAAACACTCAGAATGTTGCGGTTTACAGTCATCGGACTCATCGCTTCTGCAGCACTCATGCTCATCAAGCCCACCAACTTCATCGATTCTACAAGTTGGATCATCTTTGCTGTAGTCGCCTTCTTTACCATCCTCCCGGAATTGCTCAAAAAGAAAGAAGAAAGTCGACTTTCTACTTTCTACTTTCAACTTTCTTCTTTTCTCAGCCACCCTATCCTTTTGATTATTCTCGCAGGATGCGCAGGCTATCTCATTTACGCCTGATACCCGGCACTTTTTATATCCGCTCTAATTTTGCGTGCGTGAGCAGCAACGTCTTCGTGCCCTGAGTATCGAAGTTGATTTCTATCTTGTCATTTTCCGTAACCTCATCGCGATATACGCGTACTACCGTACCTTCGCCAAACACCCTGTGGCTCACTCTGTCGCCGCTTTTCCATGCGGAGGATGCGATAGAAGACGTCGATCCGGATACAGGAATAGTAGGAGTAATAGGTTTTGTAAAGCGAGGAACACTCGGGATACTATGAGAGACTGGCCGTTGCAATTCAAAGAACTGACGGTCGATATCTTTCAAGAAACGACTCGGCGAATTGAAGGCTACCTGACCGTTACGAAAACGTTGGCGAGCATAAGACAGATAGCATCGCTCCATAGCGCGGGTGATGGCCACATACAGCAGACGACGCTCCTCTTCTATCTCTTCCGGCTTGACGCAAAACTGCGAAGGGAAGAGGTTCTCTTCCATGCCGGCGATGAACACCACAGGAAACTCCAGCCCTTTCGCGGCATGCACTGTCATTAGTGTCACACGTTGTGTCGTATCCGATAGGTTGTCATCTTGGTCGGTAAGCAGACTTACTTCACTCAAAAAATCCGTAATCGGAGTAAAATCAATCCCCTCTGCGGCGCGAGTCTGAACAAACTCCTGAATAGCGTTCAGCAACTCCTGCACATTCTGTGCGCGGTCTATACCTTCGGTACTCCGGTCTAGAGCTAATGCCGTCAGAACACCTGTTGCCTTCAGAGTCTGTTCGGCAAAAGAATATGCATCCATTGTCTCGCTCCACTCACGTAATGTGTCTATCTGCTGGGCAAAAGCACGAATCTTTTTAATCGTCGCTGCACTCACGTCCAGTCCGGTCTCTTCAGGAGAACGCATCACGTCCAGATAAGCGCGATGATGTTCTATCGCGTTATCCGATACCCTGCGCATCGTTGTCTCGCCAATGCCTCTACCTGGAAAACCGATGATTCGAAGTAGCGCCTCGTTATCACGAGGATTGACTGCCAAACGGAAATAACCAATCGCGTCTTTGATTTCTTTACGTTGGTAGAAGGAAGTGCCACCGTAGATGCGGTAAGGGATGTTATGCTTCCGCAACTCCCCTTCAAATGCACGGCTCTGCGCATTCGTCCGGTAGAGAATGGCTATATCGTCATAGCCCTTCGTTTTATGTGCCGCTTGTACCAGACGAACAGTGCCTTCTGCTTCCGCCCGGTCATCCATATAGGCCTGCAACGACAACGGCTGACCTTCTTCTTTCTCCGAATATACTTCTTTGTATATCTGACGTTGATTCTTGTGTATCAACGAGTTTGCGGCATTAACGATATTTTGCGTTGAGCGGTAGTTCCTCTCTAATTTAAATAGGTGCGCTCCGGGATACGTCTGTTGAAAATTCAGTATATTGCGTATGTCTGCGCCGCGGAATGAATAGATACTCTGCGCATCATCTCCTACCACGGTAATATTGTTTTGCGGAGAGGCTAACTCACGCACCAACAAATATTGCACATAATTAGTGTCTTGGTACTCATCCACAAAGATATATCGGAACTGTTGCTGATAGCGTTCACGCACTTCTGGAAATTGTTGCATCAGCCGCAGCATCTGCAATAAGATATCGTCAAAGTCCATCGCGTTGCTTGCTTTCAGTCGTAACTGATAGAGCCGGTACACGTCGTATAATTCATACATACGTGCCTCGCGGTCCTGACGCAGCAATTGTTGATTTTTCCCGTATTCATCGGGAGAAACAAGGCAGTTCTTTAGCATCGATATACGCGCTAATACCGCTGAAGGTTTGTATATCTTTTCATCCAAACCACGCTCTTTGCAGATAGACTTGAGCACGGATTTCATATCCGGGGTGTCGTATATCGTAAAATCACGTGTGTAACCTAACAACTCTGCATAAGGCCTGAGTAATTTCACGCATACACTATGAAACGTACCCATCATCAGATAGCGATAAGCATCATTAAGCGGCCTTGTCGCGGACTTGTCAGTATTAAGCGAATTGGTCGCAATCAATAATTTCTGTATCCGCTCTTTCATCTCTCGTGCCGCCTTGTTGGTAAAGGTCAAAGCCATGATACTACTTGCCGGCACTCCTTGTTGCAGAAGGTACGCTATCTTATATGTCAGCACGCGCGTCTTGCCCGAACCGGCACCCGCCACTATGAGCGATGGCCCGTCCATACACGTCACCGCTGAACGTTGTACACTATTTAACTCATCTAAAAAATCCATCGTTATACTTGAGCAAAATCTTCCACTAAACTTATACAAATCCATCATTGAACTTTTGCTGGTGCAAAAGTACTGCTTTTTTCTGACATACGCAAATAATATCTCTTTTTTTCTTCCTTCCGCCCTCCTACCACCTCCATACCACCTCCCTTCCACCTATATCTCTGCTTTGTATCACGGATTATACACGAAAGATATACGATAGATATACGATAGATATACGTAACATTCGTATCTTCTGAGTATAAGAACGTTGGTAGAACAGGCTCTCGTTAGGCCAATATGTTCTATCGCTCGGTACATGGTGTTTTTTTCCTATAAAAGAATAAATAGTTTAGTGCTTTTTTTGCCAAACATTTGCGTATGTAAAAAAAAAGCAGTAAATTTGCACGCAAATTTGCAAAAAGATGCTACCGGTTGATTTCATAGAGAGTATGCGTCAGCAGATGGGCCATGAGGCGGAACTGCTGTTACGGGCACTGGAAACGGAGCCTGTGACTTCTATCCGGCTGAACACCAAGCTAGACGTACTGACGTTCGCTTGCGACACCGACGAGGTGCCGTGGCATATGGATGGGTACTACTTGAGTGAGAGACCGCAGTTCACGCTTGACCCGCTCTTTCATGCCGGGTGTTATTATGTCCAAGAAGCGTCGTCGATGTTCATACAGCAGGCGCTCGAGCAATATGTGGACACTTCGTCTATCGTATTGGATTTATGTGCGGCTCCGGGAGGAAAAAGTACGCTTATCAGCGAGTATCTCGGACGTGACGGGCTCCTGCTTAGTAACGAAGTAGTGCGGCAGAGGGTGTTTATTCTCAGCGAAAACATACAGAAATGGGGGAATGGAAACACTGTGGTCACGCATAACACAGCCGAAGAATATGGAGAACGATGCAAGCATCTTTTCGATTGTATTTTAGTGGATGCACCCTGCTCAGGAGAGGGTATGTTCCGCAAAGATGAGCAGGCTCGCAACGAATGGAGTATGCATGCCGTGCGCCAGTGTGCCGAGAGGCAAAGGAGTATTCTCATGGACGTATGGGATGCTCTCAAGCCGGGAGGTGTGCTGCTGTATTCCACCTGCACATTCAACGAAGAGGAGAACGAAAAGAACGTAGAGTGGATAGCGGACATATTGGGAGCAGACGTGCTGCCTATTGATTATGATCCGGCATGGGGTATTGTCCCGGGAAGCGTAGGATATCATTTCTATCCGCATAAGACACGCGGAGAAGGGTTCTATCTGTGCGCGCTGCGAAAAAGGAATGACGAGATAATTCAAACGGTCAAGATACGCCAGCCAAAGAAAGAGAGCGCAATGCCGCACCCGGAGTACATGCCCGTCATGCGTAGTTGGTTACAGCATCCTGACGACTGGGCTATCCGTTATTCGGATCGTTTTGCTACTGCTTATCCGCTCAAATACAAAGAAATTATAGATTTTCTCTCCACCCAACTGACATGTATCTCTACAGGTTTCGGTCTGGGCGAAGAGCGCGGACGGGGAATTGCGCCGCAGCATAGCCTAAGTATGGTGAAAGACCTCCGCAAAGAGGCCTTCCCTTGTGTTGCGCTGACGCGTGAACAAGCATTGGCATATCTCAGGACCGAGGCTTTGACTTTGCCTGACGTCCCACTCGGTCTGGTCCTTTTGACCTATGAAAGTGTGCCCCTCGGGTTCGCGAAGAATGTCGGGAACCACCTGAATAACCTTTACCCGAACGAGTGGCGTATACGCTATCTGTAGGCCCTTCACCGAGTGCATCCGGTAAGGGGATTTTCTCTATCTCTTTTTTCAAAAATTGTTCTATGCGCGACCAATAACGCGCATCCTCTGGTGCGACAAGTGTAATGGCTGCGCCGCTATTCTCTGCACGGGCGGTTCGACCGATACGATGGACATAGTCCTCGGGATCATGAGGCACATCGTAGTTGATAACCAACGGGACATCAGTCACATCAATACCACGCGACACCACATCAGTCGCTACCAGTACTTCAACCTTGCCGTTACGGAAATCCAGCATCACCTGATCACGCTCATTCTGCTCTAAGTCACTATGCATCGCACGCGCGTCTATTTTTAGAGTACGTAGCGCGCGCGTGAGGTCTTTCACTCGTTGCTTCTTACCGGCAAAGATAATCACTTTTCTTAGATTTTTGCCTTGCAGCGCTAACTGAACGAAGCCTGGTTTCTGCGCTTCATAGAGCCGCGCACACATCTGATGGATGGTCTCCGGAGGACGAGAGACAGCTATCTGAACCTCTACTGGATGACGCATGATGGTCTTCGCTAACTGACGGATCTTCGGAGGCATGGTGGCGGAAAACATGATGGTCTGGCGGTCTGCGGGCAGTTTGCGCACTATCGTCATGATATCATCATAGAAGCCCATATCAAGCATCCGGTCCGCTTCGTCAAGAATGAAATATTTGACTCCGGAGAAATCGACATTATAGATATTCATCTGGCTTAACAGCCGCCCTGGCGTAGCAATCACGATATCTGCACCTTTCTGCAAACCGCTCACCTGATTTCCCCACGAGCCGTTAGTATCCTTACCGCCATAGATAGGCACAGATGAAAAGGGAACATAATATCCGAACCCTTCCATCTGTTGGTCTATCTGTTGTGCCAATTCGCGAGTTGGCGCCATGATAATGGCATTCAGTTTATCGGGGTCATGCTGATCAAAGGCCAGATTAGTTAATAGCGGCAAAATATACGCGGCTGTCTTACCGGTACCTGTCTGAGCACACGAAATTACATCGCGACCATCCAGAATCACCGGTATAGTCTCTGCCTGTACAGGGGTGCATTCATCAAAATGCATATCCCACAAGGCATCTAACACTTCATCTGATAATGCTAATTCGTCGAAATACATCCTCTAACCCACTAATCCTCTAACTCTCTTATCGCTCCCAACCATCAAAGATTTCCGGGCCATAAACATTATTTTCATCGGCATCGTGAAGAGGAGTCCATAATTGCGCAAAGAATGGATTTTTCTTTGCTACCTCATCCCAATGCCAAGGAATCTGTTTTTCCTTCGGTTCATGTGCATACGGATATGGCATATCGAACGGACTCCAATGTCCACCCAGCAGAATCAGACGTGGACTGGCTTTGAAGGTGTGACCGTCCGCATCCTGCCATTCGAGCTGAGTATCCCAGTCTCCTTTGACCATTTGTTTACTTAGACACTTACCTCCACGGAAAGCCGCAGCTTGCTGCATATCTTTGATAGTAAATTCTCCCATAGGTTTATTCTCGTCATAACCATGGTCTAGCAATACAATCTCTTCGCTATTATGACTAAGATCGGAATGCTTCCAGTCAGGAATTGCTCTATATGCCTCAAGCGAACCATAATAGGCATGGATACGCGGCTCGATATTGTTCTTCACCCACCACTGGGTACCATGCTCTTGGGAGTTAGCCATGAACCACATCCCGAGTTTGACGCAATGGGGGAATAGTTTGGCGATATGAGTGCGCGCTGCGAACTTGATACCTGCCGGGACGGATGGTGCTTTCGCCATCTTGGCAAAATACTCTTTGACAGGTACGTTAGCACGGAAATGGAGGAAGTTCTCCAGTTTATCCCCATCAATATACCACATACCATGGAAATTACGAGTAGTGAACCAGTTGGCATTGAATATCTTCTCCGGTTTAGGACAGCCGATGCAATCTAGTAGCAGGCACTCGAACTCATAATTCGACAGACGATAGTCTTTACCCGAACCAATGTTATAATAATTTTTCCAGAACTCATCCGGCACTTCAGGACGGCACACTCGCTCCAGAAGTCGTCCACTATCTTCTACGGTTGCCCACTCTAAAACGCCGCGAATAGGCACATGGAACATAATTGGGTCGTAGTTCTTCAGAATTGCCGGATAGAGAATGCCGGACTGACGGAGGCTGACCCAGGTCTTGATGCCCGAGTCGGTGATAATACGCTCTGCCTGCGCTTTGGTTAAACCATAATGGTCGTATGCAGACACGCATATAGGATCGCCTGCGCGCCCCCAGTGAAGCGGTTCGCGACGATCACCCATCTGGGCTACCGAACCGATATACACCACCTTCGGTTGCTTATCTTCCGGCTGTGCAAGAATAGCTTTGGTTACATTTTCCGCTGCTGAGATATTGGTACGAAGAGTTGCTTTCGGACGATAATCTGCTTGGGGAGAAACCATTCCGCCCACATGCAGCACTATATCTGCACCGGTAACTCCCTTGAGCACATCTTCATACTTCGTTAAGTCGCCCCAGATAACGTGTAAGGAGGCATGTTCACTGATTAACGGAGCCAAAAGATTTTTGTTCTTTTGACTCGGACGCGCAAGAATACGCAAATCATACTTCTTCGGATAACGCAGTATCTCCATCATACCTGCGTAGCCCATAGTACCGGTAGCACCGGTGAGGAAAACAGTCGTTTTCATTAGATATTTGTGATTTATAATTATGACTTATTTTTTTCTACGTAACCACGCCGTCGCTCGTTCAAAACGCTCCTGCGCTTTGCGCTTCACTTCTGCACGCCAGATGGCTTCTTCTTCTGCCTCGTCGGTCATATGTTTGTATGCATCTTCAGCATCCTGATCACTAATAACCAGTAGTTGATCCCCCACTTGCAGTTCACTGGCACCAGTAGGAACAAAGAAATCTTCACCTCGACGCACCATGATGATAAGGGTATGCGGAGGTATCTGTAGTTGGCGAGGGGTATTACCTAATTCCAACATCGGCTCTGTCACTTCCACTTCGCGAGCCGAAGATTGTATCTCATCCGGCAGATCCATATCAAAATGCTCCAACGTACGTTCTTTCTCCGGTGGCATATCTAATTTCAGTTTCTTTGCCATGACCGTTAGGGTGGTTCCTTGCACAATAAGCGATACCAGCGTACAAAGGAAGACTACATTGAAAACAAGATCGGCATAAGGCACTCCGTTCGCCTTGCACATGATAGCGAAGATAATCGGTACTGCTCCTTTCAAGCCCACCCAACTAAGCATCATCTTATCGCGCTGATGATACCGGCGGAAAGGTGTTATACACAGCCATACCGCTATCGGACGGGAGATAAAAATCATCACTATACTGATAATTAGACACGGAAGCAATACTCGATAATTAAATAGATCCTTGGGATTCACCATCAGACCCAACATCAAGAACATCATCAGTTGGCTTAGCCAGGTTAGGCCATTAAAGAAAGACTTTGTCTGACGCTTACGGGTGAACTTATTATTTCCGATTACCAGACCTCCAACATATACCGCCAGATAAGTGTTACCCTGCAGATAATGCGTGATGGAGAAGATGAAGATACACGCCGTGAGTACCATTATCGGATATAATGCTTCGTTGCCCAACTTGACGCGCCTCATCAGTGCAACAAGTCCCAAACCGAAAGCCAAACCGATTACAGAACCCATGACGAGTTGGATAACAATCGTCTGAATGATAGGCAAGGCCGTCACTTGCGCTTCTGCCGTCAACACGACACTAATGAGCGTAGTCGTCAGCACGTACGCCATTGGATCATTGGCTCCGGATTCCAGCTCTAACAAAGGCCGCAAGTCATGCTTCAAACCGAGGCCATTGGTGCGCAAGATTGAGAAAACACTGGCACTATCGGTACTGGACAACGTAGCCGCTATGAGCAAGGCCATCCAGATAGAGACCGTGGTCACGACATTAATCCAACTGAAGAGAAAATAGATAATAACACCAGTGACTGCACAAGTAATGAGAACCCCTAACGTAGCCAAGGTAATACCAGGTGCGAGGACGGATTTGATGTCACTCAGTTTGGTATCCATACCTCCGGAAAAAAGGATGATACACATCGCCAAGGTACTCAATGCCTGAGCTGTATTCGTGCGTATCTCGATACCTTCATTTCCAAGAAGAGCACCCACCCCATGCGGGCCAAACAACATACCTACCACCAAAAAGAGCAATAAAGCAGGTACACCGAACTTATAGCCAATCTTATCGGCAATGATGCTGATGAAGAAAAGCAACGATAATATCAGGAGGACAAACTCTACTTCCATTATTTCTTATTCTTCCTTTGCTTGATTTTCTCTTTCCATCTCTGCAGCAACGACTTGGGTTGCTCTTGCTTCGGTTCTTCCGGCTCCGTCACAACCGGCACAGGTTCTTCCTCCTGCGGCGCAAGAAGGAACTCATTGATAATAGCCACAATTTGCTCTTTGGGGTACAAACCGACCGTCTTCTGCGGGGTTCCTTTGAGAGGAACATATAACATTTGCGGAATAGAGTTGATACCGAAGAGATAAGCCAGCTCGCGCTCCCGTTCCGTATCTACTTTATAAAAAACCACTTGATCACAATAGGTTTGACTCAACTCCGCCATGATAGGCGCTAATCGCTTGCACGGTCCGCACCATGTAGTGTAAAAATCAATGACGCAAGGTTTATCCCCTTTGTAGGCCCATTCGCGATGGATTTTATAATCGAAAACACGCTCGCGAAATTGCTCCGTAGTCAGGTATATCACATCATCCGCGGCAAGCGAAGAAACGACCCAAGCAAGCAAGCCTATTAAAATGATTTTTCTCATTGCTTACAAAAATTTGCGCAAAATTACAAAATAATTTTGACATACGCAAAAAATGTTGTACCTTTGCTGCGTTTTTTATATTAAAATATGCTTTGTGAAGATATCCATAGTGCATTATCGTCGCTCTTAGTGCGCTACGATAGCGACCAGATTGTTGTGGTATGCGACGCGCATATACGTCTCGAAACTGCATATCCAACGTTGCGCTTGACAGTGAATGAGCAAAAGAAGAACCTCGACACGGTGACCCGGATATGGGACTTTCTCTTTGAGCATGCTATCACTCGAAAAGGAATCGTCATCGCCGTTGGCGGCGGTGTACTGACGGATATCGTAGGCTTTGCTGCTGCTACATACAAACGTGGAGTAGATTATATCAATGTGCCTACTTCGTTATTGGCGATGGTGGATGCTTCGTCAGGAGGCAAGACGGGCATCAATTATCATGGATTGAAGAATGCCATCGGTGCTTTCGCCCATCCCGTAGAGACGCTAATCTGGCCTCAATGGCTCCAAACTCTGCCTGCCAAAGAGTTCCTTAGCGGTTTTGGAGAGATGATGAAAACTGGACTATTGGAGAACGCACCGCTAAGAGTCAATAATGAAAGGCTTTGGGACCGGCTCTTACAATATGATTTAGACTCCATGAATGTGGAAAAACTGACGTCTCTCATCGCGCAATGCGTTCGCATTAAGAAGCATATTGTAGATTCCGACTATCAAGAAAAGGGTCCGCGTAAAGCCCTTAACCTAGGACATACATTTGGTCACGCATTGGAAGAAATAAGTGGCATGCCGCATGGGTATGCAGTAGTGTATGGTTTGATAGCAGAGTTATATCTAAGTATTATCCGATTAGGTTGTCCGCAGAAACCGTTGCAACAATTGACGCAAATCATGCTACAGTACTACGGCAAACCTGTTTGTAAATGCTCGGACCGCTCACAACTCATTCAGTTCATGCACCAAGATAAAAAGAACGAGCGTACAGCCGAGATTAACTGCACACTCATTCGGGATATCGGTTTGCCGGCTACCAATCAGATTATCTCCGAAGCGGAAGCCAACGAAGCGCTGGAATATTTATTTTCTCTTTAAGGGTTCACCAGTCAGCGAGAACATTCCTTTCTCTGTTTCCACAAATATCACACCATCTCGTAAGAAGAGTCGGCCTTGACGCGTCGGGTTCTCGATATCTCCTATTCCCTGCGGATTATATGCCCCTTGGGAAACGATATATAGTGTAACTACATTATGGTCATAGCTGACAATACATGTAACGGTCGTTTCTGTTTGTTTCGTAAAGGGCTGCTGATTAAACTTATCTTCATATGCATAAGTTTTTCCTTTGTACGTCAAAGAGGTATTATCCTCTATGACTACCGGTGTCAATTGGATGTAACAGCACACATCAGTGGAATCTATTATGTCAGGTGCTGTTTCCGGTTCCACCATACCATGACTGTCTGTTTTGAACTGCGCAGTAAGCGATAATTCCGGTACACCGAAATAATTCATAAACCGGCCTGTTACACCGGATAGCACATCGCCGGATTTGGTGTCGGCTGCATAGCGTTTACCACTCTCCCCGTCTCCTCGATCAAAGAGTAACATAGAACCGGTTGTATCCCGCACATAAACGTACTTATCGTATTTTTTTGTTACCACAACAGGGTTCAGATAGACCTGCGTGTAGTCCTCCTGCGCTGCAGCTTCGCGGATATACATTGGGGCGATACGGTTCAACAACACGGCCACGCGCGTCTCCACGTCGCCCGAACGCAAAAGCAACGTATCTACATAATGTCCCGCCTCTGGCGCCGTATATGAAATCGTCAGTTCATCGCCATCACGGTCTAAAAGAGCCGATGAAATCGAGAAAACCTCACCGCATTTGAGGCTCGCGGATATATCTGCATCCAAGCGATTCGCATTGACAACAACCGTATGCGAATCACTTGATTCGATAGTGGTACCGAAATTGACAAGTGGAGCCACAATAGCGGGCACATCCCCTATCGCTTCTACGCGGCGGTAGAGACAGACAGGCGTTTGCGACTGATTTTCATAACATGCGAAGAGCGTAGGGTTATTCTGGGCATTGTATTGGATAATTTTCGCTTTGCTGTTACCTTTATTCGTGATGACAGCTTTGCCGCCTGCTTCTATGGCGATATCCCAATAACCGTAGTTTCCATAGGTCTTTTCGTCCACGACATCGGTCCAGACTGCCAGGCGATTCTTAGTCTGTCCTCCGGAAGCCACAAGGTAAGCTTCTTCGTAGCGCAACTCATCTTGGAAGACATACGCTTTTTGTCCGTTCAAATCGGTGATTCTTAGAGTATAGATAGCACGATCGTCGGGATCCACCATCATACGATCCGCAGAATAACGTCCTTTGATAGCGTGGATGTTATTAACAGACTCCCACTCGTCGTAATAACCCATGATATAATTCACCCCATCTTGCGACACGCCGAAGATGACCTGGTCGGAGTCCTCGAGTTGATTCACGGAGGTTACGAGTTGGTATGTATCCATCGTGAATACCGAACTTCCGCCAGATGAAGAACGGATAGAGATAGAGTTGACGTTAATCGCATTTGCTGTACAGATCACCCAAAACTTAATTTTCCCTGTCAAGGGTGTTGCGAATGTAATAACAGAATCACGATTATAGATGCCTTGCCCGCTGACCGGTTTGGAAACAGGAATACTATCCGGCGCATTATCACCTACTTGCACATATATCACCCCTCGCCCGTCTGAAGAATTCTGACAGAAGTTAATAGTGACACGCCGTACCTCCTCAAAACTCAGCACAGATGTAGCCCCCGCGCCAGAGGTGGATTTTTTGACGCTCACGCCTTGTGAGTAGAGTCGGCCATCAGCCGCAGTGCGACCGGTCATATACTCAGATCCGTCTTTGTCGCTCTTCCAACCATCGGTAATACCATCACATACGGTGGCCTCGACTTTACTTTTCCAGTCTTTAGAGGTAAAGGTGTAAGTAGTCACCCCTGCTGTTAATGGGGAAAGATGAAAGATAAAAGATGAAAGGATTGATAATCCTATAGTTAATAAGATTTTTCTCATGGTACAGTAGATTTTATTTTTCTTTATATGCCGCTACGATGTGCTTCACAAGCGGGTGGCGGACTATATCTTTCTCGTTGAACTCGATGATTTTTATACCTTTTATACCTTTGAACCGCTCCATTGCGTCGCGTAATCCAGACTTCTGAGTTGGCGGCAAATCTATTTGCGTCAGGTCGCCCGTCACTATCATTTTTCCGCCAAAGCCGAGACGGGTAAGAAACATCTTCAGCTGTAAAGCCGTTGTATTCTGCGCCTCATCGAGAATAACTACTGCATCTGACAGCGTGCGACCGCGCATGAAAGCGAGAGGCGCAATCTGAATTGTCCCTTTCTCCATAAATTCCGTCAGCTTGGCGGCAGGAATCATGTCTTGGAGTGCGTCGTAAAGAGGCTGAAGATACGGATCTATTTTCTCTTTCATATCCCCTGGAAGGAAGCCGAGTTTCTCTCCTGCTTCAACAGCCGGGCGAGAGAGAATAATTCGACGTACTTCTCGGTTTTTCAAGGCTCTTACCGCCAATGCGATAGCCGTATAAGTCTTACCACTACCGGCAGGTCCGACAGCAAAAAGGAGGTCATTCTCTTCGTAAGCCTTAACGAGTGCTTGCTGATTGATAGAACGAGCATATATAGACTTACCATTCACACCATGCAGAATAAGATTATCTGCAGCTTGTTCCTGTGGTTTATCGCCATGAAGAAGCATCAATATATCCTGCTCCGTAAGGCGGTTATTGCGGATGCAAAAATTCTCGCATAGCCGCAGCGTCTGTTCAAAATGCTCGATGGCTTTTTCCGCTCCTGTCACTTTTACCTGATATCCACGCGCAACAACCCGTACGTCAGGATGCTGGTTTTTCAGGCAAAGCATGTTTCGATTATTCACACCGTAAAAGGTCGGTGTATCCAGGGAGTCGTTCAGAGATAGTATTTGTTCCATCCGAAGACAATTTAACAAATATAGTTTGTAATCCGTTGTTTAACAGTAAATAAGGCACCTTCAGGCGGCGATTGTAGGTGATAGCCTGATCAAGTGTTTTTTGTGTTAGCGGTACCGTTTCCGCTTTACATTCGATGAGCATCAGCGGTTGCATAGTCGATGTATAGATGACCGCATCACATCGTTTTTTCGCTTCGCCTATTGTGATTGCCGCTTCGACAGCTATGAGCGAAGCGGGATAGCCATATTGCTCTACCAGACGATGCAACAACTGTTGTCGTACCCATTCTTCCGGTGTCAGGCGCGCCCAACGATGCCGCCATTCACAGAAGATTTGTTCTTTTTCGTTATACACGCGAGTACGCATTGTTGATTGGCTTTAGAGATAGATTATTTGAGGTAATTATCCTTGAGCGAACAAGTACGGTTAAGCACCAGTTTGTCAGCCGTAGTATCCGGATCTACCACAAAATAGCCTTGCTTTAGCAGCTGGTAATGATTCTCTTGCTCAATACCATCCACCAGAACCGGTGCATGTAACTCGCTGCGCAGCGAACTCTCCACCTTAACGGTCTTCACAACCAGGCTCTCCGGGTTGAGCAATTCACGGAAATCTCGTTCATCGGCAGAAGGGTTCTCTACTGCAAAGAGCCGGTCATACAATCGAACCTCAGCATCTAAAGCCGACTTGCATTCTACCCAGTTGATAGTAGCTTTTGTTTTGCGGTTACCTCCTTCTGTTCCGGATTTGCTATCCGGGTCATAAGTGGCATAGACGGTAGTGATTTTACCATTTGAGTCTTTCTCGCAGCCTGTTGCCTGAATAATATAACTGCTCTTGAGGCGCACTTCACGGCCACCGGGGCTAAGGCGATAGAATTTATTGTCCGCCTCCTCCAAGAAGTCTCCACGCTCTATCCATAATTCACGTCCGAACGGCACCTCTCGTGTTCCTAAACTCTCGATTCCATCGATATTTTCTGCGATAATAGTTTCTCCTGCTCCTTCGTAGTTTGTGATGACGAGTTTAACGGGATCAAAGATGGCACATACACGCGGAGCCGTCTCTTTGAGGTTCTCTCGTACCACATGTTCCAATAATCCTTGATCAATCATTCCTTCCACCTTGGTATACCCAATACGATCCATAAAATCACGTATTGCTTGCGGGGTATAACCACGACGGCGCAGTCCGCAGACAGTAGGCATACGCGGATCATCCCAACCAGCTACCAGTCCTTCTTGCACCAGTTGCAGCATCTTACGCTTCGACATCACGGTATAGGTGATATTGAGTCTATTAAACTCCCGCTGCTTCGGGCGGTAGTTCGGGCCGTAAGGCGACAAGCCGCAGAAATTCGGTCCGCTGAACTGGTCAATGAACCAATCGTATAACGGGCGATGCACCTCAAACTCCAGTGTACAGATAGAATGTGTTACTCCCTCGAAGTAATCAGACTGGCCATGCGCAAAGTCATACATAGGATATACGTTCCACTGATGCCCCGTACGATGGTGTGGATGGGTAGTAATGATACGATATATAATCGGGTCGCGGAAATGCATATTCGGGTCCGCCATATTGATTTTAGCCCGGAGCACCATCTTACCATCCTCTATCTCACCGCGTTGCATGGCTTCAAAAAGACGCAAGTTCTCCTCTATCGGTCTGTCTCGATACGGCGATGCCACACCTGGTTCTGTAGGTGTTCCCTTCTGCTCGGCGATTTGCTCGGCTGTCTGCTCGTCAACATAGGCCTTACCGGCTTTGATGAAACGTATCGCTAAATCGTAGAGTTGCTGGAAATAATCGGAGGCATAGAAGATTTGTCCCCATTTGAAACCCAACCAACGGATATCCCGTTCAATGGTCTCTACATATTCCGTATCTTCCTTAGCAGGATTGGTATCATCGAAACGCAGGTTACAAACCCCATGGTATTTCTCGGCGATACCGAAGTCCATACATATGGCCTTGACGTGCCCTATATGCAGGTACCCGTTAGGCTCCGGCGGGAAACGCGTCTGAATACGACCGTCATTCACTCCTTCTGCCAAATCTTTCTCTACAATCTGCTCAATAAAATTGAGACTTTTTTCCTCGTTTTCCATATACATTTATGCTTTTACTATTCCTCTTGTTGAATTGCGGACAAACGCCACAATGGTATCGCGTTCTGCGCTGCGCGGCATGGTAGCCTCAATATAATCCAGCGCCTGCGAAACGTTCAACCCGCTATTGTATAATAACCGGTACACCTCCTGCACGGTATGAATCTGTTCAGGCGTAAAACCGCGACGATTAAGTCCAACGGAATTAATACCGCAGAACGCAATCGGGTCACGCGCCACGATGGCGAAAGGCGGAATATCTTTATTGATTTTCGACCCTCCCTGAATCATCACATGCCCACCGATGCGACTGAATTGGTGCACCAATGTACCTCCGCCAATAATGGCGTAATCGTCTATTTCCACCTCTCCTGCCAGTTGAGTAGCGTTAGACATGATAATGTTATTCCCAAGTACGCAGTCATGCGCCACATGACAATAAGCCATGATGAGATTATTGTTACCGACAACTGTTTTTCCCTTGCTGGCTGTACCGCGATGGATAGTAACGAACTCACGGAGCACACAGTTATCTCCAATGATGGTCCATGTCTCTTCGCCTTTAAACTTCAAGTCCTGCGGCACACAACCGATTACCGCGTGCGGAAACACGTGACAATTGTCACCCAAAATAACATTATCATCGATGTACGCGAACGCATCAATCGTTACATTCTTACCGATTTGGGCTTTCGGACTTACATAAGCTAACGGACTTATCATAATATTTACGATTTACAATGTATGATGTACGATTACTCGGAGAGTATCTGATTTCTAAATCTGCGAACACATTGCGTGTTGAATGTATGGCCGGGTTTAAACGCTACTATTCTACCTTGCAGGCGGAGGCCCAAGAGCGAAAAATCTCCGATGACATCGAGCAATTTATGCCGTGCGGGTTCATTGGGATAGTTCAACGGAGAGAGGTATCCGAGTTTGGTGGCATCTAAGTGGGGTTGTCCCATTTTGTCGCAGAAATAATCCATTCCGGACTGTGACAATTCGGTCTCGTAAATAACGAGTGCATTTTTGAGGTCTCCTCCCTTGATGAGTCCCACTCGCAGTAACGGCTCAATTTCTCTGACGAAGCAGAACGTACGAGCCGCCGATACATCGTTGGGATAATCGGATAAGTTTTTCAATGTGGCTTGTTGTTCACGTAGTAATCGCGAGTCAAACGCAATCGTTACATCGACCTCATAATGATCACACGGTTCAATGCGCATTCTGTGTCCATGCTCGGAGATATACTCAATCGGTTCGCGCACCACATATACTTTTTGCTCCGCATCCTGCTCTTCTATGCCAACTCGTTGGATCTCGCGAACAAACATCCTCGCACTACCGTCCAGGATAGGCATCTCGGGTGCATCCACGTCAATGATACAATTATCTACGCCCAGAGCGTACAAGGCACTTAGCGCATGCTCAACGGTGGATATTTTCCATTTGCCGTGCTCGAGAACCGTTCCTCTCTCTGTAGCAGATACATAATCTGCCAGAGCCTGGTAACAGGGTTGGTTCGGCAAGTCCACGCGACGCAGACACACACCGGTATTTACCGGCGCGGGGTGGAATGTAGCGGTGATGAACAAGCCTGTATGCAGACCCACTGAACAAAGGGTAAAACTATCTTTAAGTGTATGCTGTTTCATTTTTTCTCTAATTCATTGAGGCGACGGATGATTTCCGGCAACTGTTTGAAGCCCACTACGGAGCGTCGCCAATTAGTGGCATCAATAGCCGGATATCCCTGATACATACCTGGTTTGCGCACGCTATTGGGGATACCCGATTGCGCACCGAAGACGCAGTTATCCGCTATTTCTATGTGTCCGGCCACACCCACCTGACCGGTAAGGATACAATGCTTTCCAACCTTGGTACTACCGGCGATACCTACTTGAGCGCAGAGGAAAGTGGATTCTCCGACTTCCACATTATGCGCCACCTGCACAAGGTTGTCAATCTTTACAGTGCGGTGAATGATGGTCGAACCCATCATCGCGCGGTCAATGGTAGTATTGGCGCCTATCTCCACATCATCCTCAATAATAACATTCCCAATCTGCGGAATTTTTTGGTTCACGCCCTGTGCATCGGGTTCAAAACCAAAACCGTCCGCACCGATGACCACACCTGCGTGTAAGATACAATTGGCACCGATATGGCAGTTGTAATACACACGCACGCCATCGTAGAGAATCGTATTATCTCCGATGACAACGTTATCGCCGATGTAGCAATGCGGATATATCTGCACATTTTTGCCTATCCGCACATTCTTGCCTATATAGGCGAACGCACCTATATAAGCCTCCTCAGGAACCGCAACCTCTTCGCTGACGAAGGACGGCTGTTCAATCCCTTTGCGCGCAGGGTTCATTGCTTTGGATACTATCTGCAGCAACTGTGCCATTGCACCACGGGCATTCTCAACGAGGATAACAGCTCCACCGGCTTTACCCTCTCCTTCCGGGAAAGTAATTTTACCTTCCACCACACTGCGTGTGATGAGAATTACACCCGCCTTGGTGGTTGTTAAGAATGGCAGGTATTTATCTTCGGTGATAAAGGCCAAATGATGGACTTGCGCCGATTCAATCGGAGCTACATCACTCACCATCGCGTTGGCATTACCATATAATGCGCCGCCCAGTAAAACAGCTATCTGTTGTGCACTAAATTCCATCTCTAAATCATTTTTTCTCCGGATCCCTCAACTTAAACAAATAGCGTTTAATCGGTTTTCGCGTCAGCGCCTCAAGATCCAGTATCTCGCTGGCCTCAGCGATATCACGCACCGTGCCATCAGAATATAAAATATCAATGGAATCGGCTTTTTCCGAATATGTATTGCTGGTAGATACATGTTCCGACCAGCAGTATTCCGCTTCGTTTTCGGTGATGCCAAGCAGACGCGCGTATCTCGCATTGAGGGCTTCCTTTTCCGCTTCGCTCAACGGTGCTTCCAGCAATTCTCCGCGGAAGAGGCGACGGTTGATAAAACTCTCGCTGAGTACGCTCAGTACTTTATCGTCACTACTTATCCATGTCTTGATAGCAGACAGCACATCGTTGTCATCGAGTAAGGCATATTGCTCCAATGCTTCGCTTGTTGGCCCGAACATACGGAAAGTCACCGGTTGATAAAGGAAATAGCGTAAAGCGGGGGAACAGAAGAGCTCTTTGCCGCCACGAGCCAACTCTTTTGCACGCGAAAGAATTTTGATTAAGTGTTGCTCTGCAGCCACCGAGGTCTTATGCAGATATACCTGCCAATACATGAGTCGGCGGGCGACAAGAAATTTCTCTACTGAATAGATACCTTTGACCTGTACAACCAACCGGTCATTACGAACATCAAGCATCTTGAGCAGACGCTCACTCGCCACTCTCCCTTCCTGCACGCCGGTAAAGAAGGAATCTCGACAGAGATAGTCCATACGATCCACATCTAACTGACTGGAGATGAGTTGGTGGAGGAAATGCTTCGGGTACTCATTCTTGAAGATGGCGATTGCTGTATCCAATTGACCGTGCAAGTCCATATTGATACGCTCCATCATCAGCAACGATATATCTTCATGTGTCACTCCGTCAACAATGGTATGCTCCAACACATGAGAGAAAGGCCCATGCCCAATGTCATGCAGGAGAATAGCAATCATTGCGCTCGTTTCTTCCTGCTCTGTTATTTCCACCCCTTTTAGTCTTAGTGATGCGACAGCTTCATGCATCAAATGCATAGCACCCAACGAATGTCCAAACCGGCTATGCATTGCACCGGGATACACCAAGTAAGAGAGTCCCAACTGCCGGATACGGTTCAAGCGCTGGACATACGGGTGTTGCAACACATCGTAAATCAGTTCATTCGGTATAGACAGAAAACCGAAAACAGGATCATTAATTATCTTCCGCTTATTCGCCATTTTAACACATTTACAACGCGCACATTCCTGCGCGCACACAATTTTAGGCCGCAAAGGTACTACAAATTATTTGAATATGCAATTTTTTTTTGCCTTTTCTTGCGTAATTCATAAAAAAGCAGTACCTTTGCAGCCGATTTCAGCCGCGATGTTGGAATTGGTAGACAAGAAAGACTTAAAATCTTTTGCCCAGTGATGGGCGTGCCGGTTCGACCCCGGCTCGCGGTACAAGGTACAAAACAGAATAGTACCAACAAAAAAATGACGACTTGCATAAAGCCGTCATTTTTTATTACCATTTGCCTCCTGCGCCACCGCCGGAAGTGGACCCTCCGCCCCATGAGCCGGAAGAGTGACCTCCTCCGCTAGAGTATCTCCCACCTCTACCTGAAGAAGAGGAACGGGTCAGTTTGGGTATAATCTCTTTCCTAATGAATACATGTCCGCAGTTTTTGCAGCGATAGGTAACCTCTTCCTCGCCGTCATGCGAGTACGTTGCAGCAGTGATGACATGGTTCTTGATGGCCTTTGCTCTACGCTTTTTGCAGTTCGGACATTTCTTAACGAAGGCACAATAGCAGACAAAAATGAAGAAAAGCACGATGAGTCCTGTCACACAGAGTGTCATTATCTCTCCCGTGGTAAATTGGTTATTATCGCCATAATCGGCATATTTTCCCCGGTTGGTGACCGACTGAATAGTCAGCAGTTCTTCAGGAGCTTCGCCATCGGTGCAGACCTCGTATATAGCGAGTGCACCCAGGCATAGACCGCCGTCATAGTCGCCCGCACGGAAGGCTGGGAACATTTCGTCATGCATGATGCGTGAGCAGACGGCGTCTGTGAGGACACCTTCTATGCCCGTACCGGTCATGATACGCAGATCATGGCTATCCAGCACAAAGAGGATGAGCACACCGGTGTTCTGCCCTGCCCGTCCGATGCCCCAACGCTGAAACAGCTCGTACGCAAAATCAAAGGCATCGGCATCATCAATAGACTCCAGCGCCACGATTGCCATCTCTACATGGGTTTCGTTATCCAGTCTCAAAGCACAATCATTGAGCCAATTGACGGTTGAATCCGCAAGGATGGAATCGGGGTTAGAAACATAATACTCCTGTCCGTTCACTTTAGGGTCAGGCACCGTAGCCGGTGTGTACACCGCGGCTTGTGCGAAGAGCACAGAGACAACGGTTAACGCAAGAAGAAAGAACTTTCTCATAACTTAATATATTTGCGACGGCAAAGGTACAACAAAAATTGCATATATGCAAGTTTTGAGTGAGAAATTTTAACAAATAGAATAATTATTCTATTGTTCTGGGGGCGTTTATGCACTCGGGTGCTTGCACACGGAGGGTATAGACGGGCTCGGGACATAGGGCTT
>Ga0247608_10000458_pt1 | contig 66251 bp, 56 predicted proteins | sample 176DNAGHGlowgp2_FD_193490 | JGI IMG/M metagenome (GOLD analysis project Ga0247608, IMG submission 193490) | Sheep rumen microbial communities from Palmerston North, Manawatu-Wanganui, New Zealand - 1766 DNA GHGlow gp2 | ecosystem: Host-associated > Mammals > Digestive system > Stomach > Rumen ... | reverse complement strand
AGAGCAAGATACTACTCCAAATACCAGAGCGAATGTCAAAGCGAACATTCCAAACAACTTAAGTTTTTTCATTTTCATACTCCTTGTATTTCAGTAGAGAAATACAATACAATTGTACCCCCCCCCCCGTATTTTCTTGTCAATAGTTTTTTTTCGCTTTGATAAAAAAACAAGACCCCGAACTTAAAGTTCGGGGTCTTGTTTTAGTGTTCTGTGTTACAGAAGTTTTATTAGAATCTATAAGTACCTGTGGTAATTGTTCCGCCGTTACTATAGATGTCGAAGTTTACAGACTTCTGGGCTGCGGCAAGTTCATCGTAGAACTCGGCAAGATTTGTTACTTTCTTGCCGTTTACTGCAGTGATAACGTCGCCGTTCTGGATGCGGAGGCTTGCTGCAGGAGATTTCTCTTCTACATTAGTTGCAATTACACCCTTGATTTTCTTGTCGTCAATCTTGAGCTGCTCGCGGGCCTTGTCTGTAAGAGGACTTGCAATAAAGCCAGGCCACATGCGGCTGTTATTGATGTCGCTTTCGTTAGCGCGCTCTTCAATCCTAACTACAATATCAGTAAGCTTTTTGCCGCCACGAATTACTGTAAAGTTTGCTGTTGAACCAGCTTCAAGGCTGCCGATATCACGGACAAGCTGGTTTGTAGATTTTACCTTCTTGCCGTTTACTTCGATGATATAGTCACCAGGTTTAATTCCGCCCTTGAAAGCCGGAGAATTAGAGAACACCTCTGCAGCAAAAGCACCTACAGTATCACCAACTCCAAGTTCTTCTTTATATTCATTTGTTACATCAACGAGTGAAACTCCAACCCAACCGTAAACAACCTTACCCTTCTTAATAAAGGAATCGATTGCAGATTTAAGATTATTGATTGGGATTGCAAAACCAAGACCTACAGAACCACCTGATGAAGAAGCAATCCAGGTATTGATACCGATAACTTCGCCATAGATGTTCACAAGAGGACCACCAGAGTTACCCTGGTTAATTGCGGCATCTGTCTGAATATAATCACTGATTGCAGACATGTGGCTTTCGCTTCGGCCTACTGCAGATATAATTCCCTGTGTAACAGACTGGCTGTAACCGAGAGGAGCACCAAAGGCCATACAGATATCGCCAGGCTGAACCTTGTCTGAGTCACCAAGCTTTGCTACAGGAATTGAAGAATCCTTTGATTCAAAAGAAACAAGAGCTACGTCTATGCGGCTGTCAGCTCCAACAAGCTTTCCTTCGAACTCACGCTCATCATTAAGCTTAATGCTGATTTTTGTAGCAGAGCCGGCTACGTGATTATTTGTAAGTACATAATAAGTGTTACCGGTTTTGCGAACAATTACGCCCGAACCAAGACCTTTTGATTCATATTCACGCTGATTTTTCTTACTGTCGTCTTCGTTATCCTTTCCTCTTGGACTGCCAAAAAAGAATTCAAATGGATTTGACATTCCGCCGAATGGATCTGTATAAGTCTTTGTTTCAGTTACATCAACTTCTACAACTGCAGGAAGCATTGTATTACTGATTGAACGGAAGGAATTCTGAAGGGCTTCTACCACGCTCATAGAAGGGTCAGCCGACTTTTTTGGAGGGTCTGCAAAAAGTGATGCAGATAACAGAAGCAGCATAGAGGCTGCTGCAAGTACCTTTTTAAGTTTTTTCATATCTATGTCTCCTCAAAATTTTAGTTATTTTTTTTGTTAGCGCTTACGTTAAATATAACTAAAATTTTGAGAAAAGGTAACATAAATGTTTTCTTATTTTTTATAATCCAGAGCTGTGAGGACTTCGGTGTGGTCTTCGAAAACTGCTACTGTATGCTCTTCGTGGCAGCTTACCTTGCCGTCGCAGGTAAGAACTGTCCAGCCGTCAGCGGCAGTTTCTACATCAGGCACACCAAGGTTAATCATAGGCTCAATTGCAAGCACCATACCAGGCTTAATGCGAGGATTCTGACCGCGGAAAGGACAGTTTGGAACACTTGGATCTTCATGAACGTCGAGTCCAACTCCGTGTCCACAGTAATCATAAACTACGCCGTAACCGTTGCGGTCTGCAATTTCGTAAACAGCATTTGCAATGTCGCTGATGCGGTTACCGACTACACAGGCAGCAATTCCGGCTTTAAGACATTCAGCTGTTACTTCCTGCAGCTTGCGAACCTTAGGATTTACGTTTCCAATCAAAAGAGAATGGGTTGTATCGCTGATATAGCCGTTCATATCAATACCAACGTCAATGCTTACAAGGTCACCATCTTTGATTATGTGTTTTTTTGAAGGGATTCCATGGATTACTTCATTATTGATACTGATGCAGGTAGCTCCAGGGAAGTCTTCGCGCCACCAGGCAGGCTTTCCACCATGGGAAATCATATAATCTTTAAACATATCGTCTACCTGTTTTGTAGACATTCCGGCCTTTACCTTTGGAATAAGTTCATTAAACATGTCGGCTGTGATATGACATACCTTGCGGATACCGGCAATTTGTTCTGGTGTTTTGAGTTGAATCATATAAACCTCGAAATATGACAGAATTGTAACACTTTAAATAAATTATGGCTATACTTTTATGTTAGATTTCACTAACAAGCCTACATGCGTTTTTCAGATTCCCGCAGGCAGATTTCTGCAGTAGCCAGATCACCCAAGCGGCGGTATTCCTCGCTCATTTTACGGAGAAAGAAGGCATCGTTTTTGCTTCCAAGATTCAGGTCTAAGGCGCGTTCGTAGACGTCCAGAGCAAGTTCATCAGAAATTACTCCGTCAATATTGCGCTTGAGAATGTTGAGCGTAAAATCTATTACTTCCGGGAAGAAAATATAAAAGTACTGATAGGAATATTCCATCTGTATAATCTGCTCAAGAAGGATTATGGCATCGTAGTACTCACCGCGGATTACCAGCTCTTCTGCGAGAATGTAGCCATAGTCCATAAAGTCTTCGCGGGTAAACCATTTTTTCAGGCTGAAATCTGCATGATTCATCTGCATGCGCTTGAACTCTGCAACTGCTTCGTCTTCCTTCTGATGCATGAGGGTATAAAAAATCAGCTTGGCACGGCTTTCTTCGTCTTCGCGGGCCTTGAGCCAGTCGTAATAATTAAAGGTATCTGCATTTTTATATGAGCGTTTGATTTTGATAAAGAAAGATTCGTCGAAAATTGAGCGCTGACGGACGTCGGAAAGCACCCGGTAAGCCTGCACTACTTCGTTAAATTCATCCCGGCGGGTTGAGTCACCTGTGAGGTCCGGATGGAGAAGTTTTGCTTTTTCACGATAGGCGCGTTTTATTTCTGCAAGAGTTGCATTTGGCCGCACTCCAAGAATCTTATAAAAATCTTTCATTACGGCTTAAATATTTAGAATATTTTGAAGATTTTTTCAATATCAGGCTTCTGGATAATCATTACAGGAACTTTTGAATGTGCTAAAACCTCATTCTGATCTGTAGAAAGCACATTGCGTTTTATCTGATGCTTTTCACCCTCGGCTTCGTTTCCACCAAGAATAATGAGGTCTGCTTCATATTCATCGGCAGCTCTTAAAATCTCGGTAAATACACCGCCGCTTCGAAGCTCCGTCTCACAAGATATTCCCTTAGAACCCGCCAGCATCTGGGCATAGGCAAGGTAACGCTCGCCGTCTTCTTTAAGGCGTTCTTCATAATCATAGCGTTCATCGGCAACCAGAAACTTGTTCATTGAAAGAAACTTTACGGTTGCCGTATCAACTACGTAAACAAATTTGATGGAAATATTATAAGAGCGGGCCATCATAATTGCATACATTGCAGAATGCACTGATGAACGATGACCGTTTACTGCGACAATCATTTTTTTAAAGAAGTTTTTCGCCATTTTTCCTCTTTAGTGCCTTAAGCACAAATATATTTTCACGGTCGCGCTCTTCGAGCGCACTTTCAATATAAGCCTTAGTTTCCTTTGCCTGAGGAATAATCATTTTATCCAGCGCATTTACACGGCGCTGAGTTTTGCGAACCTCTTCGGCAAGGCGCCAGACTATCGTTCTTATCGACGCCATCTGTGTAAGCAGAAGCAGCAGCTCAAAGAAAGAATTAATAGTGGCATCCATATTAGCATCGGTACCAATAAAGGAATAAAAGAGTTCTTTTTGCGGCATAAGTACATCAATTGTCGGAAAGGACATACCGCCTATGTTTACACGCTTTTCCGTAAAATCAAAATCATAATGAACCGCGTGAGAAATGCGCTCAATCTGATCTGAACCATCCAGCATAAGCATTCGCTTAAAGGCCGGATATGCTTTTTCAACTGCCGCATCAATATCCTTTTCCAGAAGCTTTACGCGCTCTACAAGATGCATTAGCTCGCGGACAAGAATCTCGCGTTTTTCTTCAAGCAACTCGTAGCCGTTGGTAGAAACCGCCAGCTGCTCTTTCATCATGAGAAGGTTTGATTTTGTTGGTGCGATATTTAGTCTTGCCATAGTTATATAACCACGTCATGCTGAACTTGTTTCAGCATCTATCAGGAGATCCCGAAACAAGTTCGGGATGACTGTTAGTTCTCAACCTCCGGAAGATACTTATCTATAAACTCAGGCTTGATTCGGGTAAGCTCTTCGCGTGGAAGCTCTGCCAGGATTTTCCAGCCCAGGTCGAGGGTCTGTTCAATTGTTCGGTCTTCGTATTCACCCTGACCAAAGAATTCTTTTTCGAGACGCTCACCAAAATGAAGGTAAGCACGATCGAGTTCGCTCAACTCTTCTTCACCAATAATTGCTGCAAGGTTTCGGATTGACTTTACCTTTGAGTAGCTTGCAAAAAGCTGGCTTGAAACATTTGCGTGATCTTCGCGGGTCATATCAGGTCCAATACCGTCCTTCATAAGACGGCTCAGGCTTGGCAAGCCCGCAACAGGCGGATAGATTCCCTGCTGGGCAAGCTCGCGGCCAAGTACAATCTGGCCCTCGGTGATGTAACCGGTAAGGTCCGGAATAGGATGCGAAATATCATCATTAGGCATTGTGAGGATTGGAATCTGAGTGATTGAACCTTCACTGCCCTTTACACGACCTGCACGTTCATAAAGCTCTGCAAGGTCTGAATACAAATATCCAGGGTAACCTTTACGACCAGGAACCTCACCGCGGGTTGTAGAAATTTCACGCAGGGCCTCGCAGTAGTTTGTCATATCTGTCATTACTACGAGTACGTGCATACCCTTTTCAAAGGCAAGATATTCTGCGGCAGTAAGTGCACAGCGCGGTGTGATAATACGTTCAATAGAAGGAGCATCTGCAAGGCTCTGGAACATAACTACGTTTGCAAGAACTCCGGACTCTTCAAAAGTGTCTACGAAGAATTTTGCAACGTCGTATTTAATACCCATGCCGGCAAAAACCATTACGAACTTTTCGTTACTGTTACGAAGCTTTGCCTGGCGGATAATCTGGGCAGCCAGCTTGTTATGTGGCAGACCGTTTCCGGAGAAAATAGGAAGCTTCTGTCCGCGTACCAGAGAGTTCATTCCATCAATTGAAGAAATTCCAGTCTGAATAAAGTCGCGCGGATAGATTCGCGCATAAGGATTCATAGGATTTCCATTTACATTTCGCTTTTCGCTGGAAATGATTTCCGGATATCCGTCGATTGGCTTTCCAAGTCCGTTGAAAACGCGGCCAAGCAGTCCTTCACCTACACGGAGCTCAAGAGGCTCGTCCAGAAATTCAAATGTTGCTTCATCAAGATCAAGACCTGTAGTGCTTCCGAATATCTGAACAACAACAGCTTCTTCAGAAATATCAACTACCTTTCCGGTACGCTTTTCGCCCAGGCGGTCGCGTACACATACAGTCTCATTATAAAAAACATTTTCGGTGCGTTTGAGGACAACGATTGGTCCGTCTACAGAAGTAACTCCGCGATATTCAATACCTTTCATCCTGTCCCCCTATCTATATAAGCGTTCAACTTCGCTGATCTGCGAATCAAGATGATTCTTGATTTCGTTGATTTTGTCCATCTCTTCGTTTTTGTAAACCATTTTGATTCGGACAATTTCATCGCAAACTGGAAGAGCCACAACCTGAGAAAGAGTTGCTCCGGCCTTAATGCAGGCTGCAGCCCTCTTGTAATATTCCATCATCAGTTCAAGAATCGCAATCTGCTTATCTGTAGAACAATACTTATCAATATCATCAAAAGCATTCTGCTGAAGGAAGCCGTTCTTAATCATTTCGGCTACTCTCAAAACAAGACGCTCACTGTCTGGCAGAGCATCCGGTCCGATAAGGCGGACAATCTGCTGAAGGCGGTTTTCATTCTTCAAAAGCTCAAGAGCTTCCTGACGCAGGCTTCCCCAGAGAGGATTATGAACTTCCCACCAGTCGCGGACTTCGTCGGCATATTCTGAATAAGAATCAATCCAGCCGATAGCAGGATAATGGCGGGCATTTGCAAGCTCGCGGTCCAGGGCCCAGAAACAGCGGATAAAGCGCTTTGTATGCTGAGTAACCGGCTCAGAGAAGTCACCACCCGGAGGAGAAACTGCACCAATAACTGATACAGAACCTTCCTGTCCTTCAAGGCTGATTACACGACCTGCACGTTCATAGAACGAAGCAAGGCGGGTTGGCAGATAAGCCGGGAAGCCTTCTTCTGCTGGCATCTCTTCCATACGGCCGGAAAGCTCACGAAGAGCCTCTGCCCAGCGGGAAGTTGAGTCTGCCATGATTGCAACGTGCATACCCATATCGCGGAAATATTCTGCAAGAGTGATTCCCGAATAAAGGGAAACTTCTCGCGCCGCAACCGGCATGTTTGAAGTATTTGCAATGAGGATTGTTCGCTCCATAATAGAACGGCCGGTACGAGGGTCAATAAGTTCAGGGAACTCAGTGAGTACCTCGGTCATTTCGTTTCCGCGTTCACCACATCCGATATATACGATTAAATCTGCATCACACCATTTTGCAACAGCATGCTGAGTCATTGTTTTTCCAGTTCCAAAGCCACCAGGAATGGCAGCTGTACCACCCTTGCTCAAAGGGAAGAAAACGTCGATTACACGCTGACCTGTAATAAGAGGCTCTGTAACGCCAAGTTTTGCACTGTAAGGACGAGGCTTACGAACAGGCCAGTACTGAGCCAGCTGAATTTCTTCATCGAGCTCTGTAGTGGCAATTACGTCATTTACTGTGTAGTCGCCTGTGCCTTTGAAGCTCTTAAGAGAGCGGCCGCGAACAGTTGGCGGCACCATTATTTTTTCTGTGATTGATTCAGTTTCTTTTACAGTTCCAAGCACCATACCAGGCTTAATTGGAGTACCCTCGGCTACACCTTCGCTGGCAACAAAATGCCATATCTTGCTTTCATCCAGAGGCTGAGTTCTTTCGCCCGGCAGCAAAAATCCGCCTGACTGTTCATACATTGCCTTAAGCGGACGCTGAATACCGTCATAAATATTTCCAACTACACCAGGGCCAAGGCGGAGAGAAAGAGGTCTCTGTGTACACACAACCTTTTCACCAATGTGCATACCGGTGTCTTCCTCGTAAACCTGAATGGTTGCGTTTCCCTTGTTCTGGCGGATAATTTCACCGATGAGTTTTTTCTCACCAACATCAACTACATCATAAAGACCGCAGCCGTCCAGCCCTTCTGCATAAACAATAGGACCGGAAATGCGGGTAATTTTTCCTTCTATCATAATTCACCTCCGAACAAGGTGGCCGAAAGTTCTGAACGTTTTGTGTCGAGAAGTTTTGCTATTACCTCGCTTAAGGTAAGGCGGCAGCGGAAGTTTTTATCTTCTGATTCAAGAATAATTCCCTGAGGCTTTTCAAGTCCAATTTCATCTTCAAGAGCTTCTGCGCCAAACTTTGTTTCTGAAACAGAAGCGAGCTTGCTGCCCAGTTTTTCAGACAGAAACTTTTTTGCACCCGAAAGAGAAAAGCCGTAAACAAAAGCATTGAGCTTAAGTTCTGTTTCAAAATTAAAATCGCGTGCAACAAGGGCAAGTCTTTTTTCTTCTGAAAGCCCTTCCAGATATTTATTTATATTCTGAATAACAGCGTTCTGAATAAAGGAAACCTTAAAACGTTCTTTTTCCAGAGGCACTACTGCCATGCGGTCTTTTTCAAAGGCTTCCAGTTTATGAGCGAAAAATTCTTCTTTTTCCTGCTTTGCTTTTTCAATATCAGAATCAACTGAAGCAAGCAGTTTTTCGCAGTCTAAGTCGGCCTTTGCCAGCATGCGTTCTGCTTTTTTACGTGCATCTGCCTGAATCTCTTTATCCAGAATATCTGTAGATCGTAATTCCTGCATTCTAAACCTCAACACCTACGGCTTCTTTGATTGCATCAGAAAGGGTCTTCTTACCCTTGAGATGTCCGTTCAAGCCGGGTACTTCTACTATCAGAGGAAATTTTCCTGTTTTCTGCCACGCGATTTCTTCGTCTTCAATATAACTTGCAGCCTGCTCCGTTAAAATAAGCACGCGGGGAATTTCTCCGGAAGGGACATTTACAATTCCCCCCTTGCCGGTTACGCGGTTAAAGGCATCCAGAACCTCGGCTCTGTTTTCTGCCACCGCACCATCAATTCCAGTCAGCTTAAAGGCAAGAACTAATTCGCGTTCACCAATTATATAAAATTTCAAAAGGCTCCCCTGCCAATCCTTTTTATCTGAAGAGGATAAGAACTGCTACGAGCATACCCCAGAGACAGATACCTTCTGCAAGACCTACGAAAGGAAGTGCCTTACCAGAAAGCTCTGGATTTTCGCTCATTGCGCCCATTGCAGCAGCACCAATTTTTCCTACTGCCATACCACCGGCGATACAAGCAAGACCTACGGCAATTGAAGCTGCGAGGTATTTCATTGCACCAGCTGATGAAGCTGCAGCAGCAGCGGTATCCTCAGCAAAAAGTGCTGCACTAGCACCAAGCAAAGTGATGAAAGATAAAATTTTCTTTTTCATAAAAAAACTCCTTTATTGCAAGGTGATTTCGATACGCCCTTCGGGCTACTCAATCACCGTTTATTTCAACTCAAACCTGAAAGGTTTGAACTCTTTACCAGTTTCATGGAAGAACTTGCTGAAGAATTCGTAATACTGAAGACGTATTACCTGAATTGCAACAATCATTCCTTCCAGCACAATTATCAGGGCATTGCCGGCAATCAGAACGATGATTCCGCCGATGCTGCCCGGTCCGCCAACCATATTGGTAAGCGTAAGAATTGTAAAATTCAAAACTGCGTGAGAAAGCGCAAAGGCACCGACACGCACAAAGCTAACAGTATTTGAAAGATATCCAGAAATTACTTCGATAATTTCTACAAGGCTGGAAATTATATATGTACCAAAGCCGTTTTCAAAGAGAGGCTTTTTACCTTCCATTGCCCGCTCAAAAGGTTCAGCGAAGGCAGCAAAGAAAAGAGACACGGCAATTATGATTATGTCGTAAGCGGCAACAGTATGTTTTGCAAGAACAATGCGAAGTACAAGGGCAATTACATACCAGAAGAAAACAGCTCCGGCAATTCCGTTTTTACCAAAAATTGCTTCGGCATATTTTTTGCGCATAAAGTTATTTATGATGTTCAAAAGCAGGCCGCAGGTATTGATTACAAAACCAATTGCAACGGCAACGCCAAATACGCCAAACATTACATAAATTGATTTAGGGTCTGCAGAAGGCATAAGGTGCAGGATTGGTGCATGAGGCTTTCCGAAAAGGCCTGTTACAAACTCTGCAAATGGTTCAAGTAAAGTTTCTGTTCCAAAGAATTCTCCGGTCAAAAGTCCCATAATCGAACTTGATACACCAATAGCCATAAAAATCGGAGCAAACTTATTCCATACTCCAACTTTAATTACCTTGCAGGCCATAAGGATTCCAAAAAGAACAAAAAAGAGTCCCTGTCCAAAGTCTCCGAACATAATTCCAAAGAGGATTGTAAAGAAAACTGCAACAAAAGGTGTCGGGTCTATTGCTCCATAAACCGGCGAACCGTATGAGAAAATCATACGTTCAAAGCTCTTTACAAGCTTACCGTGTTCAAGCTTTACAGGTACCTGTTCTTTTCCGGATATAACAGAAGGAACTTCATAAGGCTCATAAGCACGAATGGCAATACGTCCTTCAGTAAGCTCGTCCAGCCCCTTCATATAGCTTTCTGTTTCACTGGCAGGAATCCAGCCGGTAATACGGTATACAAGCTCGGTAGACTCAAGGCGGCAGGTAACATCTTCAATCTGAACGGCAATTGTAAAGCAGCCCAGAAGATGCTCCAGCTGTGCCCGGTGAGTTTCTGCAAAGTTTGCTTTTTCTGTATTCAATTCTTCAAGCAGCTTTTCTGCCTGCATCTTCTTTTCTTCAAGTCCTTTTAGGGCAGACTCTGGAACTCCCTTAAAATCAGCAGGAACTTCAAGCTCAACAAAGTTATGATTTTTAAGCTCTGCATCAAGAGCAAAGCGGCCCTTCTTAGAAGATGCAACAAGAATGTGAGAAGCATCGTTTCCAAGCTTGATTACTACAGCAGAACCTTCAAGGCGGTCTTTTAAATCTTCAAACTTATCTTCCGGAATACGTCCTATTCTGAGAGACAAAAAGGAAAGATGCTCCAGTTCAGAATAAGAAACCTGAAGATTTGAAAAAGCCATAGCTTCTTTATATGCATCGTTTACCTTTGCGGCTTCATCTGTTGCTTCTGAAAGTCTTGTTTTAAGCTGAGTATAAGCGGCAATTACGTCTGCGGCCTTTTTGCGGTCTTCGTCGCGGGGTGCAGAACAGTTTTTAATATCATAAGCGGCATCTTCAAAACCAAGCTCTTTGTAAGCTTTTAAAAGGCCGTCGTAAAACTGAGAATCTATATTAAGGGCATCTGCAGAAGAATCTTCGGCAGGTGAAGGACCCGCTCCTGCAGAGCTTTCTTTTAGCTTAGACTGAAACTGAAAATTTTCGTTTTTACCTATATATTCTATTACCGACGAAATATCATCTTTAAGAACCATAAGCTCCAGAAGTGTCATTTCTGCAGTTCTAGCCATTTATACCTCCAATAGCATCCATTGCTTCTTCGGGATTTACATTTAATCTTATACTTTCAACAGCGGTACGTATACAGCTGAGTTCAAATTCCTTCATTTTATACCAGCCGATAAGACTGGCAGGCTCGCCCGGAAACTGATGAAAAAGCATTGCTGCCTTTCTGTTTATTTCCACGCGGTTTCTTTTTTCAATCCAGATTGGATCTATCTGCCATACAGTGCCCGGCTCATAAGGATTTACCAGAGAAGCATATCTCCAGTTACTCCATACCTCATATTCATCAAGAGGCCAGTCGAGAATCTTCAAGGCAGGGGCCGCAATAGGGTCTGAGTGGCCAGACTTATCAGTTACATAAATCAGATTTTTGGTTATGTCTTCTGCCTTCATATTATAATAAAGTCTGAGGCGTAAAACCCAGACAATATTTTTTATTATAAACTCCTGGCGGTAAAGCTTAAGCAGAGCCTCCCCCGCTTCTCCCTTCTGTCTTGCAGCAGAGTCCCAGAGATGACGGCAGATTTGAATATCAATTTTAAAATCCAGTTCCTGCTGCTCATGAATTCCAGGTACTTTATTATACCATGAAAATGGGCTTCCCTTAGTTATTTTTTTGATATCAGGCCAGGCTGCATAATTCAGGGAAGAATAATTTTTTAAGCTGATTACTGCAGGACATTTTGGCTCCCCTTTACACAGGGCAGCACCAAGTTCCTTAAGATTTTCTCCGTCATACATAAGAAGCTGATCTTTCAGAACCTCTTCCGGCTTATCGTAAAGGCTTATAAAATTAACAAATTGATTTGTAAAATCAGAAAATGCTTTTTCTTCAATCTGCTGGGAAAGCATTACCTCTGGAACCATAGGAGGCTGACTGCGAAAAAGAAGAGTCCATAATTCTCCAAGACTTTTTGCAGCAAAAAGCTTTTGAGCGCGTTTACCTGTAAATGATTTGCCTAAGATTCCATTTGCCTTTGCAAAGATGTAAGCACCAGCACCAGTCTTATCCATAAAGGAACTCCTAATTCAGACCAGCTTATTAAAAAATCAGCTTGTCGAGCAAAGACGAAAAAGCTTCGTAATCCTGGGCTTTTGCTTCAAGCGATTCTTTATAGGAATCAATTTCTTTCTGATATTTTTCTGCTATTGAATTATGATTTGTCTGATATTCAGCTTCGAGAGAGGCCGCAATCTGATCGTAGCGGGCCTTATATTCTGAATTATATTTTACACGGGCTTCGGAAAGGCGGCGGTCTACTTCCTGAGCGGCGTCGTTTATAAGCGCCGAGGCATTTTTTTCAACCTCAAGAAGATGATTGATGGCATCTATTTCCATTGTTGTTTCAGCCATATTTGCGCCTCCTGTAATATTGTCATTCCGAACTTGTTTCGGAATCTATTTATACAAGATCCTGAAACAAGTTCAGGATGACAGTTGCCTTACATTTCCAAAGATTCTATAAGCTCATAAACTTCCTGCGAAGTTTTAGCCTGCAAAACATTTTTTACAAAATCCGGCTTGCTCACTATTTCAAGAATATCTCTTAAAACATGAAGGTGAGTCTCGGTATCTTTTTCTTCAAAAAGGATTTCAAAAATTACATTAACTACAGGATGCTCAGGGTTTGTTTCCGGTTCGGGAGTTTCAAACTCAATTCCCGAACGGCTGATTCCCATAGCAACCAGAGTTGTTCCCGCAGAAGAGCATAAAGCGTGGGGAACAGCTACGAAAGGAAAAACAGCAGTAGACATTTTCTCTTCCCTTGCGATAAGGGCATCCATTGCCTCCCGTCTGTTTAAGTCGGGATTTTTAGCAACCAGGATCTCGAGAAGTTCCGCAAAGCTTTCTTCTTTTTCGGAACTCTCCAGCCCTACTTTTATGCTGGCCGGAGAAATGAAACTGCTGAGCATTCAAGGCTCCTTAGTTAGCAGATTCTGATTCTGCCCACCAGTCAGCTGAAGTGCTTTCTGCAGCAGATTCTGTTGATTCAACTGCTGTTGCTGGAACGAGGTCCTTATCGAGCTTAGGCTTTTTATTTACCATAGCAAGAGCAAAAGAAAGAGCAAAGAAAAGGAAAACTAATACGAAAGTTGTCTTGGTAAGAACACTTGCAGAATGTGAACCAAATGCAGCAGTTCCACGACCACCAAGAAGTCCCATTCCGTTTTCACCGTCGTCCTGAATTGAAACAAGAAGAACCAGCAAAAGACAAACGATTACAAAAAATACCAGAAGAACAACGCCAATTGTACCCATAAATAATATCTCCAAAAATTTTTAATCAAATAAAGTGTATTATATTTTAGTGAAAACAGGGGCTTTCGTCAATGTTTCGACCACAAATAACAGCCACAAAAAAGCCGGAAGGGAGAGGTCCGATCCGGCTCTTTTTATACATAAAAAGAAATTTATATACTTCTAACTATTATTCCTGAACATCAACTGTTATCAAAATTGGATTACAAGAGTATGTTCTTTCGCCAATCTGACATGTTACAGAAACGTAGAAGTTTCCACCACTCTGGAAGTTCGAAAGGCTACATTCACAAGATTTAGCATTTGCAGCAGAAGCCTTTTCTTCTGAGCTTACATATACCGCCATCTTTGTAATATCAGCAGCAGCAATATCTTCGTCAGTAATAGCAAAAGTAAGGCTTGAATTCCAGATATTTGCATTAACACCTGCATTTCCGCCGGCATTACCATCAGAATTCTTTGTTTTAACAACAAAAGTATTACCTGTCTGTGTAACACGATTTGAATCAGGCTTTGTAACTGATACTGTTAATGTCTTAGATTTTTCTACATCATCCAAATTAAAACTGAAGCTTGTATCGTCATTAAGGTAAGTTGCGTACAAATCAATATTAGAGAAATCAGTTGCAGCAATACTTGGCGCAGCACCCGTTGAATCTACCCAGCCGCTGAAGTTATGACCATTATATTTAAGATCACTTGCGGCAGGAGTCCAGAGTGTAAAGGTACTTGCTCTTGGATATGTTACATAATCAAAATTATCTCTTGTAGAACCTTCATATTTTCCACCGTTGAAGTGATATACAATTCTCTGCTGGTTTACTGTGTTATCTGCAGTAAAATCTGCAGAAGCACCACGGTCAGCTTTAGAAGACTCACCGGCACGGTTCTTTGCACTTAACTTCATTTCATAAAGGTGACCAGTTTCGAGTTTAAGCTTACAAGACTTTGTTGACATACCAAGAGTGCCTTCAACCCAGTAAGTTGTATCACCATAGAAATCATTATCAAATTTCTTAAGAAGAACATTACTTCCTGAATCTGCATTATAGAGATACAAAACAAAGTTTTCTTCATTAAATGATTTATCATTCCAAGAAAGATCTACTACATAGTACTGACCTTTAGCTGCATCTGCATCAAGGGTTACTTTAAATCCATCTGGAGTATCAGGAGGTGTAAGAAGACCATTCAGAGTTGCAGTACCTGTAGTTTCACGACCAGGACGGATATTGATTACATCTGACCAGGCACCAAGAGATTCGTCATTTTCATTAAGAGGGAAGAATTTAATAATATAGTCACCAGCAGGAATATCACTACCTGTAATTTCTATAATTTTTGGATTAGCAGCAGGAGCAGTTCCTGATGTAAGAGAATACAAAAGTTTGTCTGTATTTACATCATAAAGACCAGATTCGTATTTTGTCATTACTGTTGAAGGAACTGTTAATGTAACTTTAAGAGAACCGTTTCCTGTAAGGTTCTTTGAAGAAAGATTAAATACAACTCCGCTGTTAGCCTTTCTTAAGTCTACAGTTGTCATACCTCTTAAAACTTCTTTACCATCAAGATTTGCATGCAATACAAGATACCAGACATCATACTCAAGGGCAATCTTTGTGGTTGATTTATCATCAGCATCAAACTCAATAACCTGTTTTGCCAGCTCATAATTGCGGGCAGATTTACCTTCAATTTCAAAGGTTAATCCTGTCTTTGATGTGATAGGATCTGGAGCAATAGTACGTTTACTATTTACAGAATTAGATTTTTTTGTATAACCATCATATCCTGTAATACCAATAGACAGAACGCACTTGTCGCCTGCATCCGAACCTTCTGCGCTTGCATCTTCCAATGCAACGTTTGAACAACCTGCAAATAGCATAACTGCTGCTGCAGCCAAAAGCAAACTTTTAAATTTACTTTTCATTTTTCCTCCGCGCCGGTTACATGCCGGCATTTTTTTATTTTTATTCTATTGTTATGAAAACCATTGCTGTATCTGTATACGTTTTACCAGAAGCCTCTGTAAGCGTAAGAGTCAGCTTGTTTTCTTTATCTGAATTGAAAACTCCAGGAGCTGTATAACACAACACTCTTTCATTTCCAACAACAGTCTCTTTCATATAGTCCTTTCCATTGGAATCTTTACATGGAATATGGGCTTTCCATTCATACACACAGCCTTCCCCACCCTCTGGTGCAGTAAACATTGTTACTGAACCGTCAATCATACTCACAATTTCATCCAGCATCTGACCTTCATCAAAAGTACTGCTGCCGGTTGTGTATGGTTCCGGTTCTTTATACCCTTTTGAAAAATATGAACTGTTAAAATCTTCAATCATCTGGTCGTAAGAATTATCACAGCCCGCAAAAACAAAAAGAACAACAGCAATTATCAATAAAAACTTTTTCATTATTTCTCTCCCCATCGGAAAGCATAGCCTGCATAAAGCGAAGGACTGAACTTTCCCAATGTGTCGTATTCAATATTCAAATCAAATTCAAACCATTTAATCTGCATTCCGGCTCCAGCAGCTGCAAAAAAAGAAAAAACCGGGTCTCCCAGAATGTAATTTCCGCCATTTATAAGTGTAAGAGAGGACATTTTTACGCCCATTTTCAAGGTTGTAAGAATTCTTATTTCATTATTCCATGGCGAAAAAGCATAACCTGCCGGTGCATAAAGAGTTGCAGAAAACAGTTTTGGCGCATCTACATACTCACCCCCAAGCTTGTATGTGGCAGGATATTCATTACGAGGAAATCCGACTGCAAGGCTGAGCCCGCCTCCCACAAAAAACGGCGAAATTGCTTCGGAATAAAGATATTCGCCGCGAAGATTTGCAGAAAGCAGATAAGGCTTTGTCATATAGTTTGTTCCGGCGCAGACAGAAAGGCTTGAAAACTTCTGATGTATAAAGTTCCCCTCACCTTTGCCGGCCAGGGCTGCATCTGTAACCAGCATAGAAGTATCATCAAGATAAGGGACAGGTTCTATAAGACAAACTTTTCCATCAGAATAACCTGCGTACATAAGATCTGATGTAGCATCAAACTCAAAGGCTGTAAACACAGCATCCCCGCCATCTTCCCGAACGGCACTTGTAACCGAAAGTGGTCTGCGAGAAGAAATGCTGTAAACCATTACCTCATTCTTATCGTTTCTGATTGCAAGAAGATCCGGATCTTTAAGAGGCTTAATTGCGGTAATAGGACGACCGGTCAAAATTGAATAAAGGGTATTTCCCGAAAAATCTGAAATACGGAAGGAGTTTCTGCTGTCCAGACTGACTATATAGACTGAATCATCTGTAAAACAGACAGGCACCCTTGCACGGGCATAAATACCTTTTAAATGAGTGATGCGCGAAGTTGTATAAGAATTCCAGATATAAGCCTCGCCATCAGTTGAAACCGTGGCCAGATAATCTCCATTCTTACTGAATTCAAGCCCGTAAACTGGAGTTCTATGAGTATTAATTGTATGTGAAATAGAAGAGGCTGTTGTACGAAGGCGGAAGTGAACCTGAACAGAATTATCATTAAAAGCAGCTGCTACATAGTCTGAATTGCTGCTGAATGAAACTGCCGTAAGTTTTTTTCTTCCTGAAACATCGGAACAATCGGCAGAATAATAGGGTTCACCCTCTTCAAAACCCCAGCCTTCATCAAGTTTTATAAGTTTTCTTACAACAAACTGTCCGTTATCCGTTATTACGGCAAAAAAGTCATTTTCACCTTCAGAATAAAAATAAAATCTGGAAAGTTTTCCATCATAAAACTTTTCTATCGGGGTAAAAGTCTTTGCGTCATAAACAGTAATACTATTTTCATCAGAAGCGGCAAGAAGAGTTCCAGCTGCATTCTGAACAATCTGAGAAACAGAACCAAAGCAGGCATCAAAACTGGATTCTATAACTGCGGCGGTATTTTCTGCTTCTACTTCAATTTCTGGAACAGTTTCTACCTCTGTTTCCTGCGCAGAGAGAAGACTTGTGTTTAATATAAGAAAAAAACTTACTGATACAAGAATTGTTTTTCTCATAACCCTATCCGATAAAATCCTTTTGAACCTTGTATCAGATAATAGCAACTTACGAAAAGCTTGTAGTCAGTAAATACGCATAAAAAATGATGAATTTTTCACAAATCTAAAATCTAAAATCCGTTAAAAAAAAGAAACCGATGGCTATGCAGTTGTTAACTACATCAAACCATCGGCTTTTAGATCCCGAAACACAGGCTGCGATTTGCCCTAAGATTGCGAGCTGGCGAGCAATCACGCAGCCTGCCGTTTTGCCCCTGCAAAACGGTCATTAAATTGTACTTACAACACACAAATAGGTACGAAAGTTTCTGCCTTCAAAGAAGCTCCACCAATCAAACCACCGTCGATATCTGGCTGAGCGAGAAGCTCTGGAGCGTTAGAAGCCTTCATAGATCCACCGTACTGGATGATTACTTCATCAGCTACTTTCTGATTGTAGAGCTTTGCGATGTAGCCGCGGATAAACTTGTGGATAGCCTGAGCGTCAGCTGGAGTAGCAGTTTTACCTGTACCGATAGCCCAAACCGGCTCGTAAGCGATTGTTACGTTCTTCATCTGTTCTTCTGTAACACCGGCAAGACCTGCAGAAAGCTGGAAGGCACAAACCTGCTCTGCCTCCCCTGCTTCGCGTTCGCTCAAAAGTTCACCGATACAAAGGTCAACTTCGAGACCGCTGGCGAGTGCCTTGCGAACCTTCTTGTTGATAAGTTCATCAGATTCACCAATTTCGTGGCGGCGCTCTGAGTGTCCGAGAATTACACACTGACATCCGATATCCTTGAGCATAGCGCAAGAAACTTCACCTGTGTGAGCTCCGTTATCTGTAGCAGCACAGTCCTGAGCTGCGAGAATGATGTTTGAACCCTTTACAACCTGAGCTACTGCATCGAGGTATACAAAAGGAACACCAATCATATATTTATTTGTTTTTCCCTTCAACTGTTCAACAAGGTCTTTTGCGAGTGCAACAGCCTCAGCCTTTGTTGTGTTCATCTTCCAGTTACCAGCAATATAATGTGTTCTTGCCATAATTATGACTCCTTTTATTTTAGATTGCTTCGGCTTACGGCCTCGCAATGACATGATTATTTATTTTAATAAATTTAATTGAGACTTTCAACATTGTGGGTGTATAATATAAATCTATGGATCATAACTACACAGTAACGATTGCAGTCTGTGTTATCAGCATGATTATTCTCGCAATTGACGCCGGCAAGAATACCATTCTTAATAAAGATGACATCAAATGGTTCAGAATTACTTTTATTCTTGCTGCTCTCGGAGCAATTTGTGAATATCTGGGCGTTTTAGCTGATAAAACAAATTTCTGTTCTCCAAAGATTCACTGGTTCATCACCTTTTCCGAATTTTGCATTTCTCCTTATCTTGGTGTCTGCCTGGCCCGCAGCAGCGGAATGAAGCATTCAATCAGATTCATGCTGGGCTTTATGACTCTTAATGTCGTCGTTGAAATTATTTCCCTTTTTACAGGAATTGTTTTTTATATTGATTCCAGCGGAATCTTCCATAGAGGCCCGGCCTATGCCTCTTATCTTATCTTCTGTGCTATAGATTTTGGTTATGTGCTTTTTGTTTTTATTCTGATTGGAATAAGATCTAAGCTTCGTTATTTGATTAACATTCTTTTAATTACTTCCATTATGATAGTAGGAAATGTTGCAAATGCCATAGACGGAAGTATTAATTCCGGCTACATGAGTATTTGTATTACGGCTATCCTTCTCTACATTTTAGTTCAAACTATTTTGCGCCACCTTATGATAGAAACAATCAATATGGAAAAGGATATTTCTAATCATGATGCGCTGACCAGGGTTATGAGCCGCGTTTCCTTTGAAAACAAAATCAGAGATTTTGATAAAGAGATTTCTTCTCAGGCTGATTCTCTCGAATTTGCCATCTGCGAATGTGACTTAAATAATCTTAAAATCGTAAATGACAGCTTCGGCCACGACAGTGGTGACGCATACATAATCGGCTGCTGTAAGACAATCTGTGATATTTTTAAGCACAGTCCAGTCTTCAGAATTGGCGGAGATGAGTTTGTTGCAATTCTGCAGAATGATGATTATGAAAACATAGAACGTCTTAAACAGATTGTTGACGATGTTACCAGAAGCGAAATCACAAAAGACTGCCCTCTTGTTGAAAAGAAATCTTTTGCGGCAGGCTTTGCGATTTACGATTCAACAAGCGACAAATGCTTTAATGATGTTATGAAGCGTGCAGATACAGAAATGTACGAAAACAAGAAAATGCTGAAGAGTCTTTAATAGATGCCCGGGTCAAGCCCGAGCATGACACTTGTCGCCGTTATCGTGAACAAGTTTAACTTCGGCACCGCAATGACATTATTTGTCATATGATTTGACACGCAGCGAAGCTGTCGTGTCGAAATTGATTTCTCCCGCAGACGAGTTGCCGAAGGCAAGGAGTCTGTCGGGAGATTAAATGTTTTACACGGCAAGTGGCTCGACCACTTGTCCGTGTGAAAGTCGGTCGCTAGCGCGACCTTACCAAGTTTTACTTCGTAAAACTCGACTATTTTGTTGCAAGAATAGCGATACCAGGAAGTGTTTTTCCTTCGAGGAATTCGAGAGAAGCTCCACCACCAGTTGATACGTGGCTCATCTTGTCTGCAAGGTTGAACTTGTTTACAGCAGCAACAGAGTCACCACCACCAACTACAGTCATAGCACCCTTAGATGTTGCTTCTGCAACTAGGCGGGCTACAGCTTCAGTTCCCTTTGCGAAGTTTTCGAACTCGAATACTCCAACAGGTCCGTTCCATACGATAGACTTAGAAGCAAGAATTGCATCCTTGTAAAGTGCAACAGTCTTAGGACCAACATCCATACCCATAAGGTTATCTGGAAGATCTACAGCATCAACTGCAACAGGATCCTTATCAGCAAATTCAGCACCACCAACATGGTCAACTGGGAGAAGAATCTTAACTCCAGCCTTTTCAGCCTTTGCAAGAAGATCCTTTGCTGTATCGAGGAAGTCATCTTCAACAAGTGACTTACCGATTGAGTGTCCCTGTGCCTTGAGGAAGGTATAAGCCATACCACCACCAATGATGAGTGTAGAAGCGTTCTTCATAAGGCTTTCCAAAACAGCGATTTTTGAAGAAACCTTAGCACCACCGATGATTGCAGTCATAGGTTTTTCAGGGTTTGTTACCATTGGCTGAATGTATTTAACTTCTTTTTCCATAAGGAAGCCGCCAACAGAAGGAACTGGCATGAACTTTGCGATAGAAGCAGTAGAAGCCTGATCGCGGTGAGCAGTTCCGAATGCATCGTTTACGAAGATGTCTCCATATGTAGCAAGTTCTTTTGCCATTACATCGCGTTCTGCAGGATCTTTAGAAGTTTCTTCCTTGTGGAAGCGAACGTTCTCGAGCATTGCAACAGCTCCTTCTGGAAGAGCGTCGATAGCAGCCTTCTGTCCGAGTGCATCTGGGAGGAAAGTAACAGGCTTTCCGAGTTTTGAAGCGAAATATTCTACAACCGGCTTCATGCGGTTCTTTCCATTGATGAACTTTTCTGCATCAGCGTCTGTCCAGGTTTTACCGGCCTTTTCAGCTTTTTCCTGAGCCTTTTTTACGTCCGTTTTAGGGTCTCCAAGGTGGCTCATAAGAACGAGAGAACGTGGGTTCTGCTCGAGAATGTATTTAATAGTAGGAAGTGCAGCCATGATACGAGTATCATCCTGTACAACTCCGTCCTTCATTGGTACGTTGAAGTCTACACGCATAATGATGCGCTTGTCTTTCAAGTCTACGTCTTTAACGGTCTTAATCATCGTTTAACTCCTTATATTTACCCCACAAACAATGCAGGGAAATTTACGATATATAATAAAATATAATGAGTTTTATAGACAAATTCAATGTAAAAAAATTAGACTTCGACAAGGCAAGGCTCGTTATAGCCGCGGAGCAGAGAATCGTGAGTCAAAAATGTAAAACCTTCTGCTTTTGCCTGCGAAATAAGAATACGGTCAAAAGGGTCATTATGATAAGGAGCAGCTTCATCGCGTACAAGACCAGCAAGCTCAGCCACATGCAAATCATCTATAGGTAGCTTGTGATAACCTGATTGCTCGCAGTAATGCATGAATTCTATTCCAGAAATTGGCATCTTCTTTATATCATATTTAATCTGAACTTCCCACATAGAAGCTATGCTGTAATAAATCGATCCAATATTTTCTTTAATCAAGTTTTTGGCTTTTTGCGAAAGCCTTTCATCACCTAAAATCATCCAAAGTATAATATGCGTATCAAGCAGTATTTCATTTCTTCTCATAAAAATCCTCCTAGTCTATCATTCCAAACATACGAGCAATTTCTTCATCAGGCTCATCAAAATCATCTGGAATCGTAAACTTTCCTTTTGCAATTCCAAAAATGTCATCAAATGATTTCGGCTTATCATAAAGCACAACCTTAGCCACCGGCTTTCCCGCCCTCGCAATAATCACCTCTTTTTCTTCCTTGCGCTCAAGCATTGCAATAATCTTAGAAAAATTAGTTTTTGCTTCCAAAACATTCATCTGGCACATAGGAAACCTCCTTATACAAATTAGTCAGCTTAGTCTTAGTCAATCTGACTAGATTTTATAGTGTAATTCGCAATGTGTCAATAAAAATCGTCTTGACCCGAAATCATTTCTTTCACATAATAATTCTATGAAATCAAAAGGCTTCCACCCCACCGAAATTATTTTCTCTTCCACAACCGCCTGCAACCTTCACTGCGAGCATTGTTTTATTAACCGCACTCCTCACAAACTGGAAATTGCAGATGCTGTAAGATTGATTGAAAGCTGCGTGGAAAGCGGCAGTGACATTGACCACATCGGTTTTTCGGGCGGCGAGCCTTTTTTGTATATGGATTTTTTGATTGAAGTAACTAAAGCTGCAATTTCTCACGACCTGATGTTTGACCAGATTATGACAAACGGCGACTGGTGGCGTGACGAGTCAGACCTGACCGCCACACTTCAGAAATTATACGACGCCGGCTACGACGGAAAAATCGGCCTCAGCTGGGATTCCTACCACGGACAAACTACCGAACGTATGGAAGCTTTTATCCGCAAGGTTCGGGAGATTTTTGGAGAGGATTCGATAAATATTCAGACGGTGGAAGATGGAGAACAAGTGGTTTCGATACGTCCTTCGGACTACTCAACCACCGGCGGTACAGAAAATACGGTGGTTGAGTGCCCGCAAAGCGGGTGTATCGAAACCACCATAGAACGTCGTCATGCTGAACTTGTTTCAGCATCTACTAGAAGACCCCGAAACAAGTTCGGGGTGACAGAGTTCCACCTGCCCCGCACCTACACCTCAGACGACCCACGAGCCTGGCAGGCCCGCCGCTGGTTCAAGGAAGATTACTGTCAGGGCCCGGGCAACATTCTCTACGTTCACGCAGACGGAAACATAGCCCCATGCTGCGGTTTTGCAAACGAAAATCCCGCCCTCTTCATAGGCACAATCCACGACAGCTTCGAAACTATCATTCAAAAAGCCGCCGCTAATCCGATGATAAAAATCTGCTACGAAGAAGGACTTTCCCACTACCGCCGCCACGGCCTAAAAAATCTGCTCCGTTCAAAAAAAGAAAAACTACCAGGCAAATGCAGCGATATCTGCAGTTTCTGCGATTACGTCTGCAAGAAATGTAATTAAACTTCCACTATACATCAAGAAAAAAAACGCTGTACTCACAGAAAACACATTCCCTGCAAGCACAGCGATATATACTGCTTTAGCAATTGTTTTTTAGAATCTAAACGCAATTCCAAGATTAAAAGTTGGAGCAATTAAAAATCTTACCGATGCATCATCCTTTAATTTTACTTCTGTTTTGCCAGAATCCAATGATACTTCTTCTATATCATCACCAGTGTAGCCTGTAGTACCCATGGCTGCAAATTCCATCTTAAAAGCACAACGATTATTTTTACGAGAACCAGGCTCCCAGCCGATTCTTAAATCAGCAGGAATAAAAGCAGCACCTCCAAGCTTATTAATTCCAACGCCAGTTCCATAAGTTACATACCAGTCACCAAACCAGAATGAACCAAAACCGATAATGTTTGCAGAAGCACCCAATGCTTTAGTGAAAAATGCGTGATCTACGAAACTTATTCCAGCCCCAACATCCCATCTGAAAGTATCATTAATACGGAAAAGATATGCACCTCTTGCTTCAACTTCTGCATTAGAAATACCAAAACCAAGATCCGCTTCAACTCGTATTGGACGATCAGGACTTTCCAAAGCAAAAAGACCAACACAGAATGCCAGGCATACTGCCAAAGCACAAATTAATTTTTTCATAAAATACCCCTTTTTATGTTTGTTTCAATTGATATTATAGTCACTCACTTATTCATTTAATGACTAGGTATAATTTTTTTAAATACTTTCCGACATCTTTTTTACAACTTCTTTCCAATCTGCTACGAAGAAGGCCTTTCCCACTACCGCCGCCACGGACTAAAAAAATGCCTGCGGTCCCGAAAAAAAAAGCTTCCCGGAACCACAGGCGACATCTGTACTCTCTGCGATTTTGTGTGTAGGACTATTTCTTCGTTAATTCTATAGAGTAATTTTCAAAAATTGGACAAGTAAATATTCCCGTAGTTGAATCTTTATTATCTATTGTTAATCGCCCATTTTCGTCCAAAGGCTCGTTATTAAGACTAAAGGCAGATGCTATAGCGGCATAACTTTCACCATTTTTAATTACTCTATATGAATATTTTCCAGGAGCTAAACTATGGTCTCCATCTAAATCAATCCAATCTTGAATTACCATTTTTCTTTCTCTTGAAAATTCCATAACCTTTTGTTCACCAAGATACCATGACGTTCCCATAAAATAGTCATCAACAACCTGATTTTCTTTACCATTCTCAGGAGTATTGTTTTCTGTATTATCTGTCCCTGACGAATTTGCACAGGAAGTTATCAACAATACAATAAAAAGTAAACAAAGAGGAAAAAGCTTTTTACTTACAAATCTCATATATATCTCCAAGACAGATTAATCTTTTTCATCAATCTCACCCTTTTTAAATTTCAAAACTAACTTTGTTGTGTTATCTTTTAATTCGCAAGTCTTCCAATTCGGAATATTTTCTTCCTGCCAGCCAGACTCATGTCTATGATGAGTTTTTGACAATACAATTGATGACTCTCCATCAGTCGTATAAGTTCCTTTGCAAGATGGAACAGGAACTCTTTGATTTCCTAATGCAGCAACCGGTAGTGAACAAGAACCTATTTCCCATTTATCAACACCATCTAAACTGATATATAAGTTCCCATCTCCAGTATAATAAGTTCCAGTCATATATGGTGAAATATTAAATACTGCTGTATACTCTGTACCATCATAGGAAATCCCTCCCTGACCGTTTCCACCACTAGAGCCACTACCACTCGGACTTGAACATGCAACAAAACTCATTAACATGGCCACTGTCATCAATATTGATAAAGCATTGATTATTTTTTTCATAAAAATACCCCCAATTTTTGTTGGGACTATTCTACTTTAGACTATTAGTCATTTAATGACTAAGTAATATTATTTTACACTTTTTCTGACATCTTTCGAATACTTTCCTTCCACTGCTCCACCAGCCAGTCCGGCTCAAGGGGGCGGGCGTTTTCTCCAAAGGAAAGCAGCCATCTGAAAATTGGAATCCACTGGGAACTGGTAAAGGAAATTGTAGTTGTTGCGGCTTTTTGATTTTCTTCGATAATTTGATTATCCGACCATACACACTCTCTGACTATGCTGCGGGCATCACCAGAAAATTCAAGCTTAAAATCATAGGCCTCGTCATACTGAAAGGCACCAAAACGCCCCTCTTCAAAAGCTTCGCGAAAACGGAAATTTGCCGGCAGGTCGAAAGTTTTTGAAGTTATCACCTGAACATTGTGCATTTTTGAAAGCTTATAAAGGCGGGGACCGGGCACTCTTGGATTTTTTGAAGCACCGTATAAATACAGACTTCCGTCGTCAAAAACAAGCTGAAAGGGCATGATTTTTCTGTGCCTCTCTTCGGGTTCCCATTTGCTGAAGTAATTAAAATCGAGCAGATAATTATTTTTGATGGCTTCGAGAACTTTTTCTACCACGCCTTCATCAATCAGCTGCTTTGGGCGCGGGGCAATATAGAAGCGGTCGCGTAAAGATGCTGAAACAAGTTCAGCATGACTTGGCGTACTTGGAGCAGGGATAATTTTATTCAGCAGCTTATCAAAGGCTTTGTATAAAAAATCATCATTTGAATTCTGATTCACAAGGCCTCGTATTAGCTTCAGATAAAGAATCTCATCATCACTAAAAGCCTCTGCCGGCAGTTTGAAGGGCTTGGTATAATGCCAGCCATGCAATTTTTTATCATAGGCAAGCGGCGCACCAAGCTCATTTTTCATGTAGCGAAAGTCGCGGCGAAGAGAACTGTCTGAAAGCAAATCATCCCGCAGCTCCAGTCGCAGAGAATCAAGAAGCTTTTCGAAAGGAAATACCTCGCCGTCAGCAAGAAGGCTGTCAATGAGGCGAAAACGTTCCAGCTGTGAGTGCGTTGTTTTATGACCGGGCATTTTTTACCGAACTTCCCATTCAGTGATGTTTCGTTCTGCACTACTAAAGTTTACACCAATTTTGAAGAGCTTGCGTTTGTCGGCAGAATATGGTGCGGCATAGCCCTGTTCCTCAATCTGCTTTAGTGCTTCAGCAGCGCTGACATCGCGCTTAAACTCAAAGACATAAACGTAGTCATCTGTTTCAAGTATGCAGTCTGCCCTGCCCTTTGCTGAATGAACTTCGGTTCGGGCGTATTTTCCCATCATTGTCAGGGCCATAAAAATTACATTCTGGAAATTCTGCTCTGTTATTGTCTCTGTGTCTGCACCGGCCGGATATGGCAAAAGAGCAAAGAGCGCAGTGAACCATTTCCGCATTCCATCCGTATCACCTTCTTCTACGGCATCGTCTAAAAGATCAATATTAAAGGGAGCAGGCTTATCTTCTACATGAAGATAGCTTGGGGCAAGGGAATTTAAAAATCCGTATTTTACTTCAGCATTTGGAAATGTCAGTTTGTAAGAATTCTGCTTCCTGTTCCAGCTTTTAATAGTAAGATAACCGGATTGATAAAAAAGAGGAACCGGGTCTGCATTTTCAGGCCGGTAATCTTTTATTTCCGATTCTGATACTTTTACTTCATCCGTAAACTGGCGTATATCAAATTTGGATGCATTAAGTTTATTGATTAAAAATGTCGGTGTGCCGCTTTCAAACCAATAATTGCCGAATTTTTTTTCATTAAAACAATGCAAAAGACTGAAAGGGTTATACATTCCTTCGCCAGAGCTTGAAAAATGATAGCCATCATACATTCTTTTAAGCTCGGAGAGTGTTTCATCTCTTGAAAGACCAAATTTCTTAGAAAGATTCTGGATATACAAATCAAAATTATCTTCAATTTCCTGCTTTGTAATTCCGCAGATTTCTGCATATTCATCATCAAGGGAAATATCATTAAGCTGATTCAAATCGCTGAAAATACTTACCTTGCTGAATTTTGTAACTCCGGTAAACATGTAAAAACGCAGGTACTCGTCGCAGTCTTTAAGGGTCGCAAAAAAAGCCTTGTACAGATTGCGGTTGGCTTCTTCCTGCTGTGGATTTACAGTCATGTTTTTTAAAAGCGGATTGTCATATTCGTCTACGAGGACAACAACTTTTCGGCCTGTTTTTTTATTTGCATTTTCCAGAGCTTTTGCAAAGCGGATGGCAAGTGTTACCTCATCATGAGGAAGATCATACTTTTCTTCAAAATCATTTAATGAAGTCCTGAGCTTTTTTGCAAGCCCATCCTTTTCCATAAATTCCCCGCTTGCAAGCGAAAAATACATTACAGGATATTCGGCCCAAGGCTCTTTACTCTGCTCTTCCAGCTGCTCAATTGCAAGTCCGCTAAATAAATCCTTTCGTCCGAGAAAATAATACTTTATTGCAGAAAGCAAAAGGCTTTTTCCAAAGCGGCGGGGACGGCTTAAAAAAACAGCCCTTTGCGTATGAGTAAGCTCATAAATCAAAGAAGTCTTATCAACATAAAGATAATCCCCTTCGCGAAGAATACTAAAATCCTGCACGCCAAGCGGCAAAAGCTGAAGTTTTTCCATAGGAATATTATAGCACAGATTTTGTTTTTTTCTATAGAAGAACAGGCTCGAAAAGCAGGCTAATTCCCTCTGCCCTTATCAGATTCTTCATCCTTCAAATCACCTTTATGTCGCAAAGTATACCAGATGATTCCAAGGCACCAGAAAAATGTTGCAATAAAATTAAAAAAGATTGCCATTCTCAAAGAAGGAACATAAATCATCGAAAGAAAGTATCCTGCAAAACCGGAAATACTGCCCGTCATATCAATCAGATTATCATAAGAAGCACGTTCTTCACTTTTCTTAAAAAACCAGGCCTTTGCACCTTCAAAAATTTTATCACTTATGCCGCCAAAGAAAACATACATTCCCATGCTGATTACCCAGAAAATGAACATGTTGAGGGTTGTTTCGGAGTAGATAAAATACAAAACACTGGCCGCCGCCTGCATGAGGAAAAATGGCAGCATAAGGGGCAGCAGTTTTTTATTCCACTTAGACCACATAAAACCAAGAAGAACTCCCCCGCCCCAGCCAATTATACTTTGCAGGGAAATAAGGCGGGGAGACAAAATTGCATAAATCTCTTTGTTGATTACTGCGGCAGAAAGGCCGGTAAAAAGATAGTAAAAGCCGTCTGCAAGGAGAAGCGGCCAGTATTTTTTTGAATCAGCTATCAAAGACATATTGATATGATAGAAAAAAGAAAGCCCTGTGGCAAGATGAATCTGGCACAGGGCTTTTACGCTGGTGGTTTCGATACGCCCTTCGGGCTACTCAACCACCGTATAATTAGAATACTACAACAACTTCACCGTTTGGATATGTTGCATCAACATACTTGCGAACCTTGTCGCTCTGCAAAGCCTTAACCAAAGCCTTAATTGCAGGCTTGTTTTCGTTACCGGCTTTTACAGCAATTACGTTTACGTATGGAGAAGATGAACCTTCAACAAAAAGCCCGTCTTTCTTTGCAGAAAGACCTGCAGGAATTGCATAGTTACCGTTGATTACGGCAGCATCAACATCTGCAAGTACACGTGGAAGTGAAGCAGCTTCAACTTCTACAAACTTAAGATTCAAAGGATTTGAAATGATATCTGCAGGAGTAGCTTCAATTCCAGCTTTTGGATCAATCTTAATAAGGCCTGCTTCCTGAAGAAGAAGAAGTGCACGGCCTTCGTTTGAAGGATCGTTAGGAACACCAATGCGAGCCTTTTTCTTAAGGTCTTTGATAGACTTTACTTTCTTTGACTTTGAATAAAGTGCAAATGGTTCAACATGGATTCCACCGGCATTTACAAGGTGATAGCCTCTTTCCTTATTGAAAGACTCAAGATAAGGAATGTGCTGGAAGTAGTTAGCATCGATTTCGCCAGATTCTACAGCTTCGTTTGGTGTAACGTAGTCTGTGAACTCAACAATCTTAAGATCGATTCCTTCTGCCTTAAGGTCATCCTTTACGAGGTTAAGGATATCTGCGTGTGGTACTGGTGTAGCACCAACTTTAATAGTCTCTGCGAAGAGAGATGAAGCGAGTACAGCGGCTGCTGCAAGTGCAATAATTTTTTTCATATTAAGTTCTCCTTGTGTTGTTTAATATACCTATAGGTTTACTAGGTTATTAAACAAATGTCAATATAGTTTTGAAATATTTCGTAAAATCCTGAAAAATAAATCCACTTCCGCTACAGAGGCACACCATCTGCGGGGATGATGCAGATGGTATACCTCTTTCGCTCGCGTGGATTTATTTTTCAACATCAACGTAATTAAAACTATATTGATTTTTATTTAATTGTGCACAATTCTCTTGACAATTTTTTATTTACTTTGTATATTTTTAATTGTACACAACTTAATTACAAGGAGATTTATATGGCAGAATTAAATATCACAAGTGCTAATTTTAAGAGCGAAGTTTTGGAATCGGACAAACCGGTTATCGTTGATTTCTGGGCAACCTGGTGCGGTCCTTGCCGCATGCTTGGCCCTGTAGTTGCAGAGCTCGCAGAAGAGCATCCTGAAATTAAGGTATGCAAGGTAAACGTGGACGACGAGCCAGATCTGGCACAGCAGTACGGCGTAATGAGCATTCCATTCGTGGTAAGCTTCAAAGGCGGCCAGCTCTACAAGTCATCAGTAGGAGTTCAGCCAAAGGAATCACTCCTCGCCCTCCTCGACTAAGCTAACCTAAAAATACCGGTGGTTGAGTAGCCCGAAGGGCGTATCGAAACCACAATAAAAAAACGGTGGTTTCGATACACTTCGCTTCGCGAAGCACTCAACCACCGTTTTTTTTTATCTCAGATTACCTGAGCGAAAACTAGCAGTTCTCAGAGAAATATTTGATAGTTCTAACCATCTGAGATGTGTATGAGTTCTCGTTATCGTACCAAGAAACTACTTCTACCTGATATGTATCGTCATCAATCTTAGATACCATAGTCTGAGTAGCATCGAAGAGTGAACCATAGCGCATACCGATGATATCGCTAGATACGATTTCGTCTTCATTGTATCCGAAAGATTCTGTAGCAGCAGCCTTCATAGCAGCGTTGATAGATTCCTTAGTGATGTCCTTACCCTTAACTACAGCGAAAAGAAGAGTTGTAGATCCTGTAGGTGTTGGAACACGCTGAGCAGAACCAATCAATTTTCCGTTCAATTCAGGAATTACAAGACCAATAGCCTTAGCAGCACCTGTTGAGTTTGGAACGATGTTCTGAGCACCAGCACGTGAACGGCGGAGGTCACCCTTGCGCTGTGGACCATCAAGAATCATCTGATCACCAGTGTAAGCGTGGATTGTAGACATGATACCAGACTGGATTGGGTATGCATCATTAAGAGCCTTAGCCATTGGAGCGAGACAGTTAGTTGTACAAGAAGCTGCAGAAATGATGTTGTCGTTCTTTGTCAAAGTTTTGTGGTTTACATTGTAAACGATTGTTGGGAGGTCGTTTCCAGCAGGAGCAGAAATTACTACCTTGCGGGCACCAGCAGTGATATGAGCCTGTGCCTTTTCTTTAGATGTGTAGAAACCTGTACACTCGAGAACAACGTCTACCTTGTTAGCTGCCCATGGACAGTTAGCAGCGTCTTTCTCTGCATAAATCTTGATTTCTTTTCCGTCTACGATGATAGAATCATCAGTAGCAGATACTGTGTGCTTTCCTTCACCAATCTTACCACAGAAACCACCCTGTGCTGTATCATACTTCAAAAGGTGAGCAAGCATTTTTGGGCTTGTCAAATCGTTGATAGCAACAACTTCATAACCTTTAGCGTCAAACATCTGACGGAAAGCCAAACGACCAATACGGCCGAAACCATTAATAGCAACTCTTACATCTGCCATTTTATATCTCCTAAAAATTAGATTAAGATTTTATACCATATAAAATAATGAATTTACGGGAAATAGTCTATAGATAGGTTTTAAGTAAGGAGGGGGAAGTCCGCTCGAACCTCAGCATATTCATGCTGAGGGCGAATACCCCCTCGGGCGCACTTCGTTGCGCCCTACCCCTTCTAACGGGGGCTCCGCCCCCGTAACGCCCCCGTTTAGTTGCTTGAAGACTCTTTTATTCTTGTGTCAAAATATCCGCCGTCTTCGAGGTAGCGGCGTCTTGTCATAATCAGATTTATTAATTCCTGGTACATATTAAAATCTACCTGGATGGACATTGGCAAAAGGAAGTATTCGGTTTCGTCGCAGTAGCGTTCGATAAAGGCCGGGTCTGTAACGTAGCCCAGGGAAATCATATTGGAAATGCGGTCGGCACACTTTAAGATTTTTGCTTTCTGGCTGCCTTCGTCGAGGATGCGGCAAAGGAACTCTTTTTTAGATTCACCCTCTTTACGGGTAACTTCTTTTACAAGATTTAATACCTCAGGGCCGTCTTCGTCAGCATTAATAATCAGTTCAGGAATAAAGCCGGGAATATCTTCTATCGTATCGTGAATAATAGAAGCCTTAAGCAGAACCGGGTCAATGTAACCGTAGTCCAGAAGAATTGCAAAGGTATCCATCTGGTGGCGGAACATGTTTCCACCGGCATGACGGGCTTTACCAATCAGGGCTGTGGCAAGCTGAATATAGGGAGCAAAGTGAATACTGCTGAGCTGAAGCATCTGCTGCTCATTCATATTCTGAGATCTGTCAGTTTTCATTTCGTAATGCTGTTTTCCCATTAAACCCTCACGGTGGTTGAGTGCCGCAAAGCGGTATATCGAAACCACCTGCTACATATTTATCGGTGGTTTCGATAAACTCAACCACCGATTTTTTTATTATTTTAATTCTGCGAGATAGCCTTCGAGAGTCTTAATTTTTCTCTGGCTTTCTGCAAGACGGTCACGTTCTTCCTGTACAAGGTTTGCAGGAGCATGCTGTGCAAAGTTTCCGTTGAGCTTGTTTTCGCTCATTCTTGCATAGCCCTGCTCTTTTTCAATTGCCTTCTGGAAGCGGGTCATAAGCTGCTCTTTATTGATAGATTCATCAACAAGAACAAATACTTCAAAGCCGGCTCCAACAGCACCAATTGAACTTGCAGGTTTTGCGTCAACAAAATCAACCTTAGCAACACCGCCAAGCAGCTGAATCATTTCAACCTTTTCGCGGGCAACTTCTGCAGCGCTACCCTTTTCAATCTTAATTGCAATATTGATTTTGATTGCAGGGTCAATTCCGCAGTCTACCTTTGTAGCACGAACCTTACCAATGAGCTCTTTGAGAGCTTCGAAGCGGGCAGCAATTTCTGAATTGTCGCGGGCTTCAGTAACTTCAGGATATGGAGCATTGATGAGCATGCCAACATATTCACTGTTAGAAGCAATCTTCTGAGTTCCTGCGGCCTTGCGGTTAGCAGCAATTTCAGCAAGCGGCAGCTTTCCATAAATCTCTTCTGTAACGAATGGAATATATGGATGAAGAAGACGAAGGCTTTCTTCGAGAATGTTCATCAATACTGAAGCCTGGCGGTCCTTTTCCTTATCATCACCATTCTTAAAATTAATCTTTGTAGCTTCAACGTACCAGTCGCAGAATTCATTCCAGAAGAATTCCATAAGTGCAGAAGCGGCATCGTTATAACGATAGCCTTCAAGAGCCTCTCTTACTGTCTTTACAGCGTGATTCAGGCGGCTGTAAATCCATTTATCAAGTTCTGTAAGGTCTGCATCAGTAACAGGAACAAGGTTACGTCCTTCAAGGTTACCCAAGAGGTAGCGCGAAGCGTTCCATACTTTATTACAGAAGCGGCTTCCGAGTTTGAAGCTGTCTTTATCAATAAGAACATCCTGTCCCTGAGCACACATAAAGCCGAGAGTGAACTTAAGGGCATCGGCACCGTACATATCAATAATCTCAAGAGGATCCATACCGTTTCCAAGAGACTTAGACATTTTGCGGCCCTGCTTATCGCGAACGAGTCCGTGAATGTAAATATCATGGAAAGGAGCTTTTCCTGTAAACTCAAGACCGGCCATAATCATACGGCAAACCCAGAATGGAATAATGTCGTATGCTGTAAGCAGTGCCTGTGTAGGATAGAATTTTGCAAGATCTTCAGTTTCCTGAGGCCATCCCAAAGTAGAGAAAGGCCAGAGCCATGAAGAGAACCAGGTATCAAGTACGTCCGGATCCTGTTCAATATTTTTTGAACCACATTTTGGACAGCAAACTGGATCTGTGCGGCTGCAGATTACTTCACCACACTCACAGTACCATACTGGAATTCTGTGTCCCCACCAGATCTGACGGCTTACACACCAGTCGCGGATATTTTCCATCCAGTGGCTGTAAGTATTTTCCCACTTCTTAGGATAGAATACCAGTTCACCTTTTCTCCATGATTCAAGGGCTTTCTCTGCCATTGGCTTCATTTTTACGAACCACTGGTCAGAAAGATAAGGTTCTACAACTGTTTTACAGCGGTAACATTTACCAACTGCGTGAACGATTTTTTCTTCACCCTTGAAGAGGCCTGCGGCTGTCAAATCTTCAATTACTAATGCACGAGCCTGTTCTGGTTTGAGTCCACGGTATTTTTCAGGAACGTTTTCATTCATTCTTCCGTCAGGAGTAAGAAGATTGATTACTTCCAGATTGTGGCGGAGACCTACTTCCCAGTCGTTAGGGTCATGAGCCGGAGTAATCTTTACCATACCGGTTCCGAATTCCATATCAACATATTCATCAGCGATGATTGGAATCTCTTTTCCGGTAAGAGGAAGCTTGAGCATTTTTCCAACGAGTGCCTTGTAACGTTCATCGTTAGGGTTTACGGCAACGGCAGTATCACCAAAGAAGGTTTCAGGACGAGTTGTAGCAACTTCAATCTTTCCGCTTCCATCAGCATACTCGTAGTAAAGGTGGTACATTGCACCCGGTGTATCTTCGTGGTCTACTTCGTCATCGGCAAGAGCAGTACCACAGCGAGGGCACCAGTTTACAAGGCGCTTACCCTTGTACATAAGACCGCGTTCATAAAGAGTTACGAATACATCGCGAACTGCGGCAGAAAGGCCTTCGTCGTATGTAAAGCGCTCGCGGTCCCAGTCTGTAGAGTTACCAAGTTTTTTCTGCTGCTTTACAATAATATCATGGTGCTGATGAGTTACTTCCCATGTACGTTCAACAAGCTTTTCACGGCCAAGGTCAAAACGAGTTTTTCCCTCTTTTTTAAGCTGACGTTCAACAACATTCTGAGTAGCGATTCCGGCATGGTCTGTACCTGTAAGCCAGAGAGTGTTATCGCCCTTCATACGGTGATAGCGAACAACGATATCCTGAAGAGTGTTATTAAGACCGTGTCCCATGTGAAGAACACCGGTTACGTTTGGAGGAGGAATGACGACAGAATAAGTATTGGTTTTCTTGTTGCAGTCTGCACACTGGCACTTGTACTGTTCATGTACAGGCGACTTTTCATCAGATGCAGGCTTAAAATAGCCCTTGCTTTCCCATTCATTGTAAATTCTGTCCTCAAAGGATTTAGGCTCATAGGCCTTTTCAAGTTCAATTGCTTTCATTCTGTCAGTTCCTCGTTATTTACGTCTGGTCAAGGCACGCTTCGCTTAAAGCCTTGACTCAGCCGTTTTGCAGATTGAAAAGAATTATCAATCTGCAATAAAATATTGCTCAAAATTATAATGATTTTACTATTATTTGTCATTAGCAATAAAATAGAGTATTATTAAATTAAATGAAAAAAAACTTCTGCCTTGTAATCTTTCTGCTTCTCTTTCCCCTGCTCTGCTTTGCACAGACTGATTTTCATTTTTCCCTGGCCCCACGAATTTCATTTACAGTCGGAGAACTCACAGAACTGCTTTATACTGACAACGAAATAGTAAGTCAGCTGGACTGGGAACAAAAGCCTCTCTTAAACCTTGGACTTAATGCAAGTGCCGATTACAAAAACTTTTTTATCTCAGCAGATTTTGATTATTGTCTGCCTGCAGGCACTTCTTACATGTATGATTCAGACTGGGAAGGAGATGAAAAATACAGCCTTACAAAGCACCCTATAGAAAGCTCAAAAAATATAGATACAGCATTAAGTCTGGCTTATCAGATTCCAGTAAGCAGAATAATATCTATAATTCCGGCTCTTCAATTAAATTATTTATATAATGATTTTGAAGCAGGAATAGGAAGCGGTGTCCGTCATGGCAGAAACATCCGGGTTTATGGAATTGATTATAGAAGACATTCGTTTTTCATTTTTACAGGGACCGCAGTAAAAGTTCAGCCTTTCTCAAAACTTTTTATTCAGGCTGATTTTATGCTGGCTCCATGGAATTACCAGCTTAGTTTCGACTACCACCATGGCGTAAAAAATCCTTTTTCTACAAAAGACATTCAATTCGGCTTTTTCTCAAAATACAAAGCCGGCCTTACCACAGGTATAATTTTAGACAAAAACATTACCCTTCAGTTATTTGCCCAGCTTCTTTTCGGCTTCCCAGACAAAGGTCCCATCTACACAGATTACTGCTCCACCACCATGGAAAAAAGCCCCTGCCAGAAAAGCGGCGCCGCCACCCACTCCCTCAAAAGCGGCCTTGCAGTAAAATTCTCTTTATAAACAAAAAAAAAGCCGCCGGAGATTTTTCCGACGGCCTTTAAGCTAGAAATCTATTGAATATATTTTATTCTTCGATCTCTTCTGCTTCTTTGTACATGTCAAGGAATTCCCACTCACCACTAAGTCTCTTTTTTGCATCAACCTTTGCATATACTGCAATCTGATTCTGTGGAACGGCATTGTTAGTACCAAGAGTGAAAGCATCGAGAATTTTCTGTCCTTTTACAAGTCTTCCACCAACAGCTGCCAAAGCTGCATAATTTGTTGCATCATTTTTCATCAAAGCTTTAGCTGCAGTTGCCTGTTCAGCAGTAAAATCAAAAACAGCCCACTCGTAATAACCTTTTGTTGCATCAGATTCGCCTTCTGCTGTACCATTGTTTGCAAATGCTTTGTAGTATACATAGTAAGTAATACTTCCATTTGCATCTTTTTCAGGAGGAGTTACAGTACCAATATCATTTGATGAAGTTTCATCAAACAATACAGTTTCTACTGCTGGGTTTGTAGCCAATTTAGTACCAAAGTTTTCGGCCTGAAGGTCTGTAACATTTGTGAAGTATGATGCATAAAGGTTATAGTCATTTGTTCCTGCCAAACCAATAATATAGAAATCTTTTGCTTCTTTATCTGCTGCATTATCGTGAAGGTCGAAAATGACACCCATTTTACTGTAGTTACCAGCTTCTGGAGCCTTAAAAGTAACTCTTACAAGAGCACCTGCATGCTTAAGAGATGTTGATTTGTATGCTCTGTAAGCATCTGTTCCCTCATTTGTCCAATCGATATCATAATTGTTGTTTTTTCCACCGATTGCATTCTGAGTGTCGTCGTTTGTTTTACAACCTACAAGAGCAAGTACTGCAGCAGTTGCAGCAAGACCCAACAAAATTTTCTTTACCATTTTCATAGTAATATCTCCTGTTTTTTTCCCGTGCTTTTTTTGCGCGGGTTTAGTTTTTTGTGCGAAAAAAGTAAGTTTTTTTTCTGCACGCGTTGTTAACTATATGACTATTATGTCATTTTTGCAAGTTAATTCATTATTTTTAATTTATTACTTTTTGAGATTGATTATTTTTTGAATTTAATAACAGTGTTGTAGTCTTCTGTTGTCCAGTCTGGATTTACGACCATGTCCAGGTCTGCATCAAGGGAAATTCCTTTTTTGAAGGAATAAGAGCGTTCTGTATCCTTGCAGTCGAAAGAAATTGAAACACCGGTAGTATCAGCATTTACCTTAAAATTCTGTACGGTGCCGTCTTTGAAGGTGTAAACTTCTTCGCCGGTGCTTGTTTTTGTAAGCACAATTTTTCCATCTGCAGAGAAGGTCCAGTCTGCATCCCATTTTTTGTCCTGCCAGGTTCCTTTGATTCCGCCCAAATCCAGAGCAAAAAGACCGGCTGTCATTACCGCAGCCACTGCCAAAGCCAATAGCTTTTTCATAATCAATAACTCCTTAATCTTAATAGATTGTTATAATTTTAGCACTCTTTTTTTACTCGTCAAGCGTAATTTTATTTCCGGTGTAGAGGAAGTAGTAGCGGCCCTTTGCGGCAATAAGCTCGTCGTGGGTACCACGTTCTATGATGTTTCCGTGCTCCAGAACAATAATCTCGTCTGCATTGCGGACGGTTGAAAGGCGGTGGGCAATTACAAATGTTGTACGGCCTTTCATCAGCGAGTCCATTCCGTCTTCAATCAGTTTTTCAGTTCGGGTATCGATAGAAGATGTTGCTTCATCAAGAACCAGTACCGGAGGATTTGCAACCGCAGCCCTTGCAATAGCCAGCAGCTGTCTCTGTCCCTGACTCAGGCTTGCACCGTCTCCTGTAATAACTGTGTCATAACCATTTTCCAGATGGCGGATAAAATGATCTGCATTGGCAAGTTTTGCAGCCTCGTAAATCTGCGCATCTGACGCTTCGAGATTTCCATAGCGGATGTTATCTTTAATGGTTCCTGTGAACAAGTGTGTTGTCTGCTGAACCATACCAAGCGACTTACGCAGAGAGCTCTTAGAAATATCATTCAAAGGAATACCGTCGTAAGTAATTTTTCCGCAGCCTTCCGGCACATCATAAAAGCGGGAGAGCAGATTGATTGTTGTAGTCTTTCCCGAACCTGTAGAACCAACAAGGGCAATTTTCTGGCCAGGCTTTGCGTGAATACAGATATCATGCAGAACAGTTTTTTCCGGTTTATAACCGAAGGTTACGTGATCAAAAACAACCTCCCCTTCCAGTTTACGCAGAGAATTATCTGCAGGATTTTTCCAGGCCCACTCACCTGTTGAAGCATAAGACTGAACAAGTTTTGAATGTCCGTCTGCTTCCTTTGCTTCATAAGCGTTTACCAAAGTGAAAGCGCCCTGGTCAATTTCTTCTTCTTCATCAATAACAGCAAAAATTCTTTCCGCGCCGGCAAGTGCATTGAGCACAGAGTTTGCCTGCATAGACATCATAGAAATAGGCTGGCTGAAGGAACGAGTATACTGCAAAAAGGCCGCAATGGTTCCAAGATTCATAACGCCGGTAAAAAGATTGAAAGACATCAATCCGCTTTCGCCCATAATCATCAAGGCAGCCGCAAGAATTGCCACAACCGCATACTGCATATGGCTGAAGTTATTCATCATTGGGCCCATAAGTCCACCATAAGTCATGGCAGCAGTTCCGGCCTTGCGAAGATTTTCACTCAAAGCTTCAAAGCGTTCAATTGCCTTTGGCTCGTAATTAAATACCTTGATTACCTTCTGGCCTTCAATCATCTCTTCTATAAATCCGTTCAATTCGCCGACACACTTCTGATTTTCACGGAAGGCCTTTGCAGAACGTTTACCAACTGCAGCCATGCCCAAAGTAATCAAAAACATTGTAATAATCATTACAAGAGTAAGAAGCGGGCTAAGCGAAATCATCATCACAAATACCGAAGCTACTGTGATTATTGAAGAGAAAAGCTGAGGAACTGTCTGGCTCATCATTTCGCGCAGGGCATCTGTATCGTTTGTAAAGCGGGACATGAGTTCGCCGTGAGTATGACCATCGTAATATTTGATTGGAAGCTTTTCCAGCCGGCTGAACAAATCGCAGCGGACGTTGTAAAGCAGGTTCGTTGAAATATAAATCATGAGGCGGGAGTTACACCAGGAAGCAAAAACTCCAAGGCAGAAAAGAGCAAGAACTCCAAGCAGCAGTCTTGCAAAGCCGCCAAAATCCGGATTCTGGTTACCAATCATTGGAATGATATAATTATTCAGAGCTGGCTTAATCAGATAGGTTCCGATTACAGATGCACCGGAGCTGATAAGTACACACAAAAATACGACAATCCATAAAGCCTTGAATTTTCCCATATACTGGAGGATGCGGCCAATTGTCTTTTTAGCATTTTTAGGCTTTCCAAAGCCCTTTTGTCTCATAGGTGGCATTATGCATTTCCTCCTTCACTTTCATCTGCAAGGTCTGCATCTCCGCTACCCTGCTGCTGCGATTCGAAAACCTCACGGTAAATCTTACTGCTTTCCAGAAGCTCGTCGTGAGTTCCTACCGCACTTACGCTGCCCTCGTCCATAACAATAATCATGTCTGCTTCTTTTACAGAAGAAATACGCTGGGCAATAATGATTTTTGTAGTCTCAGGTGCCAGTTCCTTCAAAGCCCCGCGGATGCGACCTTCAGTTGCTGTATCAACTGCAGAAGTAGAATCATCCAGAATCAGAATCTTAGGATTTTTCAAAAGGGCTCTGGCGATACAAAGACGCTGCTTCTGACCGCCGGAAACGTTTACACCGCCCTGGCCCAGCATTGTGTCGTAGCCTTCCGGGAAGGTAGAGATAAAGGAATCGGCATCGGCTGCTTTACAGGCTGCTATAATCTGCTCGTCAGTGGCAGCCTCGTTACCCCACTTCAAGTTATCGCGGATAGTCCCGCTGAAAAGAACATTCTTCTGAAGTACCATGGCAACGCTGTCACGCAAAACTGTAATGTCGTAGTCGCGAACATCAACTCCGCCAATCTTAACGGAACCCTTCAGAACATCATAAAGACGAGGCAAAAGTGCAACCAGAGAAGTTTTAGAAGAACCGGTAGAACCGATAATTCCTACAACCTGGCCGCTCTTAATTTTCAAATTGATATCTTTAAGAATGCAGTTATCGGCTTTTTTATTGTAACTGAAATCGACATGGTCAAAATCAACTGAACCGTCGCGAACTTCCATAACCGGCGACTGAGGATTTTCGATATCCGGAACTTCATCCAGAACTTCAACGATACGCTGGTTAGAAGCCTGTACCATAACAAGAGAAACAAAGACCATTCCCAGGAACATAATAGAAGAAAGAACCTGAGTTACATAAGTAAAGAAGCTGATAAGCTCGCCGCTGAGCATGTGACCACCAACAACAAGGCGGCCGCCAAACCACATAACGGCAATCATAGAAACATACATAACCAGCTGCATAATCGGCATCATAAAGATGATGAGTTTTTCTGCATGCACCTGGGCACGGCGAACCTCATCGGCAGCCTGGCGGAATTTCTTTTCCTCAAACTCGCCGCGAACATAAGCCTTTACAATGCGGATACCAATAAGATTTTCCTGAATTGCTGAGTTCATTCCGTCGAACTTTTTCATCATAACCTTAAAGCGTGGATGCGCAAGATTAGATATGGTAAGTACAGAAATTACGATAACAGGAACCGCAATCAAAAAGAGAATTGCCAGCTGCGAGTTCATTCTAAAGGCCATAATGGTTCCGGCAATCAGCATAAAAGGTGAACGTACGCACATATGAATGAGCATGCGGTAAACGTTCTGAGTCATGTTAATATCTGTTGTAAGACGGGTTACCAGAGAAGCTGTGCTGAAGTGGTCTATATTTGCAAAAGAAAAGGTCTGGATTTTTTTATAAATCCTTGTTCGCAAAGTGTAAGCAAAGCCCTGGGCTGCAACCGTAGAAAAGCGGGTTCCAAGAACTCCGCAGGTTAAAGAAATTATTGCAAGACCAATCATGATTGCGCCGTAGCGGGCAACGTAAGGCAGGTCTTTTCCTGCAATTCCAACATCAATAATTCTGGCCATTATAAAAGGAATGATTACTTCCATTACTACTTCGCCAATCATAACAAGGGGCGAAAGAATAGTATTAACGATATATTTCTTACTCAGGCCCTGAGTAAGCTTTCTGATTGTAGACATAGAGTTAAATTTAACAAAAAAAGAAGGAGAAATTCAAGTAAGAATTATCTTATCTTTACTTCTTCAAAGCCCAGGGCCAGCATAAACTGGGTGATGATCCGCACAGAGTAAGCACGGGCATCTTCCAGAATGCCTTCGGCAATCATATCTTCTACAGCCAGGTCCTTTGCCCTGTCAATTTCATCAAATATCTCCTGGGTAGAAATTGGAACAAAAACACTCTGCTTTTCGTCGAAAACACTCTGGCTCACAATCTCATTCCCCAGCACCTCTGCCTCTGGCACAGTAAGCGTTATAGATTTTCCATCGAGAGAAACACTGTAAGAAACATCAGTTATATCTGCCAGCCCTGCCCTCACAAGCCCCGTGTACTTAATAATGCTGTAACTCTTTGCAAAACCCGAGGTCTTCTTAAGGGTAATAATATCGCTGTAGCGATACTTTGCCGTAACCAGTTCCTGGCAATAAGAAAGCTGGCGGTCTACCAGGGCCAGTTTATTTTCTGATTTTACGGTGGTAAAGCGCTTAAAGCCAAAATATCCGCCGCAAAGTACAATCAGGGTTATTAAAAGAATCGTCACAATGCGCAGAATGATGCGGGTACCCAGCCCTGCCTTGCGGGAGCTCTGTTTTTTTTCTGATTTAGATGATTTCTTAGTTTTTTCTTCCATATAAATTATTATACTCCATATCCGCTTTTTTTGTTGTTTTTTTTTGACAAACTTAATATCTTTAAACTAGATTCCGAAACAAGTTCGGAATGACGAGAGGAGGCTTCACAAAATGGCTGACGAAGAAAAAAAAGCAAAACGTGTGCGTAGAAGCGTAGGCCCTGCCATGCTTTTCTGGCTGATTGTCCTTGCACTTGCAGTAGTTGCAGGATTTTCAAGTGTTTATGTAGTTGATGAAACAGAAAATGCGGTAATCACCAGATTTGGAAAATACCAGCAGACCGTAGGCTCAGGCCTTCACGTAAAGCTGCCATTCGGAATCGACAAAAACTACAATGTTGATATTAAAACTCTCCGCGCCGAGCAGTTTGGTTTTAAGACAATTAAATCAGGCCGCAACAATGAGTATAAAAACAATATTGCCGAAGAATCAGAAATGCTCACAGGCGACCTTAATATAGTAGATGTTGAATGGGTTATTCAGTACAAGGTTGTTGACCCGCGCCAGTGGCTTTTCAACGTTTACGAGCGTGAACAGACAATCCGCGACATTTCCCGCTCGGTAATCAACACTCTGGTTGGTGACCGTGCAATTTTCGACGTAATCAGCGCCGACCGTTCTACAATTCAGAATCTTGCCCAGGAGCAGATGAACGAAAACTTTAAGGCTCTCGGGCTTGGAATTAACGTTACAACAGTTCAGTTCCAGAACGTTGTTCCACCAGTTGAAGTTCAGGCTGCTTTTGAAGACGTAAACAAGGCAAGCCAGGATATGAAGCGCCTTATCAACGAAGGTAAGGAAGAGTACAACAAAGAAATCCCTAAGGCTCAGGGTGAAGCAGACCGCCAGATTCAGGTTGCAGAAGGTTATGCTTCTGAGCGTGTAAATATGGCAAAGGGTGATGTTGCCCGCTTCAACGCTGTTTACGAAGAATATAAGAGAGCTCCAAAGGCAACTAAAGAGCGAATCTACCTTGAAACTATGGCAGAGATTTTCGGCGGCGATACAAAGCCTGAGTTGATTGACAGCGAGCTTGAAAATCTTGTTCCGGTAAAGAATCTTAAGGACTAGGACGGAGGCAGAAAAATGACAAAAGCAATGAAAAGATTTGTAGGCTGGCTGATAGCCCTTGTGATTATCTTTATCCTCTTTGTATTAACAGGACCATTTTATATTGTAAATGAAGGGAAGCAGGTTGTAATCACCCGCTTCAGCAAGATTGTTGATTCTCACGAAGAAGCAGGTCTTTACATCAAGGTGCCATTCCTTGACCAGGTAACTGAATATCCAAAACTGATTCTTTCTCTTGACGGCGACCCTCAGAGCATCACTACCAAAGAAAATCAGTATATAATAGTTGATACTACTTCAAGATGGCGCATTACAGACCCGGTTGCCTTCTATCAGAACTTCCAGACTCTGGACAATGCTTACAATAAGCTTTCTGATATTGTTGATTCTTCCTGCCGTACTGTAATTACTCAGAACAGAATGAGTGAAATTGTACGTTCTTCAAATATCATCAACGAGCGAAAAAACGACAACGTTGAAAAGGATGAAGAGACAAAAGAAATTGACAAGCTTGTAAATGCAGATACTGTAAACGAAGTTGTAACAAAAGGCCGAAGCGAACTTTGCCGTCAGATGACCGCAAAGGCTCAGAGCGAAGTTCAGGGCTGGGGAATTGAGCTTTTAGATATTGTTCCACGTCAGGTAAAATATTCTGATGAACTCAATGAATCTGTTTACAACTCAATGATTAAGGACCGAAATCAGGTTGCACAGGCTTACCGTTCACTTGGTGAAGGTAAAAAAGCAGAATGGCTTGGTCGCCTTGAAAACGACAAGCGTACAATCGCTTCTGAAGCTTACCGCAAGTCTGAGGAAATTAAGGGTGCTGCCGATGCCGAAGCTGCCGCAATTTACGCCGCCGCTTATAACAAGGACATTGAATTCTATACCTTCTGGAAGAGTATGGAATCCTACAAGCAGAACCTCAAAAACTACCCTGCTACCTACAGCACAAAGATGGATTATTTCGACTATCTGTATAGTGCAGATGGTAAGAGATAATGAATTATAATGGTGGTTTCGATACGATGCTTCGCATCACTCAACCACCGCATTACAGTACACCGGTGGTTGGAGTAGTACGGTGCTGACGCACCTATCGTATCGAAACCACCTTGCGCATGAGATATATTTATGAATTTATTACACATTGAAAACAACGAGCTCAAACTTAACACAAACCTCGATGAGTACACCTTTGGAAAAACAGGGCACGACAATATACTCAGTTACGAAGGCACCCTCTTCGACGGAAAAAACTTTCGCCAATGGACTTTTGAAGAGGTAAAATCTTTTGACGCCGAAAAAAACGGCAAAGCTGAGCGTCTTGTTTTCTATTGTGCAAAAAATCCGCTTGGCAGTTCTGTCCGCACACTCGCCGAGCTGCTCGAAGAAGACGGCCCTGCCGCTTTCGACGCAGCCCTGGCAGTCTGCAGAGCCCTAACCTCTGCCGCAAAAAATGGTAATCAGATTCCTATGGTTGGTGCCGGTGGAATTATGGTAGACGGAGACAAGGTTCTTTTTGCTCCTGAAGCACTTTTCTCCTATGCTGCAAACACCCTTTCTGCAGAAGAAGCCCTTATCCAGCAGCACGGCTATCTCAACGAAACAATAAAGGGACTCCCCGCTATCTGTTTTGAAAGAGCCTCAATCATATACAAGCTGCTTACAAAAAACTTTGCCTTTGGCGCAGCAGACAGCATTGCCCGCAATGCAGATATTCTTGATAATAACTTCCTGCCTGTACACTATTGCATAAACGGAATAGACAGCGAGCTGGCAGGAGAAATAAACAGAGCCCTGCGCTTAAACTCTACAGCTGTTAATATTCCCGGTAAACGTAAAAAGGGAAAATCCAGTGAAGACCTGCAACCTAAAGCAGACTTCCCGCTGGAAAAACTGGAAGAAGCCTGGAAGCTTAGCCAGGCCCAGGCAGCAAATGGCAGCGACAAGGATTTTGAAGAAAAAGTTGCCGCTTATAAAAAATCACAAAGCTCAAAAATCAATACAAAGCGAACAATCAAACGCAATTCAACAAGCATTATTGCAGCACTTGCCGCAATTGTAATTCTTGCTGTAATCATTATAAATACAATCAAAACCCGGGGCACAGACCTTACCTCTGTAGGCCTTACTTCTACCCAGACAATCAGCGCCTATATGAACGGCGTAAATCAAAAAGACACAATGCTTCTTTCTGATTTTGGTGATGGAAAAACTGCAAACAGCTTTGCAGACATGGTCAGCAGAATATACGTTCTGCACAAGCAGCGCATTACCTATGGCGACAACGGCTTTGGCTACCCTGCTAACTGGCTTTTCTATATTACAGATGACACAAAGTACCAGAAATCCGGAGTATACGGCCTTACAAATCTTAAAATTGATGGAAAGCCTGCAGAACACGTAACTCAGATTCATAAGAAAAACGAAAAGGCTCCTCCTCTCACAGAGGAAGGCGGAATCACATTGCAGGATGGTGCTACCTCTGTTCACAAAATTGAATTCTATATGATTTATACAGAAGGCGAAGAGGTTGATTACCTTGTAGATAAAATTACAGATACAATCACCCTCACCTACAAAAAGAACCGCTGGGTTATTACTGATATAGAAGAAAACAAGCGGATAAAACTTAATGTAGACTGCGCTAAGTTTAAGGCTGATTATTTTGAAGAGCTTAAAAAGTCTAACGGTGAAGTAATTCCTGCCGTAGATGCCCTGCGCTCAAAATACGAATGGCTGCCGGAAGATGCTGCAATGCAGAGAGAACGCGACCGCATAATCTATCAGATTGAACACCCCTTCGGCGACTTTGGATTATAATATTGACATTTTTTATTTTTTTGTCATAATAAACTCACGAGGTAAACAATGGAATACAATGTTGAAAAACAGCACGCAAAAGGTAAACTTCATGCTATTGAACGTATTAATGCACTTTGCGACAAAGATTCATTTGTAGAGACTTATCAGGGTGTTAAGCATAACTGCACCAGCTTTGGAATGGATAAAAAAGATATTCCTTATGATGGCGTAATCACAGGATTTGGAAAAATAAACGGACGTAAGGTTGCTGTATATGCACAGGACTTTACAATTCAGGGTGGTTCTCTCGGACACATGCACGGCCGCAAAATTGCCGACCTTACAAAAATGGCAATTGATGCCCGCTGTCCTGTAATCGGAATTAACGACTCGGGTGGAGCCCGCATTCAGGAAGGTGTAGAAGCATTGGGCGGTTACGGTAACGTATTCAATCAGAACGTTCGCGCTTCTGGTGCTATTCCTCAGATTTCTATCATTGCCGGACCTTGTGCCGGTGGTGCCGTATACTCACCTGGAATCACAGACTTTATTTTTACAGTTGATAAAGTAACTCAGATGTTCATTACAGGACCAAAGGTTGTTAAGTCTGTAATGTTCATGGATATTTCTGCAGAAGATTTGGGTGGTGCAAACATTCACGCAACAAAATCTGGTGTTTCTCACTTCCGCTGCGAAGATGAAAAATCATGCTACGAAGAAGTACGCCGCCTGCTCGACTACATTCCACACTACTTCGGCGACAAGATTGAACCGAATGAAAAGTTCAAGTTCGATGAGAAAAAGGCTGCAAAGAAAATCAAGGAAATTCTTCCTGAAAATCCACGCCAGGGTTACGACGTTCGCGAAGTAATCAACTGCGTAATTGACGAAGATTCTTTCCTCGAAATTATGAAAGAGTTTGCCGTAAACTGTGTTGTAGGCTTTGGTAAAATCGAAGGCCGCACTGTTGGTATTGTTGCTAACAACCCTAAGGGACTGGGTGGTGTTTTGGACTGCGATGCTTCTGATAAGATTGCCCGCTTTATCCGCTACTGCGACAGCTTTGATATCCCGCTTCTTACTTTTGTTGATGTTCCAGGCTTTATCCCGGGACCTCAGGAAGAGCAGAAGGGTATTATCCGCCACGGTGCAAAGGTAATTTACGCTTACAGCGAAGCTACTGTTCCTAAGCTCACAGTAATTTTACGCAAGGCTTACGGCGGTGCTTACATTGCAATGTGTTCAAAACATCTTGGAGCTGATTTTGTTTATGCATGGCCAAAGGCAGAAATTGCCGTAATGGGTGCAGAAGGTGCAATTGAGATTTTGTTCGCAAAAGAACTCAAGGATCCTAACAAGGCTGCAGAAGTTCAGGCTGCTTCAGAAAAATATAAGAACGAAATTATGACTCCTTATATTGCAGCAGAACGCGGCTACATCACAGAAATCATTCAGCCGGAAGAGACACGTAAGCGCATTGTTGCAAGCTTTGACTTCCTGGAGACAAAGATTTTTACAAACAAGCCGCTTAAGAAGCACGGAAATATTCCGCTGTAATAAATCACTGAGCTGTAGCCGCGTCAATCGGCTCCAGCTCAGAAAGATAAAAATCAGCTTTTTTCAAAACTTCCCAGCATGATCTTAGAGAATCTCTCCAGGTCCTGTTGTGGTGGCCTTTTATGGAAGCAATATTCTGCAGTCCCTCATGAACTTTATCGCGTTCATCAGTAAGAATACCGCTCAAACACTTATCCATCATATTACCGCCCTTACTGAATTTTTTAACACATTCGCGTATTTCAGATTCAGTAGTAGTCATCATCGAATCAATCTGATTCTGCACCTGGAAGGAACGGATTCTGCTTGTTGCAAATTCATCAAACTGAGCACCGTACTCCCCTTCCGGTGCCAGCCGGTCCAGAAGCTCCTTCATCTGACTGTTAGCCTGAACAAACAAATTTAAACCTTCAGAATACTCAATTCGGTTTTCGTTACGAATAAAAACGCCTTCCATCATAACATCGTTTAAGTAAGGCATCATTTCTTCATAACGGTTTTCACAGAACCAGGACAAAAAGCCTCCGGTCAGCTCGCAGGCAAAAGGCACTCGCAGCCACAAAGCCTGCCAGGGTCTATATTTTAAGGTTGGGAATTCAAAAAGGCCAAAGTCGTTACCTAGGTATATTTCCAGATTTTTCTTTTTGCGTTCGCGCAGCCAGTCGCCCCAGCGCACCTCAATAATTTTACGCCACTGGTTACGGAAGTTTGGAAACCATGCCTCTGAACCTTCGATAATTCCCGGAGTCCAGTCGTAATCAGCATTTATAATTTTTCCAACTTTTAATATAGGCACGCTGGAAATAAACATCTGAATTGCACCAAGACACTGATTTGCCTTTGCAATAAATTCTTTTATAGTCCGCTCAATGTCTTTTTCCTGGGCATTCTTTGTTATTTCTTTACGCTGACTGAACATGAGCATTGCTTCCAGCACTTCGTTCTGTACAGACATTATATTTGTAAAAACAGCCGCAAATGCAGAAAAATCGCTGGCAGCATTTTTATAAGGACAGGTATAATTATTTTCAGTAAGATTTGTAAACTGAGAAGTAAAATGAATATAAGGAAGCCTTGTAAATTGACGCAGCCAGTTCAAAGAACTGATAGCCGAATAAAGGCTGCTTTTAGCTCCCCCATCAATATTTTTAAGTATATTATCAAGATTTTTTAAGAGCTTGTTTTTATTTTCAATATCTGGATCCGTATCAAATGGAAGCGAAAAGGGATCTGCTTCTGAGGTAATCTGATCAGAAAGTTCGGGTGTAACAAAGGAACTTAAAAAAACATAGAAATCACCAGGGTTATCATCAATCAGATTAAAGTAAGGCTTAAAAAAATCTGCGGCGGTTTTTAGTGCCCGCAAATGTTCATAAAAAACAGAATCCAGAAGTCCATTTTTATGATTTAAAATGCCGGGATGATCGCGATTAATGCGGCGGGCCATGGAAGCAAGAACATCTTCATTATAAATCTTTTCCGGATTTTTCTTTTCAATTAAACTGCGGAACCAGAGCAAAAGTCTGTAAAAAGCAGATTCTTCTTTAAAACGAATATGAAGGGAAATATTTTTTTCTGGCAGCTGATTTTCAGTTTCCGAAAGCTGTACAACAGAAACAGCAGACTGATTGAGTTTTTCGAGCATGTTACTGCGTTCTTCCGAATCCATACCGGCCACAAGTTTGTCGAACGCACTTCTGTTTAATGGATCTGCCATATTTTCTATTATAACATACGCTTATGGTTTTTGCTATGCAAAATGTTATACCGTCATTGCGAGTCTAAACATTTCACCGTCATTGCGAGCCCGAAGGGCGTGGCAATCAAAAAAAGTACTTTTAAAAATACGTTATTTTATATCCAACCTTGTTTTTTCTATAATTGAATGTTATAATTATGTGAAAAAGTTTCTGCATTTTATCAGTAAGAGATTTTACCGATTTTTATGCTAGAGAGAGAAATATCGTGAGTAACAAAACAGAATCGACTCCTGAAAAAAAAGGAGCCTATGTAGTAAAGTTCCCTATAGGTGTAAAACTTGCACTTATCATCGGATTTATTGTTCTTGTATCTCTTGGAACAGTAACCTACCTTAACAGCCACTTTGTCGGTGAAGATGTAAAAATCACTGCCGAAAACAACAACCTTTCCACAAATACTCGTGCAGCTTCCACAATGGAAGATAAAATCAGCACAATTCGTTCAAATGTATTCCAGTTACTGGACCTTTTGAACGTAGTAAGCGGAGGTCGTCAGGCTGCCCTCGCCCGCCAGGCAGAAGCATTCTTCTTTGAAAGAAATCAGGATATTGCTTCTATATATATTCTTTCTGAAAACAGCCTTTCCCGCCCGGAAAGTACAGACAATAAAATCTTAAACACACGCTTTTTCCTCTCAAACGAACTCGACACTTCTGTAATGGAGACTTTTATTCAGGCTTCTCAGAGCGCAATTACCCGTTCCTGCAAGGGTGAAACAATTGCCCTCAACGCTTCTCCTTTCTTTGGCATTCCTGTAATGTCCATGCTCTTCAGCTATAAGGAAAACGGCCTTGACCAGACCTGTATAATTACATTCTCTATAGAAAGTATTTCTGATATTCTTGGTACAGACCAGACAAACACTACATTTATCATTAATGATTCAGATGAACTGCTTTCACACCCGGAAACAGACCGTGTTTTGCGCGGTGAAAGCCTTAAAAACTACCCTCTGGTTACCGCAATGCGCCAGAACAACCAGAATAACGACGACAGCCGCCAGATTCCATTCGTAGACACAGAAATTATTGATGGAAAAGAAAAAAAAGTTGACTATTACGGTGCTTACGAAAAGCTTTCCTTTGGTGATATTGTTGTAATGACAACCGTACCTCTTAATTCGGTACTGGAAGGAGTTCTTACAACCCGCAGAAACAACATTTACCTTATGGGTGTTGTATTCTTCCTTTCTATTATTTTCATTCTTGTTTTCTCCCGCTTTGCAATTTCGCGACATCTGCGAAAACTTACTGCTGCAGCCGAAGAAATCAAGCTTGGTAACTTTGAATCTGATATTTTTGAACGCCTTCACACTAAACGAAAGGATGAAATTGGTGTTTTGAACCAGAGTACAAAGGATGAACTTTACTCCCTGAACACCTTCGCAAAATTTACCAACAGAAACGTTGCAAAGGCTATTGCCCGCCAGGAAATCGACTTTAATCCTCACCTGAAAGACGTAACAATCTTCTTTAGCGATATCCGAGGCTTTACAGCAATTTCAGACGGCTTTAAAAACCGCTTTGGAAACGATTCGCCAAGCGAAATCATCGGCTTCTTGAACGACTACATGAGCCGAATGGTAAACTGTATCGTGCTCAGCCACGGAAATATCGATAAATTCGAAGGTGACGCTATCATGGCCGTTTGGGGAATCATGAGAAATGACTCTCTTGATTTCGAAGCCCTGCCGGATTCTGACCCTAAAAAGAAGGAACTGCAGAAAATCCACGACGAACACGTTATGGAAGATGCCACAAACGCCATTCGCGGTACAATTGCCATGCGTTATGCCCTTATGAAGTACAATAAGGAAGCAGAAGCCTTTACAAAAGCCCACGAAAAAGAACCTAAAGCTAAATATAAGCCTCACATCCGCATTGGTAGCGGTTTGAATACCGGTCGCGCAACCTGTGGTCTTATGGGTGCCGACATGGGTAAAGACGGTAAAATGGAATATACGGCTATTGGAGATGCTGTAAACTTTGCATCTCGTACAGAAAGCTCTAACAAGCCTTGTGGAACCGATATTCTTATTACCGAAGACACTTACAGCCTGCTCAAAAAGCGATTTATCAAGTGTGAAGAGAATCATTTTACAATTGCAGAGGCCGACAAGGCAAACGAACTGATTGTTGAGCAGATTCCTGTTGAATTTGAAGTAAAAGGTAAAGGAACACAGCACTTCTACGGTGTTGTAAATATGCCTCAGTTTGATATTGAAGCTTTCTTTAAGCCTAATGAACCGGATTTCAAGGCAGACCCGGACTGCGCAAGAGCCCTTGGACCAAACGGACCAAAAACTCTCAACGAAGTTCGTAACCTCCTTGGTATTCCAATCCCAGAATTTGAAAAGGTAAATTTAAATGAAGAAGAAAACAAGATCCAGGTTAAGCAATAGTCTGCTTCTTCCTTTCCTCATCACTATTTTTATCTGTCTCATTGGTGCTTCAGCAAACTCATGGTTGTTCTATACAAGCTTCTTTCGCGCCCTTACAAAGCAGAACGAAGAGCCTATTGCAACCATTACATTTAAATATAAAACTGCCCAGCGTAAGTTCTTAGACCGCGTTGTCTGGGACCGCTTACGTCAGGAATCTCCTGTTTATAATGGAGATACAATTCACACTGCTGCCCTTTCAGAAGCAACCATCTGGTTTAACGACGGTAACGTTATGGACCTTATGGAAAACACCATGGCTCAGGTATTCCTTACAGAAGATAAGGGTGCTGCCGTAGAACTGGAAGACGGATATGCAACCGTAGACTCTTCAGACGCAGAAAACGGAATGACTCTTTCTTCGGGCGGAGTTCAGGTTGATGTAAAGTCTGGAACCAGTTTGAGCGCAGGTTCTGTTGCAAAAGGCGGAAGTGGAGCAAATGCCAGTGGCTCCGGACTTTCTGTACAGGTATTAAAGGGTTCTGCTTCCCTGCAGAATGCAGACGGATCTACTCTTGCAATCAATCAGGGCGAAGAGCTTAATATGAGCACAGGCACAGCACAGACAATTCCTGCAAAGCCTGCCCTCACCGTTTACACCCCTGCCCGCAACCAGAAAGTTCTTTACCACACTCCTGGCGCTACAGACGTACACTTTAGCTGGAGCCAGACTGCAGCTGCAACTATGCTGCAAATTTCAAAAGATAAAGATTTTAATGATATTTTATACAGCCTTAATTCAGACGGTCTCAACGAAACTAATATTAAACTGGATTCCGGAATCTGGTACTGGAAGCTGGACGGCTCAGAAGACGGAGTTTCTCAGGAACAGGCTGTGAACGACGGCCAGATAAAAACAGGAAAAGTTCAGGTAATTCAGTCTCTGCCTCCAACTCCTGTTGCTCCGGCAGAAAACTACAGCTACGGCTACCGCACAAGAAATCCTGCAGTGCGTATTATCTGGACAGAAAGCCCATACGCTTCTACCTATAAACTTGAAATTTCAAGAAATCCTAATATGAATAATCCGGTTATAGAACAGAGAACTTCTACAACCTCTTCTATTATTTCTACCCTTGACCAGGGCACTTACTACTGGCGCGTAACTCCTTACTACACAATGAATAAAAAAGGTTTTGCCGCTCCTTCGGAAGTACGCAGTTTTAAGGTAGAGCGCAAGGGAGAACTTACTGCTCCGGAGCTTTTAGTGCCTTCTGTAAATGGAATTGTAAATACAGAAACCAAGGCTAAACCAACCAGTTTCTCATGGAAGATTGAAAACGAAGCGCAGAGTTACACTGTTCGCATTGCAGATAACGAAAGCCTTCGTAATCCGGCAGTTTCTTTTGAAACTACAGATAACTTCTATACCTATAATCCTAATGTAACAAAGCTTAGAGACGGCAAATGGTACTGGGGAATTACAATGCGCGATACAGAAGGCAACAATTCTCCTGTATCAGAAATCCGCACCTTCTATACCATGAAGGGTGTACCGGAGCAGCACACTGTTGAACCTGCAGAAGGCTACAAATGTGCCCTCAACCTTTTACCGGATACAAAGTTCACCTGGAAGCGTAATATTCCGGCAAACTTTACAAGCGAACTGGAAATTGCTCAGGACCAGGGCTTTAGAAACATTGTTTATAAGGCACCTGTAAACACTACAAGTCTGCGAGGTGTAAACCTGCCGCTTGGAACTTATTACTGGCGCTTAAAATCTTCCAGCACAACAGACGAAACAGAGCTCATTACTCCTGCAAAAACCCTCAACGTAATTGGTAACCTTGCAGAGGCAAAACTTGCTGCTCCTGGCGGCCGTGCTATTGCCCGCGAAACTATTCCGTTTAAGTTTAAGTGGTCTGATGTTGATGGCGCAGATTATTACAAGCTGTCAATTTTCCGCCAGTCTGACGACAAATTGATTTATGAAAATGTTGTTTATGAGCCGGAAGATAACGTAGATATGTTTAATCCTGCAGACTTTGTAGACAAATCAAATTACAAATGGCGCATTCAGGCCTTTGCAAATGAGATTCCTGGAGTTTCTTCCCGCCGAACAGGACGTCTTGCAGAAAATTCATTCTATCTTCTTAAGCTTAGACCAGTAGAAATTACAAGCCCTGCAAAGGGAACTGAGTTCAATGGTGTTGAAGCAGTTTTGAATCCTGCTTCTGCAAAATGGACAAGTGTTGATGATGTTGCAAAAGCTCAGTTTGTTCTTATAAAAGCAGATGAAAAAAACTCTGTTATTCTTAAGGTTCCATCAGATGAAGATATGGCAAACGGAAAGAGAGTTGCTCCAAAAACAGTAAAACTCGACACTGCTGAAGGTCTTCGTCCTGGTCGTTACGAAATTGTTGTTTACGCAGAAACCTTAGACGGCGTTGATATTTCTAACACAGACAACAAGTACAGAGGACGCTTTACAGTATTGCCGGTTGAACCTCTTGAAGGAACAATTGGTCTTACTGCTACTCCAGAGCTGCTCGGTGCAGACTACCTGCGTAATCCGGAAAATCCAAGAACAATTACCCTCAGCTGGAACAAAGTACGTGAAGCAACTGATTACATAGTAGAAATTAAAGACAAGAAAAATAAAGTAGTACTCACTCAAATGGTAGACAAACCTAGTTACGAAATTGATTTTATGAAGCTCTATGAGACAAATAAATCAACCTTCGCAAAGGGAACCTTTAAGTGGAGCGTACATGCTATAAGACGTATTGATACCAATAAAGATGGTATTGTAGATAAACTTCTTCAGGAAGGACCTTTGGCAGAATCAACCTTCTCTACCGATGTACCTACCCCAAGAAAAACCAAGGCAAAAGGAGCTCGTAACCCATATGGTAATTAGAAAAAAGCTCCTCTGCTCTTTGTGTATAGCCCTTATGATTTTAGGAGCAGCTTCGGCTAAGTCAAAAAAGAAATCAAAAAGCGGATTCAATGCCGCAGCTCCGTCTGCAGATGCGGCCGCTACAGCAAAAACTGAAAACGGCGAAGTTTCTGAAGAGGAAATTAAAAACGACGAAAATCCGGATGCATCCTGGCAGTATCTTGAATGGATAGAAGATTTTCCAGAATACGTTCAAAAGTACGAAGTTGTAATTGAAGAAAAGAAAAATGATACTGCAGACTGGACAGAAATAAACCGCCTCTTTACAGAAGACAACACAACCCGTGTCCAGATTCAGCCTCTTCTTACTCCAGGCCTCTACCGCTACAAGGTAATTACTTACGACCTTATCGGCATTCCGGAAATTGAGTCAGACTGGTTTGAATTTAATATTTACAGAGCATATATTCCACAAATCCGTAGCGTGGAAGCTTCTGTAACCCACTCTTCTACAATTTATCTTGATGAAATTAACGATGGTATTTTTACAGTTACCGGACGTAATCTTTTTGAACTGCAGGAAGGACCTACTGATACATCATTTACAAATTACGAAGTAGTAAATAGTCGTAGAAAAAACTCTGAACCTATTGTTCCTAATATTACCGAATTCAGCGATAACAACCGCAGGCTTAAGGTTCAGTTTAATATGGATGAACTTGATACTGGTACCTATTACTTTACTGCAGTTGACGCCAGCGGCCTTAGATCAGAGAACTCTAGGGACAACACCTTTACCGTAAAATTCCGTAAGGCAGTAGACTTTGATGTTGCCGGCGGTTACACCTGCCCTGTCATTGTATTTGGCGACAAAATGAAAGAATACCTTAACACAAGCGTGCTTCCGCTTTCTGTTAATGCAAAACTTTCTCTTATGCCATTTAAGCGCCGTTTTGGTTACCTTGGTCTTGGTGTAGATGCTACCTTCTCAAGACTTATGACTAAAACCCTGGGTTACGACCTTGACGGTAACTACATTTGCGGAAACGCGCTCTTTATATATCAGCTTCCAATCCGTATCAAGAGTAAAAAAGACGCAACAAAGCTTCGTCATATTGCAACTCTTGAACTTCACGGTGGAGCCGGTATTGCTATGTTCCAGAACACAGTTTTCCACTTCCCTCACGATATTAATTCTGAGCCTCTTAACAGTCTGGACTTCTGTGCTATGGCTGGTGTCAGCGGACAAGTTTATTTTACAAACAGACTTTATGCAGAAATTGGAGCTGATTTTGTAATGCCTCTTATGGAAAATCTTCCATGGGCCTATGTAAAACCTGTTGCTGCTGTTGGCTGGCAGTTCTAGGAGTTTAGAATGAAAAAACTTCATACCCTTCTTCTGGGACTTTCTCTAATTTTTTCTTCCTGTGCACTTTTTGAAAACGACGTTGCAGACTTCATGGAAAAATACACAGAAACAGCCGCAATCGAACAGCACACTTTCAGCATAGAAACTTACACCGACGCTGCAAACCAGCTCTGTATTCCTTCTGATCAGGATGTAGAAATCACCTTCTACATGCGTAACCCGAAACAGTTTAATCTTGTTCCTTCTGTAAACTTTGAAAACCTGGACGGTCAGATAAGCCGTTCTGCAGTCGGCATTGAACAGACTGAATTTGCAATCATAAACCTTACTCTGCCGCAGGACTTCCTTATTCCGGCAGACGAAGGAAAAGACATAACTCCTCTCATCAATCTTTACGAGCCTATGAGTGGCCGTGACTTTGACCGCTATTCAGTAAGTCTGAGCTGTAACTCAAAGCCGCCTGCAATTTTAAATCCGACAATCATCAACAATTCAAACTCAACCTTTGTTGTAGCATTTGATATGCCAAGCCCGGAAGAAGTTGCTGTTCGCCATAAAGACATAAGCACAGTAGAAATTAACGGCAGAGTTTACCCGGTAACAATTACTACCCGTGCAGACCCTGATATTGAAGGCGCTCTGATTGCCGAATACTCAATTGAAGATTCGCATTTTACCCGCAGTGCAGGTTCAAACTATACATTCATTGGCGGAAAGGAATTCACTCCAAATTCTTCAACATCATTCTACTACGAAACAGGAGATACCTTCTTCTCCGGAGACCAGGAATATAACCTTATACTGAGAGACAATGCAGGTCTTGAAAGTACAGTAAAAGCGTCTACCAGCATTTCTAAACTGGAAAAACCAAGAATCCTGGATCAGAATGGTTATGATATTGCAGAAGGAGGACTTGCCTCTGCCCCATTCAACGAACAGACTGAAATGGGTACCATCACAATCATACCTCCTACAGAAGACCACCATGGAAATCCTGTAAGCGGAACAACAGTTTACTACAAGGTTTACGAAGCAACAGGTAGTGGCCGCATCTACACAAGCGGAACTACAACAACTTCAAAATCAATTGATTTACCGCAAAATACCTACCGTGTAGAAGCATACGCAACTCTCACAAACTATGAAAACTCTGCAACAAGAACAGTTAAGTTCAGATTCCTGAACAATGTTATTTTTGTTGATTCTGACAATGCAGACCCAGAAGCTGATGGTTCAGAAAGCTCTCCATATCCGACAATTCAGGCAGCTATTGAAAGCATTAATGATGTAGAAATGCGCCCTGAACGCAGAAACAAGTATACAATTTATGTAAAGGGTACACATGGAGACCTTGAACTTAATAAGTTGAATATTGGTGGCGTAATGCAGGATATCCGAACCGATGAACTTGTAATTACAAGAAAGCCTAACAGTACATATACTTCTGTAATTAACTCAATCAGCATAACAGGTGCTGTTACATTGCAAAAAGTCACCATTGGCAATATTACAATTAGTAATTCGAATAGCAGCTATGGAGTAATAAATGGTATATCACACAGATCACCAGTTACCGCTCTTTATATTGAAGGAACAACAATAGAAAATTGTAATGCAAGTGGTGCATACGGCCTTACAGCAGTGGATTGTGCTCCGGTAACAATCACAAATGCATATATTTCAAATAACACAACGGGTATAAATGGTGAAAATTGTAATCTTACTATAAATGGCGGTAAGATTTATCATAATGAAAGCTATGGTCTGTGTTATGGCGGAAGTTCAACAACTTGTACAATGACCGGTGTAGAAGTTTATGAAAACGGCTATAACTCTACAGATAACCAGGGCATTTATCTGGATGCCGGCGATTGTACACTAACTAACTGTAATATTCATAATAACTATGGAAGCGGTATTTCTCTTACTTATAGTTCAATTTGTAAGCTTTACGGCGGATCTGTAAAACAGAACTTGAATGGTGGTATATCTCTTACAACTGAAGGTACAAACAGACTGCAGATAAAGGGAACTCCAGTTGTTCAGCAAAATACTGTTCCTGGTAGTCCAGATCCTACAACACGAAACGTTTTGCTTCAGGCTGGTCAGAATATTGAGATTGTCGGTCAGCTTACATCAGGCTGCCGTGTTGGTGTTACAACAGACTCAGCCCGTACCCCGTCGGATATCGGCGATAAATTTACATTCACCAGCGGCTACAGAACATATAACTCATCTGCTTCTCCGTCAAACTTCTTTACAAGTGACGCAGGCTTCTCAATTGCTTTGGATGGCAACGAAGCGGGAGTTGCCAAGGCCGGTGGAAGCGGTGGCATGGGCAGTGCATTTGATTATGCTATGACCTTTGCCTTTGAAAACCAAGCCGGCACTGCCCTTACAAGCTTTGTTCAGGGCGAGGTTACACCTCTTTACATTAGGCCGTCAATTACAAGAGATGGCACTGCAGTTGCATACGCAGACATAAAGAGCAGCATAAACTGGACAATCAGCCTTTACAACGGCGGAACCTATGTTTCAAATCTTCCTGTAATAGAAAATGGCAGCGAGCGAATTAAGGTAAATCTCCCTTCCAGCTTAGAAGGCAGCTACGAAGTAACTGTAGAAGCAAACCTTCTTTCAATTCCTCATCAGGGAAGTTGTACATTAAACTGCCGTGACCCTAATGCTCCGGTATCATCTCCTGTTTCGAGTCTTACGGCAGCACCTACCTCCGGAACTTATACCCTCGGTACTAAAGCAGAACTTGTTATGATTAAAGATTGGGCAGCGGCTGGAAGTACCTTTGAGGGTGTTACATTTGAACTTACAGGTGATATCGATACAGAAGGAGAAGAGGTAATAATTGGTACAGACCCAAATTCTTCTTATGGTAGTGATTATTATCCATTCAAAGGAACTTTTGATGGAAAGGGACACAAAGTAACTAATACAATAAGCAGAGCATATGCCGCTTATTCTAGATATTTTGATGGAGCTTTATTCAGAGGAATCGATGGGGATGCCGTAATAAAGAATCTGACAATTGCGGGAACCAGCAAAGGTTCAGGGTTAATTGGAGTTATAAAGAGTGGTACTGTAGAAAATTGTATTTCTGAAGTAACAATAAATAACACATCTAGAAATGGGTCTTCTGCTTCAGGAGGTATTGCTGCTCACATAGCTCCAAGTACAGCCAATAGTACTATTATAATTCGAAAATGTATCAATAAAGGTAATATAACCCAAACAGAAGACTCCGCAGGATCCGCTGTGGCGGGTATAGTCGGAAGTGCCAGTAGTAGTAATTTGTCAGGTTCAAATTGTATTATTGAAAATTGTATAAATAAAGGTACAATCACCACAGCTATATCCGCTGCAGCTGGAATTATTGGCCATATTACTTATTGGTATACCAGTTCTTCTGGTGATAAAACTGATTGTACATTCGTTGTTAGAAATTGTAAGAATACTGGAGATATAAGAAGAGATGCACCTTCAAATCGAATAACCAATTATACAGCTACGATAGGCGGAATAGTTGGAACGAATCAAAATGGAAGTATACATATAATAAACTGTAATAATTCAGGTGATTTTAATTATAACACAGAATTCACTAAAGACTCTGGTATTTATTGTGGGTCACTATTTTCTGATAGTACTTCCCATTTAGGTTGTTTTGTATATAACTGTTGTAATACCGGCAATGTCACTCACGGAATAGTTGATGGAAGCTCTGACAGTAACGTAATTGCAAATTCAGCTCATAATTATTCTACTTCCCATCTGCAGGATCTAACAGCGGCAAACTTGTCCAGCCTGGCAGATCCTGATTACAATATGCAAGCTTTTTCAAGTGAAGAAGCAATTGAAATTGTTTCTCGGTTAAATAATTGTAATCCGGCTCAGGATTTACCTAACTGGATAGCAACAGAAACCAACACCACAACATCCTATAAAACCTGGACGGTAAAAAATGGTGTTCCAGAACTAGACCTAGGCGAACTCGACACTATCGCTAATCAATAATATTTTTTCTTTTTGAGCAAAGTTGTTAAGCCTGGACATTAATCTGCTTCTGTAATTCAAGCACCTGCTCAAGTGGTAGGCCTTATGCTTTCACAGAAACAGATTCTTTCACTAATTCCCGAACTTGGTCTTCAGTCATATTCAGAGATTTTGCGATAATTTCAATTGAGACTCCATTGGCATAGAAGCTACGGGCAGCTTCCTCTGTTTTTTCAGTGCGGCCTTCGGTAAATCCATCTCTGCGCCAGATTCTTTTTGCTTCTTCTTCATCAAATTCTGTTAAACACATTCCGATTACCTCTGCTCTATGCTTTTCACTTCTGATTATTTTGTTTCCTTAAACCTTCACGAACAAGTTCAAGCGGAGCGTTCATTTTTTTAGCAGCAACTTCAGGCTTTTCTTCATATTCATTTACAAGCATAAGAGCAGCTTCCACGGCTTTCTGCAGTGCGCCTTGTTGCAGCCCTTCTTCGCGTCCCCTTTTTTCTGCATTGTGAATAAGAGTATTTCTGTCGCGTTCGTAAATAAATTGTGAATTCTGAGTAAACCAGTTTGCATCTGCTTCACTCATGTACTTTACAATATTTTCTGCAGCCATAATTCCTTTTTCACTCCTGACAAGTTCGCTGATGTAATCAGCTTCATTTTCATTGTCAACATAACTAAAGAACAAGCCCCATTTTTCTACCGGGGTAAGTTCCTCAATCGGTGTACCAAGTTTTTTACGGATAGTCTTTAAATCAATAAATATTATATTCTGTCTGTCCGAAAGTCCTTCCGCCGATTCATTTTTCATAGTATACCACGATAGTATTTTGTTGTCATCTTTTCCATAATGAAAGTTCAATATAGAAATCTGGTAAACCTTTGGAGAATCCCAGTTATCACTCTTTTTAGCATTATTATTAAGAAGGCGTGCAGCCAGTATTTCTGCCCGGATTCCATAGTCATAGTTTTCCTTCCAGGCCTGCATCTCAATATCTGAAATTTCGCCATTATCAAATTCAACACTAATATCATAACTCATTCCTTTTTGGGTAGGACTATCTTTATGTGGCTCATTTTGTTTTAGAATAACAGTTTTTACTTCACGTCCTATAACTGCAGAAATAAAAGTTTTCAGTGCCAGCTTGGAATCTTCTGTCTCCTGTGTAAAGATTCCTTTGAAGGTTGAATCATACAGCGGACTTAAAAGCGCTGTTGGATTAGGCCTCTCGGTATACAGCTGTGCCGGATACTGAGGTTCAAAGTCTTTGTCATCTTCATTTTTAGTCTCTTCCATAAAAAGTCTCCTTGATTCTTAGAACAATACAGAATGCCGCCGCGCGGCATAAAATTTCTCTACATATAATATTGTCCAAACCTAATCATTTTACGCAGTTTTTTTGGAGGAAATTTGAAAAAAGACAAAAAAAACTCGCCTTTCAGCGAGTCTTTTTTAGGATTATCCTTGTTATAGCTCCCACGGGAGTCGAACCCGTCTCTCCGCCTTGAGAGGGCGATGAACTAAACCGATATTCGAGGGAGCCAAATTGTACACAAAAAAAGCTGAACCATTCCTGATTCAGCTTAGTTCCCCAAGGAGGATTCGAACCCCCACAGTCAGAACCAGAATCTGAAGTGCTACCATTACACAATCGGGGAATAAATAAGTGAGTATTAATATATTGATTAACACTCACTTTGTCAACAGGTCTAAACCTATTTTTATTATTTTTTTGCAGTTTTTTTAGCAGCAGGCTTTTTTGCTGCCGGCTTCTTGTCTGCAGTTTTGTTTACAGCTTTTGATGTAGGCTTCTTGTTTACTTTTGGAGCCTTTGGAACTGTTGTGTCTACTACAGAGTTATCATCACTTGCGAACTCTGAGCGAACATACTTGTCTGCCTTCCAGTCGTTAATCCAGGTGTTTCCATCGAGGCAGTAGCGGAACTGGAATTCTTTATTTGTCTCGAGCTGCTTCTTTACTGAGAAAGAACCATTCGGATCTTTTTTCATAGGAATTGAGGTTGGGTCCCAGCTATTGAAGTCTCCCGCAAGATAAACCTTTGTTGCGCCTGCAGCAGCTTCCGGGTTTACTGTAAATACAACTGTACACTTTTTACCATCACTTGAGAATGTTTTCTTCAATGACATATTGTTATCTCCTGTTGTTTAAGGTACTGTCATCCTGAACTTGTTTCAGGATCCATGAAAAGATGCTGAATAAAGTTCAGCATGACGCTCCTTTATTTATCTTTAATTGTATGCTTATATTTTATTAAAATCAAGTCTGACATTGCAGATAAAACGTTTCCCTTGTTAAGATTTCGGTCTGCAACAAGGGGGATTTCCTGAAGAATGTAATCTGCAAGAGAAATCACGATTTTTCCCTCTACGCTGCCCTGCTCTACTGCACCCCAGCAATAATCCGGCAACTGAACTTCAATTCGCACTGAATCAAGATTTTCTGCCATAGAACTTCCTGTTACGAATGGAACTGTAAAGGTGCGCTCTGTAAAGGCCGGAATAAGACGAATCATTTTTTCTGATGCATTAAAACTTCGGACTAAATATGGATGAACCTTCAGCTCGAGGGAAGTGTCTGCAAAGTTCTTAAAAGCCCATTCCATAAGCTCTGTACCGTCGTGTACACGGCCTGCCTGACCTTCTTTTGCATTATTACCCGGACCGCCCATTGTAACGGACAAAAAGCGGGTTTCCCCGCGAACTGCTGTGAGCGAAAGATTATATCCGCTTTCATCAATATAACCTGTTTTAAGACCGTCGCAGCCCTGAAGTTTTCCAAGCAGCGGATTTGTATTCTGCTGAGTAATTGGCATTGTGATTTTTTGAGGCAGCCCCTGGGTAAAATCCTGGGCAAGAGGCTTATCTCCTGGTGCAAGATTTTTTGCCTTAGGATAGGTAAAATCTAATACGCTGTGAAAACGGTGCAGAGACTGGGGATGACGGCGAAGATAAACTGTAGCAAACTCTGCCATTTCGCGGGCAGTAGTCTGATTCTTTTCGCTGTAGCCTGAGCTTTCTACAAAATGAGTGTGCTCAAGCCCCAGGTCACTTGCTACAAGATTCATTCGCTCAACAAAGGCTTCCATACTTCCGCTTACTGTATAGGCAAGGGCATAAGCCGCATCGTTACCGGAACAGATTGAAAGGCCAAGGAGAAGTTCCTCCATTGTAACCCGCTGACCTTTACCCAGGAACATAAGGGAAGAGTGAGGAGGCATGTTGCAGGCCCAGCTTTCCGGCGGAAGCGGAATTACCTGGTCGTAAGAAAAACGGCCGCCGGCAATTTCTTCTTCCACTACATACATTGCAAAAAGTTTTGTCATAGAAGCTGGAGGAATTATTGCATCTGCATTTTTTTCATAAAGGATATTACCGTTAGACACATCTAACAAAATTGCAGATTTAGCCCAGACATCCAGCTGAGGCTGCCCTATATTATAAGGAAGTTTTTTAAGAAGCTGATGCTCAGAAGGATACTGTGAATAAAGGATTTCATTGAGGTCGTAAATCTGCTCTGCTGTGAGAGGAGTGGCTTCCACCGTCTGCTTAAAATCATAAGCCCGGCAAGCTGTATATGCACAAAATGTGATTAAAAGTAAGGCTGCTGCGGCTGCAAAGGCCTGCCACAGGCGGAAGCGGGTTTTATTATTTTCTGACATTATTTTCTCTCTATCGTAAATCTCTCAAAAGTGAATCAACTAAAACAAGAGCAGTCATTGCTTCTACAACAGGAACAATGCGGGGACAAAGACAAACGTCATGCCGCCCCTTTATCTGAAGTTCTGTACTTTCATAGCTTGCAGAGCCATCAGAATTAAAATCACTTGTACGGCGAACTGTCTGCTGACTCTTAAAGATACTAGGAACAGGCTTTACAGCCACGCGGAATAAAATATCAGCTCCACTGCTCAAGCCCCCCAAAACTCCGCCTGCATGGTTTGAATCAAAAAGAGGCTTTCCGTTTTCGGCATGCATAGAATCATTATTCTGGCTTCCAAAGCTGTCTGCTGCAGCAAAGCCGTCTCCAATTTCAAAGCCCTTTACTGCCCCAATACTGAGCATAGCAGCCGCCAGCTGTGCATCAAGTTTATCAAAAGCTGGCTCGCCAAGTCCAACCGGGCAGCCTCTTACGAGGCATTCAATAACTCCACCCGCAGAGTCGCCGGCCGCACGCAGCTCTTCGATACGGGCATTCATAAGTGCCGCAGCCTCATTATCCGGAGCACGAAGATTATTTTCTTCAATCTGGCTGATCTCTCGCTTTTCTGCACTGATACCTGCAGCGCGGATTGTATAAGCAGTAATCTTAATTCCTTTCTGAGCCAGCACCTGCTGTGCCACCGCACCCGCTGCAACTCTCGCCAGAGTCTCGCGTCCGCTCGAACGTCCGCCGCCGCGGTAATCACGATTACCCTTGTATTTTATATCATAAGTAAAATCAGCATGGCCCGGGCGGAAGGTTAAATCAAGATTTCCATAATCACCGGAATGCTGAGAGGTATTTCTAACCTCAAGGGCAATAGGAGTTCCTGTAGTACGGCCTTCAAAAACACCGGACAAAATCTCAACTTCGTCGGACTCTTTGCGGGCTGTTACAGAAGCACTTACCTGGCCCGTAACCGAAGCCCCGGGACGACGACGATTTAAAGCCGCCTGAATCATTTCTTTAGTAAGCTCGATTCCTGCCGGGCAGCCATCAATAACACAGCCCAAAGCCACCCCGTGACTTTCACCAAAGGTTGTTACACAAAAACTTTTTCCAAAAGTATTGCCGTTACTACTCATAGAAAACATTATAATAAAAAGTCTAGTTTAAATGAAGAGATTATATTATAATAATTCTTATGGTGTTTAGTTTTTCAGCTGCAAGGCTTTTATTTTTTGTAAATTTTCCTCCAATTGTTTCCATTATCATTCTCGTTGCCTTTATTAAAACGAATGTTACATTTTCAGATATAATTAACAGAATCTTTTTTGTTGCCTGTGCATCAGTCTTCTTACTGGTTGTTGCAGACAGCACCCGCTTTGTAACTGCAAGAATGGATCATCCAACTTTCCTCAGATATTTTTCAAAGGGTATTGGTTACATTCTTCGAGTTCTGGTAATTTATTTAATTACATTAATTGCCAAACGTAGAAGATCCCGCCACCCGTTTTTATATTCTCTTCCACTTCTCTTTTGTATCGCCATCTGTACATTAAATACTTTACCATTTGGAAGAGGCCTTATGTTTATCTGCGATGAGAACAATGTATTTCACCGTGGTCCCTTTGGCTATACTCCGCATTTGATATGTTTAATTTATTCAATTTTACTCCTTTACTATTCCTTTAAGAATTTTAGTCACAACAAATATGAACCTCTGGTAGTTATAATTATTGAGTTTGCAGCCTTTACTGCAATGGTTGTAGAAATGCTTTATGATTTTGATTTTGTTCTCTCACAGGTTCTGGTTTCTTCTGTCATCTTCTATTATTTCTTCCTGATGACAATGACCTACAAGCGCGATACTCTTACACGCCTGCTTAACCGCCGCTGCTTTTATCTTGAAGTTAATCATCTTAAAAAATCAAAAATGATTATTCTTTCCATGGATTTGAACAATCTTAAAATTTATAATGATACAAAAGGCCATGCTGCCGGAGACAGGGCTCTTATTACTGTTTCTGAAATTATGGAAGATGTTTTTGCAAAGTACGCAAAGCTTTACAGAACAGGCGGCGATGAGTTTATGGCAATCTTTACAAAGCAGGATAAAAGCTTTATCGAAAAGCTTGTTGAAGATTTTCAGGCTGCTCTAAAGGCCACAGAATATATGGTTGCCTGTGGCCTTGCGGAATATACTCCTGGTGATGATATTGAAAAGGTTATTACACTCAGCGACGAACGCATGTACTCGCATAAGGTAAAGCTAAAGAACTCGGATAAGTTTAAGAAGATTTAATCAGACTTAATTTCTACACATATATTGAATTTCACATCAAAAATCATTAAAATATTTCGCAAAATATATATAGACTCAGGAGGTATGTTATGAGTATTTTTCGTGGCGCTTTTACAGCTTTGATTACACCAATGAAGGCTGATGGTTCAGTTGATTTTGAGGGCTTCCGAAAAAATGTCAAACATCAGCTCCAGCAGGGGATTGATGGTTTAGTTCCACTTGGAACCACCGCCGAGACCCCTACCCTTGATGAAAAGCCGGGCAGCGAAGAGGATCAGATTATTCAGATTGTTTTCGAAGAAGTTCGTGCTTTTGAAAAGGAAACAGGAAAAAAGATTCCGGTAATTCTTGGTGCCGGTTCAAATAATACAAAGGATGCAGTTGCCTACGTTGAACGCGCTAAGGCTGCAGGCGCTGATGCAGCACTTGTTGTAACTCCTTATTACAACAAGCCTTCAAAGGAAGGAATCTATCAGCACTTCGCAGCAGTTAGCAAGGTTGGTATTCCAATCATCGTTTACAACATTGCTGGACGTACAGGTTTGAATATTCCAACTGATTTGCTGGCCCGCATTGCAGAGCTCCCTAACATTGCAGGTGTAAAGGAAGCAAGCGGCAGCGTTGCACAGATGATGGAAGTTATCGGTCAGATTAAGAACAAAAAGCCTGACTTCGCAGTTTTGAGCGGTGACGATGGTCTTACCCTTCCTTTGATTGCAGCAGGTGGAGACGGAATTATTTCTGTTGCTTCTAACATGATTCCTGCTTTGATGCACGAGCTTGCACAGTCTGCACTCGACGGCGACTTTAAGAAGGCCCGCGAGATTCACTACAGACTCGCTCCATTC
>Ga0247608_10000457_pt1 | contig 66320 bp, 51 predicted proteins | sample 176DNAGHGlowgp2_FD_193490 | JGI IMG/M metagenome (GOLD analysis project Ga0247608, IMG submission 193490) | Sheep rumen microbial communities from Palmerston North, Manawatu-Wanganui, New Zealand - 1766 DNA GHGlow gp2 | ecosystem: Host-associated > Mammals > Digestive system > Stomach > Rumen ... | reverse complement strand
CTACCCAAGCACCAATATACATTATATAATATAAAGGCGCTCGCTTCTTGTACTACTTCTGTCTATGTAAATCTTTCAAAGAACTCCTTCTTCATTGCCTCATGCCCAACTTTTTGGGCGAAAGCGGGTGCAAAGGTACTGCTTTTTTTTGAAACAACAAAACTTTTCACGGAAAATTTTCGCATATTTTGTGTTTTACACACTTATCTTGATTATTGTCAAGACCCAAAACAGCCTATACCTTATTATAAATATAAGAGAATCCCAAATTGAGGACATTTTTCGCAATCTGATTAATATTGAAGACCAATCATGCGATTGATATATTTAAGTTTATCTTTCTGTTGTTTTACCAGATTGCCTTTATTCCTAACCTGGAATCATCAACCAAGAAGCAAAGAGAACCATTCCAAACTCGTATTTTTATGCCTCAGATTCAGGGCATATCTATGCACGGGGGGTAGAAACATGCCTCAGATTCAGGGCAGACTTTCTCGAGGGCGGAATATCTTGCCCCAGATTCAGGGCAGACTTTCCCGAGGTCGGAATATCTTGCCCCAGATTCAGGGCAGACTTTCCCGAGGGCGGAATATCTTGCCCCAGATCCAGGGCAGACTTTCCCGAGGTCGGAATATCTTGCCCCAGATTCAGGGCAGACTTTCCCGAGGGCGGAATATCTTGCCCCAGATTCAGGGCAGACTTTCCCGAGGGCGGAATATCTTGCCCCAGTTTTTGGGCTGATTTTACCCCGATGGGGGATGACATATAGACGAATGAATGCGATTAAACTTATGTATTTGCCGGTGACCCTAAACAAGGCTTTCATAGTTAATTTCTGATAAAAAGGATGATGTTGGCGGAAAAATGTGTAATTTCGCAGCGGATAAAAAGTAATCAGACACAAACAAATAAAATAATGAATATGAAAAGATTTAAGATTGGAGTAGTTGTCGCCGTTTGTCTGGTGGCAACAAGTTGTGGTAACATGAACCAGGTGCTCAGCGCTATGTCAAACGGAGGCGTGGTAAACGCCATTACCAGTGTCATCGGACTCGATAAAGTGTCGGCAGCCAATCTGATTGGCTCTTGGAAATATAGCGGACCTGGCTGTGCTTTTACCAGTGAGAACCTATTGGCTAAGGCTGGTGGTGAGGTGGCAGCAAGACAAATTGAGGAAAAAGTCCTACCCTACTATCAGCAGGTAGGCATTTCTTCCAGCAATACCTATATCACATTCAACCAAGACGGCACATTCTCTTCAAAGATAGCAGGAACAAACTTCAGTGGCACCTACACCTTCGACGAGAAATCCCAGCAAATCAAACTGAAAGGCTTGCTTCTGTCTATCAACTGCTATACCAAGAGGGAAATGAATGGTATCTCCATTCTCTTTGAGGGCAAGAAATTGCTGAATGTCCTTCAGACGATGGCCGCCTTGAGCGGTAGGGCTGATCTTCAGACCATCGGAGAACTGAGCAAACAATATGACGGTGTGCGCGTCGGCTTCGACATGAAAAAGTAACAAATAAGGTATTCATACAAGAAATTCTGCAAAAATATGCAGAAACATTTGGTCGGTTGCAAAATAATAAGTAATTTTGCAGCCGACTTTGTATAAATATACCAACATGAAAGTAAAGAACAGCCGATTAGAGGCACTCCGGCTCATCATCTCGAGCCAGCAATTAGGTAGCCAAGACGAACTGTTGGCAGCCCTTCAGAAAGAAGGTTTCAAACTGACACAAGCCACGCTGAGTCGCGACCTGAAGCAGTTGAAGGTGGCCAAGGCCGCCTCGATGAGTGGCAACTATGTCTATGTGCTGCCTAATGAGACGATGTATAAGCGGGTGAGTACCCCAAACAGCATCCGCGAGATGCTGAAGGTGCCAGGTTTTGTCAGCATCAATTTTTCAGGCAACATGGGTGTCATCAAGACACGCCCAGGCTATGCCAGTTCCATTGCCTGGAACATTGACAACAGCGACATCCCGGAGATTATAGGTACCATTGCTGGCGACGACACCATATTCGTCGTCATCAAGGAGGGCGTCAGGCATCAGGATGTATCAGAGGCTCTCAGCGAAGTCGTGCCAAGCATGAGATAAGCCACAGATTACACAGATTTTACACAGAATTAATTGAGAACAGATAATTCAATGGAACAGGAAATAGAAATTGAAGTCCTTGTGGCAGGACCAGAGCATGAGAAATACGTCGACACCATCTTACAGACGATTGCCGAGGCTGCCAAGGTACGTGGTACAGGTATTGCCAAACGAACACACGAATACCTGACTAAAAAAATGCAGGAGGCGAAAGCCGTCATTGCCCTTACTAAAGACGGGCAGTTTGCCGGATTCAGTTATATCGAGACTTGGGAGAACCAACAATATGTAACTACTTCTGGTCTGATTGTCCACCCCGACTTCCGCGGACACCATGTCGCTAAGCGTATCAAAGACATGACCTTCTCACTGGCCCGCACCCGTTGGCCCCACGCCAAAATATTCTCCCTGACGAGTGGCGCCGCCGTAATGGCAATGAACACAGCCTTAGGCTATCAGCCAGTGACCTTTGCCGACCTGACGGAAGACGAGGCTTTCTGGAAAGGTTGCGAAGGCTGTTGCAACGTAGACGTACTGCATCGTACAGGCCGGAAATATTGTATCTGTACGGCGATGCTGTACGACCCGACGGAACATTTGCCCGCCAAAATTCCAGATGAAGTGATAGAACGTATCCGCCAAATTGACGGAAAGGAGGAGTAATATATAATAAGGTATAGTATAATAATAAGAAAAAAGAAATATGGCAAACAAGAAAGTTGTAGTAGCCTTTTCTGGTGGGCTTGACACCAGTTACACTGTGATGAAACTGACTCAGGACGGCTGGGATGTGTATGCAGCCTGTGCCAATACAGGCGGTTTCAGCGAAGACCAGTTGAAAAAGAATGAGGATAATGCCTATAAACTCGGTGCCGTGCAATATGTAACACTCGATGTAACTCAGGAGTACTATGCCAAGTCACTAAAATATATGATCTTCGGCAACGTGCTGCGAAACAACTGCTACCCCATCAGTGTCAGCAGTGAGCGTATTTTCCAGGCCATCGCTATCGCACGCTATGCCAAAGAAATCAATGCAGACGCCATCGCCCACGGAAGTACAGGAGCAGGCAATGACCAGATACGATTCGACATGACCTTCCTCGTCATGGCCCCAGGTGTGGAGATCATTACCCTGACTCGCGACCAAAAACTGACCCGCAAGGAAGAGGTCGACTATCTGAACGAACATGGCTTCTTCGCAGACTTCACAAAACTGAAATACTCCTATAATGTAGGCATCTGGGGCACTAGTATCTGCGGCGGAGAACTGCTTGATCCGACACAAGGCCTGCCTGAGGACGCCTATCTGAAGCACGTTACAGCCAAGGAGCAGGAATCACTATTGAAGATTCAGTTTGAGAAAGGCGAGATTGTAGGTGTCAATGGTGTGCACTTTGACGACCGAATCAAGGCCATCCAGAAGATTGAGGAGATCGGCGCTTCCTACGCCATTGGACGTGATGCCAACGTTGGCGATACCATCATCGGTATCAAGGGCCGTGTGGGCTTTGAGGCAGCAGCCCCCAAACTCATCATTGAGGCCCATCGCTTGTTGGAGAAGTCGACCCTGAGCAAGTGGCAGCAATACTGGAAAGACCAAGTAGCCAACTGGTATGGTATGTTCTTGCACGAGAGCCAATACTTAGAGCCTGTGATGCCAGATATTGAGGCCATGCTGACCTCCTCGCAGCGCAATGTGACAGGTACAGCCATCCTGAAACTCCGTCCTTATGGGTTCGAGACGGTAGGCATCGATTCTGCCAATGACCTGACAAAGAGTAAACTCGGCGAGTACGGCGAGACACAGACCGGATGGACTGCCGACGAGGCCAAGGGCTTCATCAAAGTATCGAGCACCCCATTGCGTGTCTACTATGGTATCCATAAAGATGAGAAAAGATAAGCCATAAACTACATTGAAGATCAAGATGATAAAAGTAGGAATATTAGGAGCAGCAGGCTATACGGGCGGTGAACTCATCCGTCTGCTGCTGAACCACCCCGAGGCTGAGATTGTCTTTGCCAACTCAGAGAGTAATGCCGGCAATCTGGTTTCAGACGTACACGAAGGCCTCATCGGTGAGACAGACCTGCGCTTTACCGATGAGATGCCTTTTGACAAAGCGGATGTGATATTCTTCTGCTTCGGTCACGGCAAGAGCGAAGCATTCTTGAAGGAGCACGCCATCCCTTCAAACGTAAAAATCATCGACCTGGCACAAGATTTCCGCATCAAAGGTAGCCATGATTACGTGTATGGCCTGCCGGAAATCAATAAGGAAGAGATTGCAAAGGCGCAACATTTGGCCAATCCTGGCTGTTTTGCCACTTGTATTCAGGTTGCACTACTGCCTGCTGCTCATCTGAATCTGCTAAAGGAAGACGTGTCTGTCAATGCCATCACAGGCTCGACGGGAGCAGGCCAAAAGCCTGGTGCCACCACTCATTTCTCATGGCGCAACAACAACCTGAGCATCTACAAGCCATTCCAACACCAGCATATCGCAGAAATTCGGCAGAGTCTGAAACAGGTGCAGGGATATCTCGATGCAGATATCGACTTCATCCCCTATCGTGGTGACTTTGCCAGAGGAATCTTCTGTACGACAGTCATCAAGACCAAGGCTCCCGTTGAAGACATCATCGAGGCCTACAAGGACTTTTACAAAGATGCTGCCTTCACACATTACAGTGACAAACCACTCGACTTGAAACAGGTGGTCAACACTAACAAGGCTTTGGTACATGTGGAAAAATACGGCGACAAATTGCTTGTCACCTCCTGCATTGACAATCTGCTAAAAGGCGCTGTTGGTCAGGCTGTGCAGAACATGAATATTATGTTTGGCATCAGCGAGGACACAGGGCTGAGACTAAAGGCTTCTGCTTTTTAGTCAGTACGCCTACCACCATCACAAATATAGCCTCGATTCAAATGAACTGAGGCTATATTTTGCGGGTTAGTATTACACTTATTTCGGTTATTTTTAATAAAAAAGACATTTTTTGATGTTACATAAACTTTGCAAGATGTATCTATTATAAAATTTGTTATAAATCATCATTTCTTATTAGAAAATATTAAGTAAATTTGCATCCGCAACGAATCAAAATGCCATAACGCAACAAACAATAACCAACAAAAATAAAGTAACAAAAATTTATGGAACAGAGACAAATCGCAAAACAATGGCGTCAGTGGCTCATTGCCGCCTGCGGACTGCTGATGGGAACCTCAGTTTTTCAAGGTTGTAAGGATGACTTTGTGCTTACCGGACAACCTGAATGGCTGGGAAACTCCATTTATGAGCGTCTGGAGGAAGATGGCAATTACACCACCATGCTAAGGTTGATTGACGACTTGGGACAACACGAGGTTCTCAGCCATACAGGCTCAAAGACCCTGTTTGTTGCCAACGACTCAGCGTTCAAGGAATGGTTTACAAAAAACCCGTGGGGCGTAAACCGTTACGAACAACTATCCTTGTCGCAGAAGAAACTTCTGCTCAACAACTCAATGATTAACAACGCCTATCTGATCGAGTTGATGTCGAATGGCAGGCCTCAAGGTGAAGACAATGCTCCTGAAGAGGGCCGTACCATGCGCCGAGAGACGGCAACGAGCATCTACGACTCTGTACAGATTCTGAAGCCCAGCCAGATGCCAAGCACTGAGGTTTGGGCCAAGTTCAAGGACAGAGGTAAGAGCATCCCTATCTTGAAAGATGCCACGACCGCTCCGATGATTCATTTCCTGCCCGTTTTCATGAAAATCAACAAGATGACGACTTCAGACCTTGACCTCTTGACGAACCATCAGGCCAACGACATCAACGAAGCATGGGTAAATGGAAAGAAAGTTGTGGAGCGTGATATCACCTGCAAAAACGGTTATATCCAAAAAGTGGACGGTGTTTTCGAATCGGCCCCCAACATGGCAGAGATTATCCGCCAACATCCCAATATGTCCCGCTGGTCACAGTTACTCGACCGGTTCAGTGCCCCTTATTTCAATGCAGCCGGCACCAGGGAATACAACCGACTCTATAACACTCAGGACTCCGTCTACACACTCCGATATTACAGCAACCTGTCTTCTGGTGGCTCGAATGTTTCCACACCTGAAGGCAAAGCAGTAAATGCCATGCTGAGATTCGACCCGGGATGGAATCAATACATCAACAACACGACGGGTAACTCACTGAGTTATGATGCTGGTGCCATGTTTGTCCCGACAAACGAAGCCATAGAGAAGTGGTGGAACAATGAAGGCAAGGATCTTAAGGAAGAATATGGTGTCATTGACAGCATCCCCGTAACCACAATGGCAAAACTCATCAACGTCAATATGCTGCCCGTATTCACAGAAGCCATCCCTTCGAAATTCGACAGAATATTGAATGATGCCAAGGAAGAGATGGGTGTTAAGATAACTGATGTAGACTCATGTTTTATGGGCTGTAACGGCGTGGTCTATATGACGAACCGCGTCTTCACCCCGGCAGAATTTGCTTCCGTGGCATATCCGGCCTTGTCCCATCCATCCACGATGAATGTGATTTACTGGGCCATCTCAGCAGCCTCTTTCGCATCTTCCAGTTCTCAGGCTGCTAAGTTGAATTATCTGCCCTACCTGCTTTCCATGCAGTCGAGGTATAGTCTGATTCTGCCTTCGAACAATGCCATGCTTCAGTATCTCGATTTTGCCAGTTATAACACAGAGAACATTTCAGCACCGACTGTGCTTGAATTCTACTACGATGAAAAGAAAAGTTACGACCAGAAAGTTCAGGCCCGCCGCTATAATTGCACGATTGATGAAGACGGCAACATCACCTTGGGTGAAATTGTTCAAGAGAATGTGGCCATCGGAGTTGTCGTCGATTGTCTGTATCGTCTGATGGATCAATTGATTATTGTAGGCGACATCGAGGACGGTCATGAGTACTATAAGTCAAAGGGTGGTACCCTCCTCCGAGTCACCAAGGCTCCCGACGGTCGTCTTGCTCTTGCCGGCGGCTGGCAGACAGATCATAACAAGAAACTATTGCCTATCGATAACGAGAATGTTTACACGAAGACCAATGGTAAATCTTATGTATTGAATGAACAGGCACCAATGGCAACCGAAAAGTCCGTCTATATGACCTTACAGGAAAGACCAGAATTCTCTGAATTCTTGAACCTTTTGGAGAATTCCGACCTGTTAAAGGCAAAATCAGGAGCCAGGAATGCCGGTCTTAGCAAACTCGGCAACATGAACATGTCGCTGTTTGACAACTACAATTACACTGTCTATGTGCCTACCAACGAATCCATCAAGAAACTCATTGATGACGGTTTGCTGCCCACATGGGATGACTATGATGCCTATAATGACTCTACTTATGAGGGCAGTGAAGAGGAAGCCAAGGAAGCCCAAAAAATTATCAAGGACATTATTGTCAATTTCATCCGCTACCACATACAGGACCACTCCATTGCTATCAACATGGGGCCTGAAGATGGTAAGTATGAAAACTCCTATGAGACGATGAGACGCAATCTTGAAACGAGCCGTTTCTATCCCGTCACGACCAATCACGAAGGTGGACAGATGTGGGTTGAAGACATGCTTGGCAACAAGCGAAATGTCGTAAAGACTGACGGACTGTACAATCTTATTTGCCGCGAGTATTGGTATTCCGGCACAGGTAATGCCGCCATTACCTACCAAGCATCTGATGCTGTAATCCACCAGATAGATGGTGTACTTTTGGCCGAAGAGATGACACCTTGGAAGAGCAAAATTAATCAAGCGAGGAGAAAGTAATTAGAAATTAAATAACAGAAATAGAAATTATGATTACTTTTAAAAAATATATAATGTTATTGGCACTGATGGTAGTCACTGCTATCAGCGCTCAGGCACAAGATATAACGTCCGTTCATGGTAACGTGAGCGACGAGATGGGACCCTTGATGGGTGCTACCGTCTGTGAGATTGACGGTAACGGCCGTATCATCGAGTCGGCTGTCACCGACCTGAACGGTAACTTTACGATGAAGGTCAGGAACCCGAAGGACAAAATCCGGTTCAGTTATGTAGGTATGAAGACTGTCACCCAGCCGATCAACAAGACAAACTACAAGATCGTAATGACCGATAACACCACTATCGCCCCTGTGACTATCCAGTCGAAGAGACGCGTCACGGGTAACGGTCTTCCCATACCGCAACGAGAGGTGGCCAATGCTACCCAAAATTTCTCGATGAAGGAAGTGGAAGGTTTGTCCTTCACGACTATTGACGAAGCCATGCAGGGACGTATCGCCGGACTTGATATCATCGGCAACTCAGGTGACCTCGGTTCTGGTTCTACCATGCGTCTGCGTGGTGCTTCATCACTCTCTACACTGACTGATTCCAACCCGCTCATCGTCGTTGATGGTAACGTAAGACAAGTCAGCCTTCAGAACTTTGATATTGCCAATGCCAACAATGAAAAGTTTGCAGAGTTGTTGAACATCAACCCGGAAGACATTTCTGACATCCGCGTGTTGAAAGACGCTGCCGCCACGGCTATCTACGGTTCACAAGGCGGTAATGGTGTTATCGAGTTGACCACCAAACGTGGTGCACGCGGTAAACCCAGGCTCCAATACTCATTGAAACTGACAGGTACTTACCAGCCAAATGGATATGCCCTCCTGAATGGTGACGACTACACGATGCTCCTGAAGGAGTCGTACTTCAACCCAGAGCAAAGCGATGCCGCAGCGAACATTCCAGAACTAAACTACGACCCATCGTTCTCAGAATATGAGCAGTACAACAACAACACCGACTGGCGCGACGCTGTCACCCAGTGGGGTCTCCGCCAGAACCATTATGTTACAGTAAGCGGTGGTGGTGAAAAAGCCCTCTTCCGTATCGGTGCCGGTTATGACCATGAAACAGGTACGATGATTGAGCAGAAACTGCAGCGTTTTTCTACCCGTGTGGCTCTCGACTATAATGTCAGTGAGCGCATCCGTGTCAGCACCAACTTCGCCATGACCTATACCAAGAACGACCGTAACACTGACGGACTGCTGGATATCGCCATGAAGAAGATGCCGAACATGAGTATCTACGAACAAAATCCATTGACGGGCGAGAACACTTCTTCTTATTATACAATGCTGCAAAGCGGTAGTTCGGTTTTCAACAATGACCAGAAGACTTACGTTAACCCTGTTGCCAGTGCTCACTTGGCAAAGAACCAACAGAGTACTTACGACATGCAGCCCGAGTTGATTATTCAGTACCAACTGCTGGGCATGGACGACGACCACTGGCAGTTGAACTGGCGCGGTCAGGTCTACTTGAATATCAACAACGGCTATTCGAACAGATATTATCCACAGGAACTGAAGTCTGTTTCTTGGGATCAGGGCGTTAACACAACGTCCGACAATTCCTCAAAGAGTGTATCATTCAATACTAAGCAAACCCTGACCTTGATTCCTGCTTTCAAGAACAAGGATCACTCCTTCATGATGCTGGGACGCTTTGAATTGAATAGTGGTACTTCCACCAGCCAGTCAGAGGATAAGAAAGGTGTTCCCACAGGTATCACCACGACACAGGGCGGTGGTCTGATTACCAACCTGAGTTCTAACTTCAGCCAGCACCGCTCCATGTATTTCACAGCCTCAGCCCACTACGCCTACAAAGGACGTTATATCATCGATGGCTCCCTACGTGCCGACGGTACCACAAAGTTCGGCCCAGACAGCCGTTGGGGTTATTTCCCGTCACTCTCTTTGAAATGGATCATCAGTGATGAGCCTTGGATGGAGCCTACCCGCAAATGGCTATCTATGTTCGCCATCCGCCCCAGTTGGGGCCGTTCGGGTCAGCAGCCTGGTCAGGACTACCTCTACACTTCAAAGTATGGTTCTACTGACAGATACATCGACATGCAGGCTATGAAGCCAAACAACATCCGTCTAACTGACATGAAATGGCAAATCACCGAAAGTTGGAATGGCGGTATTGACTTAGGTTTCTTCAATGACCGTCTGACTGTGACCATCGAGGGTTATTCACAGACGACAACAGACATGTTGCTGTCCAACTACCGTATTCCTTCGAACACGGGATACGAGAATGTGGCCTATAAAAATCAAGGTAAGATGCGCAACACTGGTTGGGAATTCCACATTAGTTCCAATCGTGTTATTACAATTGGTAAAAAGTTCTGGGTAGACGTAAACGCTAACTTTGGTAACAACCGTAACGAGTTGCTGGAGTTGGACGATCTGACTCTGGATAACTACAACACCGTCTATGGATTCTCGAATGATGAGACTCTGCAGCGTGTACAGTTACGCAACCCGTTAGGAGCCATCTACGGTTTCCGTTACAAAGGTGTCTATCAGTACAATTACTCTACCTTTAAACGTATGACACCTGAAGAGCGCGCCCAGTTCCTTGCCGAGGGCAAGACAGCCCCTGTGGCTCTGGATGCTGACGGTGGTCTCATTGTCGATGGCAAAGGCGATCCCGTTCGCATGATGTTCAACTACACAAACGATGCCACGGGCCGAAACTACCGTTTCAACGGTGGTGACGCCATTTACGAAGACATCAACCATGACGGTCAAATCAATGCACTCGACATCGTTTATCTCGGCTCTTCACTGCCGAAGTTGACTGGTGGTTTTGGTTTCTCCGTCACCTACGGCGACTGGCGTCTGAGCACCCAGTTCACTTACCGTTTCGGAAATAAAATTATCAACAGAGCCCGTCTGCACGCTGAGGCCATGACTGGTAACGACAACCAGAGTCAGGCCGTGAACTACCGTTGGCGTAAGGAAGGCGACATCACGTCGATTCCACGTGCCATGTACGGCAGCAACTCGAACTATAACACACTTATCAGCGACCGCTTTGTGGAAGACGGCTCTTATCTGCGTATGGGTTATGCACAATTGAACTACAACATCCGTAGGAAATACGCACAGGCACTAGGCGTCAACCGCATTAGTCTGTATTTGAGTGCCAACAACCCGTTTGTCCTCACGAAATACTCTGGTGTTGACCCGGACATCTCAAGCGGCGGTAACGCTCCCGCTATCGACAGCGCCCAGACACCGCGTTCACGTTCATACACATTAGGTATCACTGTTGAGTTCTAAAAAGATACGAATATGAAAAGAATACATTATTATATAGTATGCGCCTTCTGCGCAATCTGTGGTCTCTCTTCCTGCACAGATTTCCTGGAGATCAAACCTCAAAATGAGATTATCTTGGAGCAATTCTGGAATGAGAAGGCCGATGTGGATGCCATCATTGCAGGCTGTTACTCTGGTTTGCAGTCGGAAGCCGTTATTAAGCGTATGATGGTTTGGGGCGAATTCCGTAGCGACAATATTGGCCCAGGCAGTAACATCTCTTCCGACGGAAACCTTGAAAAGGTCCTGAAAGAGAACATTGATGCCAAGAACTCCTACACCAATTGGGGAGGTTTTTATACAGTCATCAACCGTTGTAACACTGTCATCAAGTATGCTCCTGGCGTGGCTGCCGACGACCCCGCCTATACGGAGAGTGAGTTACAGGCCAATATTGCAGAGATGGTGGCACTCCGTAGTCTCTGCTACTTCTATCTGATCCGTGCCTTCCGTGACGTTCCTTTCTCAAGAGAGGCCTATATTGATGACAGTCAGAAAATGGATCTGCCCGCCACCAAGTTCGACGATGTATTAGATTCTTTGATTTTCGACTTGGAAGGTGTACAAAACATGGCCATCAAACGCTACCCCGTCACAAAGGAACTCTACCAGACTGGACGTATTACCCAGGATGCTATCCATGCTTTGCTATGTGAACTCTACCTCTGGAAAAAGGACTATAATAATTGTATCCGCTATGCCGATATGGTCATTGAGTCAAAGAAGGCTATTGCCGAGGAGAACCGCCAGAAGCGCTCCAGTTCCTACTCAAATGAAGATATGCAAGAGCGTTTCAATGGATTCCCATTGGTTACGAATACTACTTCAAACAGTTATTTTGGCGATGCCTATACAACCCTCTTTGGCAGAGATAGAGGCAATGTAGATGAAGTCAACCAAGAAATCATCTTCCAATTGGTCTTCGACGACAATCCTAGCGACAACGGTATGCCAGCCAATGGAGCAGTCAATTCTTTCTATGGAAACTCCAACGCCACTATCGGTTTGGTGGCTCCCTCTGACTACATCTTCAGTGATATCGACAAGACTTCGGGACGCAAGGTCTTTGCAGACCGCAACAAGAAACGTGACTCTCGCATGTACTTCAACTGTGATGTGGACGACAAGTCCATCAACAAATATACAACAAGTACGATTGACATCAATGTCTCTGGTTCCACTCCTGAAATATCTTATGGTTCACTTTACACACAGAACCAGAATGGATCCAACTGGATTATTTATCGCCTCACGGACATCATGCTTCTGAAGGCAGAAGCCTTAACACAGTTGGTTCGAGAAGGCAATGAACAGGAAACCAGCGAGTATAACAAGTCTATATTAGACAGAGCCTTCACGCTCGTCAATGCTGTAAACAAACGGGCCGTCTGTCAAAACCAACTTGTAGATACTCTTCGTAGGAATGAATACAATTCCAAGGGTGACATGGAGACATTAGTCCTTCAGGAGCGTCAGCGTGAACTGATGTTCGAAGGCAAACGGTGGTTCGACCTTGTCCGCCTCTCTCAGCGTACTGGTAACACTTCAACATTGACTGAAGCCGCACTTGCTAAAGCAACGATTGGTCAAGGACTAATTAGTAATCATTTGGCTAAGATGGATGCCATCTATTGGCCATACAATCTCGACGAGATGAAGGTCAACTTGAATCTGGTACAGAATCCTGCCTTTGGCAGTGGCGAGAACGACAGTTACGAAAAGACGACCAAGAAGTGATAAGTGAAAAATGAAAAGTGAAGAAGTTATGAGACATAATAATATATTCAAAGGAATTTTGGGAGGGCTGCTTTTAGCCATGCTGACTCCCCTCAATACGCTGATGTTGACCAGTTGCTCAGATGAGCCTGACAGCGAGTTTTTCTATACCTTCACGGGTGAGATGATGAGCGACTATCTGAAGACTCGACCAGATTACAGTGAATTTGCAGAGATTGTGGAAAGAGCCGGCCTGATGAGCCTTCTTGCCACCTACGGCCACTATACCTGTTTCGCTCCCTCCAACGATGCCATTGATAAATTTCTGAAGAGCCGCGGTCTCAGCAGTGTGTCACAATTGAGCGATGCTGACTGCGATACCATTGCCCGTACGCATCTGGTATCTTATATGTACACCACATACGACATGATTGGACACAAACTGCCGACGGTGAACATGATGAACCGCTATTTGGGAACAGAGCCTGGTTTTGACAAAGACAGTAATGCCGTCATTGTTCTTGAAGGACTTGCACATATCGAATTCAACTTGAAGGATGACTCGGTGGAGAATGGTATCATGCAACCTATCGACATGGTCATTGAGAAGTCGAATAGTTACATTGCGGATATCTTGCGTGACAATCCTAAGATCAGCATCTTCTATAAAGCCTTAGTGGCAACAGGTGTCGTCAATGATGTGATGCTGGTTGAGGATGATGACTATAATCCTAAGGATTACGAACCATATTATATAACTTCCGGCGATGCAGAATCAAGCAAAAGAAGGTATGATGCGCCTGATACAAAGAAATTTGGGTACACGTTCTTTATTGAGCCTGACTCGATATTAGAGGCAAAATACGGGATAAACGATATCAGGGGGCTCTATGACAAGGCCTGCGAAATTTATGACGAAGTCTATCCGCAAGACATCAGCGCACCCGGCCATAGTTTCGAAAACCTCACGGACAGCGTCAATCCATTGCGCCGCTTCATCCAGTATCATATTCTGAACAAGATTGCAGCCAGTACGGATGACCTGACACCACAGGAAATCAGCAACAAGACAAACTTTATCGGTGCAATCGGTATTGACGAGACCCTTGTCAATCCTTGTGACTGGCATTATACCCTTCTACCTCACAGAATGATCAAGGTGGATAAGATCACTATTGAAAAATATCTGGGCGGATGCAAGAAAGGCGATCGTTATATTAACCGACGCTATGATGAAAAATATCCTTTCCTGGGGCAGCGCATTGATCCTATAGATAATGATGGATATAAGCACGATGGACTCAATGGTCATTACTTCTATGTTGACGACATCGTTGCTTTCAACAAGGACGTCCAAGAAAAGATACACAACCAGCGTATCCGCATGGACTTCAATACCGTCTTCCCCGAATTTATCACAAATGGACTGCGTATCTTAGGAGACCCCTTCCAACAAAGTAGCACAGAAGACAAATACGGCCGTAACTGGTATTTCCCTGATGGTTATCTTGATGGAGTGAGATTTTCCAACTGCTATCTGACATGGAGAAGACCTATTAGTTGGGCCGATATCTACATGTGGGATGAGTTCAACCTCACAGGAAACTACGACTTCACCTTCCGCCTACCGCCTGTACCGTTCAACGGTGAATGGCAGGTACGTCTGGGTTTCACGCAGCAGAATAGCCGAGGCATTGCCCAAATCTATATTGACAACATACCACAAGGCATTCCTTTGGATATGACGAAGAAACTGGACGACGAATACTACATCGGTGATGATTTTATCGACAACCTTAATACTTACGATGGTTTGAGTGCAGAAGATAAGGCCGAATATTACAAGAGCCTTAAGAACCTCGGTGTCTATCCTCATCCGCGCTCTTTATTCTGCGACAACGGTGGTAGTGGTAACAGAGCCTACAATATCACTTACAACATCGGTATACGTAAAGTCATCAGCCAGTCTTATCTTGATTGTGACCAAGACCATTACATGAGATTCAGGGTGGCATCCGATGGGTCACAAGGTAACAACAACGAGTTCGCACTCGACTTCATAGAACTGGTACCGAAGAGTGTCTATGGTACTGACGATGGTGAAGATATGGAAGACGACCTCTAAGAATTGAGATTTAAGAATTAAGAATTAAGAATTATGATTACTTCTAATATATATAATAAGGTGTTAGGATTAGCATTGGCTGTCCTCACCTTTGCGGCCTGTTCCGACACCTGGAACGACCACTTCGAAAATAAAGGTAAAGACATGAAAGACTATACAATCTGGGAAGGAATCTCGCAGAACAGCAACCTGAGTAACTTTGCCAAGGTGATTCAGGCGTGTGGTTTTGACAAATCACTATCCAGTAGTCAGGTGTTCACCGTCTTCGCCCCCACCAACGAGCATTTCTCTGCCCAGGATGCTGATGAACTGATTGCAGCCTACAACGCGGAGAAGGGCAAAGTTAACGAAGAAGACAATACTGTCATCAAGGAGTTCGTACATAACCACATCGCCATGTATAATCACTCCATCTATGAGGCCAGTAACGACACTCTCATGATGATGAACGGTAAAAGGGTCAGACTGTCAACCAGTTCGTTTGGAAACAGCCCTATCCTGACTAAGAACGAACTCTATAGCAATGGCGTTCTCTTCACGATTGACGGGAAAGCAGAATTCGCCACCAATATTTTCGAGTATCTGCGTAAGGATGCCGACCTTGATAGTGTCAGCAGTTTCTTCTACAATAGTCACTTATACCACCATGAGTTTATCCCCGGACGAAGCATCCCCGGAGGAATCATCGATGGAAAGACATATTATCTTGACTCTGTATTTATACAGCGAAACGACCTGTTCGATGTCTTATGGGCAGATTTAAACGAGGAGGATAGCACCTATTGGATGGTTGTTCCAACAAATACAGAATGGAAAAAACTGCTTGACGAATACCAGCCTTATTTCAATTACGACAATCAGGTGAAGTTCCGCGATTCTATGGCCTATACTTCTCCACGCCTGGCCATTATGAATGGAACCATCTTTAGCCGCACACTCAATACAGATGCACACCTGACTGACTCAGCCCTTTCTACAAATGCTGCAGAGACATATGTCAGCCGCCGATCTAGTTGGGGCAATAACAACCTGCACTACTATCAATATGGAGGTGTCTCTGCCACGAATACACAGAAACCATTCGGACCTGAAGGAATCTTCACTGGTACTGAAAATATTCAGTGCACCAATGGTCAGGTAATGAAGACAGACAACTGGCGGATTAACAAACTGAATTCTTTCTATCAGTGGATCATTGTCGAGGCTGAGGACCGAGGAAGTATCAAGGAGGTAAGCAAATATACTGATTCGAAAACAAACGAAGAAGTGGGAACAGTGACACCGATTACCCGTCGTGTTCTCAATAACAACCACTTCTATGGTAAGGTGTGGGGTGATGCGTTTGTGGAGTTTGAGGAAGCAACCAATGAAGGTCAAATACAGCATGCTGTAACCTTCAATATTGAGGATGTGCTTTCCAATATCGGTTATGACATCTATCTAGTCACTGCTCCTGCACTCGCCAATGATAGTAATGCTACCGATGCACAACGTCTTCCAACCCAACTGAACTGTGAACTGAGTTACCATAATCAGGAAGGTGAGCCACAAAAACAACGCCTCATAGAAAAATATGCGACCAATCCTGATGAGGTCGATTATATATTACTTGCAGAAGACTTTAAGTTCCCGTGCAGTTCATGGGGACTCACAGAGACTGAGCCACAAGTAACGCTGACCGTTTCAACCAATGTAGCCAGAAAAGGAAAAACATGGACTAAGACACTAAGGATTGACTGTGTTATGCTTGTGCCTCATGGTATCGCTATTGTTGATGAAGAACGGTTTACCATAGAACCTCACGGTGACGGCGACACCTACTACTGGTTGAAGAAATAATGTTATAGTATGAATATAAGAACTGTAAGGATATGAAAAAATACATTATATTAGGACTTACACTGCTGATGGCCTTTCCCTTAAGCATCGCAGCCCAGGACGAGGACACAGATACCGAGGACTTCATCGAGACCCTTGCCCGAAAGTTGAAGCCCAAGCATAAGCAGTATCCCACAAGAACCATTCGCGGACGTATCTTGAACGCGACCACAGGCCAGCCTGTCGCAGGTACGATTGTCAGTGCCGACGATGTGGAAGGCTATAGTACGCTCACCGAGGAAAACGGTTTCTACAAGTTGGACATTCCTACGTTTACCACATCAGTCTATATCAATATGCCTGACTTCAATCCCGTACGTCTGGGACTGTTGGACCAGGAGGAACAGCACGAGGTGAAACTCTATCCTGTGACCTTCGCAGCTGAATATGACAAACAGATCAATGTGCGTAGCGATTATAGCACCAAGGATTTTGCTTACACGAACTCCGTCAATATCAAGGACGAGGTGCAGAAGCACCTGGGTGCCCAAGTTTACAGCGTAACCCGTAATGGTACGCCGGGTATCGGTAATGTGATGTTCGTACAAGGGCTGAACTCTCTGAATGTTAATGCCCAGCCATTGGTAGTGGTCGACGACGTCATCATTGATCAGCAGTATGGCCGCACCATGCTCCATGAGGGATTCTTCAACGACATCCTTTCGACCCTCAACCCGTCGGATATTGAGAAGGTGACTGTCATGCGCAACGGAACGGCCCTCTATGGTGCCAAGGGTGCTAATGGAGTCATCCTCATCCAGACCAGGCGCAACAAGTCGATGGCTACCCGAATCACAGCCAACGTCTCAGCGGGTGTTGTCCTTCAACCGAAGTACCTCTCTATAATGGATGCTGGACAATACCGTAGTTATGCTTCGGAATTGCTGAAGACCACAAACACTCGTAACCGTACGTTCAAGTTCCTCAATGAGGACCCCAACTACTATTATTACACTCAGTACCACCAGAACACAGACTGGAAGGACTATGTGTACCATACTGCCATGACACAGAACTATGGTATCAATGTCGAAGGTGGCGATGCTGTGGCCAACTATAGTCTTTCGGTCGGCTATGTCAATCAGCAGAGCACCCTGAGGTACAACGATATGGATCGTCTGAATATACGTTTCAACACGGACATCTCACTTAACGAACGCTTCAGTATCCGCTTTGATGCCTCTTTTGGTAATATCACCCGTGACATCCGTAACGATGGTGCTCCTGCCAGTTACGATGAAGGTACGCCGACGGCTCCGGGATTCCTGGCATATGCCAAGAGTCCGTTCCTCAGTCCCTACAGTTACGGCCGTGGAGAATTGTCAAAGACGCACTTCGACATTGATGAGGAGTCATACCTCTCCGAGGCACTGGCCAACTACAAGAATTACAACTGGCAGTTGGGTAACCCGGCAGCCATCAATGAATACAGTGAGGCAGAAAACAAGAACCGCTTGGAGAATTCCATGCTTAACCTGACTGTAACGCCATCCTATAGACTGAGTCGTAATCTGCTGCTCTCTGAGCATTTCAGTTACAATCTGGTCAACACCAACGAGATCTTCTACATTCCTGTCAGCGGAACGCCGAACTATTATGTTGGCAGTATCGGTGCCTATCGCGAGAACGAGGTCCGTTCTTTGGCCTCCAAGCAGAATTCTTTGATGAGCGACACACGCCTCGACTGGAGCAACCGCTACAATGCTCATTTCATCCACCTCTTCGGTGGTGCACGTATCAACTGGGAGTCTTATTCGATGACCTCTCTGTTAGGATATAACACTGGTAACGATAAACAGCCATTCATGAAGTCGAGCCTTACAAACACCAACGACTTTGGTACTAGCGACAACTGGAATTCCTTAGCCTGGTACGCACAGGGAGAATACAATTATAAAAACCGCTATTACCTGCAAGCCAATGTGACGGTAGAAGGCTCTTCACGTTTCGGACGTGACGGTGGCAATTTCCGCTTGTTCGACGCAGCCTGGGGTATCTTCCCCAGTGTGCAAGCATCATGGGTCATCAGCAACGAGTCATGGATGGCTAAGATTAAAGCTATCAACTACCTGCGTCTGACTGCTGGTTTCGATGTAAGCGGTAACGACGATATCGACTACTATGCCGCCCGTAGTTTCTTCAGTGCAGCACAGTTCCTAAACACCATCTCAGGTCTAACCTTTGCGGGTATCGGTAACTCTGAAATTCAGTGGGAGACCACACGCCGCTTCAATGTCGGCATAGAGACGAATCTCTTCAACAATCGTCTGAGTCTCAGCGCAAACTACTTCCGTTCCAATACAGACAACCTGCTCACCCGCCAGTCGCTTGGATTCCTCAGCGGTCTGAGCGAGAACTGGACGAACGACGGTAAGTTGAAGAACCAGGGTTTCGACGTGACGGCAGCCGTCAAGGTACTCGCCCTCAAGAACCTGCAATGGGAAGTAGGAGGTAGTGTCGGTCACTATAAGAACGAAATTACCCAACTGCCTGAAGGACAGAACTATGTTGACAATGATGTCTACGGTGCTACAATTCGTACCCAAGTGGGTCAGGTTGCCAACCAATTCTACGGCTACAAGTCGCTCGGCGTTTTCTCTACGACCACAGAAGCAGAGGCCGCTGGTCTCTATATCCTTGGAGAAAACGGTATCGACCGCACCTATTTCAAGGCTGGTGACATCCATTTTGCAGACCTGAACGGTGACCACCAGATTACCGAGGCTGACCGTACATTCATCGGTGACCCGAACCCCGACATCTACGGAAACATCTTCACGGCCGTTACTTACAAGCACTTGAAACTCGACTTCCGTTTCAATTACTCCTTGGGCAATGATGTCTATAACTATCAGCGTTCGCAACTGGAAGGTGGAAATCGCTTTATGAACCAGACAACGGCTCTGATTCGCCGTTGGCAGGTGGAAGGTCAGCAGACCGACATTCCACAGATTACATTCCAAGATCCTATGGGCAACTCCCGCTTTAGCAACCGTTGGATTGAAGACGGTAGTTACCTGCGTTTGAAGAGTGTCACTCTGAGTTACGACCTGCCGCTCCAAAACGAGTACTTGCAGGGTCTGCAGTTCTGGGTTCAGGCTAACAACGTATTCACATTGACGAAGTATCTTGGCAGTGATCCTGAATTCACAATGACCTCCAGCGTCATCGGTCAGGGTATTGATGTCGGTCAACTCAGCCAGAGCCGTTCTATCGTGGCAGGCATTAAGATTAAACTGTAATTAATAATTAAGAATTAAGAATTAAGAATTATGATTACTAAGATATATAAACTCATTTTCGCGACCTGCGCCATCTGCGGCATGGCCTCTTGCTCCGATTTCTTCGATCAGCAGTCAGAGCATGTCGTCTTTACCGAGAACAATAAATTGGATAACGCTACAGACACTATTTACAGTGTCATTGGTATCCTCAACAAACTGCAGTCCATTGCCGACCGCACCATCCTTCTCGGAGAGGTACGCGGTGACCTCGTTGATATTACAAATGCAGCCAACAGCGACCTACGCGACATGGCATTTTTCAATATTGGGGACGATAACCGCTACAACCAGCCGCGTGACTACTATGCCATCATTAACAACTGTAATTTCTTTATTGCAAACGTTGATACGGCCATGAAGAACAACCGCAATGAGTATGTCTTCATGAGAGAGTATGCTGCCGTCAAGGCCATCCGCGCCTGGACCTATCTACAACTTGTGCTCAATTATGGCAATGTTCCATTTATTACAGAACCGATTCTCAACAAAATCGATGCAGAAAAGGACTACCAAAAGCGTGACCTTCAATATGTGTGCGACTATTTCATTCAGGATCTTGTACCCCTGGCTGACCGATGGGGCAACGAATACCCCGAATACGGAACAATCCGCAGCAATGCATCACGCCTGTTCTACTTCCCTATCAACATCGTGCTTGGCGACCTGAACCTGTGGTTAGCAAGTAAGACAAAGGATCCTGCCACCTACCGTGAGGCTGCCATGCGCTACTACAAGTACATTAACGAGCGAAATGGTAACAACTCTGCCTACCCCAATGGTATAAACCTTTATACTTGGAGGCCAGGGTCTGGTGACTGGAACAGACCGGAAACCAGTTACACTTCAGGAAGCCTAGGCACAGAGACAACGGGAACCAACGCGGAGATTATCACCATGATTGCTGGCGACTCTATCCCTGCTGAAGGACATTACAGTGAACTGCGCAATCTGTTCAACTCCCAGCAGGACAATGACTACCGCGCCAGCATCGTGCCTTCTACTTATATGTTCAATCTGTCAGGCAGTCAGGTTCATTGTTGCGTGGGAACAAATGGAACCACATTCTATTATGCACCCACAGAACTGCCCAATTACATGTCGGGTGACTTACGACTATATCAATATTACAGTAATGGTTACACGACCGACCGTCTGTCAGGCGAACGCATCGAGACCTCATACAATGATAAGTATGAGTCCCAGAACGTCCATATTTACCGTCGCCAGATGATTTATCTGCGACTTGCCGAAGCCCTCAATGGTGCAGGATTCCCACGTGCCGCATTCCAAATGCTGTCACAAGGAATTAATAACGATGTCCTCAAACAGACTGTCATTCCTTATTGTTCACAAAGCGACTCCACATGGATTACCAGCCTCAACTTCCCAAGAGAGCGATACGGAATCTTCACCGTTGAAGAACTCGCATCTAATCGCACTGAGGAGGGACACAATACGATTGGCATCCATTCGCATGGTTCTGGCTGGACACCGATGAACGAATTCTATCAGTTACCTGATGACTCGCTCCTGACCGAAGAGCAGAAGAAACCTATTCAAACAGCCTTTGTCGATAGTTTGCTGCTCAATGAGTGCGGTTTGGAATTGGCCTTCGAAGGAACCCGTTTCTACGACATCATGCGCTTTGCTTTCCGCCAGCCCAATCCTGGAGACTTTCTGGCCCGTCAGATTTATGGCCGCCGCGGAAAGGAGAATATCGGAATCATGCGCAGTGAGATCAAGAAAGACCTCAGTGACGAACGCAACTGGTACCTCCAGTGGAACGGACAAATCGGTATGTAATCATTATGCTTCTGACCATGCTGCCGCTGTTGCCAGCGGCAGCACAGGCGGATAAGAAGACGCTCTGCCCCGAAATAAAGATCGAGGTAGAGCGTCTTCCAGACCTCACTATCCCCCGTGCTGGACACGAACTGTTCTACATTAATGGTGAGTTCGTGGTGGCAGGAGGTCATACCGACGGTTTTGTGCCTACGCCTACGGCCGAATATTACAAAGACGGCAAATGGCATCAGATGCCGATGGTGTATAATCATGACTTCGGATTCTCCGTGGTACTGAAATCCGGCAAGGTATTACTCGGTGGAGGCTGCGAACAGCCCCTCGGCATTGGACAGACCTTTCTGGCAGAACTATATGATCCCGTCAACCATACCTTCAATGGTTTTGGCTGTATGGAACAGAAACGCACTGGTGCAGCCGGCTTGGAATTAGACAGCGGGAAGGTGGTCATCAGTGGCAATTGGTATCACAACGACGGCGTAGAGGTCTATAATGGGCAAAAGCACTTCACATATATCAAAGATGCGACGATAGGACGCACCCACCCCTATATTCTCCGTACAGCCAAGGATGATGCCATCATTTTCGGTACGGAAGGCATAAAGGGTGATACCATCCAATGGACTGCCGACCGTCTAAAAGGCGACACACTTCACATTCCCTTCTTTGACAAATGGCATCCTGTGAATGTCAGCCACCACCGTAATGCAGAGAGTTTTATCGGTGACGAAGAAAAAGGTCTCTATGCATATCTGATTCCCGTCACAGACAGTATTGGTCAGGTAGCCGTCGCAAAAGTAGAGAACGGCGAATTCTCACTCCTGCCAACTATTTGCCCTGTTCCCATGCAAAGCCAATGGGAATCTATCATTTATAGTATGCCCGTCATTGTCGATCAGAAAGCAGGACGAGGCTATATGATAGGTATCAGCGGCGACTTCCGCTCTGATCCCGAAAAAACCAATCGCTACTATATTCTCTGCATCGACTATGCTCAGGCTAAAGATGGGCAACCTGCACCGCTGACACTCTACTATACAGACCCAATGCTGACCATATGCGACACTCCCCCTGTAGTGGATAACAATGGAAATCTGCTGATTGCGGGCGGCTTGCTACACCATAGCAACTTCACGCCCTCTGCAGAAGTCTTGCTGTTGCACGTCGGGCAGCAACCCGCAAAGGTTGCTGGAGGCACCAGTCCCTGGATGATACTATTATTAGTCTTGGCAATTGTAGCCATTACACTGGCTACATGGTTATGGTGCAGGAAGAAACATACGCAAGAGACAGTCATAACAGAAGAAAAAGATCCTGCCCCAACAGAAAAAAAGGCAGACCCGTCAGACGAAGCCAATTTAGAACTGATGCGCCGTATGAGGGAACTGATGGAAACCAGAAAACTTTTCCAGAACAGCAACCTCAAACTGAATGATTTTGCAACAGCACTGAATACCAATCGCAACTATATCTCTAAATGTATCAGTAACGTAAAACCTAACTATACATTTGCTCAGTTCGTCAACGAGTATCGTTTGGAATACGCAAAGCAACTTATCCTCAACAACCCCGAGAAAAAAATCAATGAGATATTCTTAGAATCTGGTTTCTCCAACGAGCAAACATTCTATCGAACATTCAAAATTAGCACGGGCAAGACACCCAAAGAGTGGAAAGAAGCCAATTGTCCTAATGCCGTATAGTTTCAATGGCAGAAAATTTAGTCCTGATTCCAATTCTTTTTTCCGTTTCAAAAACATAATTTTTTATTTTGATTGTACAAGCCCAATTCATGGCTAATGATTGCTGTACCTAAGAAAAACATACTATGTTTTGGGAAGAATCAACTAACATCTTATCAATTGTTAGTCGATTTTGTTAAATTGTTAGTCCACATATCTGTTTTTTCCTTATCTTTGCAACATAAACAACAATTATCAAAATAATAAAACTTTATGAAGAAATTACTATTATCCGTGGTTGCTATGCTGTTTGCAGCCACAAGTTATGCACAGAACACAGTAGTGGCCTCTTTGAACCATGAAGGAGAATCCACGATGTTCTATGGTGTTGGGGCCCTGCAACAGGCAGTTGCAGAGGCTGTCAGCGGTGACATCATCAGCCTCTCCAGCGGCACTTTCAATGCGTCCAATATTACTAAAGCCATTACCTTACGAGGAGTGGGTATTGACAACGACAATCCTACCTATATAGAAGGAGGATTCACCATCACAGTGACAGAAGAAGGTTCAAACCGTTTAACAATGGAGGGTATCAGATGTAAAGGCGAAGTAAAATTGGGAGGATCGTTTTCCTGTCCACAATTTGTGAAGTGCCAGTTTTGGAGAATTAACGGTATCGCTAATACTGACGCCGTTAAGGATGTCATGGTTGTCAACTGTAAAGTAACAGAATTCTTCCGTCAGGGAGGAAGCACGACAGTATCTCTTGTGAACAGTTATATTGCTGAACCTGGTGTTTACGAGAACGCTCACTTTATGGCTACCAATTGCATCATTTCAAAATATTGTCCAAGTGATCAGATGCATAATTCTATATGGAAGAACTGCATCTTCTGGACGACGAATTCATATTCTTATAAACTACCGAATAGTAGTAAGGCCATAAACTGTATAGGTATACCCAATTATTATAATATGTTTGAGAATTTGACCGACAGTCCGAACAACATAACTATGGCTGCTCTCACTGACGTATTCACAGATTTCGATTGGGAAGGTTCTTGGTCAGACGACTGGACTTTTACACTAACCGAAGCAGGCAAAGCCGTGAAAGGCACCGACGGAAAAGAGGTAGGCCTCTATGGCGGTCCGATGCCGTTCAACCAAACCCTTTCTTATCCTCTCATTTCGAAAATGGAGGTTGACGAGCAGACGGATGACAATGGAAAACTGAAAGTTGAGATTGGAGTGAAATAACTTTTTCAAACATAAAATTATAAAAGGAAGATTTATGAAGAAATTAATATTATCCGTGGTTACCATGATGGTTGCGGCCACGAGTTTTAGTCAGGAAACTGTTGTGGCTTCTCTGAGCCATGAGGGAGAAACCACGATGTTTTATGGTCTGACGGCCTTAGTGAAAGCAGCAGAGAAGGCTCAGAGCGGCGATGTGATCAACCTCTCCAGAGGTATTTTCAATGCTACGACGATCAAAGTAGGTATCACGTTGCGTGGTGCCGGTATCGATAGTGACGATCCTACTTATCTTAATGGAAATCTACATATCGAAATTCCCTCAGACGATGCAAACCGATTCACTATGGAGGGTATTATCTGTAATAACGAAATGAGCATGCGTGGAACCTTTTCATCACCCCAAATTGTTAAGTGCAAATTGAGTGAAGGCTTTACCACAAGAACTACAACTGATAACATTGACATCTTAGTAGTCAATAGCAGGGTCATAGGCCATTTCAATGTAGGAGGCATCTGTAGAATCTCCTTGATAAACAGTTACGTGGATGGAGTCAGTCACTATGATAATGCTCATTTTATGGGTCTGAATTGCATTCTTTTTAAAAACCGCATGGATCAACTGCACAACTCTGTCTGGAAAAATTGTATCTTCGCTACGTCAAACCATTCAGACTATAGACTGCCAACTGATTGCGAATGTACGAACTGCATAGCCGTTGATTACTACTATGACATTTTCAGTCAACTGAAGATTAAGCCAGGCTGCTCAAGCGCATCATACGCTGAAGCCTTCAAGGATTTCACAGGCACCTATACTGACGAACAGACCTTTGAATTGTCTGATGCCGCCAAGGCTAACGAAAACTTCAAGGGTACCGACGGAACGGAAGTGGGCTTATACGGCGGTCCACAACCATTCAACCTCACTCTGTCATATCCGCTGATCTCTACGATGGAGGTCGGCGAAAAGACTGACGACAAGGGTCAGTTAGAAGTAACAATTGGGGTGAAGTAATTGAATACTACAGATTATGCGTAAATATCTATTATTAACAATACTGCTCTCCGGTCTGACCTTAGGTGCGAGGGGGCAATCCGACCCGGAGATTGACTTGTCGGGGCTGCCGCAAAAGACAACCGCTTCGTCGCTCCGCTACTGGTTCGATGCCGACGCCAACAGCGTCAAGACGGCATCCATTTCGGGCAGTGCCACCACCATCGATGCCTCTGCTCTTAAGGAAGGTATTCATACCGTGCATTACCAGATTGTGGACAATAAGAACATTGCAGGTATTCCCACCTCGAAGATTTTTATCAAGGTTGACCCGAAGATAGCAGCCACAGCCAAGTCTCTGCGCTACTGGTATGACGATGATGCCAACATCAATACCTCCACGCCCCTAAATGGTGCTACCACCATCGATGCCTCCACTCTCAGAGAGGGCATCCATACTGTACATTACCAAATTGTAGACAGCAAGGGTATTGCAAGCATCCCTGCCTCCAAGATATTCATCAAGTTAGATGAGAAAACCGCCACAGAGGCTAAGTCACTGCGCTATTGGTTTGACAGCGGAACCAATGTCAATAGCACTACAACCTTGAGCGGTGCTACTACTATCGATGCCTCTGCTATCAAGGAGGGCATCCACACCGTACACTATCAGATTGTCGATAGCAAGAATATTGCAGGTATTCCAGTCTCAAAGATGTTCATCAAGATAGACTCGAAGACTGTCGCCACAGCACAAAAATTGCGCTACTGGTTCGATGCCGATAAGGCCTCTGTCGTGGAAACAGATCTTAGCGAAGGCATTCAATCTGTCGATGCCTCAAAGTTGATGGAGGGTATCCATACCCTACATTACCAGATTATCGATAGCGAAGGGAAAGTTGACATTCCTGTATCCGCACTGTTCATCAAACTCAACAAGAAGGCAAAAACTGAGGCTACAGCCATCCGCTACTGGTTTGATGAGGATGATGCGAACATCAAGGAAACAACATTAGATCTGGAAAATCTCATGCTGACGATTGATGCCAGCGATCTACTTATTGGCACTCATGAACTGCATATGCAGTTGGTGACAGCCAACGGAGAACTCTCACCAGCAATTTCCGGTAATTTCGTCAGCATCATTATTAAGAAGGGCGATGTCAACAATGACGGAATTGTTGATGCCACTGATATTGTTTTAATTACAGACTATATGTTAGATAGTGAATCCATAACAATTGATAAGACCAATGCTGACTACAACAATGACAAGGAAATCAACATCGCAGACATCCTAGGCATTGTCAATATCATTATGATTACAGGAGAATAATATTGTTAATTTGTGAGTCTATCTAAAGACTTTTTTCCTACCTTTGCAGCGATATTCCCTTGGGGTAATAACTGGAGATCTATTTTTGTCAATAATAAATTTTATGGACTATTTTGGTGGGAGTTGGCAGTGATGTCCGCTCCCATTCTTTATGTGCAAACATATACTCATTTTATACAATAAACTACTAACCATTGACTTTTTTATGCAAAAAGACGGGAGATTGTTGCGGTTTGTCGGATATTTGCAGTAACTTTGCAGCCAAATATAGAAAGGTAATGATATGAAACTATTCGACGTTTATCCGCTCTTCGATGTGAACATTGTCAAGGGCAAAGGCTGCAAGGTGTGGGACGACAAGGGACAGGAATACCTGGACTTGTACGGCGGCCATGCCGTCATCAGCATCGGACACTCAAACCCGCACTATATAGAAAAAGTGACGGAGCAACTCGGGAAGATTGCTTTCTACTCGAACTCTGTGATTAACAAATTGCAAGTAGAACTGGCAGAGCGTCTTGGCAAGATTTCCGGTTACGATGACTACCAATTGTTCCTCATTAACTCTGGTGCTGAAGCCAACGAGAACGCACTGAAACTCGCATCCTTCAAGACGGGCAAGACCCGCGTTCTCTCCTGTGAGAAAGCCTTCCACGGACGTACCTCACTTGCCGTTGAAGTGACGAACAATCCGAAGATCATCGCCCCCATCAATGATAACCACCATACACGCTTCCTGCCGATGAACGACTTGGAGCCATGGGTACGGGAACTGTCGAAGGGCGGTGTGGCTGCTGTCATCTTAGAGTGCATACAGGGTGTGGGCGGCATCCAGATGGCTACACCTGAGTTTGCGCAAGGACTGGCCTACGCCTGTAAACGCTACGGGGCTGTGCTGATCTGCGACGAGATTCAGTGTGGCTATGGGCGTAGCGGTAAGTTCTTCGCCCACCAGTGGCTCGGCATCAAGCCAGACATTATCACGGTGGCCAAGGGCATCGCCAACGGATTCCCCATGGGTGCTGTGTTGATCTCTCCTGAGTTTGAGCCCGTCTACGGACAATTAGGCACAACCTTCGGTGGCAATCACCTCGCCTGCGCGGCGGCACTGGCTGTGCTCGACGTGTTTGAGGAGGAAGGACTAGTGGAGAATGCCCACGTGATAGGCGACTACCTGATGGACGGCATCCGTGGCATCGGCAGTTCGCACATCAAGGAGGTGCGCGGTCGAGGACTGATGATTGGCATTGAGTTGGATATGCCACACAAGATGGTACGAAAACCGCTCATCAAGCATGAGCACTGCTTTACGGGTTGTGCCGGACAAAATATACTGCGCCTGTTGCCGCCCCTGTGTCTCACCAAAGCAGAGGCCGATGATTTCATAGAGAGACTGATTAGAGTACAACCAGAAGAGGAAGATTAAAGAATATGAAAATATCTGTGATAGGTGCTGGGGCTATGGGCGGTGCCACTGTAGAAGGCCTAATTAAAGGCCAGCAGTTCAGGAACGAAGATATCACCGTGAGCGATCCGTCGCAGGCGGTTGTAGAGAAATTTACAAAGACAGGTGTCTGTGTAACAACGGACAATAAGTTGGCCGCCGACAGTGCTGACATTATCTGCGTCGTAGTCAAGCCATGGCTCGTGGAAAGCGTGCTGAAAGACATTAAGCCAGAACTGGATCCAAAGAAGCAGATTCTGATTGTGATAGCAGCAGGTGTCCCATCGGCCAATATCAAGGAGTGGCTGGGAGAGAACTGCCCGCCGCTGTTCTTGGTGATACCGAATATCGCCATCGCTGAGATGGCGTCGATGACTTTCATCGTACCGTGCGGTGCTGTGATACAGCACCATACAGAACTGGTAAAAGGTATCTTCGACGAGATGGGCAATACGCTCATCACCGACGAGCAGCACTTGGCAGCGGGCACTACGCTCGCCTCTTGCGGCATAGCCTATGCCATGCGTTATATCCGTGCAGCCTCTGAGGGCGGTGTGGAACTGGGGTTCAAGGCTGATGATGCCAAAGCCATCGTCATGCAGACGATGAAAGGCGCTGTAGAACTACTTGAGGCCAGCGGTCTGCATCCTGAGGCAGCCATCGATTTGGTGACGACACCTGGCGGTGTAACTATCAAGGGTCTCAACGAGATGGAGCATGCTGGTTTTACCTCGGCAGTTATCAGAGGACTCAAGGCAGGAGCGAAATAAGAATTAACATAGAAGAATATGGACGAACAATTAAGACAAATAGGTGAGCGTCTGCGCGGATTGCGCGATGTGCTCGATATCCCAGTGAGTGAGATGGCCGAGACCATCGGCATTGATGCGGAGAAGTATGAGAAGATTGAGGCGGGCGAACTCGACATCACGATTTCAAACCTCATGAAGATTGCACGTAAGTACGGTGTTTCTACCGAGGAACTGATTTTCGCCGAGTCACCACACATGAAATCATATTATGTAACGCGCAAAGGACAGGGTATGTCCATCGAACGCACAAAAGCATACAAGTATCAATCACTTGTGGGCGGCTTTGTAGGCCATAAGGCTGATGTCTTCATCGTCACGGTAGAGCCTAAGCCTGGTGCCCGTACCATCTACAAGAACTCACACCCTGGTCAGGAGTTCAACCTCATTCTGGAAGGTAAGATGGAATTATATATTGGCGGCAAGACCATTATCCTCGAAGAGGGCGACAGCATTTATTTTGACTCCACAAAGCCCCATGGCATGCTGGCCGTCGGTGACAAAGCCGTGAAGTTCTTAGCATTTACAGTAGAATAAACTAGACTATGATTGAGAGATTTTTAAAACAGACAAAGTTTACGTCTGTTGAGGATTACAACAAGAATCTGGAGTTCATCATTCCAGAGAACTTCAATTTCGCCTACGACGTGATGGACGCGTGGGCTGAGGAGGCACCAGAGAAACTCGCCATCCTCTGGACCAACGATCAAGGTGAAGAGATTCGCACCACATTCGGACAGTTGAAAGAACAGACCGATCAAGCCGCCTCATATCTGCAGACACTAGGTATCGGCAAGAACGATCCTGTGATGCTCATCCTGAAACGCCGCTATGAGTGGTGGGTCGTGATGCTCGCCCTCTGTAAGATTGGTGCCATCGTGATTCCGGCCACCCACATGCTGACCAAGCATGATATTGTCTATCGTAATACCCGTGCCTCTGTAAAGGCCATCATCTGTGTGGATGATTCATATGTGGTGAGCCAGATTCAGGCCGCCATGGACGAGAGTCCAACAGTGAAGGAATATATCGCCATCACAGACCACGGGAAACCTATCCCCGAGGGATTCCATGACTGGCAGACGGAATGGAAACTGGCGCCAAAGTTCGTACGTCCCGCCTTCGTCAATACCAACGACGATACCATGCTGATGTATTTCACCTCTGGTACAAGCGGTGAACCGAAGATGGTGGCCCACGATTATCTTTACGCCATGGGGCATCTGTCAACGGGTGTCTTCTGGCACAATCTCCATGAGGGCTCGCTCCATCTAACAGTGGCTGACACCGGTTGGGGAAAGGCCGTCTGGGGTAAGTTCTATGGTCAGTGGTTTGCCGGTGCAACCGTGTTCGTGTTCGACCACGAGAAATTCAATGCAGACACTCTGCTCCGCCAGATGGAGAAATACAAGGTGACAAGTTTTTGCGCTCCCCCGACCATCTACCGCTTTATGATACGCGAAGATCTGAGCAAATACGACCTTTCTTCGCTGGAATACTGCTGCACGGCCGGCGAGGCCCTTAACCCCGCTGTCTTCGATAAACTCAAAGAGAAGATTGGCCTCAACATCATGGAAGGTTTCGGCCAGACTGAGACCACAATGACCCTTGGGACCTTCCCTTGGATGACACCTAAGCCAGGCAGTATGGGTATCCCCAATGCTCAGTACGACATCGACCTCATCCGCGCCGACGGAACTAGTTGCGAGGATGGTGAGAAAGGCGAGATTGTGGTGCGCGTCGGTGACCGCAAGCCCATCGGACTCTTCAAAGAGTACTACCGTGATCCCGAATTGACCCGTGAGGCTTGGCATGATGGAATATACCATACAGGCGATATGGCCTGGCGTGACGAGGATGGTTACTATTGGTTCGAAGGCCGTATTGACGATGTCATCAAGAGTTCTGGCTACCGCATTGGCCCATTCGAGGTGGAGAGTGCCCTCATGACCCACCCAGCCGTCGTGGAATGCGCCATTACCGGTGTACCCGATGATATTCGCGGCATGGTGGTGAAGGCTACCGTAGTGCTCGGCAAGGAGTGGAAGGACAAGGCAGGAGATGACCTGATCAAGGAATTACAGCAACACGTCAAAAAAGAGACGGCTCCCTATAAGTACCCCCGCATCGTCGAGTTCGTCGAAGAACTGCCCAAGACCATCAGTGGTAAGATCCGCCGTGTAGAAATCCGAAAGAAAGACGCGGAAAAATAATGGCGGCACATAATGAACTGGGTAAGTGGGGCGAGGACATAGCCGCAACCTATCTGGAAAAAAAAGGCTTTGAGATTATAGAGCGCGACTGGAAATCGGGACACCACGACCTTGACATTGTGGCAAAGGACGGCAATACGTTGGTAATTGTGGAAGTAAAGACACGTCGCAACCGACTGTTCGGTAATCCCGAGGAAGCCATTGACTACAAGAAACGGAAGAGTCTGCAATCGGCCATTAACCACTATGTTAAAAGTCATCGTACTGGCCAAGATGTGAGGTTCGACATCATCAGTATCGTTGGCATGATAGGCTCCCAACCCGAGATAGACCACATCATAGATGTAACATTAATATGAAAAGAAGGATTGTCATAAAGATTGGCTCGAATGTGCTGACACGAACGGACGGGAAACTGGATGTCACCCGCATGTCAGCATTGGTCGACCAAATAGCCTGGCTTCGGAAGCAGGGCATCGAGGTAATCCTCGTATCGTCTGGTGCCGTAGCCTGCGGACGGCGGGAACTGACCGTAGACCATTCGCTCGACAGCGTGGAGCAACGGCAATTGTTCTCTGCCGTCGGCCAAGTCAAACTTGTAGGTCTTTACTACGACCTGTTCCGGGAATTCGGTATCCACGTGGGACAAGTTCTGACGATGAAGGAGAACTTTGAACCAGGCGAACAATACCGCAACCAGAGGGCCTGTATGACGGTGATGTTGGAAAACGATGTACTGCCTATCGTCAATGAGAACGACACCGTCAGTGTCACTGAACTGATGTTCACCGATAACGACGAACTCTCGGGCCTCATCGCGCAGATGATGCAGGCTGACACACTCATTCTGCTCTCTAATATCGATGGTATCTACGACGGGCATCCCGACAATCCTGCATCACACATTATTCCAACCGTTGAGCCAGGCCGCAACCTGTCGCAGTACATCAAGGAAGAGAAAAGTGCCTTCGGTCGTGGCGGCATGCACTCAAAATACACCACAGCCAGCAAGGTTTCACAGGCCGGCATCCGCGTGATCATCGCCAACGGCGAACGCGAGAATATCCTCGTCGATTTGATAAATCAACCCGAATTAACCCCACATACAGAGTTTACACCATGCAACTGAAAGAAATATTCGAGAAAGTAAAGCGTGCCAGCAAAAGTCTGGCACTGCTGAGCGACGAACAGCGCAACGAGATACTAAATGCCGTTGCCAATGCTATTATATATAATAAGGTGAGAATTCTAGAAGCCAATGCTCAGGATTTGGCCAAGATGCCGAAGGACAATCCTCTCTACGATCGTCTGCAACTGACAGAAAGCCGTTTGGAAGGGATCGCTGCCGATATGCGGAATGTTGCAACCTTACCTACGCCCCTCGGACATGTCACCAAGCAGAAGACGCTACCCAATGGGCTGCGCCTTTGTCGCATCAGTGTACCTTTCGGTGTCATTGGTATGATCTACGAGGCTCGACCGAACGTGACATTCGATGTCTTCTCGCTCTGCTTCAAGAGTGGTAATGCCTGCGTGCTGAAAGGTGGGAAGAATGCCGACTGCTCCAACCGCGAGGAGGTGGCACTCATTCACGAGATACTGGAAAAGTATGGTGTGTCGAAGGATGTCGTCGCCCTGTTGCCGGCCACCCACGAAGCCACGGGCGAAATGCTCAATGCCGTGGGCTATATCGACCTTTGCATCCCCCGAGGCGGAAGAAAACTCATCAACTTTGTCCGTGACACCGCCCGTGTACCAGTGATTGAGACTGGAGCCGGCGTGGTAAGCATCTATTTTGACAAGGATGGTGATTTAGAGATGGGCAAGGCAATCATCAACAATGCCAAGACCCGCCGTGTCTCAGTCTGCAATGCACTAGACAGTCTCATCATACACGAGAGTCGTCTGAACGACCTACCTATTCTCTGCGAGAAAATGGCCGAGAAGAATGTCATCATCTATGCCGACGAGCAGGCTTTCACAGCCCTCTACGGCAAATACCCTTACTTAGAACACGCCACCGCCGAGAGTTTCGGCACAGAGTTCATGGACTACAAAATGGCCATCAAGACCGTTACTTCGCTTGACGAAGCGCTGACACATATCGACGAGAATGGCTCTGGCCACAGCGAGGCCATCGTCACAATGAATGAGGAGACTGCCCGTAAGTTCCAAGCCCACGTCGATGCTGCCTGCGTCTACTGGAATGCACCGACTTCGTTTACTGACGGGGCGCAATTCGGGCTCGGAGCGGAGATAGGTATCTCCACCCAGAAACTCGGTCCCCGTGGTCCAATGGCGCTTGAAGAAATATGCACATACAAGTGGCTCATCGAGGGCGAGGGGCAGACTCGCCCATAAATTCCCATTATCCCCATTAAATCCAACATCACAGAAATGAAAAGTTTTATCAACGTAGAAGATATCGGCGACCTCCAGAATGCCCTCGCCGAAGCACAGGAGATCAAGAATGACCGTTACAAGTATCAGCATCTGGGACGGAACAAAACCCTGATGATGATTTTCTTCAATAATTCCCTCCGTACCCGCCTCTCCACCCAGAAGGCCGCGATGAATTTGGGCATGAACGTCATCGTGCTCGATGTGAATGCCGGTGCATGGAAATTAGAGACTGAGCGTGGTGTCGTCATGGACGGCGACAAAAGCGAGCACCTATTGGAAGCCATTCCCGTGATGGGCTGCTACTGTGACCTCATTGGTGTGCGCTCGTTTGCCGGCCTCACTGACCGTGAATATGACTATGCAGAAACGGTGCTGAATCAGTTTATCAAATATTCCGGCCGTCCCGTATTCGCCATGGAAACGGCCACTGTACACCCCCTTCAAGCCTTCGCCGACCTCATCACCATTGAGGAGCATAAAACCATAGAGCGCCCGAAGGTGGTTCTCACCTGGGCTCCCCACTGCCGCGCTCTGCCACAGGCTGTGCCTAACTCGTTCGCCCAGTGGATGAACGCCGCCAATGTCGACCTAGTCATCACCCATCCCAAGGGCTACGAACTCGACCCGAAATTCATCGGCAATACCCGTGTGGAGTACGACCAGAAGAAAGCCTTCGAGGGGGCTGACTTCATCTATGCCAAGAACTGGTCGAACCCAGGCGTGACGAATCCTACCGACTACGGAAAGATTACTTCGAAAGACATGTCGTGGACGGTAGATACCGAGCATATGTCGTGGACCAACAACGGCAAATTCTTACATTGCCTGCCCGTGCGCCGTAATCTCATCGTCACCGACGATGTGATAGAGTCACCCAACAGCCTCGTCATCCCCGAGGCAGCCAATCGGGAAATCAGTTGTTCGGTCGTCATCAAACGAATGCTCGAAGCATTGTAAATACAAGAAGAGTGAGGTTAGTCGCCTCACTCTTCTTTTTTCTCAAAGTATGCTGCCACGCGATCCATAATGTTCTGGCAGATATAAGGATAGTAGAATTTCAGTTCCCGATGGTGATAGTTGCCTGGCACGCCAATGATAGGCATCGGCCTGTTGTCAGGGTAATTACCGACCAATACCAGATGACTCTCTGGGTCGCACCGCGCCGTCAGCGTATCAGTACGCTTATAGTCAACGACCACAAACGGAGCACTAACTGTGTCCGTCCGCCAGTTTACTGGATTGATGCACAACAGGTTGCCTCCACTCACCACTGAGATGGTGTCCTCCGGCGAGCGCACAGAGTTGAAACAAATCGTTACCCCCGTGTCTGTCGCCCCCTTTGCTGGGCGTATCAGCGGACAGGAATCCAGATCCTCCTGTGTCACCTTGTAGCCGACAACATAAGCCGCCACCAGCCGCGAGGCGATGCTGTCGGGCATCCGTCGCATGATGTCCATCATGGCATGTGCTCCCTGACTGTATCCCGCAATCACAAAGGGTCGCCCTTGATTGTAATGCTCGATGTAATAGTCCCAACTGTGCCGCACATCCGACATTGCTAAGGACAGTCGTGCCATCGTCGTCTCCACAGACTCCCACGACTGCATGGACACCTGACGGTAGTAAGGCGAGAAAAAGTTGCAGTCGCCAGAATAAAAAGAATCCACAGCATGCATCTCAAGCGCCATACACTCCCGTAAATAATCATCATAAGTATCGGCAAAATGACAGGTATCACCGTCCATTAGATGGTCGCCTGTCTCGGTGGAAATAATATAGAAGAGGTCAGCCCTTCCACCTCGGTCACGGATAAACCACTGCGTTGAATCGGCATAGTCCGGTTCAGTGGGTATTGGACCCATCAGCGTATCCTTGCCGTCATCCCAAGAAGAGAGCAACAGCAACAGAGCCATTGCGCAAAGCATCATCAATACCCTTTTCCGGCACATCATCGTCGTGGTTGAATGAAATTTGGTTGCAAAGATACAAAAAAAGCCACAGATTACATTAATTGTTACATATTATTTCGTAATTTTGCAACCAATAAACAGACAAAACGATGATATCATTCGAATGTGACTACAACAACGGCGCTTGTCAGGAAGTGCTCAACAACTTGATTAAGTACAACAATGCCAAACCGACACCTTATGGTTTCGACGAGTTCAGCGAACGCGCCAAGGCTCGCATCCGCGAGGCATGCGGCATACCCGACGCACAGATATTCTTCCTGACTGGTGGCACCCAGACCAATGCCACCACCATTGACTCAATGCTCTATCAGTACGAGGGTGTCATCTGCGTCGGCTCTGGACACATCAATGTCCACGAGGCGGGAGCCGTAGAATTCACAGAGCATAAGATCATCACCATTGCAGATACCGACGGCAAGATGGAGGCCAGGACACTCGACAAATACCTTGACGACTATATGCACGACGGCAATAAGGATCATGCCGTGCATCCTGGATTGGTCTATATCACCTTCCCCACCGAATTTGGTACACTCTACTCTGCCAAGGAATTAAATGACATCTATCAGGTCTGCCTGCGCTATGAGATCCCCCTCTATATCGACGGTGCCCGTCTCGGCTATGGTCTGATGGCGGAGGGAAACGACATTACACTACCCTATCTCGCCCGTCACTGCGACGTGTTCTATATCGGCGGCACGAAGATTGGTGCCCTTTGCGGTGAGGCTGTGGTTTTCACCAACCGCAAGGCTCACAAGCATTTTTTCTCCATCCAAAAGCAGCATGGTGCCGTCATTGCCAAAGGCGCACTGATCGGTCTTCAATTCGATGCATTGTTTAGCAACAACCTTTACTTCAAACTCTCCGAACATGCCATCCGTATGGCAATGAAGATGAAGGAGATTTTCAAGCGTAAGGGTTTCGAGTTCTATGTCGACTCTCCTACCAACCAGCAGTTCGTCGTCATAGACAACGAACAAGTAGAACGCCTGAGTCATCTGGTAGAGTTCTCTCATTTTGGTCAAACCGACCATCATCACACAATCTGCCGTTTCGTCACCAGTTGGGCCACAACTGAGGAAGAAATCAATACATTGGAACAGATTCTCATCGGCTGACGGCTTTAAGTGTATTGTTTACATTCAAGATAAAAACTGCCTTAAAAACGCCTGTGTAGTAACTACACTTATTTACAATTTTCCTCCCTTTTTAGTTAAAATCCGGAGGAAAAGCAAAATAGTATCAACAATAATCAAAAAAAGTTGCTTTGGTTTCAACAAATTATCTTACTTTTGCAACTGAAATTCTAACTAAGTACAACAATTCTAACATTTATTATATAACTAACGTATGAACAAAACTTTTAGGAAAACAGCGCTATTGGTGGGTGCATTCTCCCTTTTGGGATTATGTTATTCACCCAAAGCCTATGCCGCTGACGCCGTACAGGACGTCCAGCAGGCAAAGAAGATTACAGGTACTGTAGTCGATGCTTCTGGCCCCGTCATCGGAGCCAGTGTTGTTGTGAAAGGCACGTCGAATGGTGTAGCCACCGATTTCGACGGAAACTTCACACTGAATGCTAGCCCAGGGCAGACTCTGGTTGTTTCTTATATTGGCTATCTGAACAAGGAAGTAAGAATCACAGCCAATCAGTCCAACTATGAGATTACTATCGAAGAAGACAAACAAATGCTTGACGAAGTGGTGGTTGTCGGCTATGGTACGATGAAGAAAAGCGACCTCTCTGGTTCGTCCTCTTCCATCAACGAACAATCTTTGAAGGGTACCGTCATCACCTCATTGGATCAGAGCCTGCAAGGACGCGCGACAGGTGTGACTGCAGTGACGACTTCCGGTGCTCCCGGTTCTTCCTCATCCATCCGTGTGCGTGGTATAGGTTCTATCAATGCTAACCAAGAACCTCTCTACGTCATCGATGGTGTGATTGTGCAGAGCGGAGGACAGTCTGGTGCAGACTATGGTCTAGCCGACCGTCTCGGTAACGGTAAGGTTTCTACAATCTCCCCGCTGTCAACACTGAACCCCTCTGATATCGTTTCGATGGAAATCCTGAAGGATGCCTCTGCCACCGCCATCTATGGTGCCCAGGGTGCCAACGGTGTCGTACTCATCACCACCAAACGCGGTAAGGCAGGCGAAGCCAAGTTCAACTACGATGGCATGTTGGCAGTTAACCGCCAGATGAAGCGACTGGACATGATGAACCTTCGTGAATACGCTGAGTATTATCAGAGCTTTGTCAATGATGGATGGATTATCAAGAGTCAGGCCAACCCCAACTATTCGGACCCATCCATCCTCGGCAATGGTACCAATTGGCAAGATGCCATCTTCCAGACGGCCATCCAACATCAGCATCAGGTTTCTGCTCAGGGCGGTACCGACAAGGTGCAGTACTATGTATCCGGCAATTTCATGAATCAGGAAGGTACAATCATCGGCTCCAACTTCAAGCGTTACTCTGTTCGTGCCAACCTCGATGCCCAATTGAAACCCTGGTTGAAACTTGGTATGTCTACGACATTTTCTACCACCAATGATGACTTAAAAAAGGCAGACGGTAATGAGGGTATCATCACCTATTCGCTGACTACTCTTCCTGACATCCCCATCTATGACGTTTTTGGCAACTACTACGCTGAAGTACGTGAGGGCTACACAAATCCCAACCCTGTGGCTTTGGCCAATATGAACCAGTACACTTTAGAGCGTCGCAAATTGACGGGTAACATCTTTGCAGAGGTCAGTTTCTTGAAAAACCTCGTCTGGCATGCAGAACTTGGTTATGATATCTCCGGCTCCAACGCAGAGACATGGGAACCTTCCGTAGACTTGGGAGGCTGGCAGAAGCCCGCCAACCAAGATCACTGGCAGAGCAACACCAACAAATACTGGCAGTTAAAGAACTACCTCACCTATACTGGCACTATTGGCAAGCACAACTTCACGGCAATGCTTGGTCAGGAGAGTTGGGAATCCACATGGAAATACCAGGGTATCACAGGTCAGAACCTACCCCGCAATGACGTAAAGAATCCATCTCTTGCAGAGAAAGCCGACCGAGACTTTTCTTCTGGCTTTGGCAGTGCTTCAATGGCATCTTTCTTCACGCGCGAAACCTATAATTATGATGATCGCTACTATGCAACTTATACTTTCCGTTATGACGGTTCATCCAATTTCGGTCCCAACAACCGCTGGGCAGGTTTCCATTCTGTTGCTGCCAGTTGGCGCTTCAGCAACGAGGCCTTTATGAAAGGACTGGATGTGCTTAGCAACGGAAAGATTCGTGTAGGTTGGGGACAGACTGGTAACGCCAACATCGGTGGTTACAAATGGGGAGTTGCCCTCGGCGTAATGCCATCTGCACTTGGTCAGTCCTATCGTCCTACAGGTCTGCCCAACGAGTCTATCCAGTGGGAGACACAGGAACAGATCGACCTCGGTCTCGACCTCGGCTTTTTCAACAACCGACTGAACCTGACCATTGACTGGTATAAGAAAGAATCAAAGGACATGTTAATGAAGATGCAGTTGCCTTCTTACTTAGGCACACAAGGCAATGGTTCTTCGGCTCTTTCCGCCCCCTACGGCAATTATGGAACCATGCGCAACACAGGTCTTGAAATCGAACTCAAGGCTACACCGGTACAATCTAAGAACTTCAGTTGGGATACCGACCTACAGTTCTCTTTCAACAAGAATGAGTTGGTGGCCCTTCAGGGCACAACATCCGCAGCCATCATCGGCTACGGCCAGTGGAGTGATGTGGTGGCCGTGTCGTCAGTGGGCCGACCCATGTACGACTTCTTCGGCTATGAGGTTGAAGGCGTTTATAAGGACTTCGATGATATCCTGAACTCACCGGTCAATACGCTGTATAGCCAATCAAGCGTTGCCGAGACTGATGCCGACGGAAACATTATTGCCTGGCACCACCAAAGCGATCCCACCAAATACAGTAAGAACAACACGGTATGGCCAGGTGACCTGAAATTCAAGGATGTGAATAATGACGGCATCATCGACGAGAACGACAAAACCAATATCGGTTCTCCCCTGCCCAAATTCACCTTCGGCTGGACAAACACCTTCAACTTTATGAACTTCGACCTAAGCATCTTCATCAACGGTTCTGTTGGCAACAAGGTGTTGAACTATACCTCTATCCCTCTGACTTCGATGACAAGTACATGGAACAACCAGATCCAGGAGAAGATTGCCGACCGTGCCAGACTGGCAGCCATCGACCCGGCAAAGGTGTATGAGGACGGAGGCGCATGGTACAACGACATCACCAATGTCTATGTCACCAATCCAGAAACCAGCACACCGCGTGTGGCCATCGGCAACACATACAACCAGAATATCTCCACCCGTTATATCGAAGACGGGTCATACGTCCGTCTGAAGAATATTTCACTCGGCTATACCTTCCCGAAGAAGATTGTGAGCAAACTTTATCTGGACAATCTGCGCGTCTATTGCAACTTGCAGAATGTCCTGACCATCACAGGTTACGACGGTTACGATCCTGAAATCGGTGCTTCTACGACAGATGCCAACGGTTATGTGTTCGGACTTGACAACGGACGTTATCCCTCTCCGTTCACTTGCACATTCGGTATTAACTTATCATTCTAAACCAAAGGAGGACAATCAATATGAAAATGAATCGAATCAAAATATTTCTGGCAGCCTCTGTCATGGGCTTGGGTCTCACTTCCTGTGAGGATTTCCTGGATCGTCCAACAGAAGACAGTTATGTAGCCGGTGGCTATTATAAGACAGATGCTGAATGTATCGCTGCCGTGGACTATCTTTACAACTCACCTTGGTACGATTTCCAGCGTGGATTCTTCAAGGTAGGTGAGGTACTCTCAGGCAACTACTACTGGGGATCAAGCCCCTACCTGAACTTCTCACTCAACTCCAACGATGAGGACTTGCGCAATATGTCCTATTCGCTGTGGGCTGTCAATGGTCACTCAAACATAGTACGCAAATATATTGAAGGTGGTAGTGCTTCTGAAGCCATCAAGAACCAGACGATGGGTGAATGCCTACTTTGGAAGGCCATGGCTTATTTTTACTTAGTACGTACCTTTGGTGATGTACCCATCGTACACGACAACGCATCAATGATTGAGAGTGGTACCTATAATGAACAACCAAAGGTGTTGAAGGCTGATGTATATGAATACATAGTCATGACACTTGAAAAAGCCATTGAACTATTGCCTGAACAGTGCACAGAAGGCCGCCTTGACAAATACTGTGCCAAAGGTCTGTTGGCCAAAGTCTATCTGACTAAGGCTGGTGTCAGCGGCACACTGAACAGCAGCGATCTACAAAAGGCTGCTGAACTGGCAAAAGATGTCATCGACAATTCTGGTCGTTCACTCGAGAAGAACTATGCTGATGTATTCAAACTCGAAGGTAACAAATCGAAGGAGAATATGATTGCCTGGCGTTGGGTGGTGAGTTCGCAATGGACTTCCCAGAACACCTTCCAGTCTGACCTCGGCATGACTGGTATCGATGAATACGGTGATGTATGGGGTGAATGGGGTGGCCCGTCAGTTGACCTGCAGGATGCTTTCGGTTTCAATGTCCTCGACGACCCTGCTACCCGTCCTGACGTAGACACTCGCCGTAAGGCTACGATGATGACTGTTGGTGATGTGATTCCTTATCTCTGGCGCGACAAAGGCGGCTTCGACTATATGCGCTTCGAATATGACAAAACCTATAATCCCGCTGCATGGGGTGAGCACCGTGCGCCAACAGGTTGTAATGTCGTGAAGCATCTCTATGGCAACAACGCCGACCACCTGGCAGTTCTAGGAACCTCTGCCGCCCGTATGGCAAGTTCACTCTGCACGCCGATTCTCCGTCTTGCCGATGTCTATTTGGTTCTTGCTGAGGCCAAAGTTTTACAAGGTCAGGGTAGTGACCCAGATGCTTTGCAGGCTTATAACGCCGTGCATCAGCGCGCTATTCCCAATGCTGCTGCCGAGACTTCACTGGATTTCGATAAGATTTGGAAGGAACGCCGTTTGGAATTGGCTTGTGAGGGTGACCGTTGGTACGATTTTGTTCGTCTGGCCTACTATAATCCAGATCGTGCCATCGCAGAACTGAAGTCCCAGCGCCGTAATCAGTACTGGAACTTGAACTTGACATTCAAGAACTACTTCCAGACCAAACAGTGGTTGCTTGTGAACAAGGATGATGACGGCAACGAACAGAGTACCGTCTACGATGACCAGACTCCTGCACCTAATGTGACCATCAACAGTTTCACCATTCCATTCCCGATGGAAGACCTGACTTTCAACCCACATCTGAAGGAAGATGCCGTCCATGTGGATGTACGTGAGACATATCAGTATTAAGAATATTAATTAGATATTAGTCATTAGAAATTATGATTACCAAGATAAAAACAATAAGCCGCTGGCTGGTATGCACAGCACTTATCACTTGCCAAGTAGCATTTTTCTCATCTTGTAAGGACGAGCCTGACAAGTATGAGATAAGCGGTGGAACACCAACCATCCGCTATATACGCCCAGTGAATGTTGAGAGTGCCGACTCTATCTTGACAGGTGCCTATATGGACAATAACATCTGTATTGTCGGAGAGAATTTGCGCAGTATTACCAAGATGTTCTTCAATGACCAGGAAGCCAAACTCATCCCGAGTTTCATCACCGACCACACGATGATTGTCACGGTGCCCAGTCAGATTCCAGGTGAGGTATTCAACAAGATTTTCATGATCAACAACGCCAACGACACCACCTCTTACGACTTCAAGGTGCTCGTGCCAGGTCCGAACATCAATAACATGAGTAATGAGTGGGCTCAGGCTGGCGAAAAGGCCACCATCTACGGTAACTACTTCGTTGATGATCCCAACACCCCTCTGACTCTGACCATTAACGGTACTAAGGTTGACATCGACGAGTTCGACATTAGTCATATCAGTTTCACGGTTCCCAGTGGACTGACAGAAGGTCCGGTAGAAGTTGCCTCTGTCTATGGCAAGAAAAAAGCCAAGTTCAACTACCGCGACACCCGTGGCATGCTGTTCAATGACTTCGGTACCGGTGATGCTGGAGAAGCCTCTACAGGACTGACCAACCACGGTTGGCATGCCCAGCAGATTATTAGTGACGAGAATTCTCTCGACGGCAGTTACCTCATGTTAGGCGATTGTGACATAGAAGACGGTTCCTGGATGGACGGTAACGTGTCATTCGAATACTGGCCTGGTGACTGGGACGGGACCTTCACTGGTGTGAACTCACGTCTGTCGGATCTTGTCAGTTTCGGCGACTTTGCCAATATGGCCCTAAAGTTCGAGGTGAACATCCCTTCCAGCAATCCGTGGACAAACCTCTCTATGCAGTGTATCTTCTCTGGCGACGAGCAGGTGACTCTACCGACGGCCAACAACACATTCTTCAATGGAACGGACTACCCGCGTGCTCTTTGGACTCCGTGGAGCCAAACTGGTTCTTACGATACTGGTGGCAAATGGGTCACAGTGACCATTCCTATCTCTACCTTCAAGTACAAGAACGATGGTACTCCCGCAGGTACCCCGCTGACTGCTGATAATTTCACGGGGCTGACGCTCTTCATCTGGAGTGGTGTGACGAATGGCACGACCTGTCATCCTATCATCCGTATCGACAATATCCGTGCGGTAGCATACTAAGTAGAGAAGTTAAGTAGTTAAGAAGTTAAGTAGTTTAGAAATTATGAAAATGATTCGTAAAATATCAGTATTGGCATTGGCAGCACTGGTTGGAACAACTGGACTCACCAGTTGTAGCGATGACAGTCTCGACACCAATCAGTATGGCAAGAGCGGCGTAAACATCCTGGGCTTCGGTCCCATGCCGATAACCCGCGGTGAAACCATGCGCTTGACAGGTACACAATTGAACAATGTGAAAGAGGTGCTCTTCCCCGAAGGGAACCAGAAACTTTCTCCTGCCACCACCTATATCCCGGGAGAGTTCAGTCTTCAGAATTCTCAGGAGATGATTGTAACCATCCCTGACCTCTGTGTTCCCGGAAAGTTGCGCCTTCTAACCAATAGTGGCGATACTATCGTGTCAGCGTCCAACATCACGTTTAATGAGGAGATCAAGGTTACCTCATTCTCTCCTGCAACGATTCATCCAGGTGACATCCTAACCATCACAGGTGAATATGTATGGAATATTGGTCAGGTGGTGTTCTTTGACTATGTCGTTGTCGATGCAGAAGACTTCGTCAAGAATACCCGCAAAGAGATTCAGGTACGTGTGCCCATGGAGGCCAAATCGGGTGACATCACCTATAATGACGGCTCCGACGGTGCAGACCAGATAGTCCTTGGACACCTTGACATCGATGCCGCCGAGGCTACTGGCATATCGAATGCAAATCCAGAATTCGGTGAGACCATCACCATCACGGGTGAGAATCTCGACCTCGTGACCAGCGTTGACTTCCCTGCTGTTTCCGACGTTGCATTTACAGTTGCCGATGATGGCAAGTCCATAACAGTCGCTGTTCCTGCCAACACCATCTCAGGGTCTATAACACTGACCTCTGCTTCGGGGCTGACGACATCCGTTGATATAACCGTACCTCTGGCAACGGTCAGCAGCACCGATCCTGTGAAGGATGTGAAGGCCGGCCAGACCATCACCATCAAGGGTGAAAAGTTAGATCGCATAATCCAGTTAGTACTACCTGCGATTGAAAAGCCTTTGGAGAAGGGTGAGTTCAGACAGAGTGCCTCTGAGATTGCATTCGTTGTTCCTGAAGGTATGGGTGACGGTAGGGTTATCCTCATCCAGCACGAGAACTACAGCGTTGAGTCTGACAAGATCTCAATGTATAGTGATGCTCCTGAAACCACCATCTGGTCTGGCAACTTTGTCATCGGCAACTGGAATGCCGGTATGCAGGACCTTGCATGGGGCGGTTACGACTGGTCAACTGCCGTTGCTGGACAGGTGCTGACAATCTACCTCAAGCCAGATATGTCGGAAGGCTGGTCACAGATTCGTGTCGGTAACGGTTCTTGGGCTGCACTGCCGGGCACCTCTGATGTCAATCCGCTGACAGGTGAAGATACCAAGTTCTCAGTGACACTGACTCAGGCCATGATTGATGAGATGGTTGCCAATGGCGGTCTCGTTATCTGCGGTGCCTTCTTCACCGTCAGCAAGATTACCCTCTCTCTTCTGGAAAATGTTCTATGGCAGGGTCAGGCTGTGGTCGATGACTGGGGCAACCAGCCCTATATCCTCAGTGATGGTGGCCCAGAACTTCTGGCTGCCGGCATGAAAGTCGGGTCAGTCATCCGATGCTATCTCACTCCCACTGATGCTACCTGGAACTGTCAGGTTTGGGATGGTCACTGGGGAGCCCAGTTCGATGACTGCGACTTTAGTTCTGGCAATTGGAATCTTGCAGAACACGAGGGTGCCATTGAATTCAAGGTCACTGATGCCATTTACAAATCCATCACTTCTGCTGGTGGATGGGGAGGAGCATTCCTCCTGAACGGCGATAACTGCATATGCACGAAAGTGTCTATCAAATAAAGAATACACTATAGAGAGGAGGCGCGACCCTCAGGTTGCGCCTCCTCTTGTATTCTTTAATCGATTTATATAACCGAACAACATGAAGTACTATTTCTCAATATTATTATTTACCGCCATAGCATTGATAAGTTGTGGTGAAGGCAGTGATGATCCTGACGAAAAGAATAAATCAAATATCAACATTACACTGCGTTCACAAACAATAGAAGAAGGTGCTGAGATTGACGCAGGAACCAGTGTACTCACCTTGAACTACAATACGACAGTCAAGGTAACTGGCTCAGGCATCACGATAAACGGCACCAATGTCACTGCCAAGAGCAACGAGAAGACGTCCATGTCTGTAGATATTCCACTCACTCTCGAGGCGGGGATGAGTTATGTGGTAAAAGTGTCAAAAGGGGCTATTGTTTCTAGTATAGATGCCGCTGTTTCGGTTCCAGAACTGACCATCAACTTCAGGACAAAGGCGAAGCCACAGTCAGTCATCTCCGCAACCCCCGTTGCAGCCACCACCGATACGGCACAGAAACTCTACGCATACTTCTTGGAACAATACGGTAAAAAGACCATCTCAAGTGTAATGGCCAACGTAAACTGGAACAACAACTGTGCGGAGAAGGTGTTTAAACTGACAGGCAAATATCCCGCCATGAACTGTTACGACTTCATCCATATCTGCATCCCCAAAAACAATTGGATTAATTACAATGATATCACGCCTGTCACAGACTGGGTGCAGGCTGGTGGAATCGTACAACTGATGTGGCATTTTAACGTTCCTGTCAGTGAGGACAAGGTGAATGCCATTACCGCGTCAGGATCCGACACAGATGGAAACAAAGTCCTGACATGCACACCTGGTGAAACCACTTTCCGTGCCACCAATGTGTTCACCGAAGGCTCATGGGAGAACAAGTGGTTCTATCAAGAGATGGACAAGGTGATTGCCGTCATCCTGAAATTACAGGAAGCCGGCATAGCAGCCACCTGGCGCCCCTTCCACGAGGCAGCAGGAAATGCCATTGCCAAGCAACAGGCAGGTTGGACCAAGGCCTGGTTCTGGTGGGGCTACGATGGAGCAGATACCTACAAAAAACTTTGGACCACTATGTTCGACTATTTTAAGCAGAATGGAGTCCACAACCTCATCTGGATATGGACCTCCCAGAACTATAATGGCAATGCCACCCAATACAACCAAGATACAGACTGGTACCCTGGTGAAGATTATGTTGACATGGTGGCTCGCGACCTATATGGCTATAGTGCTGCTCAAAACTATCAGGAGTTCACTGAGATTCAGGACACTTATCCTCACAAGATGGTCGTTCTCGGAGAATGTGGAAAAGGAGATGCTGGCGACTCAGGAACCATCGGTGATTGTTGGACAGCAGGAGCCAAGTGGGGTCATTTCATGGTTTGGTATCAGGGAGGACAAGGCTCGACAGACACGATGTGCAGTGATGCCTGGTGGAAGAATGCCATGACGGACAGCCATGTCATCACACGGGATCAGGTCAAATTCTAAGTTCTCTATGAGACTCTTTAAAAGAAACCTCCCTGATTATTTGGCGAATAGAAAAACTTTTCATATCTTTGCAGCAGAAGAATGAATTCAACAATCAAAACAATTCGAAAATGAGAAAGACCTATCAATTCCTGATGCTCATGGCATCCATTATTCTATTTGGTTGCGGCGGCAGTAGCAGTGACGAACCAGAACCGGCACCGACACCAAGCGTCAACATCATCCTGCGTTCACAGTCCATCAGTGAGGGTGCTGAGGTAGATGCCGAGTCAACCACCGTACTCACGCTGAATTACAACACCACCGTAAAAGTAACGGGTACCGGTATCACACTTAACGGTACGGCAGTGACAGGCAAGAGCAATGCCACGACTACGATGTCTGTTGATATCCCACTCACTCTGCAGGAAGGTACCAAATATACCCTCAAGGTAGAAAAGGGAGCTATCGTATCCACCTCTGACGTCAATGCCTCAGCACCCGCGTTCACACTGAACTTCACCACAAAGGAAGGAGCCAAGCCACTTGACAACGACGCAACAGCCCTCACCAAGAGACTGGGATGGGGCTGGAACCTTGGCAACCACTTCGACACCAGTTCCGGCAAGGACGGAGAGCCCACCCAATGGGGCTACTGGGACAATGCCAAGCCCACACAGACACTCTACACGAATCTGAAGAAGGCTGGTGCCAGCACTGTGCGCATCTGTGTCACATGGGGCAACTATCAGACGGCAGACCCTTGGACGATCGATGCCAACTATATGGCAGAGGTCAAACAGAATGTTGACTGGGCAGAGGCTGCAGGACTCAACGTTATCCTGAACATGCACCACGACGAGTATTGGCAGGACATCAAGGGTTCCGCCGGTAATAATATCATCAACGACGGTATCAAAGACCGTATCGAAAAGACATGGAAACAGATTGCCGAAGCCTTCAAGGACAAGGGCGACTTCCTCTTCTTCGAGTCGTTCAATGAGGTGCAGGATGGCAATTGGGGCTGGGGAGCCAACCGCACCGACGGTGGCAAGCAGTACAAGACCCTCAACGAGTGGAACCAGTTGGTGGTGAATACCATCCGTGCCACTGGTGGAAATAATGCCACACGCTGGATTGGCGTGCCAGGCTATGCCTCCAGTCCTACGTTTGTTCTCGACAACAACTTCGCGCTACCCACCGACCCTGCCAACCATATTATGGTGAGTGTCCACTTCTATGACCCGAACACCTTCACCCTTACACCCGAGAACAGCGACGGAAAGTCGGAATGGGGCCACACAGCCGCCAAGGGCAAGTATCAGGAAGGCAGCAACGAGGAGCATGTCGTAGAGACCTTCCAGAAACTGCAGGAGAAATTTATCGCCAAGAATATCCCCGTCTATGTCGGAGAGTACGGATGTGTCATGCACACAACAGACCGTTCCAACCTCTTCCGCAACTACTACTTAGAGTATGTATGCCGCGCTGCCCATACCTATAATCTGCCTGTCATCATCTGGGACAATAATGTCACAGGCGGCGGCAACGAGCATCATGGTTATTTCAACCACAACGACGGCACCTTCCATAGTGGTATGGAATCACTTGTGAAGACTATGATCAAGGCAGCCACCAGCGACGACGCTACCTACACCCTCGAGAGCATCTACAACAATGCTCCGAAATAGTAGAGCACTATCTTGAAATAGTATTGTCGTAACGAAAAATAGTACTGTCTCTCTCTCGTACGCACGCGTAAAAATATGGTAACAAGATCATGATGCAAAAAAACAAAAAAGTATCAGTATCTATCAAAAAAAAGAATATCTGTTTCTACAATTATTCATAACTTTGCAGCGTGAAATTAACTCCTAATATTAACAATTTAAAAACAATTCTTATGAAGAAATTATTTACTTTGATGGCTGCTGCACTTTTTGCAGTTAGTACTAACGCAAAGGAGCCTGTTGACTTTTCCGCCAACTACACTTCTGGAACCACTATCGAATTTGCAGGTTCATGGGCCTGGATTGGCACAGGTCTCAGCACAGGAGACTTGGTATTAGATGAAGAGGCCAAGACCGCAGATGACTCTGGTGTAACCTACTTTGATGCAAGTGCATTCGATTATCTGGTTATCAAGTATTCTGCCTCAACGACAGATGTCAATCTGATTGCCCAATATAACTGCAAGGGAACGATTGGGCAGTGGGGACCTGATTACAATCAGGCTCAGACAGCCGTAGCAACATCCAAGACTGGTGGTTATGCTGCATTGGAACTTGACGCAACGCTTAAGAACAAGATTAATTCTGTTGCACTGCAAAACGGAAATACTACTGGTTCCATCACCATCGATGAAATCTATTTCGCAACAGCGGCAGAATGGGAAGCAGTGAAACCAGCCCCTGCGGAGACAAAATCTATCCTTTCCAGTTTCACGGCAACAACTAATAATGATGACGGTTCCAAGACATTCACAGATGATTCTGAATGGAAATGGTTTGGTGCTTGGCTCGGAAGTTTCGACGCAAGTGAATTTGATTATTTGGTAATGGAATTGACAGAACCGACAGACATTGTCGCTCAAGCCTCAATCCAATATGTTTCTAACGATATCGATGACCAGGCAGGACAGATACAGCCAGGTGAAACAGTTGTTGCTATCAAACTCATTGCTGAAGGGAAAAACGCCATTAAGCAGATTGGTATTCAGAACGGAGCACCAGGTTCATTTACCGTTAAAGATATTTATTGGGCAACAAAGACTTATGCCGAACAGAATGGACTTATTGTCAATGACACATGGACTGTAGCAGGAAACTTCGTAGGCAGTTCATGGGATCCGACAGATACCAACAACGACATGACTTCAGAAGATGGAACAACTTACACTTTGGTGAAAGAAGGTGTAACTTTGGAGGCTGGTACAGCCTATGAATTTAAGGTTGCCAAGAATCATGCATGGACAGAGGCTTACCCTGGTTCGAACTATAGTTTCACCGTAGATGCAACAGGTATCTACACTGTCACCATCACATTCAACGCAGACACCAAGGAAATATCTCACAATGCAGTCAAGACTGGTGATGCAGGACCCGTAGAACATACTTATAGTGTCATGGGTACCATTAACGGCGACTGGGATACTGATACTGATATGACGAAGGGCGATGATGGACTCTTCACTGCCACATTCACTGATGTACTGGCTGGCACCTACAAGTTCAAGGTTCGCGTTGACCACGACTGGGCTATTGCGTACCCAAGTAGCGACTATGAGTTTACTGTTGAAAATGACGGTTCTATTGTTACCATCACCTTCAATGAGGAGACCAAGGAAGTTAAAGCCACTGTATCATATGGCACAGGTATCGAGACAGCCAAGGCCATCAATATGAATAGCACTATCCGCTACAACCTCGCAGGCCAAAAGGTCAACGCTACGTACAAGGGTGTGGTGATAGTAGATGGCAACAAAATCGTTGTGAAGTAATTACTCCACAAGACTCAAACCAATAAACATTTATGCCGCAGGCCCTCTATGACGAGAAGTCTGCGGCTTATTTTACCACTCTTCAACAATTATTTATAACTTTGCAGCGTATAATCACTCAGAAAGATGAAACCATATAAGTTTGAACCGTATCTGAAGACCACCCTTTGGGGTGGCTATCAGATTGCACCTTTTAAGGGTATCTTCACCGCCCAGCCAAACATCGGTGAGAGTTGGGAAATCAGTGGCGTACCCGGTCACGAGAGTCGCGCCATAGAGCGTGGACTTATCGATGACGTGGATGTTGGCCTGACACTGACAGAACTTATCGATAAGTACAAAGGTCTGCTGGTGGGGCAGAAGGTCTATAAGAAATACGGCAACCAGTTCCCGCTGTTGGTGAAGTTCATCGACTCACGTCAGGATCTCAGTGTGCAGGTACATCCGGATGACAAATTAGCGATGGAGCGTCACGGTTGTCAGGGAAAGACGGAGATGTGGTACATCATCAAGAGCGATGTGGGTGCTAAGATCTATTCCGGTCTAAAGAAAAGCATCACTCCAGATGAATATGAGCAACTGGCCAATGCCCCTGTTCCTGAAACAGCCCCTGATGGTTTGCCGTCAAGTTCCCATTCTCCCATGCAAGACGTGATAGCCACCCACGAGGCTCATGACGGTGATCTCTTTTTCCTGCCGGCAGGCCGTCTGCATGCCATCGGTGCCGGCAACTTCCTGGCTGAGATACAAGAGACTAGCGACATCACTTACCGTGTCTACGACTTCGGACGAAAGGATGCCCACGGCCAGCCTCGTGAACTGCATATCCAGCAGGCACGCGATGCCATCGACTACCGTGTGTGGCCAGAATACCGCAGTAGTTATGACTCAACAAAGCCCATCTCTCAACTCGTCAACTGTCCCCATTTCGTTGTCCATCGTGTCGTCGTACAAGTTGCCTCGCAGGTCGACTTCCACTGCGACTCGTTTGTCGTGGTGATGTGTCTATGGGGCGAGGCCAACATCAACGGCATCAGCATCCGCCAGGGTGAGACCATTCTCGTACCTGCCTGCGAAAACGTGCTTTATATCTTCGGGAACGCATCATTCCTAACGGCTACGATAGGATAAACAGACCATCTATCGCAGGGAGAAAGATTTTGTAACGAGGCCCTTGTAGGTGTTGATAGTGAGGTATACGGAGTCTGCCTCAATCTGTGAAGTCAGGATACTGGCATAGACCTGAGAGGAGTAATATTCAGGGATGCCTGCCTGATCGTGATAGAGTCGGAGGTAACAAGTGCAGGTGGCATCTGGATGCGTCACAATAGTGTCCTGAATGACATGGAGCGTCTGAGTAGCCTCCTTATCCTCTGTCGTTCCAGTCATCAGATAAAGACTCATATTCAGGTATTTACCCGTCTTGCTCAGCCAGGCACTCTCAAACTTCACTGGGTCGGTCTTCATTTCCTTGTCCAGTGCTGATATAGGGGTAATGTTGGGGCAAGGCACCTGTCCAATGGATATCGGTTCAAAGACATCCTGACCTTTCTCATCGCGTACCTTATTATAATATAGGATACAACGATAGATGGAATCGGGAGTGACAACCAATTTAGCCGTAAAAGGCTTGGAAGCCAACAACTGCTCACCCTCGTCAGTAATAATCTGGTCTATCTTCTTCTCTGCATTGGCATGAGCCTCCACGAAGTCAGCCCGCATCAGGGAGTATTTGCCCTCACCCTTATCATAGGCATCTTGGGTGCAAGATGAATGAGAGATGAGGAATGAGAAATAAGAAATGATGATTACTATGAGGTAGAAGCATTTTTTCATTGAGCAGCGAGTTTGTTGCGAACGGGGTTGGCATACATCGTAAGGATACGCTCACGGAGGAATGAGTCATCCTTGTCGGGGAGTTGAATCTTGGCGAGTTGGCCAGAGAGATATTGCTCAAAGCGTTGTTTGTCAGCAGCAGTGTAATGTGCAACATAATCCGTATTACCATTCAGTGTGTCAAGGGCGATATAGTTACACGGGAAGAGTTCGTAGTTACGATGAATCTCCCTGTCCATACGCTCTGCCACGGCCTTATAATACTCCGTCTTGGGTAACCCTTCAAGTTCGCCAAGCCATGTATTAACAGGGGCAGCGGCACGATAGACCACACGGCCCTTATAACCAAAGATACCCGTCTTCATATTGTCGAGATCATCTTGACGTGACTTCTTGAAGGTAGGATTATCACGCTTCTGTTGAAACTCCTGTGCCTTGAGATAGTCACAGGGGTCGTACTCATAACTGATAGTCAACGGAACGATATTCAGTTCTTTCAGGTCTCCACCCATGGCAAGCATCTTCAGCACGGCATCCTGTGTACGGTCGTCAGAGTCTTTCGCCCTCCCCTCGCGCTGGGCAATCCAGATATTCTCCTTTTTCTGCGTCACGGCATAGTGGATGTATCGGCTCATGAGTTGCGAGGCAGCCAGTGTTTCACGAAGTGAGAGACCACGGCGCACGGTAAATGCCTTGTTCATACGCACCAGACGCTTAATCCAAGGATAGATAAGCAGATTGTCGCCAATACCGATCTCAACAGTTGTAGGATAGCCAGCGTTCACCAGTTTCACGTCGAGAAAGGCGGAGTCGAGTACAATATCACGGTGATTACTGACAAAGGTAAATCGCGATTCATAGTCCCTCAACTTAGCATCATCGAAAGAACATCCGTCAGTATGTTTGCGGATGATATAGTTGACCACAGGCTTCATAAACCGCTTCTGGAAATCAAGCGGAGTCTTGACACCCGTGAAGACGAGACGCAGTAGTCCATTGCGCACAGACTTCGGCAGCCAAGGGGCAAAGCCCTTCAGGACCACTTGAAACTGGCGGTCGTTCAACAGGTCTTCAAAGGCCTGTTTCATCTCTTCTGGCTCGTATGGCCTTATCTCGTCAAACTCGCTCATATAAACTGGTTCTCAACAATCTCCGTCAGCACCTCCGTCATAGAGAGGCCGGCAGCCTTCACCTGCTGTGGAATGAAACTGGTGGCAGTCATTCCTGGTGTGGTGTTCACCTCCAGCATGGAAATTTTCCCTTCCTTCGATACGATGTAGTCTATACGTATGATACCATTGCAATGTAGGATATCATATATATGACTGGTTATCTTACGCACACGGTCGGCAATATCCTCCGGAATACGGGCAGGCGTAATTTCCTGCACCTGCCCATTATATTTCGCGTCATAATCGAAGAACTCATTGCTTGTCACTACTTCGGTAATAGGGAACAAGACCGTCTTATCGTGTGTCTTATAGATACCCTGAGTAATCTCAGTGCCTTCAAGGTAACCCTCAACCATAATCTCCGGGCTCTCCATCATCGCCTTGCGGATGGCGGGAGCCAACTGGTCTTTATTCTTCACTTTCGATACACCAAACGACGAACCGTCAGCGGCAGGTTTCACAAAGCAGGGCATGCCGATGCGCTCCTCTATCTCGTCGTCAGTCACCAGTTCTTCGTAGCCTTTACGGATTAGCAGCGAATCGGCCACACTCACACCATAACCCCTCAGATACTGGTTCAGCACAAACTTGTCGAAGGTCATGGCTTCCACCAGCACACCACTTGTAGAATACGGCAGATCTATCAGGTCGAAATAACCTTGCAGCAAACCGTTCTCACCAGGTGTACCGTGGATGGTGATATAGGCATAGTCGAAAAGACGGGCGGTACCGTCCTCGACAAACGAAAAGTCATTGCGGTCTATTGGGGCCGTCGTACCATCGGGCAGTTCCACATGCCAGTCCTGTCCTTTGATATCCACGATATAAACATTATAGCGCTCCTTGTCGAAGAAGGAGTAGAGTCCCTGTGCAGAGCGCAGTGATACGTCGTGTTCCGATGAGTCGCCACCACAAACGATGGCAATTGTTCTCTTTAAATTCTTCATCACTTCAACTTACTATTTGACGATTTACAATTTATTGATCTATTTTACTATTTATATATTTTCGCCATTTATTAATCAGTGCCACCATATCTTCCGGCCATTCTGACGTGAAGTCCATCTGCTGACCAGTCGTGGGATGGACAAAGCCCAGTGTCTTCGCATGAAGCACCTGACGAGGACAGAGTTTAAAGCAGTTCTGGATAAATGCCTTATAACTGGCCGTGCGCTCTCCGCGCCGTATCTCGCAGCCTCCATAGCGTTCGTCACAGAACAACGGATGCCCGATGTGCTTCATGTGCGCCCTGATCTGATGCGTACGTCCTGTCTCTAAGACACACTCCACCAGCGTCACATAGCCATAGCGCTCCAAAACCTTATAGTGGGTCACGGCAGGCTTGCCTGTCTCAGAGTCTGGCGGGAAGACCTCCATGCGCAGACGATCCTTTGGGTCACGCCCGATGTTGCCCTCTACTCGTCCCTCATCCTCCACAAAATTACCCCATACCAAGGCATTGTAACTGCGATGGGTGGTCTTGTTGAAGAACTGCTTCCCTAACGAGGTCTTCGCATCTGGGGTCTTGGCAACCACCAGCAGACCACTGGTATCTTTATCGATACGATGCACCAGACCTACTTCCGGATCATTCGGATCGTACGACGCGAGATCTTTCAGATGCCAGGCAATGGCATTCACCAACGTACCGCTAAAGTTGCCACAGCCTGGATGGACCACCATACCCGCAGGCTTGTTGATGACCATCAGGTCATCGTCTTCAAAGACCACTTCCAGAGGGATATCCTCCGGTTCTATTGTTGTATCATAGTGCGGCCGGTCAAGCATCAGGGTGATAACATCTCCCGCACGTACCTTATAATTACTCTTTACAGGTGTTCCATTCACATGGATAAAACCCGCCTCAGCAGCCTTCTGGATGCGGTTACGACTGGAATGGGGCTGGTGCTCGGACAAGAACTTATCGATTCGGACAGGCTCTTGGCCCTTATCCACCTCTATACGGAAGTGCTCGTAGAGTTGTCCGTCATCCGCAGGTTCCTCTCCCAACCCATCTTCAAGTTCTACCTCCTCCAGGTATTCATCATTACTCATTTCTCACTCTTTACGGCTCCGTTACCTCCTCAAACTCGTCCGTCTCGGCTGCCCCCTCTTCATTCATGAACTGCTGATAGCCGGGTTCCACATAGTCGAAATCCTCTTCTTCGCTGTCGTACATGCCACTGCCAATCATCAGTGTCAAGGGAGAGTCGATAGACACCATGTCGCCTGTCGACACCCGACGACCACGACTGATGATGCCATACACCCAGTCCTTTTCGCCAGGTACAGTTTTCGGTGGGAGGAGTTTGAAGCCCATGGCCATCAGTTTGGCCTCTGCCTCACGGTAACTGCTGTTGTCCACCACATCAGGAATGGCAAAGGTAGGCGACGAAGGAGAGTTGACCGTCACATAGATGGTGTGCCCTTCCTTCACCTTGGTTCCCTCACCAGGACTCTGGGCCAAGATACAGTTGGCAGGCAGACGTTTGTTGTAGCCAGAGTCAGTCACCATGATGCTCAGTCCGTTTTGTTCCACCAGTGTTAAGGCATTCGAATAAACCATTCCCTCCACCTTTGGCACCACGATACCTTCTCCATGATGGGTATACCATTCCAGCCCGTACTTCACCCCAAAGCATAGCAGGACTATCACCAGCACCATCGCCAGCAGATTGCCCAACAGATAGGCACTCACAAACTTTCCGAAAAATTCCCTTGTTTTCATGGCTGCAAAGTTACAAAAAAAACAGAAAGAAGCAAAGATTATTCTCTACTTCTTTCTATTTTAACTCATTTTTCTACGAAATCGAAAGAATTACTTTCCGTGATTCTCGTCAGAAACCGTCAACTTCTTGCGTCCCTTGGCACGACGTGATGCCAAAACGCGGCGGCCGTTCTTCGTGGCCATTCTCTCACGGAAGCCGTGCTTGTTCACGCGACGGCGATTGTGGGGCTGAAATGTTCTTTTCATTGCTTTTTACTATTTATTTGTTATATTTTCACTGATTTGGGCTGCAAAGGTACTCATTTTTTTCTTTCCAGCAAAATTTTGCACGCGGATTATATTGTTTTTATGGATTTTTTAGTGTTTTTCCTAAAAAAAACTCCTCATAATCCTTATAATCCGTGTTTTTTTCGTACCTTTGCAGCCGAAAATGACATAAAGGTAATATTTTAAGGTATATGATTAATTCACAAGACATTAAAAAAGGCACTGCCATCCGCATGGACGGTAGCATTTGGGTGTGCATCGATTTCCAGCACAGAAAACCAGGCAAGGGTAACACGATTATGAACATCAAGGTAAAGAACGTTTCTGATGGTCGCGTTTTGGAGCGCCGCTTCAACATCGGCGAGAAACTCGAGGACGTAGTCATCGAGCGTCGTCCCTACCAGTATCTCTATGAAGACCAGAGCGGTCGTATCTTCATGAATCAGGAGACATTCGAGCAGATTCCCATCGACAACGAACTCGTAATCGGTCATGAGTACATGAAGGAGAGCGATATTGTGGAGGTTGTCTCTGACACCACTGATGGTACTATCCTTTACGCTGAAATGCCCGTGAAGACCGTACTCCGCGTGACTCATTCTGAGCCAGGTGTGAAGGGCGACACAGCCACCAACACCCTGAAACCCGCTACACTGGAGACTGGTGTTGAGGTTCGCGTTCCCCTGTTCATCAACGAGGGCGACCTCATTCAGGTGGACACCCGTGACGGCAGTTATCTGCAGCGTGTGAAAGAGTAATCGAACGTTGAGAATCGAACATTGAAGTATTCGGTCATCGTCCCCGTTTACAATCGTCCCGATGAAGTGGACGAGTTACTCGAAAGCCTGTCTAATCAAACACTCAAGGATTTCGAAGTCATCATTGTGGAGGACGGATCGGTAAAACCCTGCAAGGATGTTTGCGACAAATACGCAGACATCCTTGCTTTGCATTATTACGCCAAGGAGAACAGCGGTCCAGGCCAGAGCCGTAACTATGGTGCAGAACGGGCCAATGGCGACTGGCTCATCATTCTCGACTCCGACGTCGTCCTGCCCGAGGGCTATTTAAAGGCTGTTTCAGCGGATTTGCCGCTCGAACTCCGTTCGCTTGCTACCGAAGGGACGCAAGAATCCGCCGACGACATCGCAGCCTTTGGGGGGCCTGATGCAGCCCATCCCTCCTTTACCCCTGTTCAGAAGGCCATATCCTACTCCATGACCTCTTTCTTCACCACTGGTGGCATCCGAGGCGGAAAGGCAAAACTCGACAAGTTCTACCCCCGTTCCTTCAATATGGGCATCCGTCGTGATGTCTATCACCAACTGGGCGGTTTTTCCAAGATGCGCTTTGGCGAGGATATCGACTTCTCCTACCGCATCGTGGAGGCAGGCCACAAAACCAGACTCTTCCCAGAGGCATGGGTATGGCACAAGCGGCGCACGGACTTCCGTAAGTTCTTCCGTCAGGTCTACAATAGTGGCATCGCCCGTATCAACCTGACGAAGCGTCATCCTGGCACCCTGAAACTCGTCCATCTGTTGCCCACCGTCTTTACCTTGGGTGTCATCGGCTGTCTGCTGCTCTTCGCCTTAGGGGTAGGACTCTATATTGAAGGCGAGTGGCTCGATGCCTATGGACTTCGCCCCACAGACGACATGCACCAAGGCGTGGGATTCGTGTTCTGCATTTTGGCTCTGCTGCCCCTCCTACTCTATAGCGGCATCATCTTTATTGATTCCACGATCCGAAACAAAAGTCTCTGGGTAGGTCTGCTCAGCATCCCCGCCGCCTTCGTCCAACTGATGGGCTACGGTCTCGGCTTCATCGAAGCATGGTGGAAGCGATGCGTCCTTAAACAAGACGAATTCAATGCGTTCGAACGGACATTCTACAAATAATACAAACCCTAAAAACTTTAAATCAATATGGAAAAACTTACAATCGCACATTGGGCAGAAGACGACCAGCCGCGTGAGAAACTGCGCGACAAAGGGCCGCAGACACTCAGCAATGCAGAATTGCTGGCTATACTCATTGGCTCTGGCACACCAGGCACGAGTGCTGTTGAACTGATGCAGGAGATATTGAACCACTGCAAAAACAACCTCAACACCATCGGAAAGATGACCATCCGCGACCTCTGCCAATACAAAGGCATTGGCGAGGCGAAGGCCATCACCATCCTCGCTGCCTGCGAACTCGGCAAGCGTCGCCAACAAGAATCTCCGGAAGAACGTCCCAAGTTGAACTCAGCCACGAAAATCTACAACGAGATGCACCCGCTGATGCAAGACCTCGACGTGGAGGAGTTCTGGGTGCTGTTACTCAACCAGAACCACCGCCTCATCAAGAAAGTACGCATCTCACATGGTGGCATCACGGAGACAGCCGTCGATATCCGAATCATCATCCGTGAGGCTGTGCTCGCCAATGCGACTATCCTCGCCGTCTGCCACAACCACCCCTCTGGCAACCTTTCCCCCAGCAAAGCCGACGATGAACTGACCCGCAGCATCAAGCGGGCCTGCGAACTGATGCGTATCTTCTTCATGGATCACGTCATCATCACCGACGGCCAGTACTATTCCTACCACGAGTTAGGCAGATGCTAAGACAGTCCGTTTTTTCTTCATAAATGCCCTATCCGAAAGTGGAGCCATCGGGAAAGGGGAAAGGAACGTTGCTTACAGGGGTAAAGTGCCGTTGGGACAGGGAGAGAGTCCGTTCCTTTCGAATCAGCAGCGAGCGTGTCTATAATCAGCAGCGCCCGCTGCTGATATCGGCAGCGGGCGTGTCTCATATCGGCAGCGGGCGCTGCGTACCAGATGGAGAGCGTCGAGGGTTTCAAAGGTGCCAATGTCAACCTCGTCTTCGATTACATAATTTTAATCCCACTAAACTTCTCCTTCAACTTCTTGAGCATTTCCGAAACGTACGTGCTCATCTCCTCCACGGCACCTATCATCATTTTGTAGTTAGCCATATCCTGCTCGCTCATGCGATCCATCAGTACCATTGGTTTCGTCTCACCAGCGAACTGCAGAGCCACGGCAGGCTGGAACTCCATCTTATTAAAGCCCTTCATGACGGTAACCAGACTACCCTGAGCCTTGATGTTGGTGTCCTTGATACCAACGGTATAGTGGAAATGATCGTTCAGTATCTGCGTGTACTTATCTACAGCCTCGAAGCCCGGCTGGGTACCGTGCAACTTACGGATATTGCCGAGGGCAAGCAGACAAGCAGCCACGTCGTCAACTTTGGCGGTGAAAACAAGTCTACGGCCAAGGGTGAACTCAATATCATCCACAGTACTGCCGTTGATGGCCTTCAGCACGTCGTAGGCGGCAGAGAAGAACGGACCGCAGTCTCGCAGGCCCTTCAGTTCATCGCTATCAATGTACTCATCCGAGTAAGGCTTGTTCATGCCCTGTATGGTAAGGGCTGCTTTCTCAACACCATCAATGCCGAAACCGAGGCCAATGTCAAATGAACGATCGTTACCGTGTAGGACGAGTGCCTGCAACGTCTCGTTACGACCCTGATAGTCTGCAATCAGACCGCAGTCGGCTGACCATTGGCTGTACTTGAACGAGATGTAGCGCGAAGGAACATCGGTGTTCAGGAATACGCTACCACTCAATTCTACGCCATTGGCAGTCGAGACGGTGATGTCAATTTGCTTAGGGAACTGGATACATACGGGCATAACCTTAGCCAGACGGGCAACGAAGAAACGCACGCCGTCATGCTCCTCCTTGAACTTCAACGTAATACTTGAACTCTTACCATCTTTGTCGATGTTCTCGATGCAGAAGCCGTCATTCTCACTCTGTGTAGCCTTGCCGTCCTTAAAGGTTACCTTCTTCGTGCCGATGGTGTTGTAGGCATCCACTAGCAGGAAGCCATCCATCTTCTTCACTTCCTCCTCGCTCATATCAAAGCGCTCATTCAGGGTAGTGCTTACTGCCTTGAATTCTTCCTCACTCAGATTCGCAATTACAACCGGACTTGTGTTCGCTAGGATATCGGGGATCATGTTCGTCACCTGTTCACCCAGCGCATCCTCATCGATAGTCTCGAAGAAGGTACCGATGGTTACCAGAGCCTGTTTGATGGCGTCAAAGCGTATCTGCTCGGCACTCTTTTGTAAGGCACTCGATAATTCTTTCTCAAAGGCCTGTCGGTCTGCATTCACTACGGGCTTTTCGGGCTCCACAGGGTTGTCATCCTTGTCGCTGCACGATGTCAGCACACTTGCGCCACAGATAAGGGTCGCGGCAATCACCCAATTAAAAAACTTTCTCATGTTGATAGAATTAAATGATTAGTAATAAAGTTATCTTTGCTGTTATTCTTATTCTTTTGGTTGCAAAGATAAGGAATAAAAATGAAATAGACAAGAAAAAACGAAAGAAATTATCAGAATAACTTTATACTTTTCTGTTTTTTCTTTGGTATTTCGCTCAATTTGCACTACCTTTGCCAACTGAAACGAAAATGAAGGAATGACGCAAGAGGAAAAGACATTGCTTGAAGAGCGGATTGTGGATGTGCTGAAGACCGTCTATGATCCGGAGATTCCCGTCAACATCTATGACTTGGGAATGATCTATAAGATTGATGTGCAGGAAGACAGCACGGTGGAGTTGGAAATGACATTTACTGCCCCGAACTGTCCTGCCGCGGACTATATCTTAGAAGATGTACGTACGAAAGTGGAGAGTGTCGAGGGCATCAAGGGGGCAAATGTCAATTTGGTGTTCGAGCCTGCCTGGGACCAGAGTATGATGAGTGAGGAAGCAAGGGTTGAGTTGGGATTCGACTAAGAAGTGAGAAGTGAATAAGTATGAAGCCGATTTATTTTTTATCCGACGCACACTTAGGTTCATTGGCCATTCCGCACCAGAGGATGCAGGAGCGACGGTTAGTGCGCTTCCTTGACTCGATTAAGGAAAAGGCGGCTGCCGTCTATCTCCTTGGCGACATGTTCGACTTTTGGTACGAATACAAATACGTGGTGCCGAAGGGCTTCACCCGTTTCTTGGGAAAGATCTCAGAGTTGACGGACATGGGTGTGGAGGTGCACTATTTTACAGGCAATCACGACATCTGGGCTTATGGTTATCTGGAAAAGGAATGTGGTGTCATCCTGCATAAGCAGCCCGAGACCACGGAAATCTACGGCAAGATTTTCTTTCTGGCCCATGGTGACGGACTTGGTGATCCCAACAAGAACTTCAAGTTAATCAAGAGCATTTTCCACAACAAGACCTGCCAATGGGCTTTCTCCGCCCTGCACCCCCGTTGGGGCATGTGGTTCGGACTGAACTGGGCAAAGCACTCCCGCCTGAAACGCCCTAACAACGAGGAGCCTCCCTATATGGGTGAAAGTCGCGAGCATCTGGTGCTCTACACGAAGAAATATATCCAGTATCACTCTAATGTCGATTACTTCATCTACGGACATCGTCATATCGAAGTCGATCTGCAGTTGACAAAAAAGGCCCGTATGATTATCCTCGGCGATTGGATCACCCAGTTCTCCTATGTCGTCTTTGACGGCGAGCACCTGCTGATGTCGCAATACATCGAAGGCGAGAGTCAACCATAGGTCTATGGAAGGGAAACAGATACTTCGGAAATGGAAGGCTGCACTGTCGGTGCTGTTGGGTACGGGCATCTTCTTCATCTGTCTGTTTCCTCTGCGCGCCCTGATGAACTACCACGAAGAGCACCATCTGTTCCGTTGGACGGGTTATTACCTTCGTGAACAACTGACCTCGTGGGAGGGAGCCCTGGAATACGCCGTTTCCTTCCTCGTACAGTTCTTTTATATCGGATGGTTGGGAGCACTGATCCTGGCATTGTTAGTTATTGGTTTACAAAGACTCGTGTGGCGGCTGATGAAGGTCATCAAACTTCGCAGTGCCTGGCTCTATCCACTAAGTATCGTTGCTGCCGCCCTTCTGTTCTACTACGGTTTCGTTCCCCAGCAATACCGCAATGACGAAGCCTTTCGTGAGGCTGTCGCCTATGATTATCTGATACGGACGCACCAATGGGAGACCATCACCGATAAAGCCTCCCACGATACCCCTGTCACGGAACAGGGTGTGCGGAGCACCAACTATGCCCTTGCCATGAGGGGACGGCTGCCAGACGACATGCATCTCTACCGGCAGACAGGACCGCAGGGACTCTTGACTGACGATCAGCAAAAGGAAGTGCTATCCTATTTCTCACTGAGTGATATTTATCTGCAGTTAGGACTCATCAACAACGCTGAACGAATGGCCTTCAATGCGAAACAATATATCCCTGACAATCATAAGAGCGGACGCCTCTACAGACGCTTGGCAGAAACAAACATCATCAATGGCAATAACGTGATTGCCGCCAAGTACCTCCATTTTCTCCAATCGACACTCTTCTACGGACAATGGGCCCGTACCCGTCTCGCACACCTTGGCAACGATGAGGATTATATCAACAGCCACTACCGTCTGCTACAGGAGAGACGCCTGACACAATACGACTATCTGATTCCCCCACGGAAATACGAGTTGATAGCAGAGTTGGTAAGACAAAACCCTGACAACAAACTGGCGATGGACTATCTGAAAGCCTATGAACTGGTCTTCCGTTCTTACAGGTACAACCAGTCCAACCCCAAATAGAGACAGACATGAAAGAGATATCCTACCATTTCTTCACATTGTTGCTCCTGGCAGGTCTCTGGGGTTGTACCGCATCGCCAGACCATCCCACAGAGAGCAGTGAACTGCCTCCAATCACTCCCGACTATATCGGCGTGACCATCCCACAGGAGATTGCCCCATTGAATTTCGGTATCAACGGTGCAGACCGTATTGACGTATCCATCCGCGGAACAAAGGGAGGAGAACTACACGTCAACGGTACCTATGCCGACTTCGGCATCGAAGAGTGGCACAGCCTGGTCCGCCAAAACGTAGGCGACAGTCTTGTCGTCACCGTCTGTGCTAAGTATGACGATACTTGGACACGATACAAAGACTTTGCCATCCATGTCAGCAACGACCCCCTCGGTGAATGGGGAGTGACCTACCGTCTCATCCCTCCTGGCTATGAGTCGTACGGACTCATGGGCATCTACCAGCGAGATCTATCCAACTTCGATGAGACCGCCATCATTGACAATAGGGACATCGGCAAACAATGCGTCAACTGTCATACGCCCAACCGTACCAACCCAAGAGAGTTCACTTTCCATGTCAGGGGAGAACAAGGGGCTACAGTAGTAAGCAGAGACGGGCAGACCGACATTCTCGCTCCCCGCAATGAACAACTGGGTGGCGGTATGGTCTATCCCTTCTGGCATCCTACAGGCCGTTTCATCGCTTACTCCACCAACCAGACACACCAGAATTTCCACCAGACAAGGGATCTCCGCGTGGAGGTATATGACGATCAGTCTGACATTATCATTTACTGCCCAGACCGTCATGAGATACACCTTGACAGTCTCCTCGCCACGAAAGAACACCTGGAGAATTATCCCGTCTTCTCCCCCGACGGACGGACACTCTACTTCTGCTCCGCCGAGAGACAGGACAGTATATGGAAGAACTTCCGTCAGGTGAAATATAATATCTGTCGCATCGGCTTCAACCCAGAGACAGGAGAACTGGAAGGGCAGGCAGACACCCTCGTCAATGCCAGAAGCCTTGGCAAGAGTGCCGACATGCCGCGGGTCTCCTACGATGGACGTTTCCTGCTCTACACATTGTGTGACTATGGCTGTTTCCCCATCTGGCATCCTGAGGCCGACCTCTGGATGATGAACATCAACGATGGGACGACCTATCCGTTGACGGAGGCCAACAGTTCCGACGCAGACAGTTTTCACAACTGGAGCCTCAACTCACACTGGATTGTTTTCACCAGTCGCCGGCACGACGGTCTCTACACAAAACTCTATCTGGCACATATCGACAATGCGGGTCATGCCTCGAAAGCCTTCCGTCTTCCCCAGCGCAATCCGCAGGAATATGACGCAGAGACCATCTGGTCGTTCAACACCCCCGACTTTGCCTCCGCTCCGATCACTCACACCGATCTGTATAGCGAGATTATGCGTACACAACGCATTCCTACCACATATCAAACCACAAAAACGAAATAAGATGAATAGACAAAAGATTGTAACTTTCGGAGAGTTGTTACTCCGATTCTCAAAGCCCGACCACCTGCGACTGACGCAGGGCGACATGTTTACCAGCAAATATGGTGGCAGTGAGGCCAATGTGGCGGTGTCACTGGCTTCGCAAGGAGAAAATGTGACCTATATCACACGTCTGCCAGACACACCCGTCGGGCATGCCGGAGCCATGAACCTCGCACAACTTGGCGTGGATACCAGTCATGTGCTCTATGGTGGACAGCGTATCGGCACCTATTACTTCGAGCCGCCCGCAGGTATGCGGGCCGCCAAGGTGATCTACGACCGCAGCGGGTCGGCCTACTATGACCTGAAGCCGGGCATGATTCCCTGGCGTGAAATCCTGAAAGACTGCGCCTACTTCTGCGTGTCGGGCATTACTGCTGCCATTTCACAACAGGCTGCTGCCGCCACCTTCGAGGCTCTTGACATTGCCGACGAACTGGGTGTCACCGTCTGCTTCGACATCAACTACCGCAAGAACCTGTGGAAATACGAGGGAGCCACGCCCCGTGAGACACTCAGCAAGATGCTCTCCCGCTGCGACATGATGTTCGGCGATGCCATCGAGTTCGACTGGCTCTCGCAGCACCCCCAGCCTCCCTTCACCGCTACCGACTCCAACTTCGAGATGCAGATGAAGGAATATGGTGAATGGTTCGACGAACTGCATGCCCAGTACCCTCGTCTGAAACACTGGATGATGGGTATGCGCAACATCGTATCGTCGAGCCACCATACCCTGACAGCCCTGCTCTGGACAGAAGGGAAACTATTACAGGCTCCTATCGTTGACATCCCCGACGTGGTGGATCCCGTTGGCGTGGGTGATGCCTTCATGGGTGGATGGCTGCATGCCGTCAACCTCTTCCCCAACGACAGACAGCAGCAACTGAACTACTCGCTCGCTGCCGCTGCCCTGAAGAACACCATCCCAGGCGACTTTAACCTGTCAACGGAAGAGGAAATCTTGGATGTGATGAAGGGCCGTCACAATGCAGCGACCCTCTACAAGACAATAGCATGAGGAGGGCGTGTCAAACCTGTCCCCTCTATGTTGCAAACCAAATAATTGGTTCATATTTTAGCATTGTTTAATTGCTTTATTATCGTTTTCACTTTAATTTACTAATATTCTGTCAAGGAATCCCCTTCCAGACACGTTCCTTTTGCGTCTGGATAATTGCATAAGCAACAGGAATGCCGGATCAAACTTCTATCAGATGTAG
>Ga0247608_10000456_pt1 | contig 66360 bp, 38 predicted proteins | sample 176DNAGHGlowgp2_FD_193490 | JGI IMG/M metagenome (GOLD analysis project Ga0247608, IMG submission 193490) | Sheep rumen microbial communities from Palmerston North, Manawatu-Wanganui, New Zealand - 1766 DNA GHGlow gp2 | ecosystem: Host-associated > Mammals > Digestive system > Stomach > Rumen ... | reverse complement strand
AAATGATTTTCGAGGTAAATCTACTTTGTGCCTTAAGGCGAGTTCCTGTAACTCTAACAAATCTGAATCTTCGTTTTTCTCCATTTTAAAACGTTGTTTTTATTCAACGTTTTTCAGGGTAAGACATTAAGATAAGTTCGTTTTCGTTTTCGTACGAAGTTATTTTCGTCTTCGTCAATAACCAATAACCTATAACCAATAACCGATTAAAGCCTTCGTTTTCGTCTTTCTTCCCTACATTCTTATTAATTTTAAGCAGAAAACCGTGGCAGTTCAGAAATAATGTGTATATTTGAAGGCGAAAAGACTAGTATCATGTTCAGAATCTCCATATCCGACATTGTCCTACAGGGCATCATCAACAGGGAAGAACGGTCTGCTCCGGCGCACCGTTCCTATCTGTACAAGCTGTTGAAACAACAGCCTGTGCAGGTTTTGACAGCCTCAGATACGGACAGATTCAAGTCACAGCCCGAAGAAGTGCTGAAGAACCCTTCGGCACTCTATATCCTGGATATAAATGCTGCTGATGCCCTGAGCATCCAACGCACCTACGGTGTTATGTGCCTTAGCGGTGACAAGCCTGATATTGCTCCGCTGATAGATATTAACGATATACATATCTCCAACGAACGGGAGAAGTTGGGACGCGGTTGGGATTCTGTGCTCGACAGCGTAGAGAAGCTGCCCTCCAATGCCCTGTTGCTGACCGACCGTTACCTCTTTGCTTTCCGTCATCCCAATGCCGGTGACGGGCTTGCCAACATCAAAGACATACTGAGCCAACTGCTGCCACAGCAATTCTCGGGAGGTGACTATCACGTCACGGTCATCTTCGACAATATGGCCAAGCACAGCACCTATACCTTCGACGAGATTGCCACCAAGCTTAACCACATAAAGACGCAGCTCGGCCGGGAATATCCCATCATGATGGAAGTCCTGGGTATCACACCCGACTGCTCCATCTACAACAAGCTGCACAGCCGCCTCATCGTCTCCAACTATTATCTTGTGGAGGCAGGGCACAAGTTAGCCGCCTTCAATCACGATAAAGGAACTGCGCGTCAGACCCTCCTTCCATTGGCCCTCTTTACAGAATCCAGTCTCAACGGCACCTCCACCCCACCCCTGAAGGCAATTGAGCAGACGCTCACCACCCTACGCAACTTCTCCAAGTCGCTCCCCCGACTCACCGACCACACCACCTACCTCTATGCCGTAAACGGTCAGCGGATGGAAAAGTGTATAAGTATGAGGAATAGATTGATAAAATAGAAAAATGTTTCAGTATTACAATAATGTCCTAATCATTTATTATTATGAGGAAGAAGAAGAACTTTTGTCAACTAGATTATTGTGCTGCCAGTAATAACACAAGAAAAGTATATAGAACTGAAGAACAATTAAAATTAAGATTAGAAAAGGACAAGAAACGACCACAATTATATCCATTAAATGCTTTTTTTTGTACTTCATGTAATGGCTGGCATGTTACAAGGCATCCTGTAATTGATGGTAAGGAGTTAATTGACGAGAAAGTGCTAGCATGGGAGCAGAAAAGAAACCAAGCAAATGACCTTTCGACCTTAATCTCAAATATTTTAAAAGAAATCACAAGTTTTGTAAAGATGGGGCAAATCACAATGGTCCATCAATTACTACAAAGTGCTCGTGCGAAAATAGGCAAACTTCGTAAACTAAAAAATGAAGAAGCAATTCGAGAATTTACACAAAAATTAGCTGCCATAGAAAGTCTCATTAATTCATTAAGAAATAGGGATATGGGAGAAGACTATTCTCGACCCAGAATCCGTGCTGAGCAAGAAAAAAAGAGGAATATAATAGAATTATCACCCAAGTTAATTCAGAAAATAGATAACATGATAGAAGAAGCGGAATCCCTTACAGAAGTTAATATAAATCAGACCTATGACTTGATAAGGGAATGCCAATCGCAAATAGAACACATAAAATATGGAGAGAATCTATCTGACCTAAAAAATCAATGGATTGAGCGTCTTGATATGATTAAGGATAATTTAAAAAAAAGAACATAGTGCGTTCTTTAAAATTATGTAAAGAGAAGTAACTTTAATACAATTGAATCAAAAATTGGAATAAGTATGGAACAAATTTATTATGACAATCTGCCTAATTTAGAAGAGCGATTAGAACAAGTAGGAAAAACTGAAGGAGATGTAATAATAGATGTTTGTTACACATTCCTAATGATGCCATTCTATTTTGATAATGTGGAAAAAGTAACGCCAAAAGGTGAAGAGTCATTATGGGAAGAATGCGATATGACCATCGATAGAGGTAAACTCTATAACCACATTCAGAAGTTTATACAAAGTAAAAAAAATGGAGAGGGAGACTATCAGTATTACTCACTAAAAAATAGTGAGTCTACCAGAGCCATTCGCAAGATGTTAAAATTGCCCATGACTCTGTCAAGTCGTAGATCAGAAACACTCCCTGTTTCTTTTCAATTTTGCATAGAGAAGAACAACAGTTTTTTCTCCCCAAAATTAGTAATATGCGGTAATGCTAGAGTAGGCGTACTTATCTTGCCTGTTACCATGTGTGATAGCGAAGACAAAACTATAACTATTCGACAACTATGTGATTTGAACTATTGCTTGTTCAAAACTTACAAGAAGGATGATGCTCAAAAGGAAAGTACACAAAATTCCCATATCTATCTAAAACAGCAGGCAGATGCTTTGGCAAAGATAGACGAAGAAACAAGAGAGAAGCTTAAGGCTACGCAACAGCAAATAAAAAAATGGGAAAATAAAAAGAATGAGGCCCTGAAAGGCCTTAAAGAGGCCAAAAAAGATAACAAGAGGAAGGGGGCTGAACGAAACATGGAACTCAGTATTGAGAAATTAGCACAATTGGAAGAAGAATTCCAAATGCTGTTAAAAGGAATTAGGGAAAAAGCAAGTATGGATATCATAAACAATATTAAAACCATTAATCAAGCACTACAACCCGTGGATCGCCATTGTAAGGAGAAAGACGAATTACTTCAGTTTTGGACTATGCTAGAACTAACAGAACGATTAATGTATGAATTTGATTATGAAAGCTTTAAACGCTTTAATCCTTACAGATTGCATCCATTTACATATTTTCGTCTAAATCAAAACCAATTCACTTCAGCGGTATTAAATGATTTTGTACGCATCATCAATGTACTAAATAAAAACTACCAAGTTTTAATTGAAAATTGTAATTGTTCGTATGAGCAAAGCTTCCGTAATATTTATATGGGTTCTTCTACCGAGGGAGGCGGCATTATGACTTTGTTACCCGAAAGTGAAATGGAAAAGCCAATAAGCAAAAATGGCAAGGGGGAAGGAACAGAGAGTGATGATGATAACCCATATGATTTTATTAGGAATTTTCATTATAGCAGTCTTTCTCAGGCCTATATATGGATTTACCTAATGGTACTCGTGCAGCGATGCACTTTATTAGGTGTAGAAAAAGAACTATCAAAATTCGACTTTAATGACAATTCACTGACTGGTGAAAATAACACTTCACAGAAACGTGAACAACTACGCAGCCTAATTAGACGGATGACACAAAACGAGATTAATACCTATTTCGTCGATATCTCTGATCACACCCAACACAATAAATTTTACCAGTTATGCTCACGAAATCTTCAAATTGAGGAATACTTTACAGATGTGCGACGTAAAACTAGGACATTAAAAGAGTATCTTTCACAACTGATAGACCAAAAGAACGAAGAAATGGTGGCTCGCAGTGAAAAGATTACACGCATTATCACGATAGCCGGCATTGTCTTTGCGTTGTTCTCTGGTCTGAATGATGCCTTTGATTTGTTGGGGGACAACAAGTTATCCCTTAACTACATCATTAAAGGGCTCCCAACTTTAGTTCACCACTTACTAATTGTACTTATTTTCCTATTGGTACCTTTATTCTCTTGGTTGCTTATAACCAAATATCTGCATAGTTCCAGTAAGAAAAACTATTGAATATTCTATCGGACATGAATGATATAATTGAAAACTCTGAAACCCAAACAATAGCCAAAACGTATCCGAAACGCCTACGGATGTCTTTGATAACGAATGAGGAAAGAGAAAAAGTCGACCAAGTATTGGCCGACATAGAGTCGTTCATCAGAAAGCCCATCCCTGTGGTACACTACAAAAGGGGGACGAATGGCAGTGAAGGCAAGTGGGATTACAGAGAGATAAAAAAAGAAACTGGAAAAGAAGAAAAATCATTCTATATGGATGATTACTCTTGGCTCTTTGCCAATTGTCAGCACACGGGTTACGATCTTTTGTTGCTCATGAAGTTATTTTCTGAGGAAACCAATTATTATGACCTGTGGTTACTAGTAACTACCACAAAGAATGATAAGGAATATGTATCAACATGCAAGACTCTTCTGCAAATGCTAATGGGACTTTCGAAAGAAGTAGAAGGACTGATTGGTGACCGCCCCAGTTTATTTAACGACTCCATACAATATTTGAATAATACATTTCGTAGCAATCATGGAAAACTAAATTATTTGGTGGATCAGGATGTCCCTACACAAAATTTCATGCATCACTTAAGGAGTATCCGAAACAAATGGGAGCATTATGACAACGAGTTCCCATTGTTCTTTCCACCAAAAGAACGTGAAGCTAATTTAAAATATTGGGATGATGCACGACGCCGTGTAGTAGTTTTTGCTCTAATGATTTTCGATCGTTTTTATGATGAATTGTACCAAAAGTTGGTAGGTCCTAATGATGAGGAATTCTTAAAAGCTGACGATGAGTTAACAATGAGCAAATTAAAAAGTAAGGGAAAGGAAGTCATCGGCTTGTATATAAAGGGCGTACACGAAAAGATGCAACAACGTCTCAGCAAATCCTTTTTGGGAACAGGTTTAGAAGAAATGCCCAATCTTCATCAAAGATTGCCCAATCTATTACTGACTAAAGCCAACAATTTGTATGATAATGATCCACTCAAATCAGAAGAGGAACTACGTATCACGGATGAGGCACAAATACTACTTGCCGATGATACAGAACACACCCGTAAATTAGTGGTAGGAGAAACAGGTTCTGGTAAAAGTGTTATGTTCTATCGTATGATTTTACACGATCAGCCACATCTTATGCCATTTTATATACCTCTTGACGAGGATGAGCATTTTTTTTCCGAACCGAACGACACATTGCTACGATTGGAACGCCATCTCATTGGTAACCATTTGCTAACTCTTAACACATGGGAATTACAGGCTGTCAAATACAGACTAAGAAAATATTTGACCGAGGGCTCTGTTGTATTCTTCATTGATGCTCTTGATGCAGCAATTGAGCAACTGCCATTTATCAAAAAGTTCATAAATACTTATCCTAAGTGCCAATACATTATTGGCATCCAATCTGATAGTATGCTAACAATGTCACAACTTGAGCAGTTAGAGGTCCAACGATACAATGTACGACCCTTAAACATAGCCCAGCAGCGTCAGTTGGCAGCTACAACCTCGTTGCATATTAGCGGTATTGACCATACTGAAGAATTAATGCAAGATATCGCTAAAGCCACCAAGGATTCTGACATGGTGCAGAATCCACTTTCGTTGATGATGCTTATTAGTCTTTTCGAAGATAGGAATACTAAAACCAAAATAGTAAGGAATACCACATCACTATATTATGAACTGGAGAAAAAAATATTAAGGGCAAGAAATTTAGATAATGATCAGCGAGAGATACTATTGGGCAGGCCCTTTCTTAAATCTTTCCGTGAAAACTGTAGGCTTGTCGTAAATCTATGCCAGACTATCTATGACAACTTCTTACAAAATCCCCAAAATGCATATAGTTGGGAGGGGCCTATCTTGGATAACAGTTTGGTAAAGTATGATTTGAACAAAGAAAAAGACTGCTTTAGTCATTGGAGAGCTCTATTTGAATATATCGAAGTTGTAACAGATAGAAAAGAGGACTGGCAATTCGATTATACTGACGAAGAAAAGAATTTGGAGCCACGTCAACGCTGCACCGAATTAGTAAATACATTAATAATTGTAACGCTGCTGAAACGAGGCATCAAAAAAAAGACAACATCAGAAAACACATTGCCTGCACCTAATCCAATGTTAGTGAAATTGGCACAAGCAACGGCGTCTTTAGAGTTTCGCCTACCGAAAACTGAGATTACTCCAAAAGATCAAAGGGAAGACGAGAATATAGAAAAAAACTCATTTATCGTTTATCGCCTTCAACCCCGCTCTATTATTCAACAATATCTGTTTACCTTGATGGAACACTATCGTCGTTTTGATAATAGACATCCTATCACATTCCGTGAACATAGCTCACAACTTATAGACCTCTTCGCAGCAATTGCTGCCTTTGGATCTGAAATGCTTATCGACCGTCTCTTCAATCCTTTTTGGATGCGCCTTTGGCTAATACAACAGAATGACCAGTTACCGATCCAGTCAGATGACAAAAAAGAGATACTAAAAGGATTGGCATTTGATGGGTCGCCATTACCAGCCATCCTAATACAAAAATGTACCAATCGTGTTTACTTTATTTTACAGTTGTTAAAAAATCTGGTAACATGGATTGGACTATGGAATCTGGACAACACAAAGCAAGAAAGCCGACGTATCATACGTGATATCATTATTTTTAAGATGAACGACAGAGAACGTGAGGCTTTATATCTACAGCTTAATACCGATAAGACTCGTAAGGAAATCGGTTCTGACGAATGCATTTATTATAGTAATATGGCTATTGCAAGTATGGAGAGTCTTTCTCTTGCAAACAGATATGAAATAAAAACAGAGATACAAGGTCCTCTTATATTAGAACATTTGAAGAGCAAAAAGACTGACCCAAAGGCCATAGACCTACTATTGACCATACTGGAGCAGATAAGAACAAAGATGAATAAACGTTTTGGAATAAAACAGGAAGAACTAGGCGAAAAAATCGTCAACATCTGCCAGCACTTGATTCTCTGCGGTATTGTGAACCTGACAGAAAATGGTTTCAGCCAACGTTTCTGGAATTTTATAAAGCAACTGATAGACGACAGACGTCATATGAAAACTTTGGATGATATAGGCGAGTCGCCCGATTTAGCCTTAAAGATACTGGACATATGTCCTTTGGAAGATATCAATCCTATCATTGCTGAAGAAATCTACGATATGCCAGTATTTACTTATCTTCAAAGCATCAAAAAAAAAGAACGAAAGTTAATCAATAAATGGATTGAAGCTCAGGGAGAGGCCTTTAACCGCAACCTCTATCGTCCGGTAACCATATTCAACAACGACCGTAATCCTCGCCGTAGCATTCAATATGCCTTTTACGCTCAACTTACGCCCTCACGCTTTTTGGTGGCCACGGAATGCATAAACGAGATGCCAGAGGGGAAATTTTGTCGAATTAACAAGGCACCCGACCAATGGTTTTACGTTGAAAATGTACAGATACTGAAAAACGAACATCCCATTAAAGATATTGCAGAGTTGACAATTAATCTACCTGCTGGCGCAACTCGAAAACAACAAGGCGACTTGACATTGAGCATCCCAAATACAGACGGAAAAGGAGAAAAACAACTGACCTTTAATTATTTTCACCTGTTTAGCATGGGGGATCATCCTCTAGTCGTCATTCGCACTGAAGACCAAAATGCCATTAAACAACTAAAGAATAAGTCTGTTCTCAATTATTTGAAACTCCACCGAAACATTCTATGGTATGGACAATCAGCAATGCTATCTGGAATTGACATTCGACATTTGAATGAATATATGCGATTAATAGAAATTCGGCCAATTACAAATCAAAGGCCAGTTAGATTCAGAAATATTTCCGACACCAATATTCCTCACGAAGGTACCCTAACATTCTACAATAATTCTAGAAATGATAAGGATAATCGCCCCTTAACCTTGGCCACTACAGGTCCTGACACCCAAGGAGCAAAAGAAAGCCTTAGTGCTAAAAAGCGTATAGACACAATCGTATTTTTAGGAGTTGACGAGAATACAGGGCATAAATACATTGCCATAGACGACCGTAGTATGCTGAATGAAGGCAATGTGCTAATTTGGGACGAAGTTTCATGGGCCTTCTGTAAAGTTGTTAAGATTTATGATTCTTCTGTCAACTATAAATCTTCAGAACTTCCTAATGATATTTGGATAAATTACGAATGCCTAACCAAGCAGATTCGTTCAAAGATATGGATAGCAAACAAGAAAAGAGACAATAAATCAAAGCAGATTATGCCCACCTTTGTACAGATAGCAGAATTGGAGAATATTAATAAGCAGAAAACTCCATTTGTTAATAAGCCTGGAGTAATTGAGAAAGGTGCAGACATTTCCTTCTATCTACCTATTACCGACCCCGTATGTACTGCATGGACTCGGCAAGAGAATAAAATTATCGTAAATGGAGTTTTTGCGCAAATCATAATTATTGATGACAAATATACGTTGGCCGTACCTGCAGATGCTGATTACCCCGACGATATTCGCTACTATGCGGCCACTAACTATCCCCATCGTCAGGTAGTTAAATGGTATATACCACAATCCCCCGTTACAGGCCGTTACAAATATCTAAAACTTGACATTCGATTAAAAAAGTTATGGGACAAAAATCAATCTGTTTATTTTTATAATAGCCTGGATCAACAGGAGCCTATCAAGATTCAATTGTCATCATTGTCTGTCAATATCGACCTAAAGAATAGCAAACGCTATCATGCTGCCATTGTTCCTTTCCTTGAGAAAGAATGGATAAAAAAACAAGGAGGGTTGCTCACCGATGAACAAAAAGCATTTTGTCAAAAGAAGGATTATAAACTCCCAAATACATAAAATTATGGAACAGGAAAATGCACTGAAATTACTTATACAACGATATACATATACCGATGTTAACGGCCATCTAAAAGAAACAGATTTGATAAATTGGGGGGCTGAGACTCTTGGCACACAGACAAATTTGTTGACTGATGAATACCGTAGCAAGGCAAATAACCTGCCTATCACTTTTCAAGAGATAGAAGTCGTCGATAATCGTACCCCATTTGAAGAACTATTTGATAAGGCTGTACACGAATTAAAAGTTCAGGTGGAACACATAATAAACACTAATACCTTGGTGATGATTGTGGGAGAAATACAAAAAAACAAAATAGAGTTATTGCTAAAGGACGGAGGATTTGATGGATGGGAATTTCGGCTAGATGGTTCCACTTATAACAATTGTAAGGATGAGGAGTGGTATCCTTTAGGAATTGGTGATGAGATAGAGGTATCACTAAATCCATTTGATTTTGTTCATGGTCGCCTCGTAACATGTAAAGTGCAAAAAGTTATAGAACGTCATAGTTCCTATTATAAAGAATACCATGAGCGCCAACTATTATACCGAATGAATAAAGATTTTACATGCTTGGCTGGTCATGCTATTGCCTATGTTAAAACAGAAGATGTGATAATAGGGCAATCGAAGAAAGGCTTTCCAAGTAGAAAAGCAAAAGTGTCTTTTCACAACATACCACATTGGTGTCATATTCCATTGACACCCTGTCCCAAGACTATTTTTGGCGACATAGAAAAGAAAGGGGAAAAATTCAGAATATGGATTTTTCCGAGAACTACTGATGATAATCAGAAAACGTATTTCCTGTCTGCACATTCCACAGAGATTTTCGACAAGTGGAATGTTGTCAGAAATAAGGACTATGAAAGTATTATAGCCATTACAGGTACTGTATGCCAACTTGCCTCAGACACTGACGAAAGCCTGTTATGGATATCATCGGAAGATGGCAAGTATCATAACAATGCATTTAAAATTGACATCAGAAAAGACAAAGAAAATTTTTTGAATAGTCCTAAACTTGCAGAAACGTGGGGAAAGTTGATACGCGACTATTTACCATTAGGTTTTCCTGCCACTTTTGCACTCTACACGGAAAACAAAACTGATAAGTCGAAAATAAAGTTACGTGGTCTATTGCCTGGCTTACATGGCCGTATGTCAACCGATCAGAAAGCTCTCGATGCAATGGCTTCGATTACAAAACCTGCAAAGAAAAAGAAGAAGAAGAAAAAAAACATTCCTGAAGACACTTCCATCAAACCATCGAACGACAAAGAATTTTGGGAGCAAATAATGATCCCTTACCAACTAAAAGATGAGGAACTGTTATTCACATCAACAGAGTATGCTGGTCATGCAGATAAGAACGCAGTACCTTCAGTATTGATGGATTATGCCAAGGCGGGGCTTTTTTCCACTGAGGTGAAGATACCTGCTAAAGTACGAACCGAAGGCAACACCGTCAGGATAGATGTAAACTCTGCCTTGACTGATGAATATAATCGTCTTAAAGCACTCAAGGGTCAAATAGATCAGATGAAAATATGCAGTATTCTATTTGGACAAGTGCTACTTACCACAAACGGCGGCTACCCCGTAGCATATACCTGCAAAAATGAAAAGGAGGAAGACTTGTTTCGCTCACACATGTTTCAGAACACCGAAATGTATATTGACGAAATTAACGAAGACCGTATAATTGTAAAACGCCCCAGCGACTTCCCACAACAGGTCAGCCAATTGCATATCGGAAGCTTTTTCCCTGCTCGTCATTTGTCGGTAACGGAAGGTCATTGGACAATGGAGACAGAGAATGGTCTTTCTTGTCACATACTTACAGACCTACTTACCGTAGGCGAAAGTATAGACGAGGAAGACAATCTGCAGCTTCTAGCCATTGACTTCGAAAAAGAATTACTTATTGCTATTGCACGTCCTGACCGTATCACTTATCCCAATGCAATGGAGACGAAAATTAAAACCATACGTCAACTAACAAATAATGATTGGCTATGTAAAACTCAAGAAGACCGATATGCCATCATGCACACTACTTCATTTGAAAACAAACTGCTAATACAACTGCAACGGCTATATGGCAATGAGTTGCCTGTTATGGTCAGACCATTGTCCACATCTGATGATAATAGAGCCGCTACATGCCGCTTTGACGGAAAGACCTGTGGTGCAGACTACAGCCGTGTATTGAGTGGTAATAGTATGCCCTTGCAAATAGCTATCAGCAATGAAACGCCTAAGGTACTCTACCACGATATTGTAATGACAACTTCAAATGATGAAATTACAACTGGTCCTGTGCAATGGGTGGTACCTACCGGTCAGCTTGACTCTGAAGGCTGTTTCCTTTGCCGACGAGGCGAAGCTCCGAAATGCAGTAATAGCACAAGCTGGCAACAGCAAGAACAAATGCCTACTGTATTGCAGGGGGGTATGGCCGTGGTGACAGATATAGATAGCAGTGACCCTAGAAAACAGTCATTATCAGTACAAGTCGATTCTCTCACATATCGATTGAATACAGAAGAACAACTTCACATACCCATGCGTAATTTCTTGTTGTCGGCTATTTTTAATAAAGGCCAACTATGGCAAGTAAAGATAAGTGATGACAATTGTCAACTGAACAGCAATCCACCCAAACGTGCTACAGAATATACTCTGATAGCTAAATGCCGCAAAGCTAATGGCAACGATTGGGTGGTACGTAGTACTGATGGATGCATAGGGGTAGCAGAAAACCTGAAGGATGCCATACAAGGCGATAAACGTTACATGATATTCTCTAAGTACTACCACGACTGCACAATTTTAGAGGAAGGTGACGAGAATCTTAATGGTCAGGAGGTTTGCCTTGTTTTAGATAATTATGACGCATCACACGAAGGATATAGATGCCATCAAGTAAACTGCAATAAGCAGTTCATCATAAAAAAAGAACATTGGAATTGGGGGGTACCACTAACTACACCACATGATGCTCAATGCCTGCAGGGAGCTACCTTCTTGGCTCGCATCATGAGTTTTGACGATGGAGCAGGTACTGCCGATCGACGTTGTTTATTGCCTCAGTGCGAATTAACACATTCCTCATCTGTATCGGAAGGTATTTATCAGATGGAAGTCATTGGACACAATGATGAAGGTTACCTCCTGGAACAGAATGCAGTAAGGGCATTGCTGAAGTGGAAAGAGGCAGCTCTGTTTTATATCAACATAGATGACAACGACATTATAGAGGGTTATCTGCCCAAGGGGGACCTAATTACCATCAAGCTACAGGCTCAGAAAGACAACAGCGAGCTACAAGCAGAATGGCGCACGTTACACATGGATATTTTCCGAAAATGGCAGGATAAAGCATCAAATATGGAAACACACAATGTTACTATTCATCATTTATACCATGACCATGCTTTCTTAGAATTAGATGGCTGCCTCATTCACCTTACAGCTAGTCAATTGGGGCTATGGGAGGGGCAAATGCTGAATGACTATTATCAGCAAGGAGACATTGTGAAAGACTGCGTAATACATTGGGATGCTTCGCACGACTGCTACACTTTCTCTATAGAGAACTATGAGGATGAAAATATAAGCAAGCCTATTGAGAATCAAATATATGATGGACATCTGCTTAGATATGAGAACATTAGCAAAAATTACAACTGCTTTGTTAAGTTTGGCCCCAACGGATGCTGGGTGGCAAAAGTCCAAGAAGACGAACTAAGTTGGGAGCCCTTTGCTGAAGATAATCCGCCTTTTAAGATAGACGACATCGTAAAATTAAAAGTATTAGGTGTGTGTGTAGACAAAGATAAGGATAAGAGGTCCATTATGGGAAGTATCCGTTTGGCGTCTCCAGAGCCAATCAGTGGCCCGAGGATAGGACAAGTTGAATTGCGTAAATATAAGAGGGTGAAATACAAAAATAATAACAGACTATGTCTTCTCGATGATAAAGGAATTCCCGCCATATTAGAAAGAGCTAATGCCATAGAACCTCTTGACGAAATTATTACTAAGATAGAAAATAAAAACTATCCTTGGTTACCAATCAATGGAGTGTTGGACAATGAGATTGCATATTCAATATCACAAATGGTGATTTATGAGGAAATACCCGAATTGCGACAAATTGCCAAAGAGCACATGGCAGTTAAGGTGCAAATTCTTGAAATACGTTCCAATAGGCTATTAGTAAACTACGGAAGTATAATAGGTTCCATCGATAGATTCGAAGCAACCGGCCAACGTAATACTTCTTTGAAAGAATTCTACGCTAAGAAAAAAGAAGTGGAATGCATCATTACCAACATAGATACCAACAAAGCTACTTTTGAAGCTAGCGTTGTGCAGAATCTGGGATTTAACAATATGGTTGGCATTAAACTTGGCGACAAACTTACAGTAAAATTAGTTGGACATGACGAGAAACAAGCCAAAGTAATTACCGATAGACACTATATTGGCTATATACCAAGAGAAGAGGTCGCTAATCCTGATTTCGAAGACTGGGCAAATCGTCTAAAAGATGATTTTATCAGAGTTGTATGTATAGATATAGACTCAAATTCTGGTACTCTTATATTTAGCCGAAGTCGCTGTTTGGGAGAAGGAATATTTGATTAGAGACATCTATTGATTGTTATACACCAATGAACAATAATGCAATTGCTCCATGTTATATAGAACACCAATATTTTGCTAAACATTAGTGTCCGATAAAATTGAACGAGTTAATAATTAGCCAAATAGTCCCTTAGAAAGAGGATAATCGAGTCCTTTGACATTTATGAAATTAGTCTTATCAAACAGGTCTCGTAGATGGGTCCTGTTCTGAGAAACAGTAAATTGAACGAAAAAAAGTATTTGTCTTGATACATAGCGGACAAGTATGTTTGGCTACAACACCACAAAATCAAGTCCGTTTCATTTCAAAATCTACATAACAGACTAAAATTCATTCTTTACAAATAGGCTATATATTCTAGTTTGATGCTAATAAAAATGCGGGGAAAGTATATCGGATTCAGAAAAAGTGCTTATCTTTGAAGGCGAGAAAGATTGCATAGTATGTGTAAATCCCTTAGTATATCCGACTGAAAACATAAAATCATGAAAAAGAAGATTATCGTTATCCTTACCCTTGTTATCTATTCGGCAGTTGCATTTGCACAAAAAGAGAATTTGCAAGATACAAGAGTTGCTATAAATGATTCTATCCTTAAAGAGCTTCAGATTATCAGAAGCATACAGGAAGGTGCCAAAAAGAGAATTGACAGCATCAGATCTGCAAGGGTGAATCATACTACTCTGCCTGAGAAGAAAACGGAGGAAGATCTGCTGAATGAATATGAGGCAATGACCCAGATTGCGGACAATACCCGACAAAACTTTCTAAAAGATGATTGGAATGTTTATGGATGGGTGGCCTTCTTTATTGCATTATTTTCATTAATCGTTGCCAGTGTGACCTTATGGGCACAATGGCGTACAGAAGACAACACCAAGAAACTTTCGCAGGAAGCACAGCGTCACCTTCTGAACGAACTGCTTCGGCATCTTTACAGGAATTATGTTATAACATACACCATGCGAACGAAGATGAAGGACATCAAATACAAAGGATATCCATCCGAGGAGCATTTTGAGAAGCTGAAGATTCCTATGGAAAACATTCATCTGGAAGCTTTTTACGGAGAGGACAAGAAGTTCCAGCTTTTACATGTTCTATATTTGAATCTCCGTAATTATAATGAAGAGGTGGAAGTCGCGCTGAAGCACATTATTAATCCAGTGATAAAGAAACAAACCAAGGATGAAGACTTTGATACGTTAGAATATAAGGTTTCATATCTTACAGGAAGAATTATTGATACCATATACAAAGTTTGGGGAGATAATACCGAATACAGAAACGACATGCGCAAAGCAATGGAATTATCGCTAAGTGGAGAAACCAATGCCACAAAAAACATTGATGTGCCTAATAGTGGTAAGTTTAACGCTCTTACATTGGGTGCCCTGAAGAAGACAAGTTATACCAGACTTTATTCGGAAAGTGAACTGGAGAAAGTACTGGAAATCTTTAACCACGACGTTCATGAAGAAAGAAAGAAAAATGAACGTGGGGCCTGGAAAGTGCGAATGATTAAGTTTTAACTGTTAACAACCTTTTCTTTACCTTATTATTCTTGCTTCACCATTAAAAGAACATATCTCAGCGGATAGTGTGTTGAGATTATGAAAGCGGCTGAAGTCACTGTCTGATGGTACATTGCCGACATCACCCATCATATCGAGATCCCAAGGAGCCAGGATAAGCAAAGCACCCTTTGCACAAGCCTCGAAGCGTTTTTTCTCGGGTTTCCAGTACTGGCTTATTGGTGTCGCCTGCAGATGTATCAGCGGATAGCCCCGTTCTATGCACTCGTTCTTCATCAGTTGTTCACCGCGAGATATGCCTGGGGTGACAATGACGGTCCCGCCCTCCATGACAGCAGCCTCCCATTGGCTTCGCTCACGGGCGTAGTCGTCTGTTTCCTCATAAGGATGACGAGTGACGGGATGCTTACGGTGGCACATCACCTGAACTTTACGAGGCCACCTCAGAAGGAACAGATTGCCGAATGCACCATAGCTACGACTGCCTATCTGCACATGCAGACATCTGCGCATGTAGTCGGGCAGAAGTCGCTTCAATAGAGCACGTCTCGGATTGTCGTGTACATAGGCTATCATCGCTTGACGGTGACGCTCGTCAAGGCATACTGTATCATCATAGTTGTCATCGAAGAGCGGCCGCTGCGGGCGCCCCACAAAAGCGTAGTAATCCTGACGCTGCCTCTTTGACATGCTGCGTATCAGGGCCCCTTCGTTATCGTGAAGGGCCGCCTTCTCGCGCAGCCAAGCTGGTGCACCTTCGCTCGTGCAATCTACCGATATCGGTCGATTCGTAGAGGGTGGTAGCCCTTGTTGCTGCTGCCAGCTACTGGTGCAGGTAGCCTTAAAGGCCTGGATTATATCGCCCAGGCTCCACTGCATAGGTTCCAGCACTTCGATAACGCCGTGGAAATGGTCAGGCATACACACGCTTGCATGTACCACTATCTTATTGGCATGAGTCTGTGAACGGACGGGTATCTGTAGCCATGCTTCCTGTACCGCCTTACCAAGAGGAGTGAGGGCTATGGAGGCGGGGGTGTTGTGACCTTGCTCTGTCATGAGATGCGCCAGCAAACGTTCGCGACCACTCACCACAAGGGTGATGAGATAGGTGCCGCGACCATAGTAGTCGTGACCTGTATTACGTGGACGATAGGATAATGCTTCCATTCCTTTTATCATCTTTTTATTTAGTGTGCAAAGATACGAAGTAAAAGCGAGATAATTTGCAAACAAAAAGTATGATGCTAAGAAAAATGCGGGGAAAGTATATCGGATTCAGAAAAAGTGCTTATCTTTGAAGGCGAGAATGATTTACTTTTAGCATATACATATTATGATTGGTGCAGGAAATGAAGAGAATGTATCCCAGCTATTGTTAAGGAAAATTAGCGATTTGTTTGAATGGATTCTTATCTTCCACATCATCATCTCCTGGATCTTCTTCGGTGTATTCATCTCACTGCTCTATAATAAGTTCAGATATGAATCATAACATGGCTGTAACGTTATAAGAATGAAACCTAAACGCATCATACTAATCCGTCATGGGGAGTCGCAGGCAAATGTGGATAAATATTTGTTTGGGAGTGTGCCTGACTATACCATAGAGTTGACGGACTTCGGACGGGAGCAGGCAAGAGAGGCAGGAAAGCGACTGAAGGAGCTGGTGCAGGATGAATCGCTATATTTCTATGTTTCTCCCTTCTGGCGTGCCCGCTCCACTTTCGAAGGTGTGGCCTCTGCTTTTCCCAGAAACCGGTTCGAATATAGCGAGGAGCCACGTCTGCGAGAGCAGGAATGGGGTTACTTGCGCTGTAATGAGGATTTTGATAAGATATGCCGTGAGCGGCGCGAATATGGCACGTTCTATTATCGTATTCCCGGCGGCGAAGCGGGCTCTGATGTCTATGACCGTATGAATGATTTGTTAGGGAGTCTTTACCGGGATTTCTCTGATAAAGACTATCCTCAGAACTGTGTTCTGGTGACACATGGACTGACTATCCGTCTGTTTATCATGCGTTTCTTCCATCTGACGGTTGAGGAGTTTGAACTGATGATAGCACCAAAGAATTGCTCCCTGGTCATCCTCGAACTGCAAGATGACGGGCATTACCGTCTAACGACGGAGCTGGAATATTCAAAAGAACCGTTACGGTATTCCCGACCAATAATGGTATGAAAAAACTTTTCTTTTATTCCAGACGGATAAAGCTGACTTCTTTTAACACTGACAGATAGACTTCTGGACCAAAACGGTTCTATTAACACTCCTTCTTTACCTTATTATCACAGCTTTGCCGGTTTGGGCGCTGCGGATGGCAGCTTCGAGAATCCGGACAACAAGGATGTTGTTCTGTAAAGCGGAGAGGTCGGAGGGCTGCTCTTCTATCTCGCCTCTGACAAGGGCTTTGAGGTAACGGTAGGAGTCGTCGTAAGGGGGAAGAAGCTTGGGGGCATTGAACTCCCTACCCTGCCTGCCATCAACAAGAAGCTGCATGCGGTTGTTGTTCTTCTGATAGGCATAGCCGCGAGGGCCATAGACATACATATCCTTGCGGTTCATAGGCCAGCACCACGAACCCATTACCTGAACGGTGCAACCGTCGTACTCCAGAAGGATGGTGGCATCGTCATCTACCTTGGGATAAACCTGAGGCTTGTTGTGCTGCAGAACGGCATAGACACTCTTGGGCTTCTGTCCGCCCAGCAGCCATGTAGCGAGATTAACACCATAGCAACCAAAGTCGATTACTGCTCCGCCTCCGTTCTCTACAGGGTCGGTGAGCCAACTGAGGAACATATTGTCGCAACCAATCTCCTTGGGACCCTGATGCCCGTCATAGACTTCTATACGGGTAAGTTTCCCAAGCTGACCCCGATCGGCAAGGCTCTTCAGGTGATGATTGGCAGCATACCAGGTGGTCTCGTAGTTGACCATAATCTTTATGCCGTACTTCCTGGCCAGCTCTTCCATACGGAGGGCCTGCCGGTAGGTCGTTGCCAAAGGCTTCTCTACCATCACATGCACGCCCTTAGGGGCACAAGCCTCGACGGTAGTCATGTGGTGCAGGATGCTGCCGTAATCCACCACCACCTCGGGTTTCTCCTTGTCGAGCATCTCGGGGAGGGATGCATAGAACTTCTCCTTGGGGAGTCGTCCCACCAGATTATTGTGGGCACGAAAGTCGGGATTTTCCTCGGCTACGCCCACAATGACAAAATCGCTGCGATTCATGGCATTTATGAGGTTCCACAAGTGGCCGTGGGCCACACCTGATACACCAATCCTGAGCGGACTGTCATTCTTCTGTGCCATTGCAAACATTGATATTAGCAGGGCAAGGGTTAAGAGGACCCTCCCTGACCCTCCCTTGTAGGGAGGGAAATTAAGGGACCCCTTCTGACTTCCCCTTGTAGGGGAAGGAATTGAGATTCTTTTAAACATTGAACACTTTATTTAGTTGAAAATTGAAAATTGAAAATTGAGAATTTCGGTTAGGGGTTAGCGGTTAGCGAAAAGAGCTTAATAGCTTAGTTGCTTAATTGCTTAATCGGTTAGTGGTTAGCGGTTAGCGGTTAGGGGTTAGCGGTTAGAGGCGAAAAACTGTAAACGGTAAACTGTAAACGGTAAACAGTAAATCTAAAAGTCTTTTCCTACGAATTCGGCTTCATTGCTCAGGGCACCTGACTTGGCCTTTGCCGATGGCTGGCGGAAGTGGTAGGTGATGCTGAAGACGATATTGGGATAGGTGGGACGCACCCACGTTTCGCTGCTCAGGAAAGCTTGCGTTCGCAGGCTATGATAACGGGCCGTATGGAAGATATCGTGTGCCACCAAGCCCAGTTGTAGTTTGCCCTGGAGAAGGGTTTGTCGGGCAGCCAAATCGAAATAGACATAGGGCTTCTCCGTGCCTTGCGTAAGGTGATTTCCTCCGACGAAGTGCCCGTCGAACTGGAGTGACGTATTCATGGCCAGACGGAAGTTATTAATCCATCCTATGGCACCCGTTGTACTATTGGTATCGGTGCATCCCTGATAGGTGGCACGGAAGCGATGGAAGGAAAGATCGCCGTTGGCAGTCAGTTGCCACCAAGGGGTGGGCTTCGTTGTAACCTGCACCTCAAATCCATTCAGCCATTCGTTTCCGGCATTGATGATACTATCCAGTGTTACCCCCACATCGTAGGCCCTGCGGACATAATCCACTACGCCAGTCTCGCGACGGACATAGGCTGTGGCAGCTACCTGTGTATTTCCGAAGGTCTTACGCCACGAGAGTTCCAGCGAATGGATATATTCCGATTCCAAGTCGGGATTACCGATAATGCGGGTATGATAGTCCTCGTAGGTGATATAAGGCTCCAGCTTCCAGATACCCGGTCGGTTGGTCCTGCGTGAATAGCCCAAAGAGAAGGTGCCTGCCTTTGCGGTGTTGTAGGCCAGATGGGCCGAAGGGTAAAGCTCGGTGTATCTCTTATGCCGACTGGTGATGGTAGGCAGGTCCATATCGTCTATGAGGTGGTCGACACGCAGTCCGGCATCGAACTGCAGAGGCCCGATACGGTCGTTCACCTGCGCGTAGCCGCTGATAACCTGACGTCGGTAATAGAAAGGTGCATAGAGGTTATCCTGCCACACGAACTGCTGAGCAGGAAGGTCCCAGTAGCAGATGCGGTAATCGCCGTGCTCGCTATAAGTGGTGTATTGGGAGCCCAGCTCGAGTATTCCCTGCGAACGGTAATGCAACTTATAGGCAAGGGCTCCGTCGCAATCCCAATGATGCTCGGTCTCGTAACCGCGTGTACCTTCCTGACGTTCGCCTGCCGGGGTGAACATATTGCTCTCAGTATATTCCTCCGAGAAGCGGTCGTAACGGAAACGGTTGGAAAGACTTATCTCATCACCTCGTTCATTAAGTTTCCAAGTATAATCGACAGAAGTCTGGAAGAGGTATTTGGTCAATTTATACCGGTCATGACTTTCCAGAATCCTCTCTGACACCCCCACTACGGGGAGGCTTCCAGTTGTTGACATGGTACTCCCCATAGAGGGGGAGTTAGAGGGGGTCTCTTCGTACAACATATCCCCGCCCCTAGGATTGATAGTACGACCGCCTTGCAGGTCGATAGTCAGAAGATGCCTCTCGTTATTGAACTCGTAACCACCCTGCCCTATGTAGGTGCGGAAGTTACGGAAACGTGTTCCGTCGGCATAGGAACGGGCAGTTGTTCCGCCTGCTGTGGTAAACTTCTCCTGTTGGAACTGACTCTTGTTATGGATATCCGAACCTTGTCCCCCCACATAGATATTATGGTGACCGGTACGGTAATTAATCTTGGTATCGAGGGAAAGGGTTCCCCAAGTAGAGGCTTTGCCATTGACGACGACATCCCACCCGTCCGTCTCAGCACGACGGGTTACAATATTGATGATGCCCACATCGCCATCTGTCTTATACTTGGCAGAAGGAGTAGTGAGAATCTCTATGTCCTTGATGCTGGCAGCACCTATCATCTGCAGGGCCTCTGTTCCTGAAAGGGGAGAAATCTTTCCATCTACATAGACCAGAAAGTTCTGACTGCCACGATAGGAAAGGCTGCCTTCGGAATCTATAAGCACACCTGGGACGGCACGCAACACATCCAGCGCCGTTCCACCCTGAGCCGTAAGTACCTGAGAGGCATCTATCTGCTGACGGTCCAGACGGTAGCTGATACGCTGTCGCTGTCCGTTTATGTTTATTTCACGCATCAGGGTAGTGTCTTTGCGTTCCTGTGCCATCGCAAACATTGATATTAGCAGCAAGGCAAGGGGTAAGAGGGCCCTCCCTGACCCTCCCTTGTAGGGAGGGAATTTAAGGGACCCCTTCTGACTTCCCCTTGTAGGGGAAGGAATTGAGATTTTTTTAAACATTGAAAGTTGAAAATTTCGGTTAGCGGTTAGCGAAAAGAGCTTAATAGCTTAATAGCTTAATCGGTTAGCGGTTAGCGGTTAGCGAACTTTATCAAATTGAAAATTGAAAGTTGAAAATTGAAAGTTTTCGTTTTGGTTTTCGTTTTCGTTATCGTCCTTCGTCTTTCGTTCAGAAATTCAACCCGTAGTTCTGTTTCACCTCGCTCATAACGAAGGTACTTTCGATAGCACCTACGTTCTCTATCTCGCCCAGTTTGGTAAGGACAAACTCCTGGTATTGCCTCATATCTCGCGCGCGGACCTTTAATAAATAGTCGTAGGCGCCAGAGGTATTGTAGCACTCTGTCACCTCGGGGATAAGCATAATCCTACGGGTAAAAGCATCGGCCGTCTCGTGGTTTATTTGCTGGAGCTTGACCTTACAGAAGACCAGCAGGCTTTGGTTCAGCTTTTCAGGATCAATAACAGCCGCATAGCGTTTGATATACCCTTGTCGTTCCAACCGTTTCTGTCGCTCAAAGACAGGCGTTGGCGTCAGATTCACTGCGTCAGCCAACTCTTTGGTGGTCAATTTGGCATTTTTTTGCAGAATTCTCAGTATCTGCAGGTCGGTTTCATCCAAAACATCAGCCATTTTCGTTTGATTTTTGTTGGTGCCTCCTCACTTTCTCAGAGTTTTATTCTGTTTGACAGCCTTTTACGACCCGAAATTGGAGACTTCTTCTATTAACAACGCAAAAATAGACATATTTTCCGAATTACACAAGAAATTTGGATGATATTTCTAAATCACCGTACCTTTGCAGCAGAAAAAATGAAGAGTGAAGAGTGAAGAGTGAAGAATCCGAAATTCAGAACCATCCTCTTACCGCCAAAAAGAATTATTAATTTAACAAACAAGGATAAGAATTATGAGTACACAGAAGAATTACAGATTTGAGACATTGCAACTACATGTAGGCCAGGAACAGGCCGACCCCGCAACAGATGCACGTGCAGTACCCATCTATCAGACCACAAGCTACGTGTTCCGCAACAGCCAGCATGCAGCCGACCGCTTTGGTCTGCGCGATGCAGGTAATATCTACGGTCGTCTGACCAACTCTACGCAGGGAGTTTTCGAAGACCGTGTAGCAGCCCTCGAGGGCGGTGTTGCAGGATTGGCCGTTGCCTCTGGTGCTGCTGCTATCACATACGCGCTTCAGAATATTGTGCAGGCTGGCGACCACATTGTAGCTGCCGACAACCTGTATGGCGGTTCTTATAACCTCATCACCCATACCCTGGCTACGCAGGGCATCACCAACACCATCATTAATGTGAATGACCTTGCAGCATTAGAGGCCGCCATACAGCCTAATACGAAGGTGGTTTATGCCGAGACCTTCGGTAATCCCAACAGCGACGTGCTCGACCTCGAAGGGGTAGCCGCTGTAGCTCACAAGCATGGCATCCCCTTCATTGTGGACAACACCTTCGGTACACCTTATTTAATACGTCCGCTAGAGCATGGTGCAGATATCGTGGTACACTCTGCCACCAAGTTCCTGGGCGGTCACGGAACCTCTTTAGGCGGTGTCATCGTAGATGGCGGTAAGTTCGACTGGAAGGCAAACCCCGACAAGTTCCCAACTTTGGCTAAGCCCGACCCATCCTATCACGGCATCGTTTTTGCCGATGCTGTAGGCCCAGCCGCTTACGTTACTCGCATCCGTGCCGTCATTCTGCGTGATACCGGCGCTGCCATCTCACCCTTCAATGCCTTCATTCTATTACAAGGAGTAGAGACCCTGAGTCTGCGTGTAGAGCGTCATGTAGAAAATGCCCTGAAGGTGGTCGATTTCCTCGCCAACCATCCCAAGGTTGCCAAAGTCAACCACCCGGCCCTCGAGAGCCATCACGACCACGCACTCTATCAGAAGTACTTCCCCAATGGTGGCGCCAGCATCTTCACCTTCGAGATTAAGGGTGGACAGGAAGCAGCCTGGAAGTTTATTGATGCCCTGCAGATTTTCTCCTTGCTGGCCAACGTAGCCGATGTAAAGAGTCTGGTAATCCATCCTTACACTACCACGCACTCACAACTTTCACCTGAGGAACTGGCCGAACAGCACATCACACCCAGCACCGTACGCCTGAGTATCGGTACAGAGCACATCGATGATATTCTGGATGACCTTTCACAGGCACTGGATCAAATTTAAAGTTGAGAGTTCTGGGTTTAAAGTTTAGAGGCAGTCCAACCGCCACTGACTCTGAACTCTCAACTGTAAACTGTAACGAAATCTGCCAAATCTTTGGGATGGATTTGGCAGATTACGTTAAAAAGCGTATTTTTGCACCCTGTCAAAACCTATCCTCAGATGAAAGATTATATCATAGCCGACAATCAGGAACTTACACGTTATGCCCTGGAGCATCTTATCTCCGAGGACAAGGAACAGCATCTGTTTTATGCCTGGAACAGAACAGCGTTGGTGAATCTGCTTGCAGAACACACCAGTGCCATAGTTCTACTGGATTACGCCCTTTTCGATTTCGCCGACGAAGACCAACTCCTTATAGTTGCTGAACGCTTCTCGCAATCGCAATGGATATTACTGAGCGATGAGCTCACGCCCCAGTTTCTGCGTCGGGTGACATATTCATCCCATCAGTTCAGCATCGTTTTCAAAGACGCTTCGCTGGGCGAATTCCGTCGGGCCTTAATAGCTGCGGCTCAGCATGAGCGTTATATCTGCCAACGAGCATTGGAAGCCATTATCAGTCAGCAGCAGGAAGAAGAGAAGCCCGACCTCCTGACAGCTACCGAGGTAGAGATTGTACGCGCCATAGCCCAGGGCAAGACCACCAAGGAGATTGCCGCCGAGCGATTCTCCAGCATCCACACCATCACCACGCATCGCAAGAACATCTTCCGTAAACTGAATGTCAACACTGCCCACGAAGTAACGAAATACGCCCTCCGTGGTGGCCTCATCGACTCTTCCGAGTTTTATATTTAACTGTTGACAAGCCGGTAAACCTTAACTTGTATATTCTTTTAAACTTATTCTCGATTTGAAAAAGAACTTCTCATTTTCTTGGCGAGAATCAGAAAAATCCGTACTTTTGCAAATACGAACTCTGTTATCCCTTTCCATGAAACGAGTGTGAGCAGAGGATTATCTATGGAACATTCAGCATATAAAATCCATATCGTATTTGCTGCTGCTTATGTAGCAAGGGAATTACACCAAGGGCAAAAGGACAAAGGTGACAATGACTACTTTAGTTCTCATTTGCTTCCTGTGGGAAAGAGTGGACATGGTTGGAAAGAGCAGGTGGTAGGATTACTTCATGATGCAGCAGAAGACACGCCTAACGACATATCTACGGTTTTACGCTTGGTAAAATTAAGATTAGAAATGTGGATGAACAATCCAGACGACAGATCTTGGATTGGAGACTTTGAAAACGACTTCTTTCCCTATCCGGCAGAGCAGTGCCTTATGCCTACAGAAGAAGAGTGGGATGAGATTGCCACTGCCCTTCAATTACTCAATCAGCATACTGCGCCAAACAGGGAAGCATATCTTTCTCGCATATGCACCAACAAGCTTGCATTGAAAGTGAAGCTGAATGACCTCCGCAGTAACATGGATATCAGTCGCATTGCTAAACCATCGGAAAAAGATATGGAAAGACTGGAACGTTATAAACTTGAATATAAGCGTCTGATGGACTCTTTTTCAAAGAATGACTGATTTATGAATATCCTGCAGAACCAGACCAGCTAGCATGAAGCCGAAAATGGCGGTGATGTGCGCCAGGGTACCGTTAATCTGAGCCTTTGAGGAACACCATTCGTGATTCAGGAGGTTTGGGTCGCCAGGGCCGTTCTTGGCCTTGGGACACATACACTTCTCCGTTCCGCAGGTAGCGTTCTGACCCAGGTTTTTCAGCAGCTCATCACTATATATGCACTGGAACTTATGACGGGGGAAGGACTTATCCTTCTTGAACTTATTACGCAAGGCACGGGCCAGGGGGTCACCCTGAACCTTCCAGAACTCCGCTACCTTAATACGTGTAGGGTCCAGCTTCAGGGCCGCACCCATCGAGGAGAAGAAAACAGGCCTGTGCTCCCCCTTAGGCTGAATGCCTGTAGCCAGTAAGATAAGGGCCGCCTTATCCTTTAATGAATCTATGGCGTCTATGATGTAGTCATAGCCTTCCAAATGGAAATCTGCCGCCGTCTCAGCCGTAAAGATTTTCTGCAAGGCGGTAATCTCAGCCTTGGGATTGATGGAAAGGAGGCGTTCCATCAGGGCATCAACCTTAACCATGCCCACGGTTTTCATGGTCGCCATCAATTGACGGTTCACATTGGTGATGCACACACGGTCGGAATCGACAATGGTCAGATGGCGAATACCACTTCGCACCAGACTCTCGGCACACCAGGAACCTACACCGCCTACGCCGAATATAATTACCCGTTTCTGGGCGATGCACTCCATCGTCTTATCACCTAAAAGTAGTTCTGCCCTACGGAAAATTGCCTCTTCTATCGCCATATTCTTCTGATTTTGGGCGCAAATTTACGGTTTTTTCTTGAATATACCATACATGTGGTATGCAAATAACCCTTACATGGTATTGCAGGGGCAAGAAAACCGCCGTACCTTTGCAGCAGAAAAAAATGAAGAGTGAAGAGTGAAGAATACTAGCCTGGCTAGAACTACTAGAACCCGCTAAGCGCTAACCACTAACCGCTAACCACTAGAACCAAAATTATAAATTAACATAAAAGGATAAGGTTATGAGTAAGATTGCAAAACAGCTGACTGAGCTCGTCGGCAACACCCCACTTTTGGAGCTCAACAAGTATTCAACGGCTAAGGGACTGGAGACTCCCGTAATTGCCAAAGTAGAGTTTTTTAATCCTGGCGGCAGCGTAAAGGACCGTATCGCATTGGCGATGATCGAGGATGCTGAGCAGAAAGGTATCCTGAAGCCTGGAGCTACCATCATTGAACCCACCAGCGGAAATACTGGTGTAGGATTGGCACTGGTGAGCGCCGTCAAGGGCTACCACCTTATCCTTACCATGCCCGAGACCATGAGTGTGGAGCGTCGCAACTTGGTAAAGGCATACGGCGCTGAGGTTCGCCTCACCTCTGGTAAAGACGGTATGCCTGGTGCCATCCGCGCTGCCGAGGAGTTGCGTGACAGCATCCCCGGAGCTGTCATCCTGCAACAGTTCGAGAACGGTGCCAACCCTGCCAAGCACTATGCTACCACGGGTCCAGAAATATGGCGCGATACAGACGGACAGGTGGATATCTTTATCGGTGGTGTGGGTACCGGCGGTACCATCAGCGGAACAGGCAAGTACCTGAAGGAGCAGAACCCCAACGTGAAGGTGATTGCCGTAGAGCCTAAATCTTCTCCCGTTCTGAACGGTGGTCAGAGCGGTCCCCATAAGATTCAAGGTATTGGTGCCGGCTTCGTCCCCAAGACTTACGACGCCAACGTGATAGACGAGGTCTTCGATGTAGAGAACGACGATGCCATCCGTACAGGTCGTGAGATTGCGCAGTCAGAAGGTCTGCTGGTCGGTATCAGCGCAGGTGCTGCCCTCTATGCTGCTATTCAGGTAGCCAAGCGCCCTGAGAACAAGGGTAAGAAGATTGTGGTGCTATTACCTGATACTGGCGAAAGATATCTCTCAACTGTCCTCTACGCCTTCGAGGACTATCCTTTATAACTGCTAAAGGAAAGAGAAAAGGAGCCACGCGGCTCCTTTTTTATTGTAAAACGGACTTCCTGAATTGTTTATGCAAGAAGCATATAAGTCGGACTAAAGGATAAGGAAGCAGTATCTTACCCGTTTCCCTATAGATATCTATCTGCCTGTACAGCATAGAGCGGTACAAACGCCAGCCATGGAACGAGAAAAGGCGGGTCTGCATCAGTCGTGCTGCCCGCATCTGTCCTTCCAGCAACTGCACCAAATCCTTAGCATCGGCATTAACGGTCAATCCCTTTTCGTTCCAACGGTACAAATATAATCCATGGGAAAGAGTGGCCACCTTGGGTTCTTTTGACAAGAGTTCAGCATAGAACCACATATCCTCGAACAGACGACCTTCGGGGAACCTGATATCCCCAAGAGCCGACCTTTTGTAGATCTTGTTCCAGGCATAGGTATGTTCCCAAGCTTCTGTCTGGAGCCAATACGTTCTGGCCGAAGACCATATCCTTTCGGGAAAGGTAAGCAGGTATTCCGATTCATGACCATAATGAACGCGAATGGGGAACTCTGCGATATCAACCTCGGGATGTTCCTGCATAAAGGTAAGTGCAAGAGAGACAGTTGAGGCAGGCAGTTCGTCGTCGCTGTCTATAAACATCAGGAAGTCTCCGCACGCTTTGGCTATTCCGTAATTACGGGCTGAAGAGGGACCGCCATTAGACTTATGGAAGACGCGCACAGCAACATACTCTGCTGATATCCGATCTGCCAGAAGTCCTGTTGTATCGGTACTGCCGTCGTCAACAAGAAGAACCTCGGAATCCTGAGGCAGTTGCGCCAAGACACTTTGCACACATTCCTGCAACGTGTCGGACACATTATAACAAGGTATGATTACAGAAAGACGCATAGGCAGTTAACAGCTAAGGCAAAAAGCCAGTATTTAAGCGTGTAGCATCTGAGGGGTAAGGGGTACAGGGAAACCTCTTTCAGAGAACGAAGATAGGAAAGTACCGCCCTGGTACTATGGGTCAGCCGCCAACAGTCATAGATACAATCCATCGAAAGCTGACTGACCCGCCTTTGCAGTGCCAAGCGTTCTTTTCCTTGGGCGGACTGGGACAATCGGTTTAGTTCGCTGATGACAAGAAGCGTATCTTTCAGCCGCTTCTGACTGTGCGATGGATCCTGTTGATGGGTGATGGTATTGGTTCTTATCCTATAATAATAAGGTAAGCATTTTACCACCAACACGAGTCCTGCTTTCAGCAACAACTGAGGCGTAAACAACTCATCTTCGTGCAAGATTCCCGGAAGGAAGCGCAAATCACCCAGGATGCTTTTGCGAAACAGATAACAACAAGCCGAACCCCGGATATTATGTGTCCTCAGTAAGTCGGTACCACAATGGAAATACGCAATACTTTTCAGTTTGTTCTCTTTGTGAATATCATGAGTAAAACCAAACATAAGAATATCCGGGCGGATTGACAACTGCATATCCAAAACCTGCCGATAGGCTTCTTCCAACAGGAAATCGTCAGCATCCAGGAATTGGATATATTCGCCTTGCGCCAGTTCTATGCCTTTATTCCGTGCAGCAGAAAGTCCCTGATTCTCCTGACGGACAACAGACACTCCGTCAAAATCGGGAGCAGGAATGACGCTTCCGTCGTCAATTAACAGAATCTCTCTCTCCCCTGGATACAATGGTAATGCGAGAACATGCTGAACGCACTCCGTCAGCATTTCCAACGGTTCATTATGATAGGTTATGATAAAAGAGATTCGCTTCATAACGTCTAAAACTTGGCCGTCACTGCCTGGGACTTCACAACGGCAGGATTGCCGCAGATGAGGAGTTTCTCTGCCCCACCCTCTGTATAATCCGAAGTACAGACGGATCCGCTTCCCACAACAGATTCGGGAGGGATAACGGCACCCTTGAGTAATATCGTTCTAAAGCCCAGATAAGCACCGTCTCCGATAAAGACCTCGCCATTCAGGGGCTTGGGATTACCATCCAAAAGAATCTGGTGAACGGTACTGTCGCAGACATACATCTCTCCGGCAAATACCCGGTTACCTATGCTGATATGGTGATAGCAGTGAATCTGCGTATCACGACCCAGATAGGTATCAGCGCCTGTCTCTAACAAGGCACCCTTATCTATGGCGATACAGGAATCAGGACCGATACGCAGGCTGCCGTTCAGCTTCCATGTACCCAGAATGTTCAGTTCTGCCCTACCCGAAGAAGCGGTATAGTCTTCATGGTCGGACTGAATAACAAGCATATTCTTCCCGGCATCAGAGGGCAGAAGAATCTTTCCCCGAAGCCTTACCTTCAGGGAGCCGTAAACCCTGATAGGCATACGCCAAACGGCTTTCCATCCTCCGGCATTATAATTAAGACGGAAAGTAGCCAGCCAATTGGTATGTAATATAGCATGCAGTTTCATATTCGTGACCATAGAATTTACAGGCAAAGGTATCTAATATTTCACATATCACCAAATTTTGCTGCATAGAATCACAATTTACAGTCTATTATTCACGTTATATATAATAGAATATTGATGTAAAATATGAAGATACTATTCTTGGGAGACGCCTCAATGGCACACTACAACCTGTCGCTCGGCCTACGGAAACTGGGACACGAGACAGTTGTTATAAGCGAGAAACTACGATGGCGCGAATTTCCCCAAGACATAGCATTAGAACGCAAACCGGGCAAATGGGGAAGCATCAGCTACCTTATAAAAGTATTATGGCTGCTGCCCCGACTAAGAGGCTATGATATTGTACAGCTGGTTGGTCCTAACTTCCTGTCGTTGCGGAAAGAGAAGCTCCGCTGGATATACGATTACCTGAGACGGCACAACAAACGGGTTGTTATGACTGCCTTAGGCGATGATTATTATTGGGTGCATGGATGTTGCGACCTGAATCTCTTCCGCTACAGCGACTTCAACCTTGGGGATTCTGACCGAAGAGAGACATTTCCGTATGCCAAGAAGCAATACGAGGATTGGACGCTCCCTGCGAACAAGGAGTTCAACGAATATATCGCCCGTACCTGCGATGCCATAACCCCCGTTCTATACGAATACTGGCTGTGCTACCAGCAATATTGGAAAGACAAGGTCACCTACATGCCATTGCCGGTTGTCCCTAAAGACGAAAACGCAAACAGTTTCCATGTGGAAGACAAGATCCGTTTCTTCCTTGGCATACAGCGTAACCGGTCGGAATACAAGGGAACGGACATCATGAAGAAGGCGTTGGAAAATATTGCCGCCGCCTATCCCGAGAAAGTAGAACTGACCATCGTTGAGAATCTGCCCTATTCGGAATATATCAGGAAAATGGAGGGCCAGGATGTACTCATCGACCAGTTATACAGCTACACGCCAGCGATGAACGGACTGCTCGCTATGTCTATGGGCATCGTTTGTGTCGGTGGAGGCGAGCCGGAAATCTATCAGCTGGTGAACGAGAGGGAACTGCATCCTATTGTCAATGTAGAACCCTATTACGAATCTGTTTACAAGGAACTGGAGAAGCTGGTCTTACACCCCGAAAGCATCGCTGAACAGAAAAGACAGAGTTATGAATTCGTCCGGCAACATCATCATTATATAAAGGTGGCACAACGCTATCAGAATCTTTATATTTCGCTTCTTAACGAGGATTCTAAGGAAAATACTCCTGTATAATCAAAAAATTATTATACTTTTGTGGGGTAAAAAGAAATAAATATGATTGTTTGTATAGCTGAGAAGCCTTCCGTAGCCCGCGATATAGCCCACGTGCTGGGCGCGAACACCTCGCACGACGGATATATGGAGGGCAACGGATATCAGGTTACTTGGACCTTCGGCCACCTTTGCGAACTGAAGGAGCCTCACGAATATACACCCCTTTGGAAAAGCTGGAGTCTAAGTCAGCTGCCCATGATTCCGCCCCGTTTTGGCATTAAACTGAAAGCCGACAAGGGCGTGGAGAAGCAGTTTAATATCATTGCCTCGCTGATGAGCAAAGCCGAGGGCATCATCAACTGCGGTGATGCCGGTCAGGAGGGTGAGCTGATACAACGTTGGGTGATGCAGAAAGCCTTGGCTAAATGCCCCGTGAAACGTCTGTGGATCAGCAGCCTTACGGAAGAGGCCATTCGCGAAGGGTTCCAGACACTGAAAGACCAGTCGGAATACCAGAGCCTTTACGAAGCCGGGCTGATGCGTGCCATCGGTGACTGGCTGTTGGGTATGAATGCCACTCGCCTGTATACACAGAAATATGCCTATGGCAAACATCAGGTACTGAGTGTGGGACGTGTGCAAACTCCCACGCTGGCACTGATTGTCAATCGCCAGAAAGAGATCGAGAACTTCGTGCCACGTCAGTCATGGATTCTTTCCACCCTGTACAGAGAGGTTAAATTCAGTGCTATCATGCGAGATGAGGAAGCGGAAGCAGAAGAAGCTGCAGAGATAGCAGAAGCTGCCAAGCAAGGGAAAACACTAAAGAGTAAAGGTCCCATCTACAGACTGATGGAATATGCCACCGAGCAGGAAGGTAAAGATACATTGGAAGCCATCAAGGATAATCCCTTTACCGTTCTTTCTGTTACCAAGAAGAAAGGATTCGAGACACCGCCTCGCCTTTACGACCTGACCAGCCTGCAGGTTGATTGCAACAAGAAGTTCGGCTTCAGTGCCGACCAGACCCTTAACCTCATTCAGAGTCTTTACGAGAAGAAAGTTGCCACCTATCCGCGTGTAGATACGACATTCCTGCCCGATGATGTATATCCCAAGTGTCCTCAAATTATGAACGGTCTCTTCCTGACCAAGAATGCCGGCACCCAACCTTACGCAGAGATCGTAAAAGCCTTGGGTGGCAAACCGTTGAAGAAGAGCAAGAAGATATTTGACAACAGCAAGGTGACCGACCACCATGCCATCATTCCCACCGGCGTTTCTCCTCAGAGCCTCACGGAGATGGAATGGAAAGTGTTCGATCTGGTTGCACGCGCTTTCATAGCAGCTTTCTATCCCGACTGTCTCTTCGAAACCACAACTGTTATCGGTGAGGTTAAGAAGAACGAAACGGAATCTGTACTTTTCCGTGTTAACGGTCGTGTGACGACAGATGAAGGCTGGAAAGTTGTCTATAAAAAAGAGACCCCCTCCAGCTCCCCCTCTATGGGGAGTGCCCAGGAGAAATCACTCCTTTTAGAGGGTGAGGATTTGGGGAAAGGGTCTGAAGCAGCGGATGCTTCCCTACCCGTCTTCGAGAAGGGCGAGAGCGGTCCGCATATTCCCTCCTTGACAGACAAATGGACTACACCGCCCAAGCCTTATACCGAAGCCACCCTACTCCGCGCTATGGAAACAGCCGGTAAGATGGTCGAGGACGAAGAGTTGCGCGATGCACTGAAAGAGAACGGAATAGGCAGGCCCAGTACACGCGCTGCCATTATCGAAACGCTGTTCCGCAGGCACTACATACGCAAGGAGAAGAAAAGCCTTTGGGCTACCCAGACAGGTGTGGAACTTATAGAAATCATCCATGAGGAACTACTGAAAAGTGCCGAACTGACGGGTCTCTGGGAGAAGAAGCTCAGGATGATTGAACGTAAGGAATATCAGGCTCAGACGTTCTTGGAGGAACTTAAACAGATGGTGACAGACATTGTCACAACAGTTCTTAACGACAAGAATCCCCGTCAGATTAGCGTAAGCGTTGAACCGACAAAAAGCAAGAAGGGCAATAAAAAGTAGGTTCTATACGTTATTATAAAGAACATCACTGAATTAGCATGTTAGGCAGATATAAGAAGATAAAGGAAAACAACCGTTTATCAACGTCAGAAGATAGAGGACAACACACTTGTCTTTTATCTCCCTATACCCTCTTCTGTCTCCTTCTGATTCTTGTTGGAAGCACGGTGCTGTCATCCTGCGGAGCTGATGCTCATCTAAAGAAAGGCGATCAGTTCTATGCTATCGGCGAATACTATAATGCAGCTGCCGAATACAAAAGAGCTTATGCCAGGACTAAGCCGTCAGAAAAGGACAAGCGTGGCGTTCGCGCTTGGAAGATGGCTGAGAGCTACAGAAGATCCAATTATGCAGCCAAAGCCATCGGTGCCTATCAGAATGCCATCCGGTACAACTACCCGGACACCTTAGCATGGCTCTATCTGGCTCAATTGCAGCACAAACAGGGTGATTACAAAGCTGCCATCAAGAATTACAACACCTACCTGGAACTGGTTCCCAAGGCTCCTCTTGCCGTAAATGGTATTCAAGGCTGTATGCAAGCACCCATCTGGAAAAAAAGACCGACCCTCTACACAATAAAGAAAGAGCCTATTCTAAATGGCCGACGAGCTGATTTCTCGCCCATGCTTTGGGGAACAGAATCCGATCAGCTTTTCCTTACTACCACTCGTCCCCAGGCTACGGGAAACGAGATTAGCGGTATTACGGGAACCAAGAGCAGCGATATCTTCTTCACGAAAAAAGACGACAAGGGCAAATGGGGAACACCCGAGATAGCAGAAGGAGAGCTGAACAGTGATTATGACGAAGGAGCCTGCTGCTTCTCGCCCGACGGGAAGACCATGTATCTTACCCGCTGTACCTTCGACCCCGACTATCCCCGTTATGCCGAGATCTACACCAGTCAACGCAGTGATGCTTCGTGGAGCAAACCCCAGTTGCTGCAGATTACCAAGGATACCCTTTCCAGCTATGCCCATCCTGCCGTTTCGCCCGATGGCCGATGGCTCTATTTCACCAGCGACATGCCAGGCGGATTAGGCGGAAAGGACATTTGGCGCATAGCACTGACAGAAGGCGGCGGCCTGGGCGGTGTGGAGAATGTCGGAGCTCCTATTAATACGGAAGGAGACGAGATGTTTCCTACCTTCCGACCCAACGGCGACCTATACTTCTCCAGCAACGGACATGTCGGCATGGGCGGGTTGGACCTCTTCAGGGCCAGACGCGACACCATAACCGGAGACTGGCAGATAGATAACCTAAAGGTGCCCATGAACAGTAATGGCGACGACTTCGGCATGACCTTCGACGGACTGCATAACAGAGGCTTCTTCTGTACCAACCGAGGCGATGCACGCGGATGGGATCATATTATGTCGTTCGAATGTCCCGATGTGGTACATACCGTCAAGGGATGGGTGTACGAGAAGGACGGCTATGAACTGCCCGAAGGACTAGTCTATATGGTGGGCAACGACGGTACGTATCAGAAGCTGAGTGTTCGGGGTGACGGATCTTTTGAGCAGGAAGTCACGCCCCTTGTGGATTACGTTTTCCTGGGTACTTGCCAAGGCTATCTGAACCACAAGGAAGAGCTGCATGTTGATACCAGTAGCGTCAGTCAGGAGTTTGTCCTACAGTTCCCGTTGGCCAGCATCAACAATCCCGTACTCATCCGCAACGTATTCTACGAGTTCGACAGCGCAGCCCTTACAGAAAGCAGCACTCAGGCGTTGGACAGCTTGGTTGATTTGCTGAACGAGAACCCCAATGTCACCATAGAGCTTTCTTCACACTGCGACTACCGAGGCAAGGACGAGTACAACGAGAAACTCAGTCAGCGCCGTGCCGAGAGCGTTGTCAACTACCTGATAGCTCACGGCATAGAAACGGAACGTCTTACCCCCGTTGGCTATGGCGAGAAACGACCCAAGGTGGTAACGCGTAAGATGGCCGAGCAGAACGATTTCCTACATGAGGGCGACACCCTGACAGAAGCCTTTATCTTACATATAGAAGATGTGGATAAGCAGGAAATATGTAATGCATATAACCGCAGAACAGAATTCAAGGTTTTGCGTACCACATACCGGCTCTTTGATAACGTTAAGCCGACAGAAAAAGCAGAAAAACTGATTCCGGAAATAGAAAAGCCGGCAGATGAAGCAGAAAAAAAGGCTCCGGAAGCAAAAAAAACTGCTGAAGAAGCTAAAAAGCCAGTCGAAGAAGCTAAAAAGCCAGCCGAAGAAGCTAAAAAACCTGTCAAAGAAGCAGAAAAGCCTAAGGAAGAAGCAACAAAGCCCAAGGAAGAAAAAGAATAATTCGGATTTCTTTTGGTTGTTTCCGCAGAAATGTTTATTTTTGCCTTACGTAAACGTAAATTTTCTATGAAAACAACCCTATTATGGCACTAAACAGAAGATCTTTCCTCAAGAGGACAGCTGCTGCTACAGCGCTGTTCAGTATCTTGCCCCGCGAGGTGTTGGGTAAGATGGGTGGAGCCAACAACTTTGTTGCTCCCAGTGATCAGCTTACACGTGGACTTATCGGTGTAGGCGGTATTGGACGTTCCGGTCACCATTTTGCAAGTGACCAGTCCTGCAGGTTGGTTGCATTATGCGACGTAGACCAGAAACATCTGGACTCTGCAGTAGCTGCAGCCAAGAAGAACTTTAACGAGACCGTGAAGGCGTATCACGACTTCCGCGACCTCATTCACGATCCCAATGTAGACATTGTTCACATTGCAACCCCACCCCATTGGCACGGACTGATGTCGGTCGAAGCTGCCAATGCCGGTAAGGATATCTTCTGCGAGAAACCCATGACCCGTACCATCGGCGAAGGTAAGCGTGTAGAAGAAGCTGTTAAGCGTAATGCCCGCGTGTTCCGTCTGAACACATGGTTCCGCTTCAAGGATACTTTCTATGGTCTGGGTACCGATGTAAAGCCCCTGAAGAAGCTGGTGGACAGCGGTCTGCTGGGATGGCCGCTGAAGGTGCGTATCTCCGGCGCTACCGGCTTTACCTGGAAGTTCTACTGGGTAGGAAAAGAGAACCTGGAGGTGCAGCCCATTCCCAAGGAACTGGATTACGACCTGTGGTTAGGCCCGGCTCCCTATAAGCCTTATAATATACACCGTACACACCAGACTTTCCGCGGTTACTTCGATTACGACGGTGGCGGTCTGGCAGATATGGGTCAGCATTACATCGACCCCGTTCAGTACATCCTGGGCAAGGACGACACCTTCCCTGTTAAGGTCGAGATTGATGCACCCCAACAGCATCCGGATGCAGTGGGTATCTGGCGTAAGATAACCTACACCTACGAGGACGGCTGTCAGATTATCCTCGAGGGCGAAGGTTTCGAGAGCGAAGGAAAGGTTCCCTACATCGAAGGTCCTAAGGGTAAGGTTTACAAAGGCTTCGAGTGCACCATTCCCAATGTGCAGGAGCTCATCAACGAGTTGCCCGATCCCGAACCACGCAATACCGACTTCCTGGAGTGCGTTCGCACCCGTCGTCAGTTTGCCCTCAACGAGAGCAACGGTCACCACAGTGCTACCATCGTAAATATGGGTGTTTGTGCGCTGCGTCTGAACCGCACCCTGCATTTCGATCCCAAGACACAGCTCTTCATAGGCGACGAGGCAGCTAATCTGCTTATCAACCAGCCAATGCGCGGCGAATGGGGAAAGATGATTTAAAGAATGAAGAATGAAGAGTGAAGAATGAAGAATTTGCTACCGCTATGCTCGATTAGCACTAGTAACAACTCGTCAACTCGTTAACTTAAAAAAAATGAAAAAGATATTTAATATATTGTTGCTGGCCGTACTGATGCTGACGGTCACCACGACTCCTGCCTATGCACAGGATGCAAGACAGAGAACCACACAAACCATTGTGCAGGATGCATTGGCACTGATGCCTTTGCAGAACCAGACCGATTTCAACCGCGAGATGGAGGACATTGCCAAGGCTGCTCCTAAGTCCATCGAAGTCCTGGTTGGTATGATGCAACCCACCGAGAAGGCCAAGAACAGCCTTATGGAATACGCCATCAATGGTGTTACCAACTTCGCTTCGGCTAATGCCAAGTATAAGAAGGCCGTTCTGGACGGACTCCGTGCTGCTGCCCCCAAGGCTCCGGACCAGTATGTTCGTCAGTTCATAGAGTCACAGATTCGTCTGCTGGCAGGCGACGAGAAGCCTATCGAGTTTGTAGAACATGCAGGTACCGCTCCCTATGCTCAGGCATACGACAACCTGAAGAAGCTGGGTGCCAATGCCGGACCTGCCATCATTAAGGCCCTCAAGAGCAAAGACCATGCCCTGCGTATGCAGGCACTGAAGTTTGCTACCGCCAACAATCTTGTTACCGATGATTTGGCTAAGCAGGTAGTAGGCAAGTTTAAGAAGCAGACCGAAGAGGGTAAGGCCGATATCATCAACTGGTTGGGCGACAATAAGATAGCAAGCCAGAAGCCTTTCCTTACCAAGGTGCTCGCACAGGGTGGCAAGCCCGCTCTTGCTGCCATCGAGGCACTGGGTAAGATTGGTGGCGACGATGCCCTGACCGCACTGATTGCCCAGTTGGGAGGCGATAATTACCAGGAAGCCTTTAATGCATTGCTTAGTTTCAAGGGCGACATCTCAGGCAAGGTAACAGAAGCACTGAAAGCTACTACAGGTCAACAGCAGAATCGTCTGCTCGGCCTTGCCTCAGTCCGTCGTATTACAAATGCTGCTCCCGTTATATTCGATTTGGTAAAGAGCAACTCCGCAGCCCGCACTGCACTGGCTGGCGTTGTTGGCAAGAATGACATCAGCAAGGTAGCCCAGCTACTGGATGCTGCCACTGGCTCTGACAAGGCCGACTACCAGAAAGCCCTTTCTGCCAGCATTAAGAGTCTGGATGCCAAGCAGCAATATCAGGCTGTAAGCGACGCTATGAAGAAGGCCACCAACAAGGAGTCTTTCTACCCCATTCTGGCTGCCACCAATACCAACGAGTCTGTAGAAGAACTGCAGAAGATTGGTTCACAGGCTGCTATTAATGCACTGCTCCGCAGCACCAACCTGAAAGCTGCTGCTCCCCTGTTGAATGCTGCAAAGGCAGGCAACAACAATGCCCTGAACGGCTACATCAACCTGATGGGTAACTATCAGAAGAATGCCGATGCCCGTTACGACGGCCTGAACACAGCCATGCAGCTGGCCAAGTCCGACGACCAGAAGAAGGTCATCCTGAACTTCCTGGGCAAGACGCCCAACCGTAATGCCTTCCTGCTGGCAGGTAAGTACCTCGACGACAAGAATCTGGGTTACGATGCTGCAGTAGCAACTAAGGATATCATCAACAAGTCCACCGAGGATATCGAGTTTGACGTAGTCAACACCAACCTCACCAAGGCTATGGCACTCTACAAGGCTCACGGAACAGCCGACGACGGTTATGCAGTAGACGAGCTGAAGAAGATTATCTCCGAACTGAAGCCCTCACCCGTATATGTTCTCTCCGACGAAGAGAAGAAGCAAGGCTTCGAGCTGCTGTTCGACGGCACCAATCTGGACAACTTCGTTGGTAACAAGGTAGGCTATGTGCCCATCAACGGTTGCATCAACGTAACTGCCAACTACGGCAACGAGAGCAACCTCTACACCAAGAAGGAGTATCGCGACTTTATCTTCCGTTTCGAGTTCTGCTTCCTGCGTCCAGGTGTCAATAATGGTGTAGGTATCCGTACACCTATGGGTGTTGATGCTGCCTACGATGGTATGTGCGAGGTTCAGATTCTGGATCACGACGACCCCATCTATGCCGGCCTCCGCGAGTATCAGGTTCACGGTTCCGTATATGGCGTTATCCCCGCCAAGCGTATCAAGCACAAGCCTTTGGGCGAGTGGAGCGAAGAGGAAATCCGCGTTCAGGGCAACCACATCACTGTAACCGTTAATGGCGAGGTAATTGTAGATGGCGACATCAAGGAAGCCTGCAAGGGTCACAACGTAGCTCCCGACGGAAGCGGCAATAACCCCTATACCGTAGACCACCGCAACCATCCAGGTATGTTCAACAAGACCGGTCACATCGGTTTCCTCGGTCATGGTGCAGGTCTGAAGTTCCGCAACGTCCGCGTGCTCGACCTTACCAAGGCTCCGGCTAAGGGAAAGAAGAAGTAAGGCGTTATACCATAAACAGTAACAAAGGGGGGATGTGTCAGAATAGGCGCATCCCCCCTTGTTTTTCATAAGAAAACCTCCCATTAAACAGATAAAACTATGTCTGTTCGGGTTGTCCTAAAGAAAAAATCCGTATCTTTGTCATCAGTTAACATAGCTTTAAGCAATATAATATATCATGAAAAAGATACGTTCATCTCTGCCAAAACTCATTTGCAGATTGCTTATCTTCGCCACAGGAATCTGTAAGGCGCAGACTGTGCCTGATTTTGTGATGCCTCAGGCAGAGGAAGCGTTTATGCGCTACCTCAACTGGAAAGGCGGTGAAGAAACACTTGTTTTCCCGATTCTCACGGATGTACACACCGGATGGTATAACAACAGAGGTGAAGCCTACAGACACCTCGGCTATATGGCTGCTACCGACCGGCTTTTCGGGTACGACTTCATGGCTAATCTTGGAGACATCGGCTTGAATGGAGGAGAAGCCCGCAACTCTTCGGAAGCCGCAGACAAGGTTGTCATGCAGACTCGCCAGCAGATGGGATTGTTCCCAGGCGTATGGATTTATACACCAGGCAACCATGATTGGGACGGAGGAGCCGGACGACACTATACCAGTCCGTTTCTTTCGGACGCCTTCCAGAAGCCCAGTGAGCGATATTCCAAAGGCAACCTGCACATTGCCGAAGGCAAGGCTTACGGCTATTATGACCTGCCCGAAAAGCACGTCCGCATCATCTTCCTGAACAGCCAGGGAACAGAGACGCTTGGCGAAAACTACTATACCTTCGACAACGAACAATTGGAGTGGCTTATTGGCGTATTGAAGCATACAGACAAAGGAACTGATATTCTGGCATTCTCCCACTACATGCCCCACCCCATCGGACGCTGGATGAGTGTGAAGGATGCCAAGCGTCCCACCTGCGAAGTGCTTTGCCATCTGCTGGCCGACTTCGTGAACCGACGCAAGGGCGGTGAGCTTGGGTTGGAATGGAACTTCAAGCGTAGCAAGGGCCGGCTGGCAGGCCTCCTGTGCGGCGACACCCATTGCAATCAGCACGTAAATGATGATGGCGTGAACTATTACATTACTCAGGGCCTGGGCTTTGTGGACCGCGCGCAGATGCTTCCAGGTCAGACACATGCTGATTTTGACCTGAATGCATCCCTTTGTTTCGATGTGATAGCCTTGAAACTTAAGAGCAAGAAGGTACGTTCCTTCCGAGTAGGAGCAGGAGGAAAGGATTATGACTTGGAGTTTGCTTACTGATTTTTTCAGTGGTCCCTTATCACCATAGCAGCTATGGCCGGCGCCATAGCTGCATGCATGTATCCGATACCTGCAGAGATTGCAGATAAGTGCTATAACATTCTGTCGGAAGACCTGAGGGAGATTAATAACAGGTTTATGAATCTCCCTCAGTAATCCTATTATTCCAGCGTCATACCGTCTATATCCGGACACCAGTTACGGGGATTGGTGATACGGATGACGTTGTCGCCTTTCTTCAGGTTGACATCCACGCTGATGGTCTGACGTTCCTTCCAGTCGCGTGCAGGCACCTTCAGCGTTTTCAGGAACTGGCCGTTTACATAGAGATCCATCTCGCGCTCCTCGCCAGAGAAACAGGCAATTGTCATCTTACGTAAACCAGCCTTCTGAACGTTGACGTTCTTCCACTGCAGATCGTTCTCGGCACGTTTGCCAAGGAAGCCGACTTTGTAGCCGCCCTCGGCATCGGGCGATCCGTTATAGACGGCTGTTACGAACTCCTGATTGTTGCGCAGCTCCTGATAACAGCTTAACCAGGCTGTTTCTGCCTCGTAGCGGGTACGCTCCAGACGCTTCTGACCCTTTACGCGGTAAATCTTTGTACCGTGGGCAGGAACATATATCGGAGCAGGCCAAGAGGTGTACATGTAGGGAGTATGCGTGAAGCAGTCGTAATACTGGACTGATCCGCCAAGGTCGATGGTCTTGGGGTCGAGCATCACCTTCTGTTCCCTGTCGCTTGGGTTATAGATGGCTACGGCACGTTCCTTGCCGCCCAGCTTCTTGATGTCCTTCACCAAGACGAAGCACTCGCCCTGCTTGTCTGCCACGTAGGCCTGCAGGTGCAGCTTGTCCTGATTCAGGGCAATGAGGTCTTTGTTGCAGAGCAGCTCCAATGCCTTAGGCTTGATGTTGGCCATATCGCATCCTATAAGCAGCGGCGATGCCATGATGCACCACATTCCAAAGTGCGTCTGGTCTTCAATCTCGCTCATGGAACGTCCTACCTCCAGCATATCCATATCGTTGTAATGGCCGTCGTGGCAATAAGCAGACAGATAGAGGTTCTCGGCCAGAATACCCTTCACGGAGCGCCAGGCATCGTAGATGTCGCCTGTGGTACGCCATGAGTCGGCAACTTCGGCACCCCATGTTCCGGGGAATGCCCAGCGGCACATGTTATAGACAACATCTTTCTTACCGCAGTTCTTGATGGCGTTTGAAATCTTGGTGTACTGCTGCTGTTCGTCAAGCCCCATGTGGGCTCCGCCGCAGTAGTCAACCTTGATGAAGTCGAAGTCCCAATCGCGGAAGTACAGCTGGCAGTCCTCGGCCTCGTGTCCGGCAAAGCCAACGCCAATGCCCCACGCATGCTTGTTTCCTGATCCGCAGGTATTGTCGCCCGCGTCGCTATAGATACCGGCTTTCAGTCCCAGCGAGTGGATATGGTCCACCAGGTATCTCATGCCGTTGGGGAACAGCTTTTTATTCAGGCGCAGCTGTCCGTCCTCGCCACGGCCATCCCAATAGCCGTCATCGATGTTCACATACTGGTAGCCAGCCTTCTGCAGTCCTGTGTTGTGCATGGCATCGGCCTGCTGCAGAATCAGCTTCTCGTTAATATTCAGTGCGAAGGTGTTCCATGAACTCCAGCCCATGGTAGGTGTGCGTTGCGCATTGGCACTCATGGTCAAGGCAGCAGCAAAAAAGAAAAGAATTTTTTTCATTGTTGTTTATAGTTTAATAAGGTTATTCTGTAATTGGGTGACAAGGGACACCACTGTCACTTAGAATCTACAAATGACTAGAGAATGCAGTAAGACAGAGTATTTGAGGCAATTGGGCAGATGCCGTCTACCACTTTAAAATTGATCCCTAAACAGATACTCCTGTACGCATCACTTCACGATATATAGGCGTATCTTCTCCGCTTTCAAGGAGAATGGGTTCGATGTACAAACTTACCTTGTCAACGTCATGGTTAAGGCTCTTTGCCCAATCTAACCACTTGCCCTCTTCAACCTTCGGTACTATAACTGCAACATCTATATCGCTCCATTCATGAGGACAATCCTTGGCATAAGAACCGAACATCATGACCTTCATTGCCGGGTCAAAACGCGGGGCGATGACTTCCTTGTAGCGTCGCACCAATTCCAAGGCAAATTCCTTGGGCAGGATGCCTTGTACAGTAAGTGGTGTGAAGTTCATCGGGTCAATGACTTTTCCTTTAGTCTTTCCAGTATCCATGTGTGAAGTTGTTTTGTTTGTTCTAAAATTTCTGCAGCACTTTCGCGATTCAGCGTATTTGCATGAAACCTCGGTGCAAAGTTACAAATAGTTTGTAAATTTCAAGCCGTTTGCGCGTTAAAAGTGAAGAAAGGTGGTCATAAGTGTCGCATTTGCCCTATTTATTTTTTATACCCCAAAGATAAAATGTTTTTCAGAAACGAAAAAGGGATTCTGTAAAAAACTTATTTCCACGTGCCTTTGTGGAAGGAATTGGCATTTTAATTCACGCGGATCAGAGGGTCCCTTAATCCTATTACCAAAGGAAAGAAAACAATATCTGTAAGCAGGTATGATGCCCAAAGCCCTTTGTTCCATAGGCAATTCCGCAAGAAATATGAGAAATAAAAAGGCCGCACCATACATGATGCAGCCTTTTATTTATATGGAGCAGTATCGATAAAGCCTTGCTCCCCGCACTCAGCGGCGTAGCCAAGAATTTCTTCTTGACACTGCAAAGGAACATAATTTCTTTTATACCAGCAAACTTTTTGTTGATTTCTTTGTTTTACAACCTAGTTTTGTAACCTTTGGCTTTCATCACGACAGAAAAATTTACTTCAACGTGGTATTTCATAGCAAAGGGATTCTGTAAAAAACTTATTTCCACAAGTCTTTATTATTTTAAAGAACATTTTGCATAAAAATTAAGCGGATATGTGATTTTTTTGTACTTTAGCACCAAAATAACTGAATATGCAACAGAAACGTACAACACCCGAGTTCATTTCTGAACTCCAGCCAGGCGAGATATTCGTCTTCGGCAGTAACCTGAGAGGTATGCATGGCGGTGGAGCGGCTTATGCTGCTTACCGCAAGTTTGGAGCCGTCATGGGACAAGGCGTAGGCTTACAAGGCCAGAGCTATGCTATCCCCACTATGCAGGGCGGTGTAGAAACCATTCGCCCGTATGTGGATGAATTCATCGCCTTTGCCAAGGCTCACCCCGAGCTGACATTCCTCGTTACCCGCATTGGCTGCGGCATAGCAGGCTTTACGGACGATGAAATCTCTCCCCTATTTAAGCAGGCACACAACATCGATAACATTGTGCTGCCTAAAGGATGGTGAAATTGAACTCGGTACTATCAATTCGGGACGCAGTGTGTCCCGTTTGGGGAAAGGTGGCAGCGGTACCTATCACTTGTTATCTGCTTGTCACCTGCAAGCTAAAGGTTACAAAACCTGGTGGTAATACAAAGAAATCAAAAAAATGTTTGGTGGTATAAAAGAAAATGTGTTCCTTTGCAATGTGGAAAAGAAGCCAAGTAGAGCCACGATGTGCGGAACGGTGGCATCTGAGTGATGATGAGCAATTCGACTTTGCCGCTTGGTTTCTTTCACTATTTTAAGGTCGACGGTTTCAAATTGTGAATCCGTCGACTTCTATTTTTATGAAACGCTTGCCGTTAAATTCATTCTTGTCGGTCCTGCGAGTTGCTGTGATAAAATTCACACGTTTTACTACTTCACGACTGATTTTCATCTTGTAATTGGGATGAATGATGAATTTCGAAAACCCGTCTGTATAGATGAAACATTCTCCGTCATAGTATAGGTCCATCTGGAATCGATTTTGGGGAAACTCTATCAAATCGGAATCGTCAACAGTAAGACCTTTGGCATCTTTTGAAGCGCGTAGGCAATGTTGGAGTTGTTTAGCACTCATGTAAAGTTCATCACCACCAAGTAGTATATTGTTGACTTGTGCAAACTGTAACATTCTCTCTTCTACTTTCCCAACTACAAAAGGCTGGAGCAAAGAATAACCTTTTTGTCTAATATCTGACAGCACATTTGAAATTATATCCTCAATCCTTTCCATAATGAACACAAAATTACGAAAAAACGTCGAGAAGCCCAAAGGAAAACGAGTGTTTTTCTGCTAAAAAGAATTCACGGAAGCACTAATTAACGAATCAACGGAAAAGATGGAAAAAGCTGATGGCTGATGTAAGAGATGTATTGAAAGCGATGGGTTTTCGCAAAACTGGTAACATATACCCTAATATCCTTTGAGAGACGATGGTTATCGTGCGGTACGCACGGTATATGTTTACGCAACATGTACCTATCATGTACCTAACATATACCTGACATCTCAGTCAAATTCTTGTTACCCGCATTGGCTGCGGTATAGCAGGCTTTACGGACGATGAAATCTCTCCCCTATTTAAGAAAGCTCATGATGTGGAAAACATCGTGCTGCCTAAAGGGTGGTAAGACTGTAAAATCATTCAGATAGTCTTAATAATCCTTTCGGATAGCGTTAACATGTTGTCGATAATGCGCCCAATTATTGAGGCGAGCCTCAGTAATCCATAAAATGTACGTTTTCTTCTCTATCTCTTGATGGGGTTCCTACTTTGTGTATTAAGGGCCGCTTTTGCTACTATTAATACTAGAAAATTTTCTATTAATAGTAGCACTTGTTTCTATTAATACCAGCAAATAAGGGCATTTTTATATCCACTCCGAAATGTAATGATTATTCCTTCTTGCTAGTTCTCTCCCCTTTGGGGGAGTTGGAGAGGGGCCATTTACTGCCACACGAGGCGGTAAAAATTTTCTAACTAGCCAGTAAGTTTTTCTTGGTTAAACAAAAAAAACAGCCTGTTAAGCCGTTTTAAAATTTGTAATGATAATTCAGATTACCTGCAAACTTCTGTGTTTTTATTCTCCTATGGCGTTCCGCCAAGAGATCTTATGAATAATCTTGAATGATTAAAGAAAACCGCCAAAACCCTTCTGCTCAGGCTGAGACTGCGTCTCTGATGTCGTATCTGTGTTCTTTTCCTTGTAAGCCAGGCTTCCAGATAAAAGCACCCAGCCACACCATCAATCTCTTTCGAGATTTCAACCTGACCAGAAGAAAAACCTCGCTTTTACCATTTAGCCATTTACCATTGAATTATCTCAGCCTTCAGACATCAGACATCATACATCGTTATCGTTTTTTCTGTTTTTCGGTTCTGTTGCTCAAGCCGTAAGGCTGTATTCGGTTTGTGAAGCAGCGAAGGCAAGTTAACTTGGATTCGATGATTCACGGACTGAATACGAATGGGTGAAACCAATGAGCAACAGAAACGGGTTTTTGTGGGTTTTCTTTTATCAACAAAAGTGAAGAAGAACCAATCGAGTAGACGAGTTGATAGGCCCCCTTCTGACTTCCCCTAGGAGAACAGAAACCCAAATTAACCTAACATATACCCTAAATGGCTATAAGCCTCGATGGCTATCGGGACGAAAGGACGGGAGGTTGGATGGTTTTAACCTCCCGTTAACCTCCCGTCAACCTCCCGTCATGCTCAGGCTGCTTTTAGCGGAACCACCTTGTAATAAGCCACGTGACTGTGTTCCGTATGCTCGAACTCCAGCTCCTTCATAGCTTTCCCCAAAATGACTTTGGCATAGTGATTAATCTTCAGACTGGGGTATTCTGTCTGAATCATCTTTAACATTTGCTGACTATTCAGCGTTTTCACGATGTCTCCTTCCTTGGGTTTACGGAAACAAATTGCTACCATCTCTGCCAGATCCTTCTGTTCGGCAAAGTCTATGTTCAGTTCCTGAATCCTGGCTACTTCCTCGTTGTTGAACCAGTAGGGAGCCTTCAGCTCCCGCAGTTCATAAACCACCTGGGCATATAGCTGACCGTAGTCGATTTCCCCTACATTATCTATATACTGACCCTGGGGAATCTGGATGCAGATATAACGGCGGCTTCCCGTGGCATCCGTCAGGGGATGGGGATTGTTGGTCGTTGCCACGAAGGAAGCGAATCTTGCCTTGTCCTCCTGGGCACAGCCGTAGATGGGCCTTCCGTTCACCTTACTCTTCGAGAGCGTCTGCTTCAGGGCAGCCTGCTGACTGGGTCGGATGGCATCCAGCTCATCCAGGTTGACCAGGAGGTTGTTCGTCAGCGCCATCTCCTTGTCGAACTTGTTGCTCAGATTCAGATGATCCAGGTAGTACTGTCTGAGGCTCTGCGGAAGCATTCTGCGGAGGAAGGTCGTCTTACCGCAACCCTGCCCGCCGATCAGCGTCGGAACGCACTCGTTTCCGTGCAGCGTATCCATCTGAAGCCAATGGGCCACAGCGGAGCGGAGCCAGATGCTCAGGAATGCAAGCTGTTCGCTGCTTACGCCGGGCAGACGGCCGAACAGGTTGGCCACATGGTTCTCTCCGTCCCATTTGGGAAGGCCGTTCAGGAACTCCTCCACGGGATTGAACTCAGGCACTTCCTCGGAGTGGATATACTCCACGATGTCAGCCTTCGGCTTCCCCTCGGCTATCTCCTCGCGCTTGGCCCTGAGGATGATGCTGTTCAGGGCGGCCTGGGTCAGCGGACGGAAAGCTGTCTGCGCCTCGCCTTCGGCATTTCGAGTTGTAAACTCAATCTTTCCGTTCAGCACGTTGCGACGGAAAAGGTAGTTCTCACTAAGGAACTGCTCAGCCTCGAGCATTCCTTCCAGAGGGGCATTCATAGCCTCTCCATTGATCAGAATTTCTTTTTTCAATGTAGTTAAATTTAAAATGGTTAATAAATAAATAATTTTTTCGTGTGCTTCTCACAGAACCAATATCTACGAAAAAGCTCGCAAATATACTATCTTTTTCTGAATCCACCAAAAATTTAAAGGCAAAATAATACTATTTTTTGGGGCCTTTCACCTTCGATTTTCAGAAGACAGGAAATGGGCTTGAGGTCAGACGGGAGGTTGACGGGAGGTTAAAACCATTCAACCTCCCGTCTTCTCTTCACGATAACCATCGGTCCTCACGCCCCATTTTTGTAATATGGGAGGTTAAAAAGGAGAATCAGAAAACCGTTCCGTGATCTCTTTTCGTTTTTGCTGCAAAATGCAGTTTTCTATTCAAAAAGTTGCAGGAACAATTTCTTTTTCCTGCTTTTGCAAGCAGAAAGTGTTATCCACACTTTACACTTCTCAGCAAAAAGTGTTATCTGCATTTTACACTTTCACGACAAAAGTGTTATTCATATTTTACTAAGCAAGGAGGCAAAGAGGTATGGAACGACTATTCGAACGGCACGACAGGTACATCTCCAAACGTCAACGATAACCGATAACGATAACGATAACGAAAACGTCAACGGGAACCTTAACGAAAGACGAAAACAGTCAACTCTAAACTAAAGAACTGCTCTAAACTATCAACTCTAAACTCTAAACTTTTTTTAAACCTCTCTAACAGAAAAAGGCATCCATTTGCATGGGTGCCTTTTTGGGGGGTTCACTTCAAAAGTTGTAGGTCTCTTACTTCATTCTCATCGACACTTTTCCCTTTTTAGGAAGGATGCTGAACACAAGTCCGGGATGATGACGCAGGTCTTGGAAGGTACCGCGGTCAAGAGATAGCCGGTATGGATGGCTCTCCTGCGTAGCCGTCAGTATCTTGCCATTTATAGTCTGGAAGGGAAGCTTGGCTTGGGGCTGCACATTCAACTGCATACACCATGCAAGGGATTTCCGGGTACAGAAGGCAGAGAACAGGCCTTCAGTCATCTGCAAGCGGATTTCTCCATCATCGCCCTTCAGCGGCCAACGCACACTCATTCCTCCCTTAGTCTGTGCAATAACCGGCTCGCCACCCTTCAGTTCCCTTAACCGGCCATCTGCCTCGATAGCATAAAAGCGTAGGCTGGCCATATTGTCTGCCGTGCTCCACAGGCAACCATCCACGACGGGCAGGGTCATGTAGATACACTCGTTTGAGGTGCACACATTCCGAAAATAGTACGACTCTGCATTCTCGTCGAACAGATGTATGTCGCGTATGCCCATGCGGTCGCCTTCCCACAGCACACTGACGCGATAGTAGCGACTGTTAAACCAGATGGTACGGCCTCTGTTATCCGTATAGTCGCTCAGCGCCGTGCAGGCTGTAGCGGGCGTTATGGGATACTTCTTCCGGAAGGCACGGGCACTTTCTATCAATGTCTCCACCCGAAGTTTGCCTTCCCTCTGAAGGGCTGCAATCTGAGGAAGCTGTACCTCGTAGCCCTTGGCGAAGACCTTCCATGTGAAGGAGTTCTCCTGCCCTGCCTGGAAATAGGTAAAGCCCAAGGCAGGATCGTCGGTCTGGCAACGCAGATACCATCTGACCCAGTCGGGCTGCTGCGCGTTAACATAGGTGGGTTCTATGGTGCAGACACTCTGTACGGCACCGCCAATACCGGAACTGTACTGGTAGAGAGGGTCGCTGCCTAACATACGAAACACGGGCACATCTATCTGCCCCTTCTTCGTCTGGGCGGGCATGTAGGCATTCACACGCGATGGATAGTAGGCACCATGCCAATAGCCGCCCCAGAGGGTATAGCCATCGGTACCCTTCTGGTCTTTACAATTGCAACTGGCCTCGATACCATATTTCTCGCGCATATAGATAAGTGTATGGGCATCAATGAACCACGAGCCGATACTATGGGGATATTCTCCGAAGATCTGGCGGAACTTTTCCATAAAGACATCCACCAGTCGCTCGCGTTCCTCAGGCGTATAGCCTACGGAGAATCCCTTGTCGGCATGCCAATCCCACGGATAACGTCCACGCCACTTGTATCCGGCAGCTTCGACGTGTGGCTGGGTGATTTCCCACCATCCGCCTACTTCGCATCCATGAGCCATCTCTTCTTTCATCATAGCCTGGTAACGGCTGTCTATCAGGGCATCGTATTGCAAGAGCCATGTACCCTTGAATCCATAACGGTGGATAGCATCAGCCTCTGATTTCACGGTTTCATAAAGCACAAGAGGCGTTATATTCGCATCACGCGGTTCAATATCGCGGATAAAGTTGACGAAGTTGACAATCCGAGGCACGTCTTTCTCTTGCGCCATTGCACCTGACAGTATCTGGCTTGCCAGTAGGCATATCAGTAATCTTTTCATGTTAATAATATTGCGAAATAACAGTCGGTTATTTTATCATTTTCCTACCACCCTGAATGTAAACGCCGTTAGAGAGTTGAGGGTTGAGAGTTGAGAGTTGAGAGTTGAGAGTTGCCAATTCTACTCCTCTTGCCTACGGCACCATTATCTTTGTGCCGTTCAGGATATACAAGCCAGAGGATTGCCGGTTCAGGTCCTGAAGGGTAACATCCTGACGGACCAGTTGTCCGGAGAGATTATAAAGAGCGCCTGAGGTGACTGAGGCGCTCTGGTTCGGAACAGCAGTTTCGTGTTCGTCGAAATACCATTGCTGGTTGGTTCCTCCGTTCTTGTCCCATAGAATGATACGATGCTCGCTTACGTGCATATCCATGGCTTTACCCGTACTGCGATTGGTAATAAGGGTTACACCATCCAGATCGGTGGTAATCAGCCACTGCTGCAGTGGATTTCCCTTATAGACCTGTAATTCGATAGAGGCGCCGTTTCCTGTTCCTGTGGCCGTAAAACAACGTTTACCACTGGCATCGAGTATCTTGTATGCTCCATTACTCAGTCGTTCGAGTATAAAAGCCGTGCGCTCTCCCTTGTTGCTCTGCGTGTCGGTAATAGCCCTGTTACCATCGGTTGTCAGGTAGAGATTGGTCATACCATTACGCAAGGTGACAGGATATGTCTTGGGAATCAGCGCATCTGCATCGAAGGTCGAAAGCTGGGGTGTAAACGGGGCCGTTTTCATACGCTTGCCGCTCAGTTCGGCGGGCTCGTCTGTAGCAAGGTTGACGGGCTGAAGGCTAAGTGTATAGGTTACCTTACGCAACATGACTCGATAAGGTTCCAGCACGTCGGCACGTCCGGGCGACTGCCCTACTCCCTGATTCTCGTAGTCGAGATGGAGGGTAATATGGTCTTCGGGCTCCAGATAGCTAAGATGGGGAGCATCGTATATCTGCTGGTCGCTGAACCTGCGTGCTGAGAAATCGAACGGTGCATCGGCTGTTGCCAGGATGCCCGATTCGCCCTTTGTGAGTGCTACCCATCGGGTATCGTAGCGATTTCCGTTCTCCTGGGGCACCTCGTAGGGTACCCAAAGGTCATCAATGTATTTCTTATTCAGGCATACAAGACCGGAAAGATGACGATCGCGATAGGTCTCGTATTCGTTGCCCAACCAGCTAACCTGTTGCATATCGGGATTCATACTGAACTGCCAGCCTATCTTGCCGATGTAGATATTCTCGTACGGGTTGACTACAGAGGTTATCTGCAGCTCTCCGTTATTGAAAACGCTGTAACGTACTACGACCTCTCCTCTTTCTCCGATAGCCAGACGGCTGACAATATTGAGGGGCTCAGAGGCAGCATCCTCTACATTCATATCGACCAGCCTGATGTCAGGATTCCAGTAACCCTTCTTCTTCCAAACCTCGAAGTGTTCGCGTTCGTTTGCCGTTGCCGGCCTGCAGAAACTGGGTCGTGAAGGCCCCGTCATGTATTCCTCGCCTGCCACCGACATAGAACAGAGGGTTCCTGTCTGACGACTGAATCCATAGGTACATCCCTGAGTGTTGACCGTTACCACATCATCGGTCTGTGCAACTTTAGCGTTACTCTTTGCAGAAGGAGCCACCGTTGCTGCAGCAGGCTGGTCGTTGACAATTGCCTGACAACGGGCTACCTCGTGACCGGCCTTGGCCCATGGCTGGTCCTCGCGGGTGAACAGCCTTATGTTCCAGGCATACTGACCGCGGGTATAGTCCATCTTAGAGGTGGATGGAAGAGTAACGGTCTTACGCGCCAAAGGAGCAATATCGAGGTCGAGTGTACCGCTTTCCACGACCTTACCATCCAACTGTAACTGCCATTCGCAAACGTACGCACTAAGGTTGGTGAAGCTTTGCATATTACGGACGGAGAATACTCCCTTAGACTGATTACTGCACTCGAAATAAGCCGGTTGGTGGGCAGCTTTGACCTCCCACAACTCGCCATGAGGCTGACGATCGGGAGATACAAGACCGTTGAAGTTAAAATCGCCGTCGGTATGCTCGCCCTTGCTGAAATCCCATCCGTTGGCATAGAACGTCCTGCCGTCGCGGCTGGTAAGCAATCCCTGGTCCACGAAATCCCAGATGAAGCCGCCCTGCATACGCTCGTTGGCCAGGAAGATGTCCCAATACTCCTTCATGCCGCCTCCGGAATTGCCCATCGCATGCTCGTATTCGCACAGAATGACGGGTTTCTGCGGCCATGAAGCATAGGAATTGCGAAGGTCCTGCTGGGTTATATACATATTGGCGATAATATCGAAATCCGTTCCCTGGTTCTCGTAATGAATAGGACGGGTAGGATCAAAGGCTTTTATCTCCTGATAAATGTAATCGAAGTTACTGTAGCCGTCCCTGCCTCGACCGCCGCATTCATTACCCATAGACCAGACGATGACGCATGGTTGGTTCTTGTCGCGCTCGACCATAGCCATACAACGCTCTGTCATTGGCTGACGCCAATCCTTGTAGGCCGTCATACGGTTGCCGTTTTCTGCACCGGCTCCATGACTCTCGTTGTTAGCCTCATCCCAGATATAGAAACCCAGTCGGTTACAAAGCTCATAGAAACGGGGCGTCTTGGGATAGTGGGAAGTACGTACGGCATTGATATTGAACCGTTTCATCAGAAGCAAATCCTGCTCTATCATATCCAGCGGCATATAACGACCCGTAGCGGGGTTGTTATCGTGATGATTAGTGCCACGGATATAGATTTTACGTCCGTTTACCTTTAGGATACCGTTCTGGATTTTCACCTCGCGGAAACCGACATCCTGACGCAGGCATTCCATCTCGTTTCCCTTGGCATCGAGAAGCGAGACTGTGAGGTTATAAAGATCAGGATGCTCGGCAGACCAAAGTCTGGGAGCAGCAATGGAATGTGTATATTCTGTACTTCCTGTTGAGCCGGCATTAATAGTACCCGCCTGTCTGGTTTCGCTGAACTTTACATCGCCATTCTGATCGTAAAGCGTGTATCTTACGGCAGCTGCTGCATCGGATTCCGTTTCGTTGGTAAGTTGCAGTGAGACTTTCACGTCACCATTATCATAGGATGCAGACAAAGGGGTAGTGATACGGAAATCCGAGATTCTGAGTTGCGGCTCGGACTGCAGATAGACATCGCGGAAGATACCACTCATGCGCCACATATCCTGATCCTCGAGGTACGAACCGTCGGACCAGCGCATCACCTGAGCGGCAATCAGGTTCTCGCCTGTCTGCACAAACTTGCTGATATCGAATCCTGCATCAGACATAGAGTCCTCGTGGAAACCGACGTAACGGCCATTAATCCACAGATAGAGACAAGACTGGACACCCAGGAAATGAATGCTGACACGACGTTTTTCCCAACCTTCGGGCAGCATAAACTTACGACGGTAGGACGAAACAGGATTATTACGCTGTATGGTAGGCGGCGTAACGGGATGCGGGTAGGCAACATTGGTGTAGATAGGTTCGCCGAAACCTTTTACCTCAACATTACAGGGAACCTCTATCTCGCTCCATGTGGCATCGTTGAAACTGGTACGATAAAATGTCTTGGGACGGTTATCATCGTCATTCACCCAATGTATCTTCCATGTCCCGTTCAACGACATATAGAGCGACGACTCCTGTGCATCCGTCGTGAGTGCCTCCTTTTCGTTACTGAAAGGAATGAACCATGCATGCGGGGCCTCGCAGTTAACCCTGTTGACGGTTTGGTTCTGGTACTCCCGGAATGTTTGCGCAGGCAACAATGTTGTTACAACGCAAAAAATAAGTGCAATTACAATTCGATGCATAAAACATTCTATTTAATCATTTTCACACCATTTTGTACGTAGATACCCTTAGAGAGTTGAGAGTTGAGGGTTGAGAGCTGGGAGTTAGGAATCTTATAGCCCTGAAGGTTGTAAATATCTTCCTGATCCTTTGAACTATTGAACCCTTGAACATTATTAACTCCCGTAGCATTATCCACCGTAAAGCGGTAAGAGCCGGAACCCAGACGGCAGACGGCCTTGCCATCCTCGATGCCCAAGTATTCTATATCGGTGCATTGCGATACGGGCTGTCCGCTTTCCTTCAGTTCGTAGCCGGCTGCCACAGGCATGTAGAGCGTTGCTGTGGTATTGGCCGGAATGGTGACGTCGTAAGTCATGTCTGCCCCGCCCTCGCATTGCCAGGCAGCCTTGATGGGACCGTATATACTCCAGAAGTCAGCATCTACCGAAGTAATGCGCTTCTGCTGGTAACGCAGCACCTTACGCGTATCAGGGTTAGGACGAAGGATAAAGTGACGGAAACCGGCATTCTCCTCGTCAGGACAGATACCGGCCATGTGACGGAACATCCATTCGGCAATGATACCGTAGGCATAATGATTGAAGGAGTTCATGCTAACAGGTCCATAACCGGTAGCCTTGGTGTAAGAGTTCCAACGCTCCCAGATGGTGGTAGCCCCTTGGTCGATACTATAGAGCCACGAGGGATCGTTGCGCTGCAGAAGCAAGGTGTAAGCCTCATCATTCAGACCATTCTCGGTAAGTGTCTGGTTCAGGATGGCGGTACCCAGGAAGCCCGTATTGAGCTTATAGGCATTATTGGAAATAGCACTACGCAATGCAGTGACGGTACGTCTGACGGCATTCTCGTCGCGAAGCAGATTATACTTCATCGCCATCAGATAGGCACACTGTGTATTGATTCTGGGAACACCCGTCGATGCAATGGCATAGCGCGTCTGCCATTCGGCCTTTATATCCTGGAAGAGCTGGTCGTACTGCTGTGCTTTCTTGGCATAGCTGTCGGTCTCGGAGGTCGAGAGCACGCGGGCCATCTTAGCCATCAGCTGGGCATCCAGCGCATAGTAGCACACACTGCAGTAACGCGAATCGGTGTTCACGTAAGCCACCCAGTCGCCGTATGTTGTCTCGCCGCCGTTGTACTTATAACCTCCCTCTGTCCTGGTTGAAAGGAAACTCATATAGCGTTCCATAGCAGCCCAGTTATCCTTGATAATCTGCTTATCACCCGTCATCAGATAGACATTCCAGGGGACAATAATACCTGCATCGGCCCAGGCTGCAGCTCCATGACCCACGCCCCAAGCGTAAGGTGCGATATGTGGGAAGGCACCGTCGGAACGTTGCGAGTCGCGCATGTCACGCATGAACTTCTCGTAGAACATACGGGTATCGGCATTGTAGAGGCCCGCCATAGAGTAAACCTGCGTATCGGCTGTCCAACCCTGACGTTCATCGCGCTGCGGACAATCGGTTGGTACACTTAGGAAGTTGCTGCGCTGTCCCCACATCACGTTGCTGTAGAGCTGGTTGACATCAGGATGCGAGGTCTTGAACGAAGACTGTTCGTCCATAGCCGAGGTTACGGTCTCGCCTACTACATCGGTCAGTTCTACGTCACGGGTTGTAGTAACCTCTATATAGCGGAAGCCCATAAAGGTGCTGGTAGGGTGATAGCTTTCTCCCTCAGGAGCGCCCTTCAAGGTATAGGTAAGAGTAGCTTCTGCACTACGGAGATTCTCGGTATAGACAGAACCTGCAGGCCCGTCGTCACCGCGTCCGCGGTCACCCGTTGTGTTAGGCATCTCGCCGAAGCGGAAACGCAGTCGGGTTCCGGATTCCCCCTTTGCCGTATAGCTGACCCATCCGGCAGCATTCTGACCCAGGTCTATGACAGCCGTCTGCCCGGCCTTGAGCTGGAAGCTGTTCTGTCCGGCGAGTTCAGATACAACATTAATCTGACCGAATGTCTTGCCGTTGGGCTTTGTCCCCTCGTAAATGGTTACGGTCTTGGGCATACGCGCCAAGGCAGGCACCGCCTTAACAGCTGGTCCCTCGAAGGCACGGATGGTACCCTGGAAGTCGCTGCTGACGGCTGTCTTGTACCAATCGGCTTCGTCGTAGTCAGCCTCTGACCAGTTGCTCTCCAGTCGGGCATCGTATGTCTCACCATTATATATGTCGCCCTTACGGAGGGCTCCGTTGGTGTTGCAGGACCACGAAGTATCCGTTGCAACGGTTTCTTCTGTCCCATCCTCATAGGTTATGATGAGCATTCCCCTGAAAGCTACGGGCTTGCTGCCATACATACCGTGGGCAATGCCTCCGTTCCACCAACCGCTGGTTAACTCAGCACCAATGGCATTATCGCCTTCGCGAAGGAGAGCCGTAACATCGTGGGTAGTATAGAAGACCGTCTTGGTAAACTCGGTGAAGCCAGGTTTCAATTCGTCCTGCTCAGTGGTACCGTCATCATAAGTGATTCCCACGCGCGTTCCATTTATATATACGTTATAAACGCCAAGTCCTGTGGCATAAAGACGCGCCTTCCTGATGCCGCCCTTTGCTGCAAAAGCTTTGCGGAAGAGTGTTGCTCCGCCCAGCGTACTGCCTTTCTCCTGCCAGCAATAGGTGCCGGGGCCTATGATATGGAAACGGCCATCCACCACGGTTCCGCCCAGGAAAGTATTATCCTCTGCTTTTTCGAAGTGTTCCTCCAGCAGCGTCTCGCCGTTACTGGTAACCTTAAAGTCATCAAAATATGCTTCCTCCGGAGTATTACCGTTGTCATAATCCTCACGGAAGCCGAAATCGCCATAGGCAAATTCGCCTGTGCGGGAATCCACCTGCTTACCGTCCACAAAAGTTGTGGCGGTAGCAGCATTCCTGACCTCAACACGGAGAGTGTGTACCTCACCATTCTTGACATCGACTCCCAAGGCGTTCTCCGACATACAGGTTGCTCCACCGTTCTGCCAGCGATGAGGACGGAAACGTGGCGAACCGGTCAGGGTGTTAATCTGCCACATATAGTAATTGTCGTGATCCTTGGCCGCAAAGATAAGGCCGGCAGCCAACTGTCTGACCTCGAATTTCACCTCTACCTCGTAGTCCTTAATAACAGCAACCGAAGTTCCGCTCTTAGGCGTACGGGTACCTTTTATCCATTTGGCACGATTCCATGCCGAAGCGTTTTTCAGACCAATCTCGAAATAAGCCCGCTCTGTGCTGGTGGCTGCATTTCCCTTGTTGTCGGTAACCGTAACCTGCCAATAATATCGGGTACGGGCCTGGGGCGTGAAACCCGTTGCCTGCACATCAGAAGACTGGTCGCTCTCTACTGTTCCCGATTCCCAGACAACATTGCTGAAATCGCGCTCCGTACTCACTTTAATGCTGTAGGATGTCTGCATCACATTCCGTTCGGAGGAAGAGAGTACCCAACTGAGAGAAGGGGTTGTAAGGTCTATACCGATGGGATTGGTATATGCCTGTGTTTTAAGATGACTCACCTCGAGGGCATTCATACAGATTGTCATAAGAAGTGCTATGACGAAAGACAAAAACCTAATACTTTTCATTACGTTAATACTTATTAGCTGGAAACAACTTTGTTTTATACTGCAAATTTATGGTTTAGCAAGAAGGTTGACCTTTTATTTTTGACATTCCACCATAAAAATATGACATTTGGTACTTTTTGTATTCTACTTGAAATAAAAATTTGGATTTTATGGTAGGATGTATTATGTTTCTGACTATATTTGCAAAGAAAATAAACCGATTTCTATAAAATATGACACATCATGAACGAACAACTCAATTATAAGTATCTGCCTTCAGTAGAACACGATTTGGACTGGGGCCTCACCGTCAACTGCGTTGGTACGCAAAAGATTCAGCCAGGAGAACCTTATCCGCCATCAGAGCATCCTCTTTCGTACAGATTCCTGCCTACTTTAGGACGTAAACTGGACGAATACCAACTAATCTATTGTTCGAGTGGTGCCGGATTCTTCCACACCGAAACGGCCGGTGAAATGCAGGTTAAGGCTGGGGATGTGATGATGCTCTTCCCTCAGGAGCGCCATTCATATCATCCCGATGTTAATACAGGATGGAAAGAGTATTGGATAGGATTCCGCGGACCGAACATAGAAATGAGGGTGAAGAACGGTTTTTTCTCCCCACGACACCCCCTATTCCATCTGCCCATGAGTATGAATTATGATATCATTCACCTCTTCGACCAAGGCATAAAGGCAGCGCAACACATGGAGAAAGGCTACCAGCAGCTGCTGAGTGGTTACGTAAACATGTTGTTAGGCTATATCTCGTCTTACGACATCACCTCCAACCCGGCGGAAAAGGAAGCCGCTGAAGACATGCATCAGGCTTTGCTCTTCATCCACAACAATTATTATAAGGATATTCGCTCTGAGGATGTAGCCATTGCCATCAACTGGGGGTACAGCCGTTTCCGCAAGGTTTTCCTGCAGCAAACGGGTATGACACCTTACCAGTGTATTCAGGAAACACGCATCAAGCAAAGCAAACTTCTATTGTTGAACACCACGAAAGCGCTCAAGGAAATTGCCTATGACGTAGGTTTCAGCAACCCCGATTATTTCTCCACCGCCTTCCGTCGTATCACAGGCGTCTCTCCCCATTCCTTCAGGAAAGACGAGAGATAGGTGTAAAAGAGGGTTTCTTCTACAAATCGGAGGGAAGCAACTTATTTCTGGAGTTTCAGAACTGTTGTGACCTGGGGTTGTATGGTAACCGGTCCCATCAAGCCAGCAGGTTGCAGTGGGCTGTCGGCATTCCAATGCTTCCACGTAGCTGTTCCTAATTTCTCGGCTCCTGGCTGCTCATCACCGATAAGGCGGTTAACCCAAGGATTGGTGACTGTTATCTCCAACAGATTATCACCTGCTTGTGCTGCATCGCCGATAAAGAGGCGGTACGGAGCTTTCCAGGCAGTACCCAAAGAATGTCCATTAAGGCGAACGGACGCAATAACACCGACACTACCCAAATTAAGCTGCAGCTCTGTACCCTGCTGAAGATACTTCTTGGGAATACTGAATCGCTTGGTATATACAGCAGTGCCGGCAAAGTAGCGAATACCTGGGACAGAAGACTCGCTAAAGGAATAAAGACTGTCGAACACAGCTGTCTCAGGAGCCATTTTTCCCGGTTGGAAAGAGACATCCCAGGATCCTGTCAGAGTAATCGGTTGGGGAACAGACTTCACGCGTGCACTGTAGACATTACCTGATGCCGTACGAACGGTTTGTGTGCCTGACTTGGTAGTTGTCCAAACGAAGTTTTCGTCCTTGAGAACTAAGGTTCCATCATTGCCATGATAGGTAAAGTCCACCTGTGCACCTTCCCTGATTTCGCGTTCGACGACTATACCTTCTGTCTCGTAGGTGAGACGAAGTAACTTGTTCTGCCCAGAGACGGAGGTGCCAGCCAGCTCGTCGTTTACAGAGAGGACATACTTACCCTCATCAATGCACTTCTGCAAGTTGCTGATGACATTAACAGGTTTCTGCGGACGCTGACTGTCGAAATTGGAAGGGATAGGACCATAAAAAGCACGTGCCACCTTGAGTTCTCCCTTTTCGTGAGCCTCGGGTATCTGGATGCGTGCATTCTCTGGAGAATAGGCAGTATGCGCTTTACCATCCAGCGTATAGTGGATAACCAGTGTCTTAACCTGTCCGAAGCAGGGATCACCACCCAAGGTTCCGTTGTCGCTTTGTATGTCGAGCTTGTTGTCACGAACCTTGCCGGCAACCAAATCAGTTACATCATTGATTCCATGCGGAAGGAAGGAACCGTACTCGGCTCGGGTAATGCTGAGGTTAGGAACAGGAACTTCTCTGGCATCGTCGTAAAGGGTATTGACGTCAGTCACACAGGCATCAGTCTCTGCAGAAGAAGGACGGAAGATGATGAAAGCGCTCTGCTCAGGTTCGAAATGGAGGTCTATCAACGTTCCATATTCGCCCTGACGATAGGGAATAGCGGCAATCTGTCCCGTCTGGGCATCCCAGCGCTCGGGAACCATTCCCTGAACACGGAACTCGCAGGTCTCATTACGGTATTGTTTTTCGGGATTAGCCACGAAATAGATTTCTCCCTCCGGACAGGAACGATGGATAAAGCGAAGGTCCTGTCCTGTGGTGCCGGGACGGAAATCAGGTCTAACCTGTAGTTTCTGTAAAGCCTCAGAAACAGAAATATCCTTGATTAACCCCTTATCCCATAATTCTTTAGCCAGTTGTTCTACCTGGTCATCACACGTGGGGTAATCCTCCAAACTGGGTGACTTGGCAGGACGGGGACCGATGATGGTTGCACCCTGAAGTGCCAACCGACGAAGGATGCGCATTGTCTTGGGTGTCATCCATGAGGTATCGAAGAGTGTAAGCAGACGATATTCGCCGCCGCTACGGGTGATGAGCCGTCCGTTGCGCACCTGTAGTTGGGCCATCTGATCTGTCCAGATCTCGTCGTAGTCGTAGCCAAGGTCCTTAATGTCCTTGCGGCTGCAGCCGTCATTGGGCGATACCTCGCCGACATAGACTAACACATCGCCGACAAAACGTCCCTGTTGGAGCAAGTATTGCGAACGTGTTACATATTTCATATATGGTATGGCAGCATCCCATAGTGTATTGAGCCGGTTAAAGTGTGAACCAAACTCTCCGAGTGTGTAACCGGGACCTTTGTCATTAGGTTGATGAACGAAGGTGTGGAAGATATAATGGTTGATGCCATCGGTCCATGCCATATCCCCCAAAGCCTTCATTTTGGCAGGACTTCCGTCCCAACCGGCCTGGTCGCTTCCCGCGGTGAAGGATTCGGCACCTACTACAGTGTTTCCGTTGATATGGGCAATGGAAGCTGCCGTCTTGGTTGAGGATGGCATCGCTACATTTCCCATCCAGAACTCACCCATTACGATATCAGAGCTGGCACCGACTTCCATATCATTGAAAGGCCCGGTATATGGCTCTACCGAGTATTTAAGTCCATTTTGGTGACAAAGTTCGCTGAACCGGTCGTAATAGTTGGCAGCCATCAGATCATTGACAGTCTTGCGCAAGTCCCACAAGAAACGTTCGCTCTGCTCGCTGCTTCCTACATAGAAACCGGCTATAGTGGGAAAATATAATAGAGGGTTATAGCCGCGCAATCGCTGGAACTCCTGGTCGAAACCATCCGTCCAGTTTCCGCATCCCACTTCATAGCTATCCACCAGACAATTGGTTAGAGCTGTACCAACCAACGGGCCCAAATAGTCCAGAATAGGTTGGACACCATCCTTCCAATACTGGTCCAGAGCCTTGCGACTCATCTTGTCCACCTCGAGTCCACCACCTGTGGCAGCCGTTGAGGGATGACTTTTTTCACCCGTAGTAGTGTGGCCCATACGAAGAACTATCCATTCTCCTGCAGGAGCCTGCCAAGTAAGGTTGCCGTCTGCATCCATCAGGTTGGTGAGATTCTGGATATCGGAAATTCTGACAACCTCCTGTTCCTTCACAACCTCAGGCTTAGGCATCAGAATATTAGGATAGCTGTTGGAACCAAGGCTTTTGATTACATAATCAGTAATCTTGCGGTCGGAAGTTGGCCGGGGAAAAGCCAGAACGACGATATCCTTGTACCAATTATACGCCGCCTTTGGTTGCTCCAACCGTATAGTCTGTTTCTTTCCGGAACCCGAGAGATGAGTTTCCGTCCAGACAATACGCTGCATGCTTTGTTCCGGCTTCACCCAAAAACCACCACTGCTGGACCAGCCGGGGCCATTATGGAAACATAGTTCCATACCCAAACGCTTTGCCTCGATAGCCGCCCATTTGAAAAGCTCCAGCCACTCGGGTGAGAGATATTTAGCTGTGCCCTCAGGGTAACCGTATCCTACATTAAAAATCTGAGCCTCGTGATATCCAGCCCGACTCATTGCCTCCAGATCAGCGGTAATACCTTCACGGGTAACATTACAATCCAACCAGTGCCACCATGTACAGGGACGACTTAAGGGAGAGCCCTCGTTCCACTTTTTGAGAGGCTGGGCACAAATGGTCATACTTGCTAAAAGCAATACGGCAAAGAGAACTTTTTTCTTCATAATAAGCACAATATGATATGATTAATACTGCAAAAATACAGCTTAACCCTCACTGTTCCTATGAATATTTGACATTTTAACTACACAAAATGACAAAAGACGGTACGAGCACCGTCTTTCACCATTTCATATATGATAATTAAGCTATTTCGAACCGCCACCAAGGGCAATATAAAGGGCTATGAGGGCCTCTGAAGCAGAATACATATTCATTGCCTCGCTAAGTTGGGAACTGAGTAACGACTCCTGAGCTGTAAGAACCTCCAAATAACTGGCCTTACCATTGTCCATCAACTCATGCGTACCGATGTAAGCTTCGTGCAAAACCTCGATCTGACGCTGGTAATACTGGTGTTTTTCGGTAGAAGACTGATAGTCGGCAAGCGCCTCGTTCACCTCGTTGCCTGCATCGATAACAGTCTGAACATACCATTTATTCATTTCCTCCTGTGCCAACTTGGAAATCTTCAGGTTTGCCTTCAGTTTACCCTGAGCAAAGATAGGTTGGGTAAGTTGTCCCATAGCATTGAGCAGGAGGCTTCCGGGATTAACGACAACCCCACCACCATTGTTTGTCCAGCCAATCAGTCCAGACAACGTAATAGTAGGAAAGAAGGCCGCACGTGCCTCCAATACATTATAATAGGCCTCTTCGATTGCATGATTGGCCATACGGATATCGGGGCGGTTCTCCAAGAGTTGAGCCGAAACACCCCCGACCAACTTCGATGAGAGCGTATAGCTACCCAATTTGCTGCGCTGGATATGATGGGGTGAAGCAGCCAGAAGGCGGCAGATAGCATTCTCGACACTTTGAATATTACGACGTGTATCGACAATCTGCGTCTTGACATTCAGGTAGGAAGACTCCATCTGATTGACAGCGGTAGAGTATGACTTACCATTCTCCCAAAGTGATTTCTGCGTCTCGAGGGAGGCATTCCATAGACTGTCTGTCTGGGTAAGGATTTCGAGCTGGCAATCAAGTACCTGCAACATGCTGTACTGTTGCGCAATTTCACTGACGAGGTTTGAGCGCACAGCCTCCTCATAGCATTGTGCCTGCAGTAGCGCAGCCTTTGCTGCACGTTTCTTGTTGGTAATGGAACCAAAGACATCCACATCCCAACTCATCTGCAACGGCAGACTGTAGGCCTTGGATGCTCTGCTATAGTCAAAGCTTGAGATGGTTCCTTGCGGCGCCAAGGTGAGGGCAGGCAAGTATGCAAGTTTGGCGGCCTTCAGTGAAGCCTCGCTTTGCTCTACAGCTATGCGGGCAACACTCAGGTCGGTATTGTTAGCAAGAACCTGCTCGATAAGTTGTTGAAGTAGCGGGTCTGTAAAAAACTCACGCCATGAAAGGGGTGCCTCGGCATTATCTGTGCCAGGGACACCAATAACGTCAGCAGGAACTTCCACCTTCTGATCATATTTCTTGTATAGTCCGCAACTGCCAAACATCATTCCCATAGCAGTCGCGATGATTGCGATTTTGTAATTCATAATTCTGAATTCATAATTCATAATTCACTCTTCATTCTTCACTCTTCATTCTTGACCTTCGGTCGAGCCTGCTCACGCTCGGGATAGCTGATGCGAGCATCACTCTCCTCTCGCTTAATCGCAGCCTTCACTCTTCACTCCACCCTGGAACTTCTCGTGCAACCTTTGGAACACGATGAAGAAAGCAGGAACAACAAAGAGTAAGGCTATAGTACCAATGGTCATACCACCGATGACACCCAGAGCAAGGGCGCGGTTACCATTGGCACCGGCTCCACCCTCTATCACAAGGGGAATCATACCTATGATCATTGTGAGAACCGTCATCAGAATGGGACGCAAACGCTCCTTACAAGCTTCGAAGGCTGCATCGGGGATGCTCATACCTTGAGCACGGCGCTCTGTAGCGAACTCCGTAATCAGGATAGCAGTCTTGGCCAGCAGACCAATCAGCATGATAATACCCGTCTGCAGATAGATGTTGTTATCCATGCCAGGAATCTGATGCTTATAGCCAATGTAAGCGAACACAAAGGCGCCCATCAGTCCGAACGGCACACTGAACAGAACGGCCCATGGTGTGAACCATGAGTTGTAGAGCGAAGCCAAAATGAGGTAAATCAAAATAGCACAAATGACGTAGATGAGGGCTGTGGCGTTAGAACCGGATACCTCCTCTACCTCGCGCGACATACCACTGTACTCATAGGTTGCCGTTGCAGGCATTTCTTCCTTAAACACCTCTGCAATGACCTTGTGAACATCGCCTTCGGTATAGCCGCTACCAGGCTTCACTGAGCAAGTGATGCTCTGGAGGAGGTTGAAGTGCTCGATATTGGCCGGACCCACAATCTCCTTCAGACTGACGAACTGAGAGATGGGGGTCATATTGCCACTCTTCACTTGCATGAAGATGTTTTGCAGAGCCTGTGGGTCAAGACGATACTCAGGCGAGGCAGACGCCATAATACGATAGACTTTACCAAACTGGTTGAAATTGCCGATATAGGCACCGCCGCAGTAAGCACCGAGTGTGTTAAGCACATCAGCTGGCGACACACCTGCACGGTCGCACTGCGCTGGATCTACTTCAACCTGGAATTTCGGGAAACGTTCAGAGTAGAAGGACAGAGCAGAGCCTATCTCCGGACGCTCTGACAGTTTGGCTATAAAATGTTCGGTCTGCTGGGCAAACTCCGACAGATTGCCATCTGTTGGGTCCTGAACAGCCAAATAAATGTCGTTACTCGTTCCATAACCGGGAATCTGTGGCATCTCGGAGGGAAGCACTACCAAATTCTTGAGTTCCAGACAGTCAAAATAGAAACGGCCAGCGACCAAGGCAAGCAGATGCTCCATACCAGGACGCTCGTCCCAGTTCTTCAGTCGCACCACCATCGTAGCATAGTTGGAAGATGCCGAACTCGACAGCATACCGTATCCACAAGTCATGGAGAAGCTCTCTAACTCGGGAATCTTCTTCACCTTCTCTTCCACCGCCTTCACCATCTCACGCGTCTGCTGCAGGGTGGCTCCTTCAGGGGCCTGAATCTCAACCAGGAACACACCTTGGTCCTCCTGTGGCACAAGACCGGAAGGCAGGCTCTTCATGAAAAAGCCCATGAGTACTGCTGCCAGTGCCAAGCAACTCCATGCCAGGGCGGGACGCTTGATGAATTTCTGTACAGCTTTACTATACTTATTATATATAGCATTGTAGCTGACCTCGTAAGCCTTCTTCGTATAGTAAGTCAAGCCCTTACCTTTCTTCTTGCCTTCAGTGACGCGCATCATGATGGCGCAGAGGGCAGGACACAGCGTCAGGGCCGAGATACATGACAGACCGACACTGGAGGCAATGGTGACACCAAATTGGGTGAAGAAGGTGCCTGAAGTACCTGGCATGAACATCACAGGCACGAACACGGCCATGAACACCAGCGTACACGAGACAACGGCTACCGACACCTCGTTCATTGCCTGACGGGTGGCTTCGCGAGCATCGCTGATACCATTCTCCATCTTCGCCATAACGGCCTCCACCACTACGATAGCATCATCCACCACCGTACCGATAGCCAGCACTAATGCGAACAGCGTCAGGATGTTGAGCGAGAAGCCGCATATTGACACGACAGCAAAGGTACCCAGCAGCGACACGATAATCGAGATAGAGGGGATGATGGTGGCCTTGAAGTTCTGCAGGAAGAAGAACACCACGAGAATCACGAGGATGATGGCGATGACAAGTGTCTCCACCACATTGTGGATGGCAGCAAAGAGGAAGTCATCAGAGGTCATCAGGGTGACAAACTCCAGCCCGGCAGGCATCGTCGCCTTGGCTTCCTCAAACATCTTGTTGATGGCGGCATTCACCTGGGTGGCGTTGGCACCGGGGGCAGCGAACACAATGAACATAGCACCCGGACGGTCCTGTATGTTCGACGTGAAGTTGTAGCTCATGGCACCAATCTGCACATCAGCCACGTCGCTCAAGTGCAATATTCCGCCACCACTGGTGCGCAGCACGATGTCGTTAAACTCCTCAACGGTCTTCAGCGTTCCCTTGTACTGCATAGAGTACTGGTAGGAGTTGCCCGACTGCTCACCCAGCGTACCTACAGCTGCCACGAAACTCTGTCCGCCGATAGCGGCAAACACGTCGTTTGGCGTCAGATTGTATTGTGCCATCACATCGGGCTTCAGCCAGATGCGCAGGGCGTAGGTATTACCCAGACTCAATACATTACCCACACCGGTGATACGCATCAACTTCGGCTTGATATTGATATCCACGTAGTTCGACACAAAGTCCTCGTTGTACTTGCCATCAGCACTCTTCACGGCAAAGATGCGCAGAATGTTGTTCTGACGCTTCTCTACCTTCACACCGATCTTGCTCACTTCGGCAGGCAGCAGTGCCTGAGCACGGGTGACACGGTTCTGCACATTCACCGTTGCCATGTCGGGATCGGTACCCTGTTTAAAGTAAACGGAAATCTCCACCTCACCGTTCGACGATGCCTTGGAGGTCATGTAATCCATGTCGTTCACACCGTTGATGGCTTCTTCGAGAGGCTGGATGACTGAAGTCATGACCGTCTTCTCATCGGCACCGGTATAGCTGGTGGTGACCGAAACCGTGGGCGGTGCGATGTCCGGATATTGTTCCACTGGCAGCGTACTCATCGAGATATAGCCCACCAGCGCAATCACAATCGAGATGGCACATGCCATCACATATTTATTGATAAATATATTGTTCTTCATAATTTGAATTCCGATACGACGTTATAACGAGATTACTTTTCACTCTTCACTTCTGCAGGAAACAGCACTCTCTGTCCTTCGGTCACGTTGTTGGCACCCGAAGCCACAATCACATCACCCTCGTTCAGACCGCTGGTCACGATGAATTCCTTACCATTGCCAGTATCCTCGGTCTTAACCTCTACAGCCGTTGCCGTACTGTCGGGCTTCACCTTATATACCTGCGATTTATCCTGCAGGCGTACCACTGCGAACTGGGGAACAAGTATCACACCCTTTTCAGCAAAAGGCATAACGACACTGCCCTGAACACCGGAGTACAGATGACCGTCGGGATTGGG